>Ga0207664_10003180_pt1 | contig 10915 bp, 13 predicted proteins | sample LARL83metaG_FD_184349 | JGI IMG/M metagenome (GOLD analysis project Ga0207664, IMG submission 184349) | Corn, switchgrass and miscanthus rhizosphere microbial communities from Kellogg Biological Station, Michigan, USA - LAR L8-3 metaG... | ecosystem: Host-associated > Plants > Roots >...
CACCGCGCTCTCCACCCAGGCACGGGACAGTTCGTGCGTGTACCTGCGGTCCTCGACGTGCAGCGGGCCATCCGTGCCGTGCAGCGGGCCGTTCAGACGATGATTGTGTTCGGCGCGCCGGAAGTACGGGAGCACGTCGTCGAAACCCCAGCCGGTGGCGCCGTGTTGGTCGCGCCAACCGTCGTAATCAGCGCGGTTGCCCCGGATGTAGATCATCGCGTTCATCGACGAACAGCCGCCGAGTGCCTTCATCCGCGGCCAGTACGTGGTGCGGCCGCCGAGGTGTTTCTGTTCCGCGGTCTCGTAGTTCCAGTCCCATCGGGTCTTGAACAGCGTCGAGAACGCGGCCGGGATGTGGATCTCGTCCGCGTCGTCCTGACCACCGGCCTCCAGCAGCAACACCGTGACGTCCGGCGTCTCGGTGAGCCGGTTGGCCAGCACGCACCCCGCGCTGCCGGCGCCGACGATGACATAGTCGAAGGACTCGGTGCTCTCTGCGCTGGACATCCCGACCTCCTTGTCGTCCTACCCACCGGTTACCTTTCCCTGTCCGGCATCCGTACGCCAGAGGTTGTCGGATGGCGTGTTGCGTAAGGAAAGCTAGGCCGAATCGACTACTACGGGCTACGCCATGCTTCCCGCCCGTGGTCTGTTCAGGTGAACCTTGACATTGCAGGTAACCGTACGCAACATCCACACGAATCGTTCCGATAACCGGTCAGATGTATCGCGTTCACGGAAGTGAGACGTCATGCCGCTCGCGTCGCCTTCGACCACGCACCATGCGGATCCGCCGTCGAACCGGACCGGCCTGGCGGTGGCCGCCCTGGTGTTCGGCGTGCTGACCGCGGGCGTCGCGCTCCTGGTCGCGTTCGTCGGCGTCTTCCTGCCCTACGCCTGGTACGCCGTCGTCGGTCTGGCGGTGCTGGCACTGGTGTGCGGCATGCTGTCGATCCCCCGCCGGCACCACAACTCCTCGGCCGGCGGGGTCATGGCGTGGATCGGCGTGATGTGCGGTGTCGTGGCGCTGGTGCTCGGCGTGTGGGGCGTCACGACCGTGCTCCGCACGGAACACGGCAGCCCGGCGGCCGCGAATGGCCCGGTGCTGCACCCGGCCCCCACTCCCGGCCAGGCCGGGGCGAGCACGACGCCGCTGTCGGGCACCGTGGTCGCGTTGGGACAGACCTACACCGTGGACAACGTGGCCGTGAAGCTCGACGGCCCGATCACCTTCCAGCCGGCCGGGATGGTGCAGACGAACGACGGCAGCACGGTCGTGCGCGCGGCCGAGTTCACCGTCACGCTGACCAACAACACGCGGAGTACGTTGATCGCCAACGGCGTGGACGTCGAGGGCATCGTCGGCGGCGCGACCGTCGGCAAGGTCTACGACGACACGCTGCACGCGCTGGAGCAGGACATCGCGCCCGGCCAGACCGTCTCGTTCCTGGTCGCGTTCAACCTGCCGAGCGCCCCGACGCCGCTGCTGGTCGAGGTCGACCCGCAATCGCTCAACAGCACCAACAAGGTCTACTTCCAAGGGACCGTGTAGCGTGCGCGGCTGGGCGGCCGGCGTGTGCGCCGTGCTCCTCGCAATCGGTTGCGCCGGATGCGCCCAGCAGACCCAGACCACATTGGCCGTCCCGACGAGCGCGGTGGTCTCGCCGCAGGAACAGTGCGTGCGGGCCGTGTTCACGGTGCTGTCCGGCATGGTGAGCCGGCCGTACGACAACCGTCCGTTCGAGGACTTCATCACCCGCTACGGTCCCGGTTCGGTCACCTACTCCGCGTATCGGGACGCGTTCACGCCGTTCTACGACCTGTCCGCCACCAAAGGCGTACGCGGCGCCGAGGACCGGCTGCGCGCCTCGGTCACCAGGGAGTGCGCCGCGGCGAACTGAGCCGTCTGACATCTGTCACACCGCGCGTGCTGACTCGTCTCACGCGCAAGTGCTTACTCGTCGCACTAACCGCGTCGACCTGCGAATCCCTACCGTTTCGACATGAACGAAAACGCAGTGGACTTCTCGGAAGTCACCAAACACTTCGGTTCGGTCCGTGCGGTGGACGGCCTGAACATGACGATCGAGCGCGGCGAGACCGTCGCCCTGCTCGGCCCGAACGGTGCCGGCAAGAGCACCACGGCCAACCTGCTGCTTGGCCTGTCGCAGCCGACGAGCGGCAACGTGCGCGTGCTCGGCATGCGGCCCACCGACGCGATCGCGGCCGGCCGGGTCGGCGCGATGCTGCAGGACGGCGGCCTGATGGGCGGCGTGTCCGTCGCGGCACTCGTCGGCCTGGCCCGCGACCTCTACCCGCGACCGAGGCCGCTGGCCGAACTGTTGACGGAGGCCGATCTCACGTCCATCGCGGACCGTCGCGTCGACCGGCTCTCCGGCGGCCAGGCGCAGCGGCTGCGCTTCGCCTTGGCCATCGCGGGCGACCCGGACCTGCTCGTGCTGGACGAACCGACCACGGCGATGGATGTCGAGGCACGCCAGGCGTTCTGGACGCTCGTGCGCGGCTACGCCGACCGTGGCACGACGATCGTCTTCGCGACGCACTACCTGGAAGAGGCGGACGAGAACGCCGACCGGATCGTGATGATCGCGCGTGGCCGGGTGATCACGGACGGCACACCGGGCGAGATCAAGGCCATGGCCGGCCGGCAGCGGGTCCGGTTCACGCTGGGCCGCGGCGACATCGCCGGCCTGGACCGCCTGCCCGGTGTGACGTCGGTGGACCTGCGCGGCCCGTCGGTCACGCTGAACACGACCGACGCCGAGGCGACCGTGCGCGCGCTGTTCGCCAGCCGCCGCCGAGTGCCCGACATCGAGGTGCACGGCGCCGACCTGGAAGACGCGTTCCTCGCCCTGACCCGCTGACTTTCACTACATGTCAAGGAGAAATCATGTTCAGCCTGCTGCGCCTGGAAATCCGCCGGATGCTCACCGACACCCGCTTCCTCACCCTGATGCTGGCGATGCCGATCGCGATGTACCTCTTGTTCAGCACGATCTTCGAGAACAGTCCACCGGTCAACGGCATGAGCGAGTCCGTCCGCGACATGATCTCGATGGCCGCGTTCGGCGCGATCGGCGCCGCGCTGCTGGCCACAGCGCCCCGGATCGCGCAGGAACGCACCAACGGCTGGTTACGCCAACTGCGGATCATGCCGGTGTCCACCGGCCAGGTGATCACGGCGAAGGTGCTGGCCGCGATGGTGTGGGGCCTGCCGGCGATCGTGCTGGTCGACGTGACGGCGGTGCTCGCGCACGGCGTGCACATGGCGGCATGGCAGTGGGTGTCGATCGGCGCGCTGCTGTGGGTCGGGACGGCGCCGTTCGCCGCGCTCGGCACGTTCATCGGCTACCTGACCGGCGGCGACGCGGCCTTCGGCGTGACATACGGGATCTACATGTTCCTGGCCGCGCTGGGTGGCCTGTGGATGCCGGTGACGATCCTGCCGACGTCGTTGCAGCACATCGCGACCGTGCTGCCGTCCAACCGGTTCGCCGAGATGGGCTGGCGCATCGCGTCCGGCCACGCGCCGACGGTGCTGGGCGCGATCGTGCTGGCCGGCTGGCTGGTGGTCTTCACGGGGCTGGCCGGGGTCCTGTACCGACGGTCCAACGCGACCCGCTGAAGAAGTACGGTCTACGCGGATGAACGAGCCGACCCCGATCTTCGGCGCCATGAGTCGACGCCAGGAAACGCCCAGCCGCGCACGCAAGATGCGCTGGCTGGGCTTTCTGGTGGCCATGCAGGCGTTCCACACCTACCCGCTGTCCGACCTGGTGCACCGGCACTACGGCTGGGCGGCTGTGGTGCCGATCCTGCTGTTCCAGACCGTGTTCGGGCTGCTGTGGATGCGCACGATGTGGCTGGCTCTGGCCACGACGGTCACGTGGCCGGCGATCCGGCCGTGGGTGGCCGGGGTCGCCGTGCTCGGCGTGGCGATGACGGCGGTGCTCGGCGGCCAGTACAAGGGCCTGCTGATCTACCTGAGCATCGCGTGCGCGGTGTCGGTGCCACTGCGGTGGGTGCAGCCGGCGTTGGTGTCCTGTGCCGCGCTCGCGTTCGTGGCCGACTTCCGCAACGTCGGTTATCTGGGCCTCGGGCCGGGCGAGCGGTTCCCGGAACTCGCCACGGCGTTGTGCTTCACGTACTTCCTCGGCCTGATGATGTGGTTCTACCGGCGGGCGATGATGGTCGTGACGGAACTGCGGCAGGCGCGGGTGGAACTGGCCCGGCTGGCCGTGACCGAGGAACGGCTGCGGTTCGCCCGTGACCTGCACGACCTGCTCGGCCACAGCCTCACCACGATCGCGTTGAAGGCGCAGCTGGCGCGGCGGCTGGCCGCGCCGGGATCGGACGTGGCGCGCGAGGTCTCCGACATCGAGGCCGTGACGCAGCAGGCGCTCGGCGAGGTGCGCGACGCGGTCACCGGCTACCGGAGCCGGACGCTGGCCGAGGAACTGGACGCGGCACGGGCCACGCTGTCCGCCGCCGGGATCGACGTCACGGTCCGGCTGGACAGCCTCCCGCTCCCGGTCGAACTGGACACGCTGTTGGGCTGGGTGGTGCGAGAGGGGACGACGAACGTGTTGCGGCACAGCAAGGCCAGCGCGTGCGAGTTCCGCCTGTCCCGTGACGACGGCTCGGTGTCGTTGGCGGTCAACGACAACGGCGTCGGCCCAACGACGAGCCAGAGCGACGGGCACGGCCTGGCCGGGCTGGCCGAGCGGGTCTCCGGAGCCGGTGGCGAGTTGGACTCGGGGCCGGCACCGGTGCGCGGGTTCCGTTTGTCGGCGCGGCTTCCGTTGGCGGTGGGCGAATGATCCGGATCCTGTTGGCCGAAGACCAGGGCATGGTGCGCGGCGCGCTGGCCAGCCTGCTGAACCTGGAGCCGGATCTCGAGGTCGTCGGCCAGGTGGCCGACGGCACGCGGGTGGTCGACGAGACGATGCGGCTCAAACCCGATGTGGCGTTGCTGGACATCGAGATGCCCGGCCTGGACGGCCTGTCCGCGGCCGAGGCGCTGCGGGCGGCCAACGCGGACTGCCGGGTGCTGATCCTGACCACGTTCGGCCGCCCGGGTTACCTGCGGCGCGCGATGGCAGCCGGCGCGAGCGGATTCCTGGTCAAGGACGGCCCGGTCGAACTGCTCGCGGACGCGATCCGTCGGGTGCTGGCCGGTGAGCGGGTGATCGACCCGAAGCTGGCCGTGGCCGCGCTGTCCGCCGGTGACAATCCGCTGTCGCCACGGGAACGCGACGTCCTGCGCGCCGCGACCGACGGTTCGACGGCGACCGACATCGCGCAGCGCCTGCACCTGTCCGAGGGCACGGTCCGCAACTACCTGTCCTCGGCCATCCAGAAGACCGGCGCCCGGAATCGGCTGGAGGCCGCGACCACCGCGACCGAGAACGGCTGGCTCTAGAGCCGGGCGGCCAGCCGGGTGCCCTGGTCGATGGCACGCTTGGCGTCGAGCTCCGCCGCGACGTCCGCACCGCCGATGACGTGTACCGACAGCCCGGCATCCCGCAACGGCCCGACAAGGCCGCGGTTGGGTTCCTGCCCGGCGCACACGACGACGTTGTCCACGGCCAGCAGTTCCTCGACGCCGTCCCGCGCGATCCGCAGCCCGCGATCGTCCACGCCCAGGTACCGCACACCGGGCATCAGCCGGACTCCGTTGCGCCGCAACGTCTCCCGGTGCACCCAGCCGGTGGTCTTGCCGAGCGTGGTCCCCATCCGGCCCGGTGTCCGGCGCAGGAGATGGACGGTACGCACCGGCGTCCGGGTCGCGCGTTCCGTTACGAGGCCGGCACGCGCGACGGCCGGATCGGCCACGCCCCACTCGTCCGACCATCCGACGTTGTCGTCGTGGGTGAGGAATTCGCAGACGTCGTAACCGATCCCGCCCGCGCCCAGCACCGCGACCCGGGCTCCGACCGGCTTGCCTTCCAGCACGTCCACATAGGACAACACCATCGGATGGTCGATCCCGGGGATGCCGGGGGCTCTGGGCAGCACGCCGGTGGCGACGACCACGTCGTCGAAGCCGGCCAGATCGGCCGGCTTCGCTGTCATGTTGACCCGCACGTCGACACCGAGCAGCGCCAACTGGCGGCCGTAGTAGCGGATCGTCTCGGCGTACTCGGCCTTGCCCGGTACCCGGCGGGCCAGCGTGAACTGACCACCGATCTCGGCCGCCGCCTCGAACAGCGTGACCGAATGGCCGCGGCCGGCGAGCGCTGTCGCGCACGACAGGCCGGCTGGTCCGGCGCCGACGACGGCGATTCGCCGGGGTCTGTCGGCCGGCCGGAGCACCAGTTCCGTCTCGTGGCCGGCCCTGGGGTTGACCAGGCACGACACCTCGCGGTGCCGGAACACGTGGTCCAGGCACGCCTGGTTGCACGCGATGCACGTGTTGATCTCGTCCGGTCGCCCTTGCGCGGCCTTGGCCAGCCACGCCGGATCGGCCAGCAGAGGCCGGGCCAGCGACACGAGATCGGCCTGCCCGGTGGCCAGCAGTTCCTCGGCGACCTCCGGCGTGTTGATCCGGTTCGACGCGACCACCGGCACCGACACGTGCTCGCGCAGCCGGCCGGCCAGGTGCGCGAAGGCGGCCCTGGGCACCGACGTCACGATCGTCGGCACGCGCGCCTCGTGCCAGCCGATGCCGGTGTTGATGATCGTCGCGCCGGCCGCCTCGACCGCCTGCGCCAGCGTGACGACCTCGTCCCAGGACTGGCCGCCCTCGACCAGGTCCAGCACAGAGAGTCGGTACAGCACCACGAAGTCCGACCCGACCGCCCGTCGGATCCCGGCCACGATCTCGACCGGCACCCGCATCCGGTTGGCGAACGACCCGCCCCACTCGTCGGTGCGCCGGTTGGTCCGCTCGGCCAGGAACTGGTTGACGAAGTAACCCTCCGACCCCATCACCTCGACGCCGTCGTATCCCGCCGCGCGGGACAGTTCGGCGCAGCGGACGAAGTCGTCGATGTGCCGCCGCACACCGGCCGTGGTCAGCGCGCGCGGCCGGAACGGCGTGATCGGCGAGCGGTCGCTCGACGCGGACACCGCGAACGGGTGGTAGCCGTAGCGACCGGCGTGCAGGATCTGCAGCGCGATTCGGCCACCTTCGGCGTGTACGGCGTCCACCAGTGGCCGATGCTGGTCGGCCTGGCGCGTGGTGCGCAGGCTCGCGGCGAACGGCAGAAGCCAACCCTGGCGGTTCGGCGCGTAACCGCCGGTGACAATGAGGCCTACGCCGTTTCGCGCCCGCTCCGCGTAGTACGCGGCGAGACGGTCGAAGTTTCCCGGGCGATCTTCCAGCCCGGTGTGCATCGAACCCATCACGACTCGGTTGGGCAGGGTCAGGCAGCCGAGGTCGAGCGGGCTCGTGAGCAGCGGAAACGCGGTCATGATCGACCCTCTCGCTGGATTACCGGTGAGTAATCCTACTATGAAGTAGGTTCAGATATCACCGGGCGGAACTGGGGGGCGACAGAGCGGACGGGTGACAGTTCCGTCCGTTAGGCCGAACCCGCGCTATCGTCATGTCTCGCCCGACGAACCGTGGGCGACGCGGGAGGTCACCATGGAGCCGGCTACCGGCCAACTGAGTGTCGACGCACCCGAACCGAACCCTGTTGAATCGGGCCATTCGGCCTTCGCGCCCCTCGAGCCGGGCGAGCTGTCCCGGATGTTCGCCGACTACGCCAAGGCCGCCCGGGGCACCGCGATCAAGAACCACACCAAGGGTGACCTGTTCGGCGAGACGCTGGCCAACAGCCGCGCGGACGTGTACGAGAAGGCGTCCGAGATGGTCCGGCAGCTACCGCTGACCGACGCGGCGGCCGAGATGATGACGATGGCGCGGGCGGCGCACGTCCGGACACCGCCGCTGATCGACTTCGACGCGGCCGGCGTGCAGTACAACACGGCGCGTGCCTGGCAGTTCTGTGCGTGGAAGATCGACAAGGACCTGCCCGAGGTCGCCCCGAAGTGGGACTGAGCACGGAGGATCGCCGGTGCACAATCGGGCCAACCCGTTGTACTGGATGGTGCGCTGGGTCGACTGGTTCGAGGCGCGGGGCGTGTACGTGCCGGGCGAGGACAACCGGACGCTGTCGACGTGGCGGGACTTCGGCTGGCTGATCGCCGGTTGGCTGCTCACGGTCAGCGCTTTCGTCGTTTTGTTCGCCGTGGCCACGTGACGGCTGTGGATTAGACCAAACGGGTGTAATTGCCCATCGATTGTTGCACCGTGCGGGTTACCACCGATGGGGGAGATGAGCACGCGAAGCCCCCCGGCGCGCTCTTGCCGACCGCCGTCGGCCTATTGACGGCCAAGGCTGCCCGTGGGCGGTGCCGTCGGCACCGCCCACGTTGCTATAGCGTGCGGCCCATGAGCGACTCCCAGCGCCTCGCCGAGGGCGACAAGGCCCCGGATTTCACCCTGACGGACGACAGCGGCCGGCAGGTGTCGCTGTCGGACTTCCGTGGCCGTTCCGTCGTCGTGTACTTCTACCCGGCCGCGATGACGCCCGGGTGCACCAAACAGGCGTGCGACTTCCGGGACAGCCTGGCGCAGCTCAACGACGCCGGCTTCGACGTGCTCGGCATCTCGCCGGACAAGCCGGCGAAACTGGCCAAGTTCCGGGAGGCCGAGGGCCTGACGTTCGCGCTGCTGTCCGACCCCGACAAGACGGTGCTCACCGCGTGGGGCGCGTACGGCGAGAAGCAGAACTACGGCAAGACGATCATGGGCGTGATCCGGTCGACGTTCGTCGTCACGCCGGAGGGCACCATCGGCAAGGCCCTCTACAACGTGAAGGCCACCGGCCACGTCGCCCGACTGCTCAAGGAGCTCACACCAGATTCCTGATGGCCGGCAACAGCAGGCGCAGCGCCCGGCCACGATGCGACAGGGCGTCCTTGGCCTCGGCGGTCAGTTCGGCCGACGTCACGTCGTGGCCCTCCGGCACGAAGATCGGGTCGTAGCCGAAACCGTTGGCACCGCGTGACTCCCGGATGATCGTGCCGCGCCATTCGCCGCGTACCACGGTTTCCGTGCCGTCCGGCGTCACGAGGGCCGCCGCGCACACGAACGCGCCGCCACGGCGCTCGTCCGGCACGTCCCGCAGTTGGCCCAGCACCAGTTCGAGATTGGCGTGGTCGTCACCGTGGCCGCCGGCCCAGCGCGCGGACAGCACGCCGGGCATGCCGTTCAGCGCGTCGACCGCGAGCCCCGAGTCGTCGGCGATGGTCGGCAGCCCGGTGGCCGCGACCGCATCCCGTGCCTTGGCCAGCGCGTTCTCCTCGAACGTGGCGCCGGTTTCCGGTGCCTCCGGAAAGGCGGGCACGTCGGCCAGGCCGACGACGGTCAGGCCCGACACGCCCTCGGCGGCGAGGATCCGGTTCAGTTCGGCCAGTTTCTTCGTGTTGCGGCTGGCGACGAGGAGTTTCATTTGCCCTTCCGCGCCGGTTCCGGCAGGTCGCCGGGGTACGGCAGCTCCAGCGCGGTCGCCTGGATGCGGGACAGTTCCGCGCACCCGGCCAGCGCCAGGTCCAGCATCCGGTCCAGCGTCGACCGCGCGAACGTCGCGCCCTCGCCGGTGCCCTGCACCTCGACGAGCGTGCCGGTGTCCGTCGCGACGACGTTCATGTCGACCTCGGCCCGCGAGTCCTCCTCGTACGGCAGGTCCAGCCGCACCCGGCCGTCGACGACGCCGACGCTCACCGCCGAGATGGAGCACGACAGCGGCTTCGGGTCGGCCAGCCGGCCGGCCGCGCCCAGCCACGTGATCGCGTCCGCGAGCGCCACGTACGCGCCGGTGATCGCGGCCGTCCGCGTCCCGCCGTCGGCCTGGAGCACGTCGCAGTCGATCACGATCGTGTTCTCGCCCAGCGCCGCCAGGTCGATGCACGCCCGCAGCGACCGGCCGATCAGCCGGCTGATCTCGTGGGTCCGGCCGCCGATCCGGCCCTTCACCGACTCGCGGTCCGACCGCGTGTTGGTGGCTGAGGGCAGCATCGCGTACTCGGCTGTCACCCAGCCGAGCCCGGACCCGGTCCGCCAGCGCGGCACGCCGTCGCTGACGCTGGCCGCGGCCAGCACCCGCGTGTTGCCGAACTCGACCAGGACCGACCCGGCCGGCCACTTCTGGAAGCCCCGCGTGATCTTCACTTCGCGGAGAGAGTCATCACTGCGTCCATCGGCACGTAGCACGCCGCTAGCCTAGAGCGAGCTTGACGCCGATCTTCTAGACAGGGTGCCGCACGTGTCCGGACTGTTCACCGTCGCCGGTGTGCCCGCGCATCCGCTGCTGGCGGCCGCCGCCGCTGTGTTGCTGCCGCTGTCCGCGATCTGTTCGATCGGCCTCGCGGTGCATCACGGGGCGCGGCGGCGGTTCGGGTGGCCGGTGCTGGTGCTGACCGCGCTCGCGGTGCTGGCCGTCGCGCTCGCCGAGGCCAGCGGCACGCAACTGCGCGACCATCTCGGCCCGCCCGACCCGGTGCTGGCGCATCATGAGGCGATCAGCGCGCAACTGCTGCCATGGTCGCTCGGTTTCGGCGTCACGGTCGTGCTGCTCATGGTGGCCGGCAAGCTGGGTGACCGGGAACGCACGGCCGCGAACGCGCGTCAGGACGCACCCGTGTCGACCACGTGGCGACGAATCTCGGTGCTGGCGTCGGTCCTGGTGATCGGGATGTCCGTGGTGACGACGGTCGACGTGGTGCGGATCGGGACGACCGGCGCGCAGGCCGTCTGGAACACCCACTAGACCTAGATCGCGTAGTCGACGCCCGCCTCGGCCAGCACGACCTCGCCGTTGTACGTGGCCTTGGCCTCGGCCAGCACGGCCGAGCGGTCGGTCCACGCCGGGATGTGCGTCAG
>Ga0207664_10003181_pt1 | contig 10913 bp, 10 predicted proteins | sample LARL83metaG_FD_184349 | JGI IMG/M metagenome (GOLD analysis project Ga0207664, IMG submission 184349) | Corn, switchgrass and miscanthus rhizosphere microbial communities from Kellogg Biological Station, Michigan, USA - LAR L8-3 metaG... | ecosystem: Host-associated > Plants > Roots >...
AACGTGGTGAAGCAAGCCACTACCCTGTTCGGCGCCACCCACTATCGCGACTATCACTTTCTTTACACGCTCAGCGATCATGTCGCGCATTTCGGGCTGGAACACCACGAGTCCAACGACAGTCGATCCGACGAGCGCTCCCTGGTTGACCCTCAGCTTCGCGTCCTACACGGCGCGCTGTTGACGCACGAGTATGTCCACTCCTGGAATGGCAAGTACCGCCGTCCGGCAGACCTCACCACACCTGATTACGAGCAAAATATGCGTGACGACCTGCTCTGGGTCTACGAGGGCCTCACCGAGTACCTTGGTGATCTGCTGGCCGCGCGCAGCGGGATCTGGACGCCTGATCAGTACCGCGAGAACCTGGCGCACGTTGCCGCGATGTTGGATCATCACACCGGGCGCGTGTGGAGCAACCTGCAAGACACCGCCGATTTTGCGCCCGAACTCTACTTCGCTCCGCATCAGTGGGAGTCATGGCGCCGAAGCACCGATTTTTATGAGGAAGGCGAACTTGACTGGCTCTGGGCCGACACCATCATTCGCGAGCAGTCCAAGGGCAAGAAGTCTCTCGATGATTTCTGCCATCTGTTTCACGGCGCCCCCAGCACGCCGCCCATGGTCAAGACGTACACCTTCGATGATGTTATGAATGCGCTCAACCAGATTGTCCCGTATGACTGGCGCGGTTTCTGGACCCAGCGCCTCACGACTCATGATGCGCACGCTCCTTTCGGCGGCATTGAACGCAGTGGCTGGAAAGTCGTGTACGACGAAACCCGTAGTGACATGATCCGCGCCCGAGAAGAGGATTACCACGAGATTGACGCCTCTTATTCAATCGGTCTTCTCATCAAAGAAGACGGCGAGGTCATCGATGCAGTTGAGGGCATGCTGGCCGCGCGAGCTGGGATTGGTCCGGCTATGAAAGTTGTCGCTGTGAATGGCCGTCGATTCACTCCGCAAGTCCTACGCGATGCCCTGGCCGCCGGCAAGAACAGCAAAGAACCACTTCAGTTGCTGGTCGAAAACACCGACTACTTCCACACGTTTAATCTCGATTACCACGAGGGCGAGAAGTATCCGCATCTGGCGCGGGATGAGAGCAAGCCGGACCTGTTGACCGACATCGTGCGAGCGCACTAGCCGTCTCAGTGGCGCTTCAGAAGATGGCTGTCAGTGACGCGCCAGTTGCGCCGGAAATGCCGTGCAACTAGATCCATCGTGGCAGAGCGGCGCTTCAGCGCCGCGTTGAGGGTTTGGTTTTGAATCACGTGCGGCCAAAGGCCGCACCCTTTCAGAAAAGTTCCTAACCATTGCCAACTGAGCGAGGATGAACTACCTCTCCTCTACCCCCTCAAACAGATCCGTTTCCTGTCGGATAGTCCCACCCTTCACCGATGCGACTAGGTGAAACAACTCCTTCTCGCTACGATTTCGGACGTTCTGCTCGAACAACGGAAACAACGGAGCCTGCGAGGTGTGCGCCTTGAAGGCGGCCACTTTCTTCTCGAAATGCGCTTTCATCTCGATGCTAGCGGTTTGCGGCGCCGGCGTGATCGGCTGCCGCCCAGGGATCACGAAATCCGCGGTCCCGTAATACAGCTTCTGGGCGCGATATGGCTGGATGCTCGAGTCGAACTGATCAGCGTACCGATTATTCCTTCCAGCCCATTGGAATGCGAGCGACGCGAACACGCCCGCCATGCCGTGATCAGGGTGCCCGGTGACGCCACCGTCCGCGCCAAAGGTCATCAGTACCTGGGGCCGAAAGCGGCGGATCTCCAGGGTCAGCGCGTAAACCACGCGATTGAGGTTCTGCAGGTAGAGCTGGCCATCGGGATAATCGAAGATCACCGGGCGACTCACCTGCAGGATCTCGCATGCCGCCGCAAACTCCTTCTTCCGCATCTCCGCCAATTCCTCGTCGCTTTTTGCGCCGCCGCGGTGGGTGGCAGCCTGCCCCGCCGTGAGGCACACAACGCTGGTTTCAGCCCCGGCAGCTCGGTATTTCAGCAGAGTCCCCCCGAACCCGCCCGCTTCGTCGTCCGGATGCGCGGTCACGCACATGAGTCTTAACATGCCGAAATTGTATCGGATAGGGCGGCATTGGCCGCATCTCGACTACGCGCCTGCACTGTGCAGCGGCTTTCACATCGGGACGCAAACCTCTGCGTTGCAGAAAAAGCTTCGTCCCAAACCGTATCCAACATAGAATGAGAGCACTCCCGGGCCCATGCATGTTCTGATCACATCCGACACACTGAACGGCAACTGGACCTACACGCGCGAACTCGTCTCGGGACTCATCACGCGCGGCTTTCGTGTCACCCTGGTAAGCTTTGGGGGGATCCCTCTACCGGAGCAAACCACCTGGATGGATCGCCTCCACGGGCTCACGTACCATCCAACGGCATTCCGTCTCGATTGGATGGAAGAAGGCCAGCACGACTTTGGAGATGCATCCGATTATCTCTGCTCAGTAGTCGAGGATGCCAAGCCCGACGTGTTCCACTCGAACCACCTGTGCTACGGGGCGCTGCCGGTCGAGATTCCGCGCATCCTGGTCGCGCATGGTGATCTGATCACCTGGTGGAAAGCGGTTCATGGCCGCGAGCCTAAACCAAGCGCATGGCTGCGCTGGTATCGCCAGACAATTTCCGACGGCATCGCCGCTGCGGCGGCGGTCATCGCGCCGAGCGAGTGGCTGCTGAATTCGGTACGAGCGTGCTATGGCCCAGGAGCACGGGAGCACGTGATCCACCACGGGCGCAACCCGATTTTTTTTAATCCATATACTTCGAAAGAAGATTCGGTACTCGCGGTGGGGCGTCTGATCGATCCCGCCAAGCAGGTTGGCCTGCTCACCCATCAGGTATATCCATTTCCTGTGTGCATCGTCGGCGACGAAGAACCTTCCGCAAAGCTTTGCGTCCGGACCGATGTTAAGTTTCAGGATGGTAACGGTGGAGTCGCTTTGCGAGGGCCGCAGTCGGATGCCCAGATGCGCCTGCTGTACAGCAAAGCTGGAATTTTCGCAGGGACATCGCGCTACGAAGTTTCGGGGATGAATATCTTGGAAGCTGCTCTGTCCCGCTGCGCTCTAGTACTGAACGACATTCCATTGTTCCGCGAATTGTGGGGGAATGCGGCGTTATACTTCGCACCGAATGACGCGGAGAGCCTGGCCGACACTATTCGCATCCTGAATGACGATCTTCAACTGCGTCGCAACTTCGCCAACCGCGCGTTCCAACGTGCCCGCGAATCCTTCAACGCCCACCGCATGACCGACAACTACGTGCAGCTGTATCACAGCGTCACCGCGAAGAAGGCTGTGGCAGCGTAGCCTCACGCTCTGGACCTTTATCGAGCAGCACGCGTTCGGGTAGAACCCTGTTATCTTCATAGGTTAAGACTCGTCGTTGCAGGGAGGAAGCATGGCCGCAATCAAGATAACTGTCCGCCCAAACGGACCTTACCGCGTGGAAGCGCCAGAAGGATCAGTCGAACTCGTGGATGCTCAAGGCAATAAATACGATCTCACCGGCAAGACGGCCTTCTCGCTGTGCCGCTGCGGTGGCTCCATCAACAAGCCCTTCTGCGACGGAACCCATAGCAAGATTGGATTTCAGGGCGCAGAACTGGCCGTCAAAAAAGCACAAGAGGGTGGTCCTGCCAGCTAAGCTGCCCAGCCTTCAGCATTCTGCCAGGAGCGCGACTAGCGAACGCCACCTGAGATGACTGAGCGCTGACGGCTGAGTGCTGAATGCTGAATCAGTGGATGGTCTTGGTCTTCCGCGACATGTAGTCCATCAATAGATATTGGCCCAGTGTGTATGGGGTAGTGAAGTAGGCCTTACCGCGGCACATCTCAGTGACCTTCTGGACGAATTGGACCAGGCCGTAATCCGACGCTAGCATGAACGTATTGATCATTACGCCGGCACGCTTGCACTTGGAGACTTCTTCCAGGGTTTGGCTCACCACCAGCGGATCAAGGCCGAAGGCATTTTTGTAGATCCGCCCATCTTCCAGCGTGAGCGCGGAGGGCTTCCCGTCCGTGATCATCACAATCTGCTTCATGTCTTTACGCTGGCGTTGCAGGATGCGCTGGGCGAGACGAAGGCCCTCGCGAGTGTTTGTGTAATACGGGCCGACCTTGACCCGAGCGAGTTGCGAAAGTGGGACCTCTTCGGCAGAGTCATGGAAGAGGATCAACGAAAGCGAGTCTCCCGGATACTGGGTTCGCAATAAGTGGGACAACGCCATGGCGACTTTTTTCGCGGGCGTGAACCGGTCTTCGCCATAAAGAATCATGGAATGCGAGCAATCGAGCATCAGCACCGTCGCGCACGAAGACTGGTACTCGCACTGGTGCACTTGCAGGTCGGAATACTCGATATTGAGCGGCAGGCTTAACCCCTCGCGCTGAATCGCGCTGGAAAGTGTCGCAGTGATATCGAGGTTCAGCGTGTCGCCAAATTCATACTGCCGTGATGCCCCGCTCGCCTCAATGCCGGTGGCCATGTCGCGCGTGTCGTGACGGCCGAAGCTCGACTTTCCCAGCGAGCCCAGCAGGTCCCGCAGTGTCTTGTACCCGAGGAAATCGAGGCTCTTGTCGGTGATTTCGAACTTCGCCTGCTGCTGCGCCTCACCCGTCTGACCGCCCACGCTCGATTGTTTCGATGGATCATGCGGCTGGTCGACGCTGATGTAGTCCTCCTGCTGCATGCGCTCGATCAGCTGATCGATAAGTTCGTCGAGCTTCCCTTCCATCTGCATCTGCTCAAGCTGCTCGCGCATTTCCTCAGACAACATGTCGCCGTTCATCAGCGCCTGCTCGATTGCCTGACGCAGTTCATCGAGCGTCTGCTCGCCATCAGGCATGTCGTAGTAGGAGAAATAATTCTGGAATCCGCTCTGCAGGAGATAGTCCGATAACGCGCCGAGCAGATCCTCCATGCTCATTTCGCTGGCGGGGTCGGGAACGTATTTGGAGTAGCGAATGCGCTTCATAACAGAAGTGGCTAGTGACTAGTGGCTAGTACACCGTGAAGTTTTTCTAGCCACTAGCCACTAATCACTAGCCACTAGTTCAACGGCCTTCGCGGCCGATACTGCCCTTCCTCGCGCTCGTATGGTTTCTCAGCGATGCGAGGCTGCTTTTCACCGGCGGTGAATACGCGCTCTTCGTTGCGGCCAATGCGCTTGTGCGCGTAAAGGCCTTCCAGAGCGAACTCCGCGGCTGACACCTGGGCTTCCGGTGCATCCTTTGGCCCAACATTAACTCGCGTGAGCTTATCCATCAAGCCCTGAATTCCACGCAGAGTTTGAAGAACATCGGCGGCAGCAGCGCCATCGGTGACCTGGATTTCTCCTCCCAAGTCGAACCATTGGATCACCTGCTGCATATTCGCGCCCTGAAAATACTGATCGTAGGTCTTGGCGATAGCTACGCGAATCAACTCGCGCCCCACGAAATCGGCGCCCTTCATTTCACCTTCATATTCGAGTTCGAGTTTGCCCGTGATTGCCGGAAGTGCCGCATAGATATCGCTGATGCGCGGGACTACAACTTTCTCATCATGTCGAATGGCCCGCCGCTCGGCGTTGGAGATGACATTCTCCATCGCGGAAATTGGAAGCCGCTGGCTCACGCCCGAGCGCTTGTCGATTTTCTTGTCCTCCCGTGCCGCGAAAGCGATCTGCTCAATCACCTCGCGAATGTACTTGGGGACAGCCAGCTTGTTCCCGCCGCGCGCGGCCCAAGCTTCCTGGGAGGTAATCTCAACTCCCTCTTCCACGGTCGCGGGATAATGCGTGCGAATCTCTGAGCCAATGCGGTCTTTCAGCGGCGTGATGATTTTCCCGCGAGCGGTGTAGTCCTCGGGATTCGCGGAGAACACCAGGGCGATGTCCAACCGCAGGCGCACAGGGTACCCCTTAATTTGCACGTCCCCTTCCTGCATGATGTTGAACAATCCGACCTGGATCTTCCCTGCCAGATCCGGCAGTTCATTGATGGCGAATATCCCGCGATTAGCGCGTGGCAGAAGTCCGTAGTGAACGGTCAATTCGCTGGCCAATTCATGCCCGCCCCGTGCGGCCTTGATGGGATCGATATCACCAATCAGATCTGCAATCGTGACATCCGGCGTCGCCAGCTTCTCGACGTATCGTTCTTCAGGGGTGAGATAAGCAATTCCGGTCGCGTCTGCGCACTTGGCAATCAGGTCGATACACCTGCGGCAGATCGGCGCGTAAGGATTGTCGTGAATCTCGCAGCCAGCGACGTAAGGCATATGCTCGTCGAGCATGGAGGTCAACGCGCGTAATATCCGGCTCTTTGCCTGGCCGCGCAATCCCAGCAGAATGAAATTGTGCCGGGACAGGATCGCATTCACGATCTGTGGCACAACCGTGTCTTCATATCCAACGATTCCCGGAAAAATCGGCTTGTCGCCACTCGACTGCAGGCGCGCGATCAAGTTGTCGCGCAGTTCATCCTTCACGCGGCGGGTTCGCAATTTTTCTTCTGAAAAGGGGCTGCGGCGAAGCTCGCCGAGGGTGCGGGGAAGACTCATCGAATACTCCACGAAACAACGGTAGGCCCGATTATACGCCGCTCGGTTCGGCTAGTTGACGTGGCCGTTTCCGCCGGCTTTCCGCTTGGCGCGGGCACTCCGCTGCAACACTGGCAGGATGCGCTCGAAAAACGAAATGATGGCCTGCATGCGTTCGGCCTCGGAGTTCATCTCCAAAAGCGCCTGCTGAAAATCGGGATCGAATGGCAGCGAGCCCGCAAGCCGATAGGCCAACTGATTCGTATCGATCTCGCCGTGGCTCTCCGGCTGTGCGCCCGCAAGCTGCATGATCTCGTCGTGAAGACCCATTGCTTTTTGAACGTCGGCCTTTGCCGCGGCGCCAGAGTCATCGTCCAGAAAGAACACTTCTGCTTGCAGAAACGACCTCTCCTGGTTGGTCTGCAGAACCTCAAAGCGCCGTTTCCCTTCCGTCAGAATGTCCGACCGCCCATCTGGATAAGCCTTCAGCACCTGAATGATCTCCGCCGTGCATCCGATGGTCGCCATGGTCTCGTCGTGCATGCGAATCAGCCCGAAATGCTTCTTCTGGTCCAAGCATTCCTTGACCATTTCCTTATAGCGAGGCTCAAAGATGTGCAGTGGCAACGGCACGCCGGGAAGCAGCACGAGGTCGAGCGGGAAAAGTGGAATGAGCATCTTTCGCTTTCGTCGTGGCGAGGAGAAATGAACTAATCAGACTCGATTCTCCACAGCCCTACTGGAGTATACTGCGCTCAAGACTTCAACTTTTCTCCCCAGGAAAACGGCAATCATGAACTTACGAGCGGTCGAAGAGGTATCCACCCAGGTTCCGGCGGACGATTTTCAGGCATTAGAAGACAAGGTTTATCGCACTATTGAGCTATACAAGTCCGCCCGTGAGGCGCGTTCCATCGCGGAACGGGACGTTCAGCGCCTGCGCGAGCAGCTTGAGCAGCGAGAAGAGGAAGTCGAGAACCTGCGCCGCGAGATGGTATCTCTTCGCAAGGAGCGCGAACTGGTCCGCTCCCGCGTGGAGAAGATGCTGGCGCAGATCGACCGCATCGAAGAACCGGCTGCAAGCTGAACCGGACCTGAGGAGCAACTATGGCAACGGCCACCAAACAGCCGCACGTGCAGGATGCCTCGAACGGCAGCGTTCGCGTGGAGATTTTCGACCAGGGCTACAATCTTCGTGGCACCGATCCCGATTACATTCTCAAACTGGCCGAGTATGTCGACACGAAGATGCGCGCCGTCTCCTCGCAAACCCATACGGTCGATACCGCCCGACTTGCCGTTCTCGCCGCTCTGAATATTGCCGACGAGTACCACCTGCTTCGTAAGAAGACGGACGGAGGAGCCACGGATTCAACCCGCCGCGCCAAGCAATTGCTGAACGCTTTAGATGAAGTTCTGGATGACAGGCGAGGACACTAATCCTTAGCGCGCCCTGCGCTGAAATGACGCTTCCCCACCCCGTTTAGAGATTGAGGTAACCACCAGATCCGCTTTCAATTCTCGATTCTTGAGACGTGACTCGACCCGAGCCTTGGTCTTCTCGATCGAAACCTTTGGATTGAGGAACATCAATACCGACGGCCCGGCCCCGCTCAGCGCAACCCCCAGGACTCCGTCTTCCGGATCGAACGTGTCCAGTGCAGGCAGAAGCGGACATAACTCAGCGCGGTAAGGCTGGTGAATTCGATCTTCCAGCGATGAAGAGAGGAGCTTGGGGTCCCCTTGAAACAGCGCAGCCAATAGAAGCATGGAGTTCTGAATATTGGTTACCGCGTCTGCGCGAGAATACTCGTGAGGCAAAACCGCCCGAGCCTTTTCCGTCGAAAGCGGTTCTTGCGGGATTGCCAACATCAGCGGCCACTTGCCCTTGGGCACAAATCGAGCAACGTGGGCTTCTGACTCGCCAAACATACGCGCGACCGTGACGCCTCCCATCCAGCACGCCGCTGCATTGTCAGGGTGGTGTTCCCGTCTGGAGGCCTCGCCGATAATCCGTCCGCTGCTCCAGCGCAAGCGCCCGAAGTGCACCGCCAACGCAATTCCCGCCAAACGCGCCGCGGCCGAGGATCCGAGCCCCTTGCCGATAGGAAAACCATTATGGATATTCAATGCGAGGGCTGGCGCGGGTTTCTTCTCCGACGCGAGGACCTCTTCGTAGGTCGTGAGAATCAAATGCTTCTCAACCGCGCCACAGATTTCCGGATCATGCCCGCTTGCGTCGATTGAATATTTCTTCGCTCGTGTGGCCCGAATGCGAAGACTCAAGTCCAGCGCCAGCGCGGCTGCATCAAACGCCGGGCCGAGGTTCGCGGAAGTAGCGGGTAAGCTGATGGTAAATTCAGTCATGGAAACCCGGCTTTTAGGCTCCAGGCGTCAGGCTCTAGGCAAACACTCTCCGGAACAATACGATCCCAAATCGCTGCAAACCTCTGTGGCGTTCCGCTGTGAACCTCAGTGTCCTCTGTGGTGAAGCTTTTGGTTTTCATTTTTGTTTTCGGTTATGGGTTCATTCCGCCGACTGCAGCAACGCGATGACCGCATCCACGTTCGGCTCCAGCACAAGCGGAGACCGCTGCAATGGCTTCAAGCTTCTGCTGTCTTGCTCGTGCGGAGTCCCTTCGAACAAGTCGCCGCGATGAAACCTCAGCGTGAAGTCCGCGTCTTTCAGCGTATGTCCGGTAAGCACCAGCACCACGGTTTCGTTCGGCTTCACAAAGCCTTGTTTCACCAGCTTCTTCAATCCAGCCAACGTCACCGCCGACGCCGGTTCACAGCCAATACCCTCAGCGCCAATTTCGGCTTTTGCCAAAGCGATCTCGACTTCGCTCACTTGCTCAACTGTGCCGCCGGTTTCGCGTATCACTCGCAATGCCTTTTTCCATGAAGCCGGATTCCCGATGCGAATTGCAGTCGCCATCGTTTCAGCATGCACTGGGATCAGCTTCTCTCCACCGTTCTCGCGCACCGATCGTACCAGCGGATTCGCTCCTTCGGCTTGAATCACCGAAACCCTCGGCACCCGCGTTATGAATCCTAGCTGCTTCATCTCGCGAAGCGCCTTCCCAATCGCTGACGAATTCGCAAGATTCCCGCCCGGAGCAATGATGTGGTCTGGAGGCTCCCATGCGCGCTGTTCCAGGAGTTCGAATGCCGCAGTCTTCTGTCCTTCCACCCGGTACGGGTTCACCGAATTCAGCAGATACACCGGCATGCGCTCGACAACTTCGTTCAGCACGCGCACACAGCCATCGAAATCAGTCTTCAGTTGGACCGTGATCGCCCCGTAATCCAATGACTGCGATAGCTTGCCCCAGGAAATCTTTCCGTCGGGAATCAGAACCAGACTTCGCAATCCCCCGCGCGCGGCATATGCTGCCATCGATGCCGAGGTGTTCCCGGTGGAAGCGCAGGCGACCCACTTGTACCCTGCGGCACGGGCAAACGATGCTGCCGTGGTCATCCCCGTGTCTTTGAACGATCCGGTCGGATTCATCCCCTGGTGCTTGGCGTGAAGATATTGGATGCCCGCGCTCCTGGCGCAATGCGGCAACTCGTATAGCGGAGTATTTCCCTCGCGGATGGTGATGATCTTGTCTTCTGCGATTTCGGGCAATATCTCGCGAAACCGCCAAACACCGCTCTGGTCAGCGGCATCGAATGACGATTTCCGGTCAAGCCAAAGCTTTTTCAAGGCAGCTGCGCTCAGACCGTAGGGTCCCTGCGGTTCCCATCCCGGGTAAACGATCTCGAGCAGGTCGCGGCAAGTCTCGCAGCGAAATCTGTCGGGTAGCGCTGTCCTCCCGCACCCGATGCACTTCACTTGAGACACACCAACGTCAGTTCTGGTCGCCTGTTCAGTCATTTGCAGGAACAATAAGAATAGCAGAGCAGCCGCGGTAATCCGCTCCTGTAAGTGGCGTCTCCAGAGCTTGTTCTACTTACGAAGGTAAGCGTCCGTCTTGTTGATCCAATCCAATCGCGGCGGATGAAAAACATCGAGGGTCACGCTGTCCTGCACCGCTTTGACCAGATGCGGCACGTGCGGCGGAATTGTGAGTACCTCGCCTGCGTGCACCAACGTATCCTTGCCGTGAATCGTGAACCTCAATGCTCCCTCGATCACATATGAGATCTGCTCGTTGTGATGGCTATGAAGCGGTACGACACATCCCTTTTTCAGCAGAATGCGGCCAAGCATGACATTTGTGCCGGTCACGAGCTGCCGCTGCAGCAAAGGATTGAGCGTCTCCAGTTCGACCTTGCTCCAGATGTGATGCTTCGCCCGGCCGGGTCGAGAAGACGCGCTTTTCGATTTGCGACTCT
>Ga0207664_10003182_pt1 | contig 10913 bp, 8 predicted proteins | sample LARL83metaG_FD_184349 | JGI IMG/M metagenome (GOLD analysis project Ga0207664, IMG submission 184349) | Corn, switchgrass and miscanthus rhizosphere microbial communities from Kellogg Biological Station, Michigan, USA - LAR L8-3 metaG... | ecosystem: Host-associated > Plants > Roots >...
GCCACGTCGCCCTCGCCGGAGTCGATCGCGTCGTCGAGCAGCACGGAGAGATGGGTGACGTCCCGCCCGGTCTCGTTCAGGTGCCCCTCGGAGGCTTCGGCCGCCGGGATGGTGCGCAGCAGCTCCCAGAAGAACTCCACGTCAACGTGGTGCAGCGCCCGGTGCACGGCGAGGTGGTGCAGCTCGTGCGAGGAAAGGGCTTCCAGTTCGTCACGTGTCACGGGTGGACTCTACCTCCTGCCACCCATCGCTGCTCGGCCGTGCCTGCGACCCGTGCCGGCGTCCCTGCCCTGCCCGGGCGAGCGGAACTCCTTCTGCTGGTCTGATATATCCCATAAGTCCCTTTTCTGGTAGCTATTCAGGTGGTGCGGGCTGGTTACTGGCCGGGCTGGAGTGCGGGCGGGAGCCATGGGGTGCCGTTGAAGAGGCTGCGAAGGGCGTCGACGGGGTCGATGTGCCATTTGGCGGCGGTGGAGAGGTAGGACTGGACGGTGGCGAAGTCGGCCAGTCCTTGCAGGGTGCGCCAGCATCCGCCGGAGGTACGCTGCTGGATCCTGACGGGGCGGATGGTGCGCTCGGCTTCGTTGTTGGTGAAGATGTCCAGGCCGGGGCGGGTGGCGAAGCAGAGGATCATGTCCTCGTATAGCTCGAAGCGGCGGGACAGGCTGCGGGCAGCGCGGCCGTTCGCGGTGTTGTGCCGGTACCGGTTGGTGGCGCGGCCCCGGGCGGTGATGGCGTGGTAGCGGGTGATCAGCGCGGTCAGGATGTCCGGATCGAGCCGGTCTTTCCCGGCTGCCCGGGCGGCAGCTGCGGCGTCGCGGGCGTCCAGCAGCAGCAGTCCCATGTCAGCGGCCCATTGCTGCAGGCGCGGCTCGGTGTCGTAGACGGCGGCCAGGTCGCGGAGCAGGTGCGCGCCGCACCAGGCGTGCAGCGCGGTGGTGAGGTGGGAGTAGCCGCCGTACCCGTCGCGGACGATGATCCCGGTATAGCCGGGCAGCACCTCGCCGGCATCGATAGCGGCCGCGGACCGGTCCCCGGTATGCATCAGCGTGAGGTACCGGGTGCAGGCCACATGCAGGTACCGCAGCGTCCCGGCGGCGCGGGCCGGGGTCTCGTCGGCGTGCAGCGCCGGCGCGGACCGCAGCAGGTCCCGCACCCGCCCGGGGAACCCGCTGGCCCCGATCAGCGCGGCGGCCTTGCTGCGGACCGCGGCCATCCACCCGGTCGAGACGGTGATGCCGGCCAGCTGGGCCAGCAGCCGCACCGCCCGCCCGACGGGCAGGTAATGGCCGCTGACCAGGTTCGCGGCCTGTGCATGCACCTCCGGCCCGTAACTGGCCCTGGCCCGCACATGCGGCGGCAGCACCGGCTCGCTCACCGTCCCGCAGCACGGGCACCGCTTCGACTCAGCCACGTACCCGGTGACCTTCGGCGGCGGAGACCGGATCTCGGTGACCTGGTAACGGCGCTGCGCCAGCACCGGCTCGCCGGCCAGGCCCGCCCCGCAGCCCCGGCAGCAGGCCGGCGCGTACCCGACCCGCTCATCCGGGTCATCCACGAGCTCCATGGTGGTGCCTGGCTCGCCGGGCTGCTTGCCCGGCCGCCGCTTCCCCCGCTCCCGCAGCGACCGGTCCCGCGGCTTCTTCTTATACGGGCTGTCCGACGACGGCGGCCGCGAGGAATCCGGGGAATCCCCGCGGACCTGCCGCTCCAGCTCCTCCATCCGCGCCTGCAGCCGCTGCGCCTGGCCGGTCAGCTCCGCGATCAGCTGATACGCCCCCGCCAGCCGCTCCGCCAGCTCGGCATGCGGCAGCGCGGACAGCTCATCCGCAGACGGCATACCAGGCACATCGGGCACAGCACCCCAACCTGCACCACAGCCGGCCGGCAGTCAACAATCAGCCACGGTATGTCGCCACCCACCTGAATAGCTACCTTTTCTGCGAGGCGACGAATTTTCTGGAGCCTGGCCTCAGCAGCAATTGAGGCGTTAAGTCCTGATAGTCCACTCATACCGTGGACCGCATTTCGCGGTGAGAGTGGTCGTGTCCCCGAGATTTGGCGTCCGCCCGGGCTGGTGAGGCCATGTCATCGTGCGGTGCGTCGGCTCCTTTTGTTCGAAGCTGTGGCATTTTCGGCATGCCCGATGTCGACGCGAGGCGGCCGGCCGACCCGGCGGTCGCCTGGGGCGCGAACGTACTCCATCCGGCCCGTGAGTCTGTAGTGATCAATGTTGCTGCAGTGATGATACGTCTGTAAATCACCGGTGAAACTTACCTCAAGATTGCCACTCTGTGGCGAAGCCGGGCGAGCTGAGAATCGCCGGCTAACCAACAGGGCCCGCACAAAGCCGCTGGATCATGATTCATCAAGTTAAGGAATAGATAACGGTCTTGTAGATGATTGACGGTCGTTTGCCGTGATTGTTAGATTCCGTCGGAAAGCGTCTCTACCTGCAATAACGACTGCATCGAGCCGGTCAACTTCGCCTACCTGCAGACCAACGGCGTCCCCGCGGGCCCACCGAGCCCTCAGCTGACCAACGTCAGCACCTTTACCCCGAACCGCAACACCCTGATGATCAACCCAGGTGACACGCTCGCGGTCTCGATCTCGGATCCGCCGCAGGGGTTCACGACAGTGATCCGAGATTTGACGACACATCGGACCGGGTTTATGACCGCCAGCGCGGCGAACGGCTTCATGAACACCAATATCGCCGACTGCACGGGCACCCCGTTCACCTTCCACGCCGAGTACAGCACCGCCAAGCAGCAGAATCAGGTGCCGTGGGCCGCGCTCGAGGGTGGTGTGCTGATGCAGCAGGAGATCGGCCACTCCGAGGTCTGCAACTCGGTGACCAACCAGCACCCGTTCAACGCCTCCTTCCCGGGCGGCCAGTCCTACAGCGACCCGAACGTCTTCGACACCTGCGTGGGTGGCTCGGAAGGCCCGACCGCTACCGGTGAAGGGCCTTGCAGCGGCACCATCTGCCAGAACGCCACGACACAGGGACCCGACGGCCCGGTCGCCTGCCCGACCAATGACGCGGCCAGCGGCGCGCTCTGCGAGTTCGCCGACGGCTATTGCTTCCAGCAGGGCACGCGGACGGCGCTCGTGAACGGCGTGCCGACCACGGAGTCCTCGGCCGCAAACCAGTGCTTCCAAAACCGGTTCCAGAACGGTGACCTGGACTTCGACGGTCTCGATTACGTGCCGTTCTCCTGGCCGGACGGCACCGGCAACCATCCGACAGCATTCCAATACGTCGGGCCGTTCCAGCGAAACGGCCAGCCGTATCCGAAGATCCAGTTCGAGTCCAACGTCGGCGGTTCCTCGGCGCTGTGCGACGTAGCGACCGGCACGGGCTGCACCCAGCCGCCGATCGGCTCGAGGTTCTACCCGTTCTGGTCGATGAGCCCGACGTTCTCCGCGCTGGGGTCCTTCAGCACCAGGTGCGTCTGGAACTTCGGGAACGTCCTGCCGACTACCATCCAGACGTTCGGCAAGGACGCTCAGTACGGCACGCCTAACGTGGCTCGCTTCGCCGGCACGAGCACCAGTGCCGTCCTGCCCAACCCGCAGTTCACTGGCGGCTGCAAGCGCTAGCAGCCGCTTAATTCCTCACACCGGGGTGCCCCGCCCTGCCAGGCGGGGCACCCCGGATGCTGGTCTAGGCCGGGAGCCGGGACAGGAACGTCCCCCAGTTCGCGTTCACCGTACGCGGGGTGCCCGGGATGAACTCGTTGCCCATCCAGATGGCGCCGTCCGCGAAGATGGCCGCCGAGTAGTCACCCCAGCGGGCCACGCCTGGGGTGGGGGACCCGAAGGACTTGTAGCCGGAGAAGCCGTCTTCCGGCAGGACGCCCGGGCCGCTGATGTGAATCGGGCCGACCGCACGGCCGAAGGCGAACCGCACGTATGCGGCGCTCGGGAAGAAGTCGGGCCCGCTGAGGGTGAAGGCCATCGCGCCGAAGCCGGCCCTGTTCACCGCGATGGAGGGGAACAGGACGTTCTCGCCGTTCACGGCCACGTAGCCCTGGTGGAGAATCCGGGCGAAGATCCCGGCCGGGGTGCCGACCGCGCCGACGGTGAAGAAGGCGATGCCGACCCTGGGCGGCCCGGTCTTCGAGGTGACCGTCGTGTTGACCCCGCCGTACAGCACCCCGTTGAGGTTGACCACCTGGTTCATGCGCGAGTCGTTGGCGTTGATCTTCTCGAATGCCTCGTTGGCATTGATCGGCGGCGAGTTGAGCGCGTCCCGCAGTGGCGTCGGCCCGAACTTCTGGGTCGCGCCGGTGTTGATCGGCAGGCCATAGGTCTCGCTGCGGAGCACCACGTGGCTCAGTTGCAGATGGGGATGGTTGCCTTTCAGCGACCGGGTGCCGGTGAGCGACCAGGCGGCGATCCGGTTGTCCAGCGGCGCGTTGTTCTGGAAGACGTCCTCCGGGCCTCCGGTCATCAGCAGTTCGGTGCCGCTCCGCGGGTTGACGGACACCGACGGCTGGATGGATCCCCAGAACGGGAGGTTCGGGTCTCCGGTCGGCACCGTGCCGACGTCGAGATGGGTGAACACCACGCTGCTCGCGCCGCTCTCCAGCGCGGCCCGGCCGAGCCCGTAGAGCTGGCCTCCGTTGAAGAAGAAGTTGGGGTTGTCCTGGAATTCGTTGGTGTTGATGAACACGCCGTCGCGGTTCGCGCCGAGCAGTGGCTGGTCCGGCAGGCACGGGCAGCCGGGGTGCGACGGGGTACCGTCCAGGCCGTCATTGCTGGTGTCTATCGAGTAGAGGTTCCACGTCCCCCTCGGATCGCTCGTCACGCTGACCGCGATGAGGACGTGCGTGCGGTTGAAGGGGGCAGCGCCGTCGAAGTTGCCCGGCGCGTCCACCTCGAGGATGGTCTGGATGAAGCGGTGGCCGACCGGGTCCCAGTAGCACTTGGGGTCGGAGAGGAAGTCGCCGGGCGTAGCCGGGTTGGTCGTGCGGTCGACCGCCGGCGACCTCTTGTAGAACTGGTTGAGCGCGGTGGCCGCCGTCAGCTGCTTGCCGCGCTCGTTGTAAACGGCGAACGCGATATTGATCGGCTCGACCACGAAGCCGTTGCCCACGCACAAACCCTGGTCCGGTGGCTCCAGGCTAGGCTGCGTATTCGTATAGACGCCAGTGCCGGCATTCCGCTGGTCCGCGTGCGACAGCCCGTTGAAGCCGGTCGCGGCGCCGGGGTTGCGGACCACCCGCGTGCCCGGCGGCGACGGCGGCCGCAGCGCCTGCCCGGCCCGGTTCATGCGCGGATCGCGGGAAAACTGGTGTACCACTCCGGAATCCTTCGCCGAGGAGGCATGAGCCGGCCTGGCCGCCGCGATCCTGGCCAGCGGCGCAGATGTGCCGTAGCGGACCGCCGTACCTGTCGTCTGGGTGGGATGGTCATTCCCGCCGAATGGTTTCGGGGCGGCCGAAGCCCCGGGCGTCGGCCCGAACGCGACGACCATCCCCGCGCAGACCGCGGGCACCAGCAGGATCCGCCATTTCCGCCGTGGCGTCGGTGGCGATCCGCGTCCGGATCTTGTTGATGATTTCTGCGATGACCCGAATCTGCGCATGGGCCAAGCCCTTCCCGCTCACGCGTGCCGCCAGTCCAGGCCGTCCCCCGGCCGACGGTCACGCCAGTGTGACCGCCTCGCGTGCGAGACGCTTCGGACGGAATCTAACAATCGCGTCAAACAACCGTCAATGACCTACAGAACCCACTATTTTCTTGTACCAAGAAATCTTGTTACGGTTGGTTCGCGCTGGTAGATGAGTGATTTCAGTTCTCTCGCGCGACCTGGAAACCGACCGGGCTCACAATGCTAAAACAGACCAAATTAGCACGCTGGCAACACCAATCGACGTATTTACCGGGGCTATCGGGACTAATATCCTCTATCACCTGGACCGGGATTAAGGCCGTCGGAAACGGCCTGTGCGACCGCCCGGACCCCCGGGTGCGCCGGCAGGTCGTCGAGCCGCACCGGCTGCCCGTCGGCCCCGGTAAGCGGGATCCGCCAGTTGGGGTACTCGTCCACCGTGCCCGGCATGTTCTGCGGCCGCCGCTCGCCCGCGGCGTCGGCCAGCGAGACGCCGATCAGCACGGCGGGGGTCCTGGTCAGGTAGCCGTAGAGCGCGACCGTGAACTCCTCGGGCGACGGGCCCCCGGTCTGCTGAGGGAGCAGGCCCTCGTGCCCGAGCATCGCCAGCCACTGATCCATCTCCGCTTCGGCGGCGGCCCGCTCGTCCGCCTCCGGCTGGGTGAGCAGGCCGAGCCCGGCCCGGATGGTGACCTGCTCCCCGGTGAGGAATGCCGCCGCCGGCGGGAAGTCGTGCGTGCCGACCGTGGCCAGGCAGCCGCGGCGCCACCCGCCGGGCCGGCGCGGGGTGCCGTCCGCCCGCCGCTCGAACCACAGCATAGAGGTGCCGAGTACCCGGCGGCCGGCCAGGAACTTCCGCAGCCAAGGTTCGACCGTGCCGAGATCCTCGCCGATCGCCAGCGCGCCCGCGCGGGCCACCTCCGCGGCCAGCACGCCGCCCATCAGCTCGTGGTCGTATCGCACGTAGGTGCCCAGGTCCGGGGACATCCCGGCCGGTATCCACCACAGCCGGGCCAGCCCCATGACGTGGTCCACCCGCAGGCCGCCGGCGTTGCGTGCGCAGGCCGCGATCAGCTCGGCCAGCGGCCGGCCCGCCTGGGCGGCGAGCCGGCCCGGATGCCACGGCGGCAGCGTCCAGTTCTGACCCCGCTGGTTGAACTCGTCCGGCGGCGCGCCCACGCTGATGCCGGGCACGATGACATCCTGGCGGGCCCAGGCGTCGGCGCCGCCGGGATGCGCGCCGACCGCGAGATCGGTGATCACGCCGATGCTCATGCCGGCCCGCCCGGCCGCCTGCTGCGCGGCGGCCAGTTGTTCCGCCGCCAGCCACTGCAGCCAGGCATGGAACCCGATCCTGTCGGCCAGCTCCCGCCTCAGCTCGGTGACCCCGGCCGAGCCCGGGTCGGCCAGCGCCGCGGGCCAGCGCCGCCAGTCGGGACCGTGCACTTCGGCGAGGGCGCACCAGGTCGCCCAGTCTTCGATGGCGCGGCGGTCACCGGCCAGGAACGCGTCCAGCTCCGCCCGGCGGCTGGCGGTCAGCGGCACCGCGCGGATCAGCTCTAGCGCGGCCCGCTTGGCGGCCCAGACGGCGTCCCTGTCGATGAGCGCCGCGGTGCTGCTCGCGGCCCGCAGCGGAGCGGCCAGCGTCTCGATCCGGGCCAGGTCCCCGGCCCTCAGCCCCTGGTATTCCGGGATGTCCTCGATCCGCAGGTAGAGCGGGCTGATCTGGCGGCGGCTCATCGGCAGGTAGGGGGACGGGCTGACCGGCGGCCGCGGCTCGGCCGCGTGCAGCGGGTTGACCAGCACGAAGTCCGCGCCCAGGTCGCCGCCGCTCCAGGCGGCGAGGTCGGCCAGGTCGTGCAGGTCGCCGTGGCCCCACGAGGCGCGCGAGCGCACCGAATACAGCTGCACGGCGAAGCCCCACGAGCGGCGCGCAGGCAACGGTGCCACCGCCGTGCCCGCCGGACCGGACGGTCCAGGCGGCGGCTCGTGATCACCCAAGGCTCCGAGGACCGCGGCCAGCGTATCGTCCGGCACCTCGACGATCCGTCCCCGCCAGTCCTGGTAGGAGACTGCTACCCCGAGCGCCCGGGCCCGGCGCGTGAGCTCTGCGCGTCCTGTCACCGCACTAGTCTGCCCGAGCGGCCACTCGCCCCGGCCGAGTTCCAACCGCAGGCCGGTCAGCGCAGTCTCAAAAGGCAGAAGGACGCCGCAAACCGCGGATCCCAGGCCATAACAGGACGACCGGACATGAAGCACCCCATCACGATCCCGAAAGCCGCCCGCCGGGCCGCCGCGGTCATCGCCGTCGCCGCCGTCGCCGGGCTGATCGCCGCCTCCGCCGCCTACGCGGCCGGCTCGTCAGGCGCCGCGCTGACGGCGGACACCTCGCGCGCGGCCCCGGCCGCGGTCCGCGCCTGCACGGCGGGCGACCTCGGCGCCTGGGTGGCGGTCACCCAGGGGAACGGCGCCGCCGGGAGCATCTACTACCCTCTGCAGTTCACCAACCTGAGCCGACACGCCTGTGCGATGCGCGGCTTCCCCGGGGTGTCCGCCGTCGGCCGTAACGGCCACCAGCTCGGCAGCCCGGCCAGCCGGGACCACGTGATCCCGGTCCGGACCGTTGTGCTGGCCCCGGGCGCGACAGCGCACGCCATCCTGCGGTACGGCGACGTCGAGGTGGCCACCTCACCCGGGTGCCACCCGACCTACAGCACCTTCGAGCTGCGGATCTACCCGCCAGGTCAGTACCGTGCGACCTACGCCGCCTTCGGCCTGGAGGCCTGCTCGCACGCGGGGCCCGGCTACCTGAGCGTCGAGCCGGTCCAGTCCGGCGTGGGCACGCGCAGCGGCTGACCCCGCGTTAGGAGTCCGCCGGCTCCAGCACGAACACCGGGATCTCGCGCGCGGTCCTGGTCTGGTACTCCGCGTAGGGCGGGTAGGCGGCAACCGCCCGCTTCCACCACTCGGCCCGCTCCTCGCCGCTGACCTCGCGGGCGGTCATCTCCTGCTTGCGCGGCCCGTCCTGGAGTTCCACCCGCGGGTTCGCGCGGACGTTGTAATACCACAGCGGGTGGGCCGGCGCGCCGCCCTTGGACGCCACCATGGCGTACTTGCCGCCGTGCTCCACCCGCATCACCGGCGTCTTGCGCACCTTGCCGCTGCTGGCGCCGAGGTTGGTCACGATCACGACCGGCAGCCCGGTGTCCCGCAGCGTGGTTCCCTGGGTTCCGCCCGAACCCTCGTACAACTCGACCTGATCACGCACCCACGCCGCCGTGCTGGGCTCGTATTCTCCGTCAACTGGCATACCGGACAGTCAACACCAGGCGTCCGCCTCACCGTGTCCCGGGGCCGCCCCTTGCGGCCGCTGGACGACGGCCGGAACCGGGACGGACCGGGACGCGTCTGATCGGCATGATGATGTGGAGGCGGCTCACGGTGGTGCTCGCCGCCATGGCCGTCCCGGTTGCGCTGACCGCTGGCTGCGCCAGCGCAACCAGCTCCACCAGCGCGCATCCGGCGGCCGCGACCCAGGCGCAGGCTGCGCCCACCGCGCGCTTCAGTGCCAAGGGTCTGTCGTTCCGGTATCCGGCGACCTGGCGGGCCGTCACGTCGCGGGTTGGCCTCTCGGACTTCCCCGCACTGCTCGTCTACCTGAGTACCGTTCGGCTGAAAGACACCTGCGTGGCCAGCTCCGGCCCGGGCCGGATCGCCGAGACCTGCACCTATCCGATTCGCGTCCTGCCGTCCGGGGGAGTCCTCGTCAGGTGGAACGCCAACAGCCTCCCGAACTGGCGGATGCCGAAGGCCACCACGACCGTCGCAGGTCGCGGGGCCGTCGAGAGCAAGACCCGCGGCGGCCAGTGCGCGGTCCTGGGCGGGACAGAGACGATCACCGTGCTGATCCCGCGCGCCGGGCCCGGCACGTGGTATCAGATGGACGCCTGCCTGCGCGGCCCGGGTCTGCCCCGGGAGGAAGCGCAGATATCGTCCATGCTCCGCTCGGTACGGATTAATCCCGGCTCCTGAGGCCCGTCGTCAGGCGACGGCCGACCGCGGCCCCATCAGCCCGGCCGCATTGCCCACGATGTACTTGCTGTACGTACGTAGCAGAATCTGAACGCGACCAGCGGGTGCCGACATTTAACTACAGGTTCGAACTGTCTGTGTCGGGACGGGCGGATTCGAACCGCCGTTCTCCTGACCCCCAGTCAGGCGCCTTAACCAAGCTGGGCCACGTCCCGCCCGCGCCACCTGTTGCTTTCCGGTGACGATAGCCCGCCGGACTCCGGCAGGCTCAGTTAGCTTAGCGCAACCGCGATGCCGCTAGGAACGAAGCCGGGCCGCACCACCACGCCGCGCCGCCGCGGATGCGTGCTTGCTGCCGGAACGGGAAGTTACGCTGTGCCGGGCATGGTGCGGATGCCGTGCTCGTTGTACTTGCGAGAGCCGCACTCACACCGAAGGGCCGGGCCGTTGGGAGCACTGGGTACGCGCCGCTCAGACTCCTCCGAGGGCAGCTTCCAGAGCGAGGGCCCGACCCGGCCGATGCGGACCAGGCGGCGGCGGTTCCGGATCGCGTTCCGCATCGCCAAGGTACTCCTCGTCATCGTCGTGCTCTTCGCGGTCGCCGTCGGCCTGCTCTTCCTGCTGACCCCGTCGGCGGGCCAGGCGACCGCGCTGACCCGGGCGCAGGCGCGGGACCGCCACATCACCTATCCGGGCCCGCCGGTCCCGCCGTACTTCGCGCAGGCGCTGGTCGCGACCGAGGACCACAGGTTCTACAGCGATCCCGGGGTGGACCCGCTGGCCATGGGCCGGGTGGTGATCTCCTGGATCACCGGCCGCGAGGACCAGGGCGGCAGCACCATCGACCAGCAGCTGGCCAAGAACCTCTACACGGGCGGCCACAGCGGCTTCACCGAGGATCTGGAGCAGCTGGCGATGGCGGTCAAGCTCAACCAGACCTACAGCCGGCCGCAGATCCTGCGTATGTACGCCGAAGTCGCCTACTACGGCCACGGCTACTACGGCCTCGACGCCGCCAGCTGCGGGTACTTCGGCCGGCCGCCGGACCGGCTCACGCTGGTGCAGGCGGCCATGCTGGCCGGGGTGGTGAACGCGCCCAGCTACGACGACCCGCTGGTCTACCCGCGGCAGGCCAGGATCCGGCTGGTGCACGTTATCGGCCGGATGGCCGCGGTGGGATACCTGACGCCGGCGCAGGCGACCGCCGCGCTCAACGCGCCCCTGGGCCTGTCCGCCGTCCGCGGCTGCGCCTGAC
>Ga0207664_10003183_pt1 | contig 10911 bp, 11 predicted proteins | sample LARL83metaG_FD_184349 | JGI IMG/M metagenome (GOLD analysis project Ga0207664, IMG submission 184349) | Corn, switchgrass and miscanthus rhizosphere microbial communities from Kellogg Biological Station, Michigan, USA - LAR L8-3 metaG... | ecosystem: Host-associated > Plants > Roots >...
TCGGCATCGCACCGAAGCTGCTCGTCATCGGGCTCGTCTGCTTCTTCCCGATCGTCGTCACGACGCTCGACGCGCTCACGCGCGTCGACCCGGAGCTGCCGAAGCTGATGCGCACGCTCGACGCCTCGCGCCTGCGGATCCTGCGCCACGTCGAGCTGCCGGCCGCGCTGCCCGGCCTCTTCAGCGGTGCGAAGGTCGCCGTCACGTTCGCGCCGATCGGCGCCGTCTTCGCCGAGTGGGTCGGCTCCTCCGCCGGCGTCGGTCACCTCGTCCAGCAGGCGATCCCCCAACTGCTCACCGCGCGCGCCTACGCGGCCGTGCTGATCCTGTCCGCGTTCGCGATCGCGCTGTTCGGCCTGCTCACGCTGGCCGAGCGGCTGCTCGTGCCGTGGGCGCACGACCCATCCCGACAAGGAAGGACCCGATGACGCGAGGACTCGCGGCCGTGATCGCATCGGCAGCGCTGCTGCTGGCGCTCGCCGGCTGCGGCGAGAAGAAGGACACGACGCAGCCGAGCGCGGCGAAGCAATCGCTGACGCTGATGCTCGACTACCTGCCGAACCCCGACCACGTCGGCCTCTACGACGCGCTCGCGACGGGCCAGTTCGCGCGCGCCGGCCTCGACGTGAAGGTGCAGACGCCATCGGACCCGGCGGCGCCGCTGAAGCTGCTGGAGGCGGGTCAGGTCGACCTGGCGATCTCGTACGAGCCGGAGTTGCTGATCGCGCGCGACAAGGGCGAGCAGCTCGTGTCGGTCGCGGCGGTCTCGCAGGTCCCGCTGACCACGCTGATGTCGCTGAAGAAGGGCGTGCGCGCGCCGGCGCAGCTCAGAGGCGGGCGCGTCGGCACGGCCGGGATCCCCTACCAGAGCGCGTATCTGACGACGATCCTCGCGCACGCGGGCGTGCCGCGCGACGCGGTCAAGGAGACGAACGTCGGCTTCGACCTCGTGCCCGCGATGCTCTCCAAGAAGGTCGACGCGACGCTCGGCGCCTACTGGAACGTCGAGGGCGTCCAGCTCAGACTCGCCGGCAAGCGCCCCCGCATCATCCGCATGGAGCAGGTCGGCGTGCCGACCTACGACGAGCTGGTCGTGGTCGCGCGCAAGGACACGCTCGCCAACCGCGGCGACGAGGTGCGCGCGTTCGTGCAGGCTCTGGCGCGCGGCTACGCGGCGGCGAGAGCGGACCCACAGGCGGCGACCGACGCGTTGGTGAGAGCCGCGCCCGACCTCGACCGCAGATTCGCGCTGGCGAGCGTGAAGGCGTCGCTGCCGGCGTTCTTCCCGGCGGACGCGAGCAAGCCGTGGGGCTGGCAGGACCCGGCCGCCTGGCAGGCGTACGAGCGCTGGATGTTCACGAACAACCTGATCGGCGTGATGCCCAACGCCGGCGCCACCGCCTACACGAACGAGTTCCTGGCGGGGCAGGGGTCCTGACGGCTTCCCCCGCCGCATGGCGTCCTGTTCTGGTGTCGTCACGCGACACCAGAACAGGACGGCTGCGAGCGAATCAGGCCGCCGCCGCGACCGCGCGCAGCTCGGGCGCGGCCGCGCGCAGCGCGTAGGCGGCGGCGAGGCCGGCCCACTCGCCGTAGGGTGCGAAGAACGCGCGCACGTCGTCCTCCGTGGCGCGGGCGCGCGGATCGCCCCCGCTGCGCAGCCGGCCGACCAGCTTCACGTACGCGAGGTCGCCGGCGGGCAGCGCGTCGTAGCGGCCCTGACCGAGCAGTGCGAGGATCGACAGCGTCCACGTGCCGATCTCGGGGATCGCGCGCAGGCGCCGCCAGCCGGGGAGCGGATCGGCGGCGTGCAGGTCGACCCGGCCGGAGGCGACCTCCTCGGCGCAGCGCCGCAGCGCGAGCGCGCGCTTGGGCGCGAGGTCGAAGGAGGTCAGCAGCGCGGGCGCCTGGGCGGCGACGCGCGCGGCGCTGGGCACGTCGCGCAGGCCGCTGCGCTCGCAACGGCGCCCGAGCCGCGCGACGATCCGGCGCTGGATCGCGGCGGCGCGCACGTACTCGATCAGCTGCTCGGTGACCGCCCACGCGAGCGCCTCGAACGGCGCCGGGCGGCGCCGCAGGCGCACGGTCGGGTCCGCGCGCACGGCGGCGCCGATCAGCGGGTCGTCGCGGAAGCGGTCGTAGAACGGGCGCAGGTCGTCGTCGACGCCGAGCGCGAAGCGCATCCGCTCGATCCCCCACGCCGCGGCGACGCGATCCGCCGAGGCGGCGCCGAACAGCACTCGGTCGCGTGCCGTCTGCGCGACGCGTACGACGACCGCCGTCCCCTCGGGCCCGTGATGCAGCAGCCGGTGCACGACGCCGCCGCGCACGCGCAGCACGCCGTCGGGGCCGCTCGCGCGCGAGAGCCGGAACGGCCACGCCGGCGCCACCTCGACGCGCAGCTCGATCACTCGCGCCCGAGCAGGTGCACGTCGAGCAGGAACGAGCGCGTGCCGAGCACCGAGAGCACCTCCGGGCCCGCGTCGCGCTTGCGGCGGCGCGACGCGCGCGGAGGTCTGCGCGCGACGTGACGGCTGATCGCCACGACGGTCGCGGCACCGGCGACGAAGCCGGTCGCCGCGACGGCGGCCGCCTGCACGGCCGGAAGCTGGCGTCGCGGCGTCGCGGGCTCGAGCGCGCGCACCTCGGCGACGAGCACCGGCACGCCGTCGACGACCTCCTCGGGCTCGACGAGATCCGGCTCGGGATCCATCAGCCCATGGTGACAGCGGCCTCGGTCAGACGACGCCGGCGCCCACCGGCACAGCCTCGAACTCCGAGGCCTCCTCCGGCGCCGACTCCTCGAAGAGCCGCTCGTAGAGGCGGTAGCGGCGCACGACTCTGCCGCCCATCCCCTCCATCGCGCGGTTCATCGACTTGTTCGTCTCGAGGATCCAGCCCATCTCGCCGTACGTCTGCGGCGTGATCTCGGCCGAGTCGAAGTGCAGCTGGTAGAAGCGCGCGGCGACACCCGTGTGCTGCCACTCGCGTCTGACGCCGAGCGCGAAGACGCGCACGCGGTCGATCTTTCTGCGGTTCCACAGGAACTTCGCCCAGCCGATCGGCAGCAGCCGGCCGTTCATCCCCTTCAGCACCTGGTTGTAGTCGGGCAGCGAGAGCGCGGCGCCGACCGTCTCGCCGTCCTTCTCGGCGATGAAGGCCCAGTGCTCGTCGAGCAGCGGCTTGAGCGTTCTCGCGTAGTGGCGGACCTCTCTCTCGGTCAGCGGCGAGAAGCCCCAGTTTCTCTCCCAGGCGGCGTTGTAGACCTCGAGGAAGCGGTTGATCTCGGCCTGCATGTCCTTCTTGCGCATCGGCCGCACGGTGATGCCGTGCTTGGACTCGACCTGCTCGGCCATTCTCCAGATCGCCGGATGGACTCTGTCGCGGCCCTGGATGTGCAGCTCCCACATCAGCGTGTCCATCGCCTTGACCATCCCGGCGCCCTCGAGCAGCGCGGGGTAGTAGCGGTGCGTCCAGTTCGTGAGGATGATCGGCGTGCGCTCGAAGCCCTCGACCAGCACGCCGCACTCGTCGTTCATCGTGAAGTCCATCGGCCCGACCATGCGGTCGCGCCCGCGCGCTCTCAGCCAGCGCTCGGCGGCGCCCAGCAGCGCGGCGGCGGCCTCCGGGTCGTCCTCGCACTCGAAGAAGCCGAACAGGCCCCACGTGTTGTCCTGGAACTCGTTGAGGATGCGATCGACCTGGGCCGTGATGCGGCCGACCGCGCGGCCGTCGCGCCAGGCGAGGAAGTACTCCGCCTCGCCGTGCTCGAACCACGGGTTCTTGGCGCGGTCGAGGAACTGACGGCGCTCGGAGATGAGCGGCGGCACCCAGTTCGGCTCGTTACGATAGAGCCGCCAAGGCAGCTTGATGAAGGTCGTGAGGTCGCGCTTGGACGCGACAGGCCGGACGTCGAGACCCATTGGCGGCGCAACGATATATGCCCACCAAGATCGACGTCTTCAGCAAGGCACGCACGCACGAGCGCGTGGCGCAGCTCCAGGCCGCCCGCGAGCTCGACGCGGTGCCGTATTTCCGGCGATTGGAGTCGGCCGCGGCGCCCGTCGTGGAGATGGAGGGCGAGCGCCGGATCATGCTCGGCTCCAACAACTACCTGGGGCTGACCGCCGATCCGCGCGTGATCGAGGCCGCGCACGACGCGATCCGCCGCTACGGCACGGGCGTCACCGGCTCGCGTCTGCTGAACGGCACGCTGGACCTGCATCTCGAGCTGGAGGCCGAGCTGGCCGGCTGGATGGGAACGGAGGACGCGCTCGTGTTCTCGACCGGCCATCAGGCGAACCTCGGCGCGATCGGCACGATCCTCGGACCGGAGGACACCGTCGTCGTCGACTCCGGCGACCACGCCTCGATCCTCGACGGCGTGCTGCTCTCGCGGGCGAAGATGCGCGTCTTCCGCCACAACCGCCTCGACCTGCTGGAGAAGCGCCTCGCGCAGGCGGAGGCCGACGGCGGCGGGATCCTCGTCGTCGTCGACGGCGTCTTCTCGATGGAGGGCGACGTCGCGCCGCTGCCGGAGATCGCCGACCTGAGCGCGCGCTATGGCGCCCGCCTGATGGTCGACGAGGCGCACGGGCTCGGCGTGCTCGGGCCGCGTGGAGCGGGCGCGAGCGAGCTGCTCGGGGTCGAGGAGCGCGTCGACCTGCGGATGGCGACGTTCTCGAAGTCGCTCGCCTCCTGCGGCGGCGTGATCGCCGGACCGGCCGACGTGATCGACTTCCTGCGGATCCAGTCGCGGCCCTTCCTCTTCACCGCCTCCGGCGTGCCGGCGGCGGTCGGCGCGGCGCTCGCGGCGACGCGCATCTGTCGCTCGGACGAGGGGCGCGCGCTGTTCGCGCGCGTGCTCGACAACGCGCGCTACCTCAACGAGGGCCTGCGGTCGCTCGGCTTCCACGTCGTGGACCCGGTCGCGCTGCCGGACGGGACGCGCATCGCGACGCCGATCGTGCCGGTGCTCGTCGCCGACGACTGGAAGGCGGCGCTCTTGTGGAAGGCGCTCTACGACGCGGGGGTCTACGTCAACGTCGCGCTCCATCCGGCGGTGCCCCCCGGCGGCGCGCTGCTGCGCACGAGCGTGATGGCGACGCACGAGCGCGCGACGCTCGACGGCGCGCTCGACGCCTTCGCCGAGGTCAAGCGCGCGTTCGAGGCCGAGCACGGTCCGCTGCCGTCGGCGGCCTGACAGCGTGTTGACGCACCGGCATAAGGTGGGACAACGAAAAGGCCGCTCCTAGCGCATGTCCCGGACGGTTCGGGATTGACCCGGGACACCCCGCTCGCATAGCTTCTTCCCTGCCGCCGGGTCGACTCGTCTCAGGCAGACGGCACGCCGCCAGCCGACGCCGAGAGTGGGACCGAGCTCGCGCTCGACGGCATCCCCCCGAGGCTGCCGAGCCCCCGCTCGGCGAGCCTTTCCACGGCCTATCTCGTACGGAGGCAGGGAGAAAGAGTGCAGATGGACGGGTTGCCGACGATGTCCCCCGGGCCGCAGCACCTGCAGGCCCTTCAGCGTGCCAACCGCGTGCGCCTCGCGCGCGCAGAGCTCAAGCGACGCATCGCCGAAGGCGAGGTGAGCGCGAGCGAAGTGATCCTGACCTCGCCCTGGGAAGCGGCGAGCATGGCGATCGGCGACGTGCTGATGAGCCAGCGCCGCTGGGGCGGGACGCGTTGCCGCAAGTTCCTCGCGATGTTCCGCATCTCAGAGACGAAGACGATCGGCTCGCTCACCGAGCGTCAGCGCCGTGCGCTCGCGGCGCAGCTCGACGCGCACGCGTCGATCGAGCAGTGTCAGCCGGTCGCGGCGAGCGTCACGACGATCGCACGCGAGCTCGTCACGGTCTGAGCAGGAGCGTCGGGCGCCACGCGCGGGCCGGCCGGGGACCCTCAGAAGCCCGGTCCGCGCGTGGCGATCTCGACGATGTGACCGTCGGGATCGCGCAGGTACAGCGAGCGGAACGCGCCGCGGTCCATCACCTCGCTGCACTCCACCCCCTGCTCGCGCAGGTAGTCGCGCCAGGCCACCTGCTCCTCGGCCGACTCGACCGTGAACGCGACGTGGTGCAGCGAGCCGGCGCCGACGACGCCTTCCCCCATCTGCGGGTACTCGAGGAACGTGATCAGCGTCCCGGGCGCGCCGTGCGCGTCGCCGAACCAGAAGTGGCGCGTGCCGGGGTCGTCTCCGTTGACGCCGCGCTCGACGAGCGCGAGTCCGAGCACGTCGCGGTAGAAGGCGGTCGTGCGGTCGAGGTCGCGGCAGATCGCCGTGACGTGGTGCAGCCCGGTCAGGCGCATGCGGCGGGGCTCCTGCGCTGCCATCGCGCGGGAGGCTAACGAACCTTGACGCCGACTCCGCCGCTGCGACGCTTGAAGAGCCCGCGGAAGAGCGGGACGCCGACGAGCAGGCCGGCGGCCGCGCCGACGATCAGGAGCGTGCGCGAGGCGTCCACGAAGAAGAGGATCGCCATCGTCGCGATCGCGACGACGCCGGACAGCACGAGCGTATGTGAGCGATAGCCGCCGAAGTGCTCGCGGATCGCGACCTCGAGGCCGGCGACCGAGCCGAGCAGCATCGCGGCGAACACGAGCACGAGGCCGCCGTGGCCGCCTCTGAGGATCCCCCACGCGCCGAGCACGAGCGCCGCGAGCGCACACAGCTCGATCAGCGGGAAGCTGCCCCACGGCGCGCGCGGAGCGGCATCGCGGCGGCTGCGGCGCGCGGCGGTCGGCAGCGGCGCGGGCTGCGGCGGCTGCTCGCCCGGCGCCTCGGGCGGGCTCGCAGCGCGCTGCGGCGCGCTCGCGCGCTGACGGCTACGACGGCCCATCTTCGTCCTCGCCGATCAGGCCGCTACGCGGCCCGGGCTAGGGGACATCCGGAGGACAGCTTGACCTGCCACCAGCCCATCAGCATGCCGATCAGGCCGAGCCGCGGCCGGACGTGGTAGACGCCGCAGCCGGGCTCGCCGACGTCGGCGGCGCTGATGCGCAGGAAGCGGTGCCTGGCGGGATCGCGCAGCATCCGCTCGAGCAGCTCGCGGTTGCGCCGCTCGCGCTCGGCGCGGGCGGCGAGCGTCTCGCGCACCTCGTGCAGGCGCTCGGCGAGGTCGTCGCGCACGCGCTCCAGCTCGCCGATGCCGAGCAGCCGCGGACCGGCGTCGCCGCCGATCGCCCAGGCGATGCGGTCGCGCGGGGAGGCGTGCACGGCAAGCGAGGCCAGTTCGTGCTCGAGCCGGGCGATCTGCGCGCGCAGCGTGCGGCGCGCGGGGCCCTCCTCGGCGTGCGCGCCGAGCGTCGCTGTGGCCTGGCGATCCGCGATGACGACCATCGTGCTCGCCCCAGTCTACCCGCGGCGCTCCGCATTCGAGCCTGTTGCCGGTAGATGACATGCATGCTGTGTAGACCGCGGACGGCGCATGCGCCAGGCTCTCCGGCATGTCCGCCCTCCCGTGGAACTCTCGCAGTTCGAGACCGCGCACGGCTTCGCGGGGCCCTGAGGCGCGGCCGTCAGCTCGCGGCGAGCGTCTCGGCGCAGCGCCACAGCGCCTCCTCGACATGCAGCGGCGGCACCCCGTCGACGCGCAGCGCGAACAGCAGCAGGCGCGCGGTGCGCCGGCCGGCGACATGCGCGGCCGCCGGCTCGCCGAACAGGGGCGCGAGCGGCACCTGCGAGTCGGCGACGACGATCTGGCCGGCCGGGAGCGGAAGGCCGCCGTCCTCGCCGCCGAGACGCTCGCCCGTGCGCGCGAGGCGCAGCCACAGCGCACCGTGGACGGTCTCCGCGTCGAGCGCCCACAGCGGCACGCCGGTCTCGACGAGCGCGATCGTGAGCGCGTCGTCGAGCGGCCCCTGCGAGACATAGCCGCCATGCACGAGGCGGTCGATCGCGGCCGCCTCCACCGGAGTTCGCGTGAGGTCCGGGTCGAGCCCGACATGACGGAAGCAGACGCGATAGGCGTGCGGGACCGGGCGCTGGCGCAGCGCGAGCGCGTCGGCGCCGCGGAAGCGCACGCTCAGCAGGTCGAGCTGCTCGCGCACCCCCTTCGGGCTGCGGCGCGCGCTCGGCGCCGGCAGCTCGAGCGAGACGATCCCGAGGCCGGGCAGCTCCGCCCGCAGCTCCTCCGCGACGAAGCCCTCGCTCGGGACCGCGCGCCCGCTCACGCCGTGCCTCCGCTCCCCCGCCGCTGCGCCTCCAGCGTGCGCGCGTCGCGTGCGAGCGCAGCCGCAGTCGTCTGCCCGGAGCCGAGCGCGGTGCGCATCACGACGCCGCCGCGGTAGGCGAGCACGACGGTCGGGCAGATCGCGACGCCGTAGAGGTCGCCGACGGCGCCGTCGCGGTCCTGCGCGACCGGGAAGCGCCAACCGTGCCGGCGCACGAGCGCGCGCAGCGTGCCACGGTCGCCGCGGATCGCGACGGCCGCGACGCCCAGGCGGGGATCGTGCGCGGCAAGCGCGCCGAGCGTGTCGAGTGTCGTCAGGCAGCGTCCGGCGTCCTGCGTGAAGAACGCGAGCATCACCGGTCCTCGGCGCGCGAGCGTGCAGCTGTTGAGCGCGCGCGGGTCGGTGACGCTGCATGCCGGTCGCGCGCCTGCCGCGCCCTCGTCGGCGTGCAGGGCGACGTTCGCGTCGCCGACGAGGTCGCTCGTGGCGAGCGGCGCCGCGAACGGCGGCATGTGCGCGCCCGCCGCCAGACCGGTCGAGCTGCCGGGCGTCGTGGAGAGCGTGTTGTAGGTGATGTAGGCGAGGATCGCGAGGCCCGCCGCGACCGCGATCAGCGAGGCGCGCCCGCCACGCGCGCTCACGCGACCGGGGCGCGTCGGGCGCGGGAGCCGGCGGCGCGCGCCGCCGCGCGCTCGAGCCGCGCTATGCGGCGCAGCAGCACCCCGCGCTCGGCGAGCACGAGCACCGCCGGCAGCACCACGAGCACGCCGAGCAGCGAGACGGTCAGGTCGACCACCGTCACGATCCCGAAGTCGCGCAGCATCCGCAGATCGGAGACGGCGAGCACGCCGAAGCCGGCGATCGCGGTCACGCCCGAGGCGAGCACGGCGCGACCGGTCGAGCGGTAGGCGCGCGCGAGCGCCTCCTCCAGCGGATGCGCGCGGCGCTCCTCGCGGTAGCGCTCGGACAGCAGCACCGCGAACTCGGTGGAGATCGCGATCACGAGCGCGCCGAGCGTCGCCGACATCGGATTCAGCGGAACCCGCGTCGCGAACAGCACGAGGGCGGACCAGCCGGTCGCGAGCGCGATCGGCGCGAGCGGCACGAGCGCGCGCTCCGCGCGGCGGAAGACGGCGAGCAGCACGAGCCCGACGGCGAGCAGGCCGGCGAGCAGCGTCAGCAGCCGCCGCCACGGCGAGGCGAGCTGCGCGTTCGCCTGCGCGGCGAGCACCGGCAGACCGGCGAGGCGCGCGCTCACGCCGGCCGGCGGGTGCAGCTCGGCGCGCATCGCGTCGATCACGCGCTGCTGGCGGCCGAGGTCCATCAGGCGGATCCCGAACGCGAGCGTCGCCGCGTCGCGTCTCACCGTCAACACCCCTTGGGAGAAGTACGGCGGTATCCCGGCGAGCAGCGCTTCGACGGCGCCCTGCGAGCGGACGTTCGTGCCCTGCAGCAGGTCGGGCAGCGAGAAGGCCGGGCACAGCGTCGCGCTCGCGCAGCCGCGCGACTCGTCGTAGCCGAAGCGTCTCAGCACCCGCTGCTCGTAGCTTGCCATCCACTGCAGGACGGCCGGTCTGGAGACGTCGCGCGCCTGCACGAGCACGTCGATCTCGCCGGAGGAGGACGTTCTGGCCTGCAGGTGGTCGAGATCGCGCAACGCCGGCATGTCCTGCGGCACGAGCTGGCGGATGTCGGAGACGACGTGCGTCTGGGTGTCGGCGACCAAGCCGGCGAGGGCGAGGGCGGTGGCGACGGCGAGGACGCGGCCGGGGCGCTTGAGGGCAGCTCCCATGGCGACCCGTGCGGCGTCGGCCAGCAGCTCCCGCGCGCCCGCCACGGCCGCGGCAACCTGCCTTGGGACCAGCGCTGCTGCGGGCGGGTCCTGTCGCGACGCGAGGCGATTTCGCGAGCGGAGTCGCGAAATCGTCCTCCGTCGCGCCACCCGCCCGATCGGCGTGCCCGGCCCTGGCGCTCTTGGCGTGAGCGCAAGGGCCGCCGAACCTGCCGTGAGGGCTGCGGCGAACGCGAGGGCGATCCCGAGGACGAGGAGCAGGCCGAAGCCGCGGACCATCGGGATCGGCGAGAGCAGCAGGACGAGGAAGCCGGTCGCGGTGGCGAGGGCGGCGGTGGCGATCGTGGGGGCCCCGGCGCGGGCGGCGAGAGCGACGGCGGTCTTGCGGTCTGCGCCTTGCTGCTCCTGCTCGGCGACGCGCGACTGGAACTGGATCGCGTAGTCGACGGCGAGGCCGATCAGGATCGGCAGGACGGCGAGCGCGGCCATCGTGAGGCCGGCGCCGACGAGCGCCATCGCGCCGAACGTCATCGCCGCGGCGTCGAGCGCGATCAGCAGCGGCAGCAGCCGCAGCCGCGCGCGGAACAGCAGCAGGAGCGCGAGCGCCATCGCCGCCGCGGCGACGATCAGCAGCACCGCGATCCCGCCGGTGACGCTGCGCGCGAGCGCGTCGGTGACGACGGGGACGCCGGAGACCGTGTAGCTGCCGCCGTGCTTGAGCGCGAACAGCGGCATCCGCACCGCCTGGCGGATCAGCGAGATCGCTTGCGCGCGCTGGGCGTCTGTGAGGTCCGGGCGCAGGCGCAGCTGGATCAGCGCGGCGTCCTTGTTCGGGAAGAGCGCGGCGAAGCGGGCCTTCGGGACGTCGGCGCCGCGCGCCGGGTCGAAGACGATCTGCGAGATGAACGGCTTGCTGTCGATCTGCGGGATGCCCTGGATGCCCG
>Ga0207664_10003184_pt1 | contig 10906 bp, 8 predicted proteins | sample LARL83metaG_FD_184349 | JGI IMG/M metagenome (GOLD analysis project Ga0207664, IMG submission 184349) | Corn, switchgrass and miscanthus rhizosphere microbial communities from Kellogg Biological Station, Michigan, USA - LAR L8-3 metaG... | ecosystem: Host-associated > Plants > Roots >...
GCTTCGACCGCGCCCAGGCCGCCAGGGATCATCTTCTACCCGCCCTGAACACCGGGGTATCCGCCGATTGGGATTCCGATGACCGACATCCTCGATGCCGCGACCAAGGTCCGCACGCCGCACCGCGCCACCGGCCGCCCGGTCGGTTCGATCCGGTCGGCGCTGCTGGTGCTGGAGTCGACGTGGACCTGGTACAAGCGCAACTGGAAGGCCACGGTGTTCTCCAGCGTCGGCCTCCCGGTGCTGTACCTGCTGGCGATGGGACTCGGGTTCGGTTCGCAGGTGCGGGCCGGCTCGTTGCCCGGTGGCGTGGCCTACGTGGCCTACCTCGCGCCCGCGCTGTTCCCGGCCGGTGCCGTGCAGACGGCGGCGGGGGAGTGCACGTTCCCGATCCTGTCCGGGTTCCAGTGGTCCAAGGTGTTCCTCGGGATCACGGCCAGCCCGATCACACCGGGACAGTTGCTGTTCGGCCAGGTGCTGTGGGTGATGTCCCGGCTGATCGTGTCCGGCGTGGCGTTCCTGCTCGTGGCGTTGGCGGTCGGCGCGGTGAGCGGGCCGGGCATCCTGCTGTCGCTGGTGTTCGGGGTGTGCACGGGGCTGGCGTTCGGGATACCGCTGATGGCGTTGGCTGCCAGCCAGGGCAACGACCCGAAGGCGTTCAACGTGGTGTTCCGGTTCGTCGTCGTCCCGATGTCGCTGTTCGCCGGCACGTTCTTCCCGATCACGCAGCTGCCCGCGTGGGTGCGGCCGGTCGCGTGGATCACGCCGATGTGGCACGGCACGGAACTGGCCCGTGGCGCGGCCTTCGGCACGCTGACGTGGGGATCGGCGTTGGCGCACCTGGCCGTGCTCGGCGCGATGATCTTCGTCGGCGTGCTGCTGGCGCGCTGGCGCTTCCGCGTCCGGCTGACGAGTTGAGGGGATCGAAATGGCCCAGGACACCATCGTCGAGCCGATGACACCGACCGTCCCGCCGCCACCGCGGGCCGGGCTGCTGCTGCGCGTGATCCCGCCCGGCAGCTACGCCGGTCGCGCCAACGTGTTGGTGCGGCGGGCGTTCCTGGTCAACCGGCGCGGCTGGATGACCATCGTGTCCGGCTTCTTCGAGCCGGTGTTCTACCTGCTCGCGCTCGGCGTCGGCTTCGGCAAGCTCGTGAGCCACGTGATCGGGCCGGGCGGCGTGCCGATGAGCTACAGCATGTTCGTCGCGCCCGCCCTGCTGGCATCGTCGGCGATGAACGGCGCGGTGTTCGACTCGACGTTCAACATCTTCCACAAGCTGAAGTACGTGAAGCTGTACGACTCGATGCTGGCCACGCCCCTGGGGCCGGTGGACATCGCGATCGGCGAGATCAGCTGGGCGCTGATCCGCGGTGGGCTCTACGCGGTCGGGTTCCTGACGGTGATGGCCGTGATGGGGCTGATCGCCTCGCCGTGGGCGTTGCTCGCGTTGCCGGCCGCGCTGCTGATCGCGTTCGGGTTCGCGGCGGTCGGGATGGCGGCGACCACGTTCATGCGGTCGTGGCAGGACTTCGACCTGGTGAACCTCGCGGTGCTGCCGATGTTCTTCTTCTCCACGACGTTCTACCCGTTGACGGTGTACCCGGGTTGGCTGCGGGTGGTCGTGCAGTGTTTCCCGCTGTACCACGGCGTCGCGCTGATGCGTGGGCTCACGACCGGGTTCGTCGGCTGGGGCATGCTGGGGCACGCGCTGTACTTCGCCGTGATGGCCCTGGCCGGGCTCGCGGTGGCCGGCCGGCGGCTGCGCACTCTGCTGCTGAAGTAAGGCTCCTGACGACAGCCGGAGGGGCCGGGCAGCGAGTCCCGGCCCCTCCTGGGCATGACGAGCGAGTCTGGGTTCCTCCTTCCTGAATTCTGTTAGCTGAGAAGACAAGTCTCAGCAGGCGCCGTTGTCCTTCCAGATGTTCCACGCGATCGGCGAACCCGGTTGCACACCGGTCGACCAGTACAACGACGTCCACTTGTGACCGTTGAACGTCACCACGTCGTTGGGAACGTACGAGGTGTTCGCGTTCCACGCCGCGATGCCGGCACAACCGCCGCTACCGGCCGTCGTCGTGGTCGGCGGTGGGTTGTTGGTGGTCGTGGTGGGCGGTGGGTTGGTGGTAGTGGTGGTGGGCGGTGGGTTGTGCGTTGTTGTGGTGGGCGGCGGGTTGCCGGTGGTGGTGGGCGGCGGGTTCGTGCAGCTGCTGGTGGGTGCCGCGAGGTCGTTGACGACGTCGTTGAACAGGGTGTTGGTGGGGTCGTCCAGGTCGTACATCGAGAACACCATGGCGCCGGCCAGGCCGTTGCAGTGCACGTAGTTGGCCCTGGCCTGGATCGACTGGGCGTCCTCACCGGTCCAGAAGTTGGTGCCGTCGTAGAAGTACGCCGACTGCGACAACGGATCCCAGAACGTGTCCGCCGGGTTGGTCACCAGGCTCTTGAGTTCCTTGAACATCTGGATGCCCGGCACGCTGCCGCCGTCGGTATTGCCCGCGGCCGGTCCGCTCGCGGTCTGGTACAGGCCGTGGTTCGCCCCGGCCGCAACGCCGGTCCAGCCTCGGTAGTAGAACGGGATGCCGAGGGTGAGCTTGTTCGCGGGGAACCCGCCCGCGATGCCATCGGCGGAATCACCGACGGTCCAGGCCTTGATCGCGTTGTCACCGGCGTACTTCTCGGTGCCGGGTGCGACCACGTGGGACGGGTCGTTGGGGGACTGGAACAGTTGGTCGGCGAAGTTGGTGGGACCGGTGGCCTCGAACCCGCCGTGCAGGTCGTAGGTCATGACGTCGCCGAAGGTGAGGATCTGACCGATCTGGCTGGTCTGGATCTTGGAGATCTTGTCCTGGCCGGCCGGCAGTGCTGCGGTCAGGGCATAGGACTTGCCGTTCGCGGTGCCGGCGGTGTTGAGCTCGTTGCGGAACTCCTGCAGCAGCGCGGTGTAGTTGGCGGTGTCGTTGGGCGATTCATGGTTGCCCAGGTGCCCGCCGGCGGACGCCGGGTACTCCCAGTCGATGTCAAAGCCGTCGAAAATGTTCGCCGCGGTGCCCGGACCGCCGAAGCCGCCGGACGCCGGGATGTTGCCGTTGATGAACATGTTGATACAGCTGGACACGAACTTCTGGCGGGACGCGGCCGACGCCGCGACGTCGGAGAAGTACTTCGAGTACGTCCAGCCGCCCAGGGAGAGCAGGACCTTCAGGTTGGGGTGTTTCTTCTTCAGCTCTTGCAGCTGATGGAAGTTCCCCTCGATCGGCTGGTTGAACACGTCGGACGTGCCGTCGACCGAGATGGTGGAGTCGAAGGACTTCTGATAGTCGGCGAACTGGTCCTCGGCACCGTCACCGGCATTCGGATCGTTCTCGCCGGCCGGGTCCGGGTCGGTGGCCTTCGTGTTCTCGAAACAGGTCAGGTTGACCGGGTCGATGTTCTCGAAGTCGTAGATCAGGTAGTCCAGATTCGAGGCCGCACCCGATGCGTCCAGGTTCTTCAGGTAGTACGCGTTCTGGTAGATGCTCCACTGGTCGTAGTACGCGACCTTGATTCCACCGCTCGCACCCGCCGCTGCCGGCGTCTGCCCGGCGGACGCGTTCTGCCCGGCGACGACGCTCAATGCGCCTAATAAGAGCGCGCTGGCCGCGCCCGCTGCCAGTGCGGCGCGTTTGGACACTCGCATGTCCGGCCTCCTGTTGCCCGACAAAGGTTTCACTTCATAGGTAGTGGTCCGCGCACCGGGTGCTCGGTTCTTGCCGCGGGCACCCGGTGCGCGAGTGTGATCGGGCTCGCGTCAGCAGGCCCCGTTGTCGTTCCAGGCACCGGCCGGTCCGCCGGGCACCTCGTCGTCGTTCCACTGGTTGGCGGTCCACTTGTGGCCGCCGTTGGTCACTACGGCACCCGCGCTGTACGCGGTCTGGTTGTTCCACGCCGCGATGCCGGAGCAACCGCCGCCACCCGTGCCACCGCTACCGGTCGTCGTGGTGGGCGGAGCGGTCGTCGTCGTGGGCGGCGGAGGCGGCGGCGGGGTCGCGCCACCGAACATCGCCGTGAACTTCGTGAAGTCCCACGCACCCTGCGGTGTGCTGCTGCACGTGCCGGACAGCGTGCCGTTGTTGTCCGGCGGGTTGCACTGCCGGTCACGGTTGACCGACCAGTACGTGAACCGGCCCATCCCGTTGCTCTCCGCGAAGTTCAGCACCGACTGGAAGTCGGTCTGGGTGAACATCTCGGCCGAGTCGGTACGGCCGTTCATGCCGGAGAAACCCTCACGCTGGAACGCGAGTTGGCTGCTCCACCCGAACGTGTTCATCAGCAGGCCGTGGAACGCGTTGAGCGCCGAGATCTGGCTGGACGCGCCGCTGAACCCGCCGTCGAACGGCATGATCGAGTAGTCGTTCGGGGTGAAGTTGTCGGCCTTGGCGGTGTTGAGCACGTTCTGGCCGAAGAAGCCGGTGCCTGACGCCGTGCCCGCCGTCGTGATCGAGATGTACAGGCCGGGGTTGTTCTGCTGCAGGATCTGCGCAGCGCCGACCTCGTTGTTGATCGCGGTGGTGTTCTCGTACTCGGGCTCCTCGAGATCGAGGTCGATCGCGTGCAGCGAGTACTTGCTGATCACCTGCTGCTCGGCGGCCGCTGTTCCCGCCGCGCTGCCGCAGTCCTGGCCGAGCTTGGTGCCGCCGAAGCCACCGAAGGACACGGACACGTCGCCGCCGGCGGCCCGGACGGCGCTGATGATGCCGGGAACGGTGCTGTCGCTGGATACCGGCGACGTGCCGCCCCACGCCGGGGTGCAGCCGCCGTCGGCCAGGACGAACGCCAGTTCGAAGCTCTTCTGCCCGGTCGCTGCCATCACCGTCGGGAGATCCGGCGGGCTGTTGTCCTCGGGCATGACGTACGGCGCAGCCCCGTACCAGTTACCGGACAGCGCGTTGCTGGACACATTGCTCGACACGGCAGCACTTGGCGCTGCACTGCCGGAGTTGGCTAACGCGATCATCGCTCCCGCTGCCACCACGGTGACCGCGAGCGCGGACATCGCCGTTGACCGTCGCACCCTGCCTCCTCGTTCGGCCCCCTGCGTCGTTACCGGCCACCGATGACACCCGTGGCCATCCACCCGGATCCCCGTTACCAGGCGTAGTCGGTTCGCCACTCACTTCTTGATAATCCGAATGTGGCCTAGACCACTTGCGCTGTCAAGAGGGTGGACTAGACCAATCTGCGGTACCCGGACCGACGCCGTGCCTGGTCCACGCGTGGTTCCGGAACTGAGGGTGACCGACGGATGCCGCCGTCCGTGCTGCGGGCGTGGGCGTACCGACTACCCTGAACACCGTGCGTGCCGAGTCCTTGTTCCCCCGGTTGGAGCCATTGCTGCCACTCGTGCGTAAGCCGGTGCAGTACATCGGGGGTGAACTGAACGCGACACGGCGAAACTGGGACGAAGCGGACGTCCGGTGGTGCCTGATGTACCCGGACGCGTACGAGGTCGGGCTCCCGAACCAGGGCGTCATGATCCTTTACGAGATCCTCAACGAGATGCCCGGCGTTCTGGCCGAACGCACGTACGCGGTGTGGCCGGACCTCGAGGCGCTCATGCGAACGAACCACATACCGCAGTTCACAGTTGACAGTCATCGGCCGGTCGGCGCATTCGATGTGCTCGGCGTGAGCTTCGCCACAGAACTCGGTTACACCAACCTGCTCACCGCACTCGACTTGGCTGGCATACCACTGCACGCCGAAGACCGCACGGTCGAAGACCCGATCGTCGTGGCCGGCGGGCACTCGGCCTTCAACCCGGAGCCCATCGCCGCGTTCGTCGACGCCGCCGTGCTCGGCGACGGCGAGGAGGCCGTCGGCGAGATCACCGAGATCGTGCGGGCGTGGAAGGCCGACGGCCGGCCGGGCGGTCGCGACGAGGTGCTGTTGCGACTGGCCGAAACCGGCAGCGTGTACGTCCCGCGCTTCTACGACGTGACGTACGCGGACGACGGCGGCATCGCCACGGTCACGCCGAACCACGACCGCGTGCCCGAGCGCGTCGCCAAGCGCACGACGATGGATCTGGACGCCTGGCCCTATCCCAAGCAACCACTGGTGCCGCTCGCGGAGAGCGTGCACGAACGGATGAGCGTCGAGATCTTCCGCGGCTGCACGCGAGGTTGCCGCTTCTGTCAGGCCGGCATGATCACGCGTCCGGTGCGCGAGCGGTCGATCACGGGCATCGGCGAAATGGTGCAGCGGGGGTTGGCGGCGAGCGGGTTCGAGGAGGTCGGCCTGCTGTCGCTGTCCAGCGCCGACCACTCCGAGATCGGCGCGATCGTCAAGGGCCTCGCCGACCGCTACGAGGGCACCAACACCGGCCTGAGCCTGCCGTCGACGCGGGTCGACGCGTTCAACGTCGACCTGGCCAACGAGCTGTCCCGCAACGGCCGCCGGTCCGGCCTCACGTTCGCGCCGGAGGGCGGTAGTGAACGGATCCGCCGTGTCATCAACAAGATGGTGTCCGAAGAGGACCTGATCCGGACGGTCGGTGCGGCCTACGCGAACGGTTGGCGGCAGGTCAAGTTGTACTTCATGTGCGGCCTGCCGACCGAGACCGACGATGACGTGCTGCAGATCGCCGGCATGGCGCACGAGGTGATCAAGGCCGGCCGGATCGCCAGCGGCCGCAAGGACATCCGCTGCACCATCTCGATCGGCGGTTTCGTGCCCAAGCCGCACACGCCGTTCCAGTGGGCGGCGCAGTGCGACCCGGACACTGTGGACAGTCGGCTGCGCGGGCTGCGGCAGGCCGTCAACGCCGACCGCGGTCTCGGTCGCAACATCGGGATGCGTTACCACGACGGCAAACCGTCGATGGTCGAAGGACTGCTCTCGCGCGGCGACCGCCGGGTCGGGAACGTGATCGAGCGGGTCTGGCGGGAGGGTGGCCGGTTCGACGGCTGGAGCGAGTACTTCTCCTACGACCGCTGGGTGGCTGCGGCGTCGGCCGAGTTGGAACCGCTCGGCGTGGACTTCGCGTGGTTCACGACGCGGGAGCGCGGCGAGGACGAGGTGTTCCCGTGGGACCACCTGGATTCCGGGCTGGACAAGGCGTGGCTGTGGGCGGACTGGCAGGACGCACTGGCCGAACAGGAACAGGACGACTGCCGGTGGACACCGTGCTTCGACTGCGGCGTCTGCCCGTCGATGGGCACGGACATCGAGGTCGGACCGTCCGGCCGCACGCTGCTGCCGATCACCCCGGTCGGCGCCGGCACACCGGTGCGCAACCCGTCCCTCAGTCCTCGTTGAGGTAGCGCTCCACACGTTCGACCTTGGCGGTGAGCTGGCCGGTGTGGCCGGGGCGGATGTCGGCCTTGAGTACGAGGCTGACCCGGGGCGCCGCTGCCTGCACGGCCTCGACCGCGCGCTTGACCACGGCCATCACCTCGTCCCACTCACCCTCGATCGTGGTGAACATGGCCGTGGTCTCGTTCGGCAGTCCCGATTCCCGCACCACACGGACCGCTTCGGCGACGGCCTTGCCCACCCCGTCGGATTCCCCGCCGAGCGGGGTCACGCTGAACGCGACGAGCATCCGCTCACCACGTCCCGAGCAGTGCGAAGCCGCCGATCGGGCCGCCGGCCGGGGTGAGGACGGGCGGTGCCGGCGGGACCGTGACGGGAGCGGGGGGTGGGACGACCGTGTCGGTCTTCCTCGGTGTGGTCGTGGCCTGGTGTGTCGTCGACGTGTTGGCCGGGACGCCCTGATCCGGCACCGGCGGCGGCGGATTCGTCACGACCGGCGCGGCCGCGGCCTGCGTACTCGGCGCCGGCGTGTCCGTGCTGCCGGACACCGCGGCGAGCGCGTCGACCATGCCGTGGCCGTAGAAGCTGTTGAACGACGTGTCGCCGGTGCAGTAGGCGTCCTGCGTTCCGGTCCCGTTGAGGTCGTAGTCGGCCGGGCAGGCGATCGGGTCGGCGTCCGCGTTGAGCAGCTTCGCCAGTTGCTTCGGGGTCGCGTTCGGGTGGGTCGACGCCAGCAACGCCGCCACGCCGGACACGTGCGGCGCCGCCATCGACGTGCCGCACGAACTCGCGTAGCCGCCGGGCACCGTGGACAGCACGCAGCGCGGACCGCCAGTCGTGCGCTGGCGCGGGTCGCCGCCGGGTGCGGTCAGCGAGATCGCGCCGAGGCCGTACGAGCTGTACCCGGCCTTCACCCCGGCCCCGCCGATCGCGGAAACCGTGACCACACCGGGAATCCCGGCCGGCAACTGCACACAGTCCATGCCGAGTTGGCGCTGTTCCTGGTCACCCGGGTCGACGTTGTCCGGGCTCTGGCTGTCCAGGCCCGGATTCGTCAGGTCGACGTCGCCGTTGCCGGCGGCCGCGACGCTCAGCACGCCGTGCGCGGTGGCATACGACACAGCCCGCTCGACGGCCGTGTAGATCACGTTCTGGCCCTGGCTGTCGTTGCACGTGAACACCCACGGGTCCACGAAGTAACTGTTGTTGGCGATCGTCATGCCCTGCTGCGCCGCCCACATGAACCCGCAGACGGCGGCCTCCGGATAGATGTAGCCGGCGTCGTCGACCACCTTCACCGACGCCACCCGCACGCCCGGCGCGACACCGGCCACCCCGCTGCCGTCATCGGCCGCCGCGATCGTGCCGGCGACGTGCGTGCCGTGCGACGACGTGGACGGCGCCCATGCCGCCTCGCTGGTGTCCGGCTTGCCCGTCACGCAGCCGGCGGACGCCTGCTGGTCCAGCTCCTTGGCCAGATTCGGGTGGCCCGGGTCGATCCCGGAGTCGAGCACGCCGACGAGCACGCGGGAACTGCCCTCGTTGATCTTGTGCGCCTGCGGCGCCTTGATCATCGACATGTCCCACTGCTGGCCCGTCCGGTCGTCCGCGGACACCGTGTCCGGGTCCGGCGTGCCGCCGCGGATCGGGTCGACGGGCAGTTCGTCGGCCTTGCGACTGCCGTCCGGTCTCTGGTCGCCGTCGAAGTACGCCTGCGCCTGCGCGCTGTAGACACGGTCGGGGCCGAGCCGTTCGCCGAATCCGGGGTCGGCCGACGTGGCCACGGCGACCGCGATCTGCGAGTAGTAGATGGTGGTGGTCCCGCACGCCGACGTGATCTGTGCCTGCGCGTCCTCGCTGCTCGTGCCCACGGTGAAAACGACCAGGTAGCGCAGGGTCGGCCCGGCCGGCGCACAGCCCGGCCCCTGGTCGGCGTGCGCCAACGGGTTCATCGCCAAGCCCGTCGCCAGCAGGGCGGTGCCGATCGCTGCCGCCCTCGCACGGCGCAGCAGAGGCACGTGGGACCTCCATCAGTGGTGGGACAGCTGTGGCCATCCACTCCAGCGGGACGGTAGCCAGCGTGGACGGTCCAGACAAGTTCGTCGGGGCTTTTCAGCCTGCGGGTACCGTCCACCCCAACACACGTGGACAGCCGAAGGAGCCTTTCTGAGCCGCCAAGACGAGCCGAACCCGTCGGCTCCCCCCGTTGCGCGTCTGCGGTTGCGTTACGCCAAACGGGGTAAGTTGCGTTTCACATCACATCGGGACATCCAACGGGTCTTCGAACGTGCGCTTCGGTTGGCCGGTGTGCCGCTGGCCTACTCGCACGGTTTCAACCCGCATCCGCGCGTCTCCTGGGTCGGCGCCGCGCCGACGGGAGCCGCGAGCGAGGCCGAGTACGTCGAGATCCAGGTGGTCGAGATGGTCGACCCGGACGCGCTGCGGACCGCGTTGGACGCCGCCCTGCCGCCCGGTATCGACGTGCTCGAGGTCGTGCTCGCCGCTGGTGGAGGGCTGCCGGAGCGGATCGACGCGAGCCGGTGGCGGGTCGAGGTGCCCGGCGTCGACGCCGCCGGACTACGGCCCGCCGTGGCGGCGTTGCTCGCGGAGAGTTCGGTCGAGGTCGAGCGGATGACCAAGGACGGACGTCGCACGATCGACGTACGGCCGGCCGTCGTGTCACTCTCCGTAGAACCGGACGCGGGGGATTATTCCGCTTTTAATGGGACGGACACTCCCCGGTCGGGCGGTGAGGTCGCGGTACCAGCGCCGGTGTGTGGGATACTTGACATGGTCGTGCGACAGACAACGCCTGCCGTGCGACCCGACGACGTGCTGAGCGCGCTCCGTGTCGTCGCCGCCCTGATGTTGCCGGTACCCGCGAAGGCGATCCGGATGGCCCAGGGGCGGCTCGACGATGAAGGCCGCCTTGCCGACCCGTTGGCCCTGGACCGGGCTGCCGGGGTCGACCGGGTGGTCGGGGAGCCGGGGCCCGGCCAGCCCGCCGCCGAACGACCTGCTGGCTGACGCCCCGACGGGGTACGCAGCCGGCGCGGCAAGGATTCCCGTCGCCCCGCGCGACGGACAGGACACAACAGGACAGAAAGGGCCCCTGCGCGGCCGCGTTCGACATGTCCCGGTGCCACGTTGCATCGCCGGGCATTACCCGAATGCGCCCGGGGGCGGAGGAGCCGTATGCCGAACACCAAACAGCCCGCCACGAATGCCGGCGGGAACCCCGGCGCACCCACACATCCGGCACTGGCCGGACTGCCGGAGAAGGTCCGGGTGCACGCGCTGGGCAAGCTGCTCGACCGAAGCAGCCGGGAAATCCTGGACGTGCTCACCGGCCTGGGTGAGCCGGCCCGCAGCGTGCAGTCCAGCCTCGACCGCGACCTGGCGATCCGGGTGGCCGAGTTGCTGCTGTCGGACGGCACGCAGCCGGCCGACATCGCGGATGAAGCCGACCTCGAGGACGAGATCGACGACACCGAGGACACCGCCGAAATCGACGACGCGGCGCCGGACTCGGCGCCCGCGTCGCTGACGCCGGTGTTCGCCGCGCCGTCACCCGTCTTCCTGCCACCGAGTGCGCCGCCGGCCCGGTCCA
>Ga0207664_10003185_pt1 | contig 10906 bp, 14 predicted proteins | sample LARL83metaG_FD_184349 | JGI IMG/M metagenome (GOLD analysis project Ga0207664, IMG submission 184349) | Corn, switchgrass and miscanthus rhizosphere microbial communities from Kellogg Biological Station, Michigan, USA - LAR L8-3 metaG... | ecosystem: Host-associated > Plants > Roots >...
CGGCCGCACGCACGGGGTGGAGGAGATCACGCCGCAGGAGAACCTCAAGCACACCGCCGTCTTCCGCCTCGCGCTCGGTCGCACGATCCCCAACGTGCAGGCGAGCTGGGTGAAGATGGGGCTGGAGACGGCGACCGAGTCGCTGCGCTGGGGCGTCAACGACCTCGGCGGCACGCTGATGGAGGAGTCGATCAGCCGCCTCGCCGGCTCCTACCACGGCGTGAGGCTCGACCCGCCGCAGCTGATCGCTGCCGCGCACGCGGCCGGTCGCCCGGCGGCCGAGCGCTCGACGCTCTACGAGATCCGCGCGCAGCACCCGCTCTGCGCGCGCGGCCTGACTCACCCGGCGAGCGCGGCCGCGAACGCGAGCGCCTCGCGCGCGAGCCGCTGGCGGCCGGCGCCGTCGGCCATCAGCAGGTCCGTCTCCAGCAGCGGCAGCGGCGTCCCGTCCGGCAGGCGCTCGTCCGCGACGAGCCCGTCGAGCAGGTCGCCGTAGAGGGCGGCGACGCCGGCGGCGCTCACCGGTTGCCCGGCCCATGCCATGCACGCCGCGGTCGGGCCCTTGAGCACCTCGCCGCCGACGATCGGGCTGACCGCGACGACCGGCGCGGACGCCGCCCGCAGCGCCTCGCGCATGCCCGGCAGCGCGAGGATCGGGCCGATCGAGACGACCGGGTTCGACGGGCCGATCACGATCGCCCGTGCCCGCGCGATCGCGTCGAGCGCCTCGGGCGTCGGGTGCGCCGCCTCGACCCCGTCGAACGCGACGTCCTCGATCGGGCCCTGTGCTCTGCCGAGGATCATCCACTCCTGGAACGGCCACCCGCGCCCTTGCGCGCGGATGCGCGTGCGCACGGGCTCGTCGCACATGGGCAGCACGCGGCCGGGGAGCTCCAGCGCGCGACCCAGCTCCGCGATCGCGTCGGTCAGGCGCGCGCCCTCGGCGAGCCGCCGCGCGCGCTCGAGCCCGATCGCGAGGTCGCGATCGCCGAGGTTGAACCACACCTCGCGCCCGAGCGCGCGCAGGCCGTCCATCACGTGGAAGGTGTCGCCGTCGAGGCCCCAGCCGCGCGCGTCGATCTGGTCGGCGAGCCAGAAGGTCACGAGGTCCGGGTCGGGCGAGACGTGCGCGCCGTAGAGCTCGACGTCGTCGGCCGTGTTCGCGATCACGACGAGCGCCTCGCCGCCCGCCACGTCCGCCATCCCGCGCGCGAGCTTCGCCCCGCCGGTCCCGCCGGCGAGCACGACGACGGGGGCCACGGCGGACCTCACCGGCGCTCGCCCGCGAGCAGTGCGTCGACGCCGCCGCGGTCCGGTGTGACGTGGGGGAGCTCGTTCAATTCGCCGAACGCGGCGTCGGCGGAAACGAGGGCACGCGCGCCCGCCGCGGCGGCGGCCGCCGCCAGCACGGCGTCGAACGCGCCCAGCCGTTCGCAGCGCTCGTACCAGGCGAGGCCGCGTGCGAGGTCCTCGCCGGTGGGCGCGAGCAGCGGCGCGAGCAGCTCGGCGTAGTCGCGGCCGAGCGCGGCGGCGTCCTCGCGCCCACGGCGACGCGCGCGCACGTGCACGAACTCCTGGATCGCCTCGACGCTCGTCGTCGCGGCGACGCGCCGCTCGGCGATCGCCTGGACGAGGTCGCGGCAGGGGGCGCGCAGCGGATGGTCGGTGCCCTTCGCGTAGACGAGCACGGTCGTGTCGAGGACGATCATGCGCGGCGGCTGCGCAGCGCCTCGAGCTCCGAGCGCAGCTCGGCGACGTCCTGGACGGCCATGTCGGGCGCCGCGAGCAGGCGCCGCGCGGCGCCGAGCCGCCGGTGCTCGACGGCGGGCAGCCCGCGGTCGATCGCCTCGCGCACGACCGCCGCGACGGACACGCCGCGCTCCTGCGCGGCGGCCGTGATGCGCTCGTGCCGCTCGTCGTCCAGCAGAATCTGCAGCCGATGGCCGTACATGCTCATACGTTAGCATGTGCAGCCCTGCATACTGGCCCGCGCGCGGGCCTATCGACCCGCGAACTGCGGCAGCCGCCGCTCCGCGAGCGCCCTGGCGCCCTCGGCGAAGTCCTCGGACTGGGCGCACAGCTGCTGGGCGGCGACCTCCTGCTCCAGCGTCGCCGCGAGCGCCGGCTTGGCGGCCGCGTCCATCACGCGCTTCGCCAGCCCGACCGCGAGCGGCGCGCACGCGAGCAGTTCGTCGACGAGCTGCTGTGTCGCCGCCTCCAGCTCCTCCGGCGGCGCGACGCGGTTGACGAGCCCGATCCGCTCGGCCTCCTCGGCGCCGATCAGCTTTCCGGTCATGATCAGCTCCTTCGCGCGGCCGAGGCCGACGACCGCCGGCAGCCGCGAGGAGCCGCCGACGTCCGGGATCAGCCCGACGCGCGTCTCCGGCATGCCGATCAGGGCGTCTGAGGCCATCACGCGCAGGTCGCAGGCGAGCGCCAGCTCCATCGCGCCCCCGATGCAGCCGCCGTGGATCTGGCAGATCACGGGCTTCGTCATCTCCTCGGCGACGTTCCACGCCTCGAGCACCTCGCGGCGGAACGCACGCAGGTGCTGCGGCGTCTCCGACAGGCCGCCGAGCGAGGAGAAGTCCATCCCGGAGGAGAGCATCGCGCCGGCGCCGCGCACGACGACGCAGTGGACCTCGTTCACGGCCGCGGCCTCCTTCAGCGCCGCGCCGATCGCGAGGACCAGCTCGCCGTGCATCGCGTTGCGCTTCTCGGGGCGGTTGAGGATCAGGTGGCGGACCGCGCCGCGGTCCTCGGTCTCGACGAGCGCCATGGGGCCTCCGGGCTGGACGTGGGCGTGGACGGAGTCGGCCGAGGCTAGCGCTCGTCGCCCGGCTCGCGACGCAGCTCGCGCGGGCGCACGCCGCCGCGTCCGAGGCGCGCCTCGTCGCGGCGGTGCCGGCGCTCGGCGCGGCCGGCCGGCCCCAGCTCCGCCCACGTGCGGAAGGCGACGCGGATCGCCATGACCAGCACGACCCACAGCGGCCAGAAGGAGCCGTTCGCGCCGCTCGCGAGCCAGATCGCGACGGCGGCGACGCTGACGAGCGCCGCCTGGCCGACCGCGTGCGCGACGCGTCGACGCGCCAGCTCGCGATGCTCGGAGCGGGCGGGCGATCTGGCCGCGGGCGCGCCGGCATCCGCCGGCAGGTCGCGCAGCAGCGCCTCCAGCTCGGGGACGGTGCGCGCAGCGTAGGCGGCGCCGAGGCGCTCGTCCAGCTCCTCCGGCGTGAGTCGGCCGGCGCCGGCGTGGTCGCGCAGCTGCGTCGCCGCGCGCTCGCGCTCCGAGTCGGAGGCGCGCAGCGGAGGCGAGGCGGCGGGCTGCTCGTCGTCGGTCATCTCGCGATGGTACGAGACGTGCGAACCGCGTGGCGAAGCCGCGTTAGGCTGGCGCGTCATGGCCGAGGCGAACGACGTGCGCGCGCTCGCGGGCAGGGGCATCGCGGCGCTGACGCCGCATCCCCACCGCGGTGACCTGATCGCCGCCGGCGCCGTGCCGCTCGTGCTCGGCGTGCTGCTCGTGAACGTGCGCTTCGCCGGGCAGTGGGCGACCGCGATCCTGTTCGTCCTGAGCGCCCTCGCGTGTGCGTTCGTGCTCGGGATGGGACTGCTGTCGCCCCTGGAAGGCGAGCGCCCGCGCGCCTATCAGCAGGTGCTGCTGCTGGCGGGCCTGGCGCTCGGGTTCGTCGCGCTGCTGCGGCTCGCGCACCTGCTCGGCGCGGACAGCCCGCTGTTCGCTGCCGGCTCGCGCACGTGGATCTTCCTCGTCGTGACGCTCGGGGCCGCGCTCGTCGTGCGCCGGCGGCGCAGCGCGATCTGCGCGCTGGTCGCGGCGCTCGCGGCGATCGTCGCCGCGCTCTCGTTCGTGGACTGGGCGTTCAAGCCGTCGGCCTTCGCGACGACGCGGTGGCTGCTGCTCGCGCTCGCGATCGCGCTCGTGCTGGGCGCGCTGGCGCGGCGCGACGTGCAGCGGCGCGAGTCGGTCTACCTGATCGACGCCGCCGGCGTCGCGATCCTCGCGCTCGGGGCGACGTTCCTGGGCGCGGCAGTCGCAGCCTTCACGCCGGTGCCGGTCGGGCTGCTGCAGATCCTCCACGTCCCCACGGGCGTGCCGGGCGGCGGCTGGAAGCTCGTGCTGCTCGCCGCCGGACTGGGGCTGGTCGCCTATGCCGGCGTCGACGGCGAGTCCGGGCCGGCGTATCTCGGCGCGCTCGTCCTGCTCGTGTTCGTCGCGCTGGTCGGGATCCCCGGCGCGGCCGGCGCGAGCCTGTGGTTCTGGCCGCTCGCGCTGCTGCTGATCGGCGGCGTCGCGATCGGCTTCGGCCTGCGTCCGCGCCGCGAGCTGCCGCCCGAGCCGCCCGGCGCGGGCGGCGAGCAGCCGACGCGGCCGCTGCCCGGCCCGGGCGCGCGGCGCCCGCCGCGTCCCGGCGGCCTGTGGGCGTCGGGGTCGCCGGGCGACGACGAGCGCGCGTAGGCGCCGCGCGCTACGGTGCGCATCGGGATGAGCGCCGAGGCGCAGGAGCTGATGGGCGAGGCGATCCGCTGCGACGGACTCGCGCAGCAGGCGCTGCTGCGCGGCGACGCGGCGCGTGCGCGCACGCTCTTCCGCGCCGCCGCCGAGCGCTACCGCGCGTCGTGGGAGGCGGCGGGGCCGACCGCGTACGGGCGCCTGATCGGGTTGCTGAAGTCCTCGATCCTGTGGGGCGAGGGCGGCCACGCGGCCGCATACGTGCGTGCCCAGCTGGGTGACGCGTGCGAGTCGCCCGCCTCCTGCTACGCGCTCGCGCTCGCCGCGCTCGCCCAGGGCGACGACGAGGCGGCGCTGCCGGCGATCGCGCGGATGGGCGAGGGCGGCGAGGCGTTCGCGCGCACCGCGGAGGCGCTGCACGCGCTCGCGCTCGGCGATCGCGACGCCTACGCGCAGGCGCTCGCCGCGATCGTCGCCGACTTCGCCGCGCGCACCGAGCACCTGACCGGCGTCGCGTTCGCCGACACGGCCGTGATGCTGGAGCGGCTCGCGGCGCCGCGCGGGCTGGCCGTGCGGCCGTCCTCCGCGCTCATGCCGGTGCTCGGCTGAGATCTCGAGCGGTAGGCTGCGCCGCGATGGAGCGCGCCGACCTCGCCTTCGCAGGGATCGTCCGCCAGGCGGAGCTCGTCCGCGCGGGCGAGGTGACGCCGCGCGAGCTGGTCGAGCTCTACCTGGAGCGGATCGAGCGGATCGACCCGCGGCTGAACGCGGTCCGCGTCGTCTTCGCCGAGCGCGCGCTCGCCGAGGCCGAGCAGGCCGCCGCGCGCCGCAGAGGCGGCGACGAGCGGCCGCTGCTCGGCGTGCCGGTGCTGATCAAGGACGACGTCGACGTGGCGGGGGTCGTGACGTGCAAGGGCAGCGGCGCCGAGGACCGCCCGGCCGCCGACGACGCCGAGGTCGTCAAGCGGCTGCGCGGCGCGGGCGCGATCGTGCTCGGCAAGACGCACACGCCCGAGCTGATGCAGTGGCCGTTCACCGAGTCCGCCACCTGGGGCGTCACGCGCAACCCGTGGGCGCTCGACCGCTCGCCCGGCGGCTCGAGCGGCGGCTCCGGCGCCGCGGTGGCGGCCGGGCTGGCGGGCGCGGCGCTCGCGAGCGACGGCGCGGGCTCGATCCGCATCCCCGCGACGTGCTGCGCGCTCTACGGCCTCAAGCCGCAGCGCGGCCGGATCCCGACCGCTCCCCACGAGGACGGCTGGCAGGGGCTCACGACGGTCGGCTGCCTGACGCGCGGCGTCGCCGACACCGCGCTGTGGTGGGACGTCGTCGCGGACCGCGACGAAGCGCAGTGCTCCTTCTCGGATGCGGCCGCCGGCGATCCCGGCCGCCTGCGGATCGGCTGCTCGACCGCCAACCCGCTGTTCGCGCCGCTGTGCGCGGAGCAGCGCGCCGCCTACGAGGAGACGATCGCGCTGCTGCGCTCGCTCGGCCACACGGTCGAGGAGGTCAAGGTCCCCTACGCGGACGTCCTCACCGAGATCGTGCCGCGCTACCTGCGCGGCGTCGCCGACGACGCCGCGACGCTCGCGCACCCGCGTCGGTTGGAGCGCCGCACGCGCGGCATGGTGCGGATGGGGCGGATGCTGCCGGGCGCCGTCCTCGCGCGGGCGCGCGCGCACGAGGCGGCGACGGCGCAGCGGCTCGGCCGCGTCTTCGCCGAGCACGACGTGCTGCTGACGCCGGGCACGGCGCAGCTGCCGCTTCCGGTCGGCAGATACGAGGGCCGCGGCGCGCTGTGGACGTTCAACGGCGTCGCCCGCTACACGCCGTACACGCCCGCGTGGAACGTGACCGGGCAGCCGGCAGCCTCGATCCCCGCCGGCTTCACCCCGGACGGGGTGCCGCTCGCGGTGCAGCTCGTCGGCCGCCCGCACGCCGAGGCGACGCTGCTCTCGCTCTCCGCGCAGCTCGAGGCGGCGCGGCCGTGGGCCGACCGGCGTCCGCCGCTCGCGGCGTGAGCGGGCCCGCGGAGCCGGAAGCGGAGCTGCTCGAGGTCGCGCGCGCGGCCGCGCGCGGCGCGGCGGCCGAGCTGTTGGCGCGCTACGACCACGCGGTCGAGGGCTTCGGCACCAAGTCGAGCGCGACCGACCCCGTCAGCGACGCCGACCGCGCCGCCGAGGCGGCGATCCGCCGCGTGCTGGCCGAGCGCCGGCCCGGCGACGCGATCCTCGGGGAGGAGGGCGGCGAGACCGCGGGCGACGGCGGCGTGCGCTGGGTCGTCGATCCGCTCGACGGCACCGTCAACTATCTCTACCGCTACCCGCAGTGGTCGGTCAGCGTGGCGGCGCAGGACCCGGACGGCACGGTCGCGGGCGTCGTGCTCGACCCGCTGCGCGACGAGGAGCTGGCCGCGACGCGCTGCGGTCCGCTGCTGCGCGACGGCGGGCCGGTCGGGCCGGCGCTGCGCCCGCGCGCGTCCTCGCTCGGCGTCGCGCTCGTCGCGACCGGCTTCGGCTACGACGCCGCCATGCGGGCGCGGCAGGCGGAGGTGCTGCGGCGCGTGCTCCCGCGCGTGCGCGACGTGCGCCGCGGCGGCAGCGCCGCGCTCGACCTCGCCTGGACCGCGCTCGGCCGCTGCGACGCCTACTGGGAGCGCGGGGTGAAGGCCTGGGACGTCGCCGCCGGCGCGCTGCTGTGCGAGCGCGCGGGGCTGGAGCTGCACGAACTGCCGGCCGCCGACGGGCTGCCGGCGGGCCTGCTCGCGGCGCCGCCGGCGCTGGCCGCCGAGCTGCGTGCGCTCGTCGCTTGAGCGTGCGCCACGCGGCCGCTCCCCGTCCACGTAGACTGCGTGTCCCACCGGGGCGGTGGCGGAATGGCAGACGCGGTCGCCTCAAAAGCGACTGTCCTCACGGACGTGCGGGTTCGACTCCCGCCCGCCCCACCTGTGCTCCCGACCGGCGGAGGTCAGCGTCCGGTCGCGCGTTCCATCCGGTCTCGAGCCGCCGAGCCTCCGAGGGCCTTGTCCCGCGTCATGCGCCTGGAGCCGCTCGCACGTGGCGCGAGCGCTCGAGGGTCTCCGCGTCGAGCTGGCCGTTCAGGATCCGCTCGAGGACGGCCTTGCGATCGGACGCCAGACCGTCGCAGAGGTCGAGGCGCGTGCGGTTGAACTGCCGACGCTGGTTCGCTTCACCAAGCTGCCTCTGGTTCAGTGCCCGGTCAAGTGACGCGTCTGTCGCCTGCCAATACAGATCGCGGAGGTGGATCAAGCGATCGTAGAGCGCTGCAGCGAGGACGCCGACCATCACCGGCACGACGACGTCCTTGCTCGTCTCGGTGCGCAGAGCGTCGGTTGCCTGGAAGGCGAGGGCGAGCCCGGCCAGGAGCAGCCCGAGCAGCGCGGTGGGGAGCAGCGGCGAGATCGCGCACCCGGCCCGCCAGAGACGCTGCCACCTTCCCGCGAGCGCGTCGCCTGCCCAGCTCGGCAGTAGCGCACGAGTCCCGCCGGCTACCGCCACCAGGGCGACGCATACGGCCCCGAACGCCTCGGCCGCCCGTGTCATCCGTGCCTCACGGAGACGCGGACCGTCCCTGGACGGGCCAGCAGTGTCCGCGTGAGCAGCACACGTAGAGCCCGTCGTCGCGCCCCTGGTAGCGGAGCGGCTTGCCGTCGTACTCGCAGGTTCCGACAGATGACGGCACGCTCGCGCTGAGCAGCGACAGCTGCGCCTCGAGCTGCGCGACGATGCCGACGATCCGCGGCGTGGGCGCCTGCGCGTCCAGCTCGCCGGCGAGCGTCCGGATCGAGGAGATCACCGCCTCGAGATCGACCTCCGAGCCAGTCTGAACGTCCGCCATCGGAACCTCCCGTGAGCTCGATGGAACGGGGACTGTCACACTGGATGATAGAGAATCGATCGAGGTCCCTCTGCGGCTCCGGCGGCCGGGGGTGCGCAACGCCAAGAGGCTGCGGTAGCGTCCCGTCGATGCACGCCGCGGTCCTGCACGAGCACGGCGCCACGCCGGTCTACGAGGCCTTCGAGGAGCCGGTCGCGGGGGACGGGCAGGTCGTCGTCGAGGTGGCGGTGGCGGCGGTCAACCCGGTCGACGTGCGCAAGGCGTCGGGGACGTACATCTCCGGTCCGCCGCCGCTGCCCTCCGTCGTCGGGACCGAGGGCGTCGGGCGGATCGCTGGCGAGACGCGCCGCGCCTACTTCGATCTGCCGATCCCGCCGTTCGGCGCGTTCGCCGAGCGGGTGCTCGTGCCCGCCGAGGATCCGATCGAGCTGCCCGACGCGGTCGACGACGGCGTCGCCGCGGCGCTCGGGATCGCCGGGCTCGCCGCGTGGCTTCCGCTCGCGTGGCGCGCGCAGCTGCAGCCGGGCGAGACGGTGCTCGTGCTCGGCGCGACCGGCGTCGTCGGCCAGCTCGCGGTGCAGGCGGCCAAGCTGCTCGGCGCCGGGCGGGTGATCGCCGCAGGGCGCGACCGGGAGCTGCTCTCGCGCGCGGCGCAGCTCGGCGCGGATGCGACCGTCGAGCTGACCGGGCTCGAGGGGGCGGAGCTGACGAGCGCCTTCCGCGAGGCGGCCGGCGGCGACGTCCACGTCGTCCACGACCCGCTGTGGGGCGCGCCGGCGGCGGCGGCGGTCGAGGCGCTCGGCGTCGGCGGACGGCTCGTGCAGCTCGGGCAGTCGGCGGGCGCGGAGGCGACGTTCGCGTCGTCCTCGATCCGCGGTCGCCAGCTGGAAATCCGCGGCTACCTCAACTTCCTCGCACCGCTCGAGCTGCGGCGCGAGGCATATCGGACGCTCGTCGAGCACGCGGTCGCCGGCCGGATCGCGGTCGAGCTCGAGCGGATCGCGCTTGCCGACGTGGCGGACGCGTGGGAGCGCGTGCAGCGCGGCGCGCACCGCAAGCTGCTGCTCGTCCCGTAGGCGCCGCGCTCAGTGCGCGCCGTGCATCGGGCGGCGGTCGAGGCGGCCGACCGGGCGCTCGACCTCGACGTGCCAGTCCTGGCGGAAGCCCTGCAGCGAGAAGAAGATCAGCAGCGCCTGCAACGGCACGAGCAGCAGCGTCACGACGCCGAGCGTCTGCGAGTGCAGGCCGGTCGTGCCGAAGATGGATTCGGGCGTCGAGAAGCCGGCCTTGTCGCGGTCGAACCACTGCGGCCCGGCGATCACGGCGAAGATCCCGAGGATGATCGCGAGCGCGGTGACGACCGGCAGCGGCCCGCGGTTCCACTGCGCGACGTAGTACGCCATCACGAGGTAGAGGACCACGTAGGCGAGCTGCAGCGCGCCGCCGCTCTGCAACGTCGACCAGCCGCCGAGCACCACGATCAGCATGAGCGCGGCGGAGATCAGCAGCAGCGCGACCACGATCGCGCGCGTGGTCTTCGACGACGCCTTCTCGCGGTTGGGGCGCTCGATCACGTAGCCCGCGTCCATCGCTCATGGACCCTACAATCCCCCCGCCGCTAGGGTGTCAGTTGCGGGTGTGGCGAAACGGTAGACGCGCCGGCCTTAGGAGCCGGTGGCCAGGTAGAGGCCACTGTGGGTTCGAATCCCTCCACCCGCATCTCAGCCCGCTTTGCCGCGCTCCCGCCTTCCCGGGCGGTGACGGTAGAGCTTCATGCCTCGCGACCTCAGCCCGCGACAACCCCTCGCGGACCTCGGCGCGAAGGAGGCGCCGTTCGCCGGCGAGCGGATCGGCGTCGACGAGTTGGAGGAGCTGATCGTCGAGGGACGGCTGTGCCGGGCGCCGAGACGGCTGGCGCGGCAGGACCTCGACGCGCTCGGCTGAGAACGCGCCGGGCCGGGTAGCTCGTCCGGCATGCCCGGCGAGCGCCTCGCGATCTTCGACGTCGACGGGACGCTCGTCGACAGCACCTACCACCACGCGCTCGCGTGGCACCGCGCGTTCTCCGAGCGGGGGATCGTGCTGCCGATGTGGCGGATCCATCGCGAGATCGGCAAGGGCGGAGACCGGCTCGTCCCGGACCTGATCGGGGAGGAGCAGGACCGTCGCTGCGGCGAGGAGCTGCGCAAGCGCCAGCACGACCTCTACGCGGAGCTGCTGCCGGAGATCCGCCCGTTCGCGGGGGCGCAGGAGCTGCTCGTCGCCTGCAAGGCCGACGGCTGGCGGATCGCGCTGGCCAGCTCCGGCCGAGCCGACGAGGTGCGGCACTACCTGGAGCTGCTCGACGCCGACGGCCTGCCGGACGCGGTCGTCAGCTCGGCTGACGTCGAGACGACGAAGCCGGCGCCCGACGTGCTCGCGCTCGCGCGGGAGCAGGCCGCGCCCGAGCTGGATCCCGGCGCGGCCCTGATGGTCGGCGACGCCACGTGGGACTGCGAGGCGGCGCGCAACGCCGGCGTCACGCCGGTCGCGGTGCGCTGCGGCGGCTTCGGACGCGAGGAGCTGGAGGCTGCCGGCGCT
>Ga0207664_10003186_pt1 | contig 10906 bp, 6 predicted proteins | sample LARL83metaG_FD_184349 | JGI IMG/M metagenome (GOLD analysis project Ga0207664, IMG submission 184349) | Corn, switchgrass and miscanthus rhizosphere microbial communities from Kellogg Biological Station, Michigan, USA - LAR L8-3 metaG... | ecosystem: Host-associated > Plants > Roots >...
GAAGACCCGGGGGAACCGCTCCAGGTAGCGGGGCACGTTCACCATGCGCACCACCCGGGACCGCCGGGCGAGCCAGGCGGACAGCCACACGGCGAGCAGGACAAGGCCGGGCAGCACGGCGGGGACGAGCCGGCGGCTCGCGTACGGCTGGTGCGGCGTGATGGCGGGCCGGAGCAGGAACCAGATGACCGCCCAGGAGAACGTCAGCAGCGGCAGCACCCAGACGGGGGCCTCGCCCTTGACGGCCCGCCTGCCGAGCATGGCGGTGGCGATCACCGCGAACGTGATGGTGGTGAAACCGGTGTACCAGTAGATCCAGTGCAGGCTGAGCGGCGCGTACTCCAGCGCGTGCCAGTTCCGCTCCACGTAGGGCCGGATGAGGAAGGCGGCGATCACGATGAACGGCAGCACGGTCACGGCCCTGACCAGCCGGGGTCCAGGCGGCGTGCGCAGCTGGGACCCGCGCTTGCGCAGCCACCTGACCACTAGCACGGTGGCCACCGTGAACAGGGCGAACGCGGCAACCATCATGACGACCGAATGCAGGTTCGTCTTGAGGTACGGAAGGGTCAGGAACATGGAGTCGACCGTGCCGTACAGCAGGCCGAGGACCAGGCCGGCGACCAGCGGTATGACCTGCCGCTGCCGTCGCAGAACCAGCAGGCCGCAGTAAGGGACGACGAACAGGATGTCGGCCGGCCCGTCGATGCGCACCAGCAGGGTGATACCGAACAGCAGGCCAGTTACGCCGGCGAGCACGTGCGAGGCGGACCGTGCGTGGTGCCTCCAGTTAGCCCGCCACCGCCCGGCGTCCTCCTCGCCCGAGTCGGTGCGCTGCGAGTCGATCCACAGCGACAGTCCGCCAATGAGCAGGATCTGCGCGAGCGTCTCGCTGTAGGTATTGCGGCTCGCGTACGCCTCGGGGATGCCGATCGCCATGGCAAGCGCGGCGAACGGCGCCCACCGCGGCCCGACCAGCCGCGCCACCAGGCCGCCGAACATGAACACGCCGAACGCGCCGAGCAGGGGGCCCCACAGCAACGCGAGCCGCGCCCCGCCGGCCCAGAAGCCCACCGAGAGCAGCATCGGGAGGCCGGCCATGAACTGGGGCACGATGGAGCTGCCGACGTTGTAGAAGGCAGCGCTCCAGAAGGTGATGCCGGACGCGTGCCCGAATGCCGCGGTGTCCTGCGGGATCGGCAGCGACCCGTGCTTGGAGATCCAGGTGGCGAACTCCATGTACGACGCCGCGTCGAGTTGCACGATCACGAACTCGGAGTGGTAAACCCACTGGAAGACGGCGAACGCGACCGCGATCCCCGCCAGCGACCAGACGACCCAGCGCGGCGTGGGCTTCGCCCGGCCCGCGCCCGCGGCGCCCCAGTCGGGTGCACCAGTCACCGAGGGCACGCGCCGCCACACGTACGGCACCACGAGCGCGCTGAGCGCTAGCCAGAGCACGATCACGGGGATGGGCTTGAAATAGCCGATGAGCAGCAACGGGAAGCTAGTCAGCAGGAACGGCAGCAGCACCAGAGCGGGGAGGACGGTCAGCCGGCCGAGGAGAAGTCCCGCGCCGTCGCTGGCATCGCCTTTCAAGGGGCCGACGTGCTGCCGGACGGCGTCAAGCTTGCTGTCTACGGTCAATGAAGGAACCCATCTGCTCTGGGCTGATCCCAGTCTCGTGCGGTACGCCGGCGTACTCGGTAGGCGTCTGAATTATAAGAAGCGCCGGACCCTCACGTGCCTGTTCCGGGCAGGTCCGATTCTTCCTGGCAACTACCACCACGAGACCGTTCTACCCGTATCCGGATAACCGGACACGGTGTGTAACTTTATCGTGACGTATAGTTAACCAAGTGCCTCTACCTGCTCTGCCAGCCAGCGCCCCGGCGCACGCGCGGCAGCGGCGCCTGCGATAGTCGCACTACGCCTTTGCCGCTCGGCGGCCGGCATGACCAGGCCAGCATGCAACGCGCCAGCGGTAGCGCTGACATCATACGGGTTGACGAGCAGTGCGGCCTCACCGACCAGCGCGGCGGCACCCGCTTCCCTGGAGAGCACGAGCGCGCAACCGCGCTCGCTGAGGATCGGCCCTTCCTCAGCCACCAGGTTCATGCCGTCCCTGACCGGGTTGACCAAAAGCACGTCTGCCAGCCCGCACGCTGCCAGCGAGCGCGGGTAGTCGTCCCTTACCTCAAGGATAAGCGGTTCCCAGTCGGGCGTCCGGAACTCGGCGTTGATCTCCGCGGCGAGCCGCTGCACGCGCGCCGTGTAAGCCTGGTATTCGGGGAGGTCGGAGCGCGATGGATAGGCGAAAGCGAGATGCGTCACACGACCGCGCCACTCCGGCCTGGTGGCAAGCAGCTCCCGGTAGGCGGCCAGCCCGCGCACGATGTTCTTGGACGGCTCGGTGCGGTCCACCCGCACGATCAGCTGCCTGCCGCCGGCCAGCTCCGCGAGCCGCCGTGCGTGCTCCCTGACGTCAGCGGCACGGGCCCGGGCGCGCAGCTCCTCCGCGTCGACCCCGAGCGGGTGCGCTCCAACCTGGGTCACCCGGCCGCGGTAGGCGACCTGGCCCGTGCCCGCGCCGCTGCGGCTGACCCGGGCGCCGAGCACATCGGCGCAGCAGTCGAGGAACGCGTCGGCCCAGCGCGCGGCGAGGAATCCCGCGTGGTCGGCGCCGAGTATCCCGTCGAGTATCGCGGCGGCGACATCGTCGGGCAGCAGCTGGTAGTAACCGGGCGGCGCCCACGGAGTGTGCTCGAAATGGGCTATCCGCGCGGCCGGGTAGCGGTCCCGTAGCAGCCGCGGCGCCAGCGAGAGGTGATAGTCCTGTATCAGCACGCGGGTCCCCGGCGCGCACTCCTGCGCGAGCGCGGCCGCGAACGCCTCGTTGTAAGCCACATAGGCCGCCCAGTCGGCGCGGAACGCCGCGTCGAAGTGCGGCTGGTTCGGCGTGTCGAAGAGCAGGTGCTGCAGGAACCACAAGACCGAGTTCGCGATGCCGTTGTACGCGGCGGCGAAAATGCCGGCCGGGATGTCCAGCATCCGCACCGGGACCTCGCCCGGCGCGCTGGATGGTCGCGCTGCGAGCCGCGCGACCTCACGGTCCGCCTCGCTGAGCGCCGCGCACAGCCAGAGCGCCCCGCCGTCCGCCGCCACCGCGCTGAGCCCGGACATCAGTCCCGATACCATGCCGCCACCGCCGCGCCTGGCGGTCAGCGACCCGTCCGCGGCGTGACTGTACGAGACGGGCCCCCGGTTTGAGGCGACAATGAGTAGCCGACTCGGGTCGTTTGTCATATGGCACAACGATAAATGAATGGCGCCCGGCCCCGTTGCCGGGGGCGGCGCCTGATCGGTTACAGTGTTGAGAACTCGTCCATTGCGACGGGCACAACTAAATACCTCATCCAGAGGGGTGGAGGGATCGGCCCTGTGAAGCCCCGGCAACCATCGCGGTAACGCACCTCAGTAAGGCGAGGCGAGCGCGCGACAGGTGCCAAGTCCGGCCCGTGGTCAAGGTGACCGCTGGGAAAGATGGGAGAGAGAGGCCTCGCCCCATGACCCCTCAGACCACTGTGTCGCCCACTGGTGGGCCGCGCGCCCTCCGTCTTGGCAACGCTACCGGCCTGACCTGCCGGGAGTGCGGCAACACCGTCGAACTCGGCCCCTACTACGCCTGTTCGGAGTGTTTCGGGCCGCTGGAGGTCGGCTACGACTTCCCGCGGCTGACAAGGGCCGACATCGAGGCGGGCCCGCAGAACATCTGGCGCTACGCTCCGCTGCTGCCGGTCCCCGCGGACATCACGAGCCGCCCCAATACAGAGCCGGGCTGCACCAGGCTGATCCGCGCCGACGGGCTCGCCGCGGAGATCGGGATGCGGCGGCTGTGGATCAAGGACGACAGCGGCAACCCGACCCACTCGTTCAAGGACCGGGTCGTCGCCGTGGCGCTCGCGGCGGCGACCGAGATGGGCTTCAAGGTTCTCGCCTGCCCGTCGACTGGCAACCTGGCCAACGCGGTCGCCGCGGCGGCGGCCCGGGCCGGCATCCGGTCCGTGGTCCTGGTCCCGTCGAACCTTGAGGAGCAGAAGATCCTCACCACCGCCGTGTACGGCGGGACGTTCGTCACGGTCGACGGCAACTACGACGACGTGAACCGGCTGGCCTCGGAGCTGGCGGGAGAGCACGAGGACTGGGCATTCGTCAACGTGAACGTGCGCCCGTACTACGCGGAAGGGTCGAAGACCCTCGGCTTCGAGATCGCCGAGCAGCTCGGCTGGCGGCTGCCCGACCAGATCGTGGTCCCGGTCGCGTCCGGCGCCCAGCTGGTCAAGATCGACAAGGGGTTCAGCGAGCTCGCCGAGCTCGGCCTGGTCGACGCGAAGCCGTGGAAGGTCTTCGGCGCGCAGGCGACCGGGTGCTCCCCCGTGTCCGAGGCGTACGCCAATGGCTGGGACGTGGTGCGGCCCGTCAAGCCCGACACGATCGCGAAGTCGCTGGCCATCGGAAACCCGGCGGACGGCCCGTACGTGCTCGACGTGGTGCGCAGGACCGGCGGCGCGGTCGCCGACGTCTCCGACGACGAGGTAGTGGACTCGATGCGGCTGCTCGCCCGCGCCCAGGGCGTCTTCGGTGAGACCGCGGGCGGGGTCACCCTCGGCGTGCTGCGTAAGCTCCTCGCGGCAGGCCAGCTCGACCCGGACGCGGAGACGGTGATCATCAACTCGGGCGACGGGCTCAAGACTCTTTCCGCAGTGGCACCTTCCGTTTCCGTGCCGTCCGCTATCAAGCCGACAATCGAGGCTTTCCAGGCCGCTGGCCTCGACTAGCAGGTAACGAGGTACCGCGCGCCCGATGTAATGGCGCTTTTGCCATCGGGCGCGCACCCGGGGGCGTCCCCCGGAAGACAACTGCCTATCTGGCGTCAAGATGCCCGCGCACGCGGTAAGGTCGTTTCTGGTCGCTGCCGGCAAGGCATAAAGGTGCGAGCGTGAGAGCGTGCGCTGGCACGTCTCGTCGGGTCGCGATCGACGGGTTCCGCGGATGCAAGGGCGGGGCTCGAAGCCCGAGCAGCAGTTAGGGAGTTGTTTGGAATGGCTCAGGGCACCGTCAAGTGGTTTAACCCGGACAAGGGCTACGGCTTTATCGCCGTCGACGGTGGCAAGGACGTTTTCGTCCACTTCTCCGCGATCCAGGCGGACGGATACCGCAGCCTTGAAGAAGGCCAGCGGGTCGAGTTCGAGATCACGCAGAGCGACCGGGGACAGCAGGCCGAGAAGGTCATAGTCGTCTCCTAAGACGTCCAGCTCAGACCGTCGGCCTGGTCCCCGCTCCGGGGCCGGGCCGACGGGTTCTCCGCCCCGGTGTTGGTAAGGTCGTGGCGTGAATCCGCTTGGCATCGAAGGCGCCTGGGTCTTTACCCCGCAGGTGCACAGCGACGACAGGGGCAGTTTCGCCGAGGCGTTCCGCGGCACGGAGTTCGCCGCCGACCTCGGCTACCGGCTGGATGTCGCGCAAGTCAACTGCTCGGTGTCCCGGCGCGGTGTGATCAGGGGCATTCACTACGCCGACGTGCCGCCCGGCCAAGCCAAGTACGTCACCTGCGTGGCCGGCGCGATCCTCGACGTGGTGGTGGACCTGCGAGCCGGCTCGCCGTCCTTCGGCAAGTGGGAGGCGGTTCAGCTGGACGCCCGCACCCGCCGTGCGGTGTTCCTCGCCGAGGGCCTCGGGCATGCCTTCATGGCCCTCACCGACGACGCGACCGCCCTGTACCTCTGCTCGACGCCGTACGCTCCGGGACGCGAGCACGGCGTAGACCCCCGCGACCCCGCGATCGGCATCGCCTGGCCGCTCGACACCGAGCCGGTGCTGTCGGAGAAGGACGCCGCCGCGCCGACGCTTGACGAGGCGCTCCGCGCGGGCCTGCTGCCCTCCTACCAGGAGTGCGCCGGGTACGCGTCGACGCTGCGGGCATCGCGCGGCTAGGCCGTGCGCCCGGCGCGCTAAGCTCCGCGCGGCGCGCGCTAAGCTCCGCGCGGCGTCAGCCGCTTACCGGGCCGATGCTCAGCAGGGCCACCGTGATGCCGTTCAACTGGTACTGCGTCACGATCTGGTAGCCCAGGGTCTCGACGAGGCCTCCATCCGCCCCACCGAGCGCGGAGAACGGGTCCGGCTGCAGGTGGGGAACGTAGACCACCCAGATCCGCGGCGTGCCCTTGATGCAGACCGACGGATCGATGCACTCGGTCGGCTGCAGGCTGTTCGCCTGAACCTGCGTCTGCGTCTGGAATACCGTCGGGGGAACGGGCTTACCGCGCAGGTAATAGGCGATGCTGGTGTCGACCTGGTAGTGGTTCGAGTCGTCCACCTCGTAGGCCGCGACGTCCCCGGGCCGCCAGTTCGCCTCAAGCACGGCGGCGGCGGCCTGGTAGTCCACGGGCTGCCCGTTTGACGGTATCTCCGGGTAGGCCCACAGGTTGTGCGCCTCGTTCTGGCGCACGGCCAGCTGGTCGTGCAGCCCGATCAGGCCCACTGCGGCGACGAGCACCGCCGCCAGGGTGAACCGCGGCGACAGGGACCCGGACAGCCGGGCCAGCCGGGTACCCGTGACCCGCGCGGCGAGGTACGCGATACCGAGGCCGGCGCCGACCGACCAGCCGGTGATGCTGAACAGCATGTAGCGGTACGTCCAGTAGGAGTCCGGGCCGCGCGAGATCAGCCAGACCGCGATAACCGGGCCGATCGCGAACGCCAGGGCGTACCCGGCGATGACGCGGCGCCGCGGGTCGGGGGCGGCGGCAAGCGCCACGATCGCGAGGAGCATGACCACCACGGCGACGGGGATCGAGGCGAACAGCTCGATCCAGAGGCCGCCGCTAATGCCGAAGAGCTGCGCGACGTGGGGTACCTGCTGCTGGCCGATCTGCCAGCCCTGCTGCGTATGCCCCGCGATCACAAGCGGCGACACGAGGACGGCGCCGGCGACCACCGACACGCAGAACCGCTTCACAAGCAGCCCAGGCGTGCCCTCCGGCGCCGGGCGGCCGCCGGCGAGCTGCTTGCCGCTTTCCGCCGTGCCGTCACCGCCCACGCGCACCGTGCGCTGGAAGAAATCCCACAAGACGATGAGCAGGGGCCCCGCGGCGACGCACAGCGCGATCAGGTTAGCCACGCCCGCGGCGGCCAGCGCTACCGCGAAAAGCGCCCAGCGCGACCAGCGCGGCCGCTCCATGGCCCGCAGGAAGAGCAGGGTGGCGAGCGCCGCAAAGAACATCGCGAACGCGTACGGCCTTGCCTCTTGCCCGAAGCGGGAAACGCTCGGGAGCACGGCGAAGACCAGCCCGCTCGCCAACCCGGCGAGACGCCCGCCGAGCCGTTTCCCGATGAGGGCGACCATCGCGGCGGCGGCGGCCATCGCGATCACCGACGGCAGGCGCATGGCCGTCGCGGACTGGCCGAACACCGCCATCCACAGGTGCAGCCCGAGATAGTAGATCCCAAGCACCGCGTCGATGTTGTGCACCATGGCCCACAGCTGCGGCAGGGTGCGGCTCGCGGCCGACCAGCTGGCAAGCTCGTCGCGCCACAGCTGAGGCACGCCGATCTCGGACATTCCGAGTGCGGCGGTCACCACGACGGGCGCGGCCCAGGTGACATGGGCCGCCACGGACCGACGGGAAGGCGCCTGCCCGGGCGCGGACACGTCTGACGTGGGGCGAGCGGTTATTGGGTTCACGACGCTCAGACCCTACTGCACGGGATCTCGAGCCGCCAACGGAAGTGACGGCAAACGGCAGCCATGACGATAGCGTAAGCGCCGCAGATCAGGGCAGCATGTGCAGCCAAGCGAATCCTCCGTGCCAGCTTCGCCGGGCGGCCCGGCGAAGGGTGAGCAATCACAATAGTCTCTAATTAACATCGACTGACGTGCGAACCAGTAGGCTGATGCCCCGGTTATCTGCCTGCCGCGACCCCTGATCTGGATGCGCGGCCAGCGAGAGGTAAGCAAAGCGACCATGAGTCAGGAAACGGGTATGCAGCCTGTATCCAGCGAGACCGAGGCGGTCCCGCGCCAGTGGAGCGCGCGACGGCTGGCCGCAGTCATAGTGAACTGGCTGCGGACAGACCTGTTCCTGCGCACCGACAGCGGCCCTGTCGGCGCGCGGAAGATCCTGCTCGCCACCGGCTGCCTCATCGCCGCCACGGCGATCAGCCTGGTCAGGACCCTCGGTCCCGGGGGGTCGCTCAACACCGTCTGGATCGAGGACGCGAAGTTCCTGCTCAACCAGGGGCTCAACATGCCCGCCTGGCAAGCCATCGACTCCCCGATCAGCAGCTACTACCAGGAGCCGGCCCGGCTCATCACCGAGGGCGCGCTGCACGTGTTCCCGCTGTCCTGGGTGCCTGGCGTGATGTCCATCGCCGCGGCGGCCGAGTACGCGATGTACGGCCTCGTTGCCTACATCGCCAGCGGCCCGTACCTGCGCAGCCCGTGGCTCCGGCTGCTCATCGCGGCCCCGGTGTGCGCGATGCCGCTCGCGTACACCCAGGTGAACAACGACCTGGTGACCGTCCAGTTCCTGGGGCTCTACGGCGCGTTCTGGACGGTGCTCTGGCTGCCCGGCACCCGGGCCGGGAAGATCCTGTCCCCGCTCGTCATGGCGACCGTCTCCTGGACGGCCGTGCTGAGTGTCTTCGTGCTGCCGCTCCTCCTCGCCAGGTTCATCGTTGACCGGTCCAAGAACACCTGGGCCCTGGCGATCGTCTGGGCCACCGGCGTGCTGCTCCAGTTCAGCCTGACGCTCGAGGGCACGGGCCACCACAACCAGTACGGCGACAACGGCCTGTTCTGGGTGCTGCGGCACTACCTGACCCGCGTCATCCCGCGGGCGATGTTCGGTGAGCGGTCGCTCGGCGGGGCCGGGGTCAACTACCGGGGATACGGCTCCCCGCTGCACGTCATCAACCACCACGCCCACGATGCCCTGATCGCCGGCGCGTGGCTGATCGTGCTCCTCGTCATCGCCATCGCCGCCACCCGGTTCACCGACCCGAACTGGTCCCTCGCGGTCGTCGCGGCCTTGTTCAGCGTGGGCATCTTCATCGAGGAAAACCTCATCAACATGCCCGTCGTCCAGTCCCGCTACGTGATCGCCCCGGCCATGCTGCTCTATACGGCGATCGTCGCCCTCTTGCGGCCGAGAGAGCCGAAAGAGGCCCCAGCCGCGCTGACCGTGAGCAGGGCGGTCCGCTGGCTTCCCGTCGCCGGGTTCGCCGTGCTGCTCGTGGTCGCGGTGACGCTCAACTTCCGGGTGACCAACGGCCGGACGACCAGCCCGACGTGGACCAGCGTGGTGGCCAGCGCCACCCGCGCCTGCGCCTCGTCGCCCCATATCACCGCGTACACCTTTGTTCACGAATGGTGGTGGGTAACAATCCCTTGCGACAAGGTCGGGTAAAGTGACCGGGCGAACAGCCACGAAATAAATGTCACGTAGCGATTAGCGCAAGCCGCCAGGCCTGGCTGGGCCAGTTCTCCTAAACTCGGTGACTCTCACAAAGGGAAGTATTCACCACAAGTAGAAGCTGAGGACTCACAATGGGTCGCAAGGGACATCCCCTGCGCGTCAGCGTCATCGGCACGGGCTACCTCGGCCTCACCCACGCGGTCTGCATGGCGGACCTGGGGCACGAGGTGCTCGCCATCGATGTCGATGCCGAGAAGGTCGCCAAGGCCTCGCGGGGCGAGGCGCCGTTCTTCGAGCCTGGTCTTGAGCCGCTGCTGCGGAAGAACCTCGACACCGGCCGGCTCCGGTTCACCGACTCCTTCGCCGAGATCGGCGAGTTCGGTGACGTCCACTTCATCTGCGTCGGGACGCCGCAGGTGAAGGCCGGCAGCGGGAACGCGGACCTGAGCTACGTCTTCGGCGCGGCGGACGCGCTGGCACCGCACCTGACGCGGGCCACCCTGGTCGTGGGCAAGTCGACCGTGCCCGTCGGCACGTCCCGGCAGGTGATCGACCACCTCCGCGCGGCGGCCCCGGCCGGCGACCTGGTCGACTTCGCGTTCAACCCCGAGTTCCTCCGTGAGGGCTACGCGGTGCAGGACAGCCTGACCCCGGACCGGATCGTGTTCGGCGTCACCTCCGCCGCCGCGGACGAGCTCATGCGGCAGGTCTACGCCATCCCGCTTGACTCCGGCATTCCCGGACTGACCATGGACATCGAGACCGCTGAACTGGTGAAGGTCGCCGCTAACGCTTTCCTCGCCACCAAGATCTCCTTTATCAACGTAATGGCGGAGATGTGCGAGGCCTCGGGCGGGGATGTGCTGAAGCTCGCAGACGCGATCGGCATTGACGAGCGGATCGGCCGCAAGTTCCTCTCGCCCGGCCTCGGCTTCGGCGGCGGCTGCCTGCCCAAGGACATCCGCGCCTTCCGCGCCACCGCGGAAGAGAAGGGCGTCACCTCGCTCGTGGACCTGCTGACCACGGTGGACGGGATCAACCTCGGCCGCCGCGAGCGGGTGCTCACCCTGGCGCGCGGCGCCGTCGGCGGCGACCTGTCCGGCAAGCGCATCGCGGTGCTGGGCTGCGCGTTCAAGCCCAATAGCGACGACATCCGCGACTCACCCAGCCTCGCCATCTCCGGTCGCCTGGCCGACCAGGGGGCGATCGTGACGGTGCACGACCCGGTCGCCATGACCAACGCGGCCCGCATCCGCCCGGACCTCCGGTACGCCGACTCGGTCCACGAGGCGGCCGAAGGCGCGGACCTCGTGCTCCACCTGACCGAGTGGGCGGACTACCGGGCCATCGACCCGGAGGACCTGCGCGCGATCGTGGCCAGCCCGGTGCTCATCGACGGCCGGTGCACGCTGGACGCCGCCGCCTGGCGG
>Ga0207664_10003189_pt1 | contig 10904 bp, 8 predicted proteins | sample LARL83metaG_FD_184349 | JGI IMG/M metagenome (GOLD analysis project Ga0207664, IMG submission 184349) | Corn, switchgrass and miscanthus rhizosphere microbial communities from Kellogg Biological Station, Michigan, USA - LAR L8-3 metaG... | ecosystem: Host-associated > Plants > Roots >...
CGGCGGCGGTGGTGTTCTCCGGCGAGGTGCGCGACCGCACCGCGACCGATCCCCGGGTGGCCGGCCTGCAGGCCCGGGCGGCCGAGACCAGCGGGGCCGAGCGGGCCGCGCTGCACGCGGAGCTGGCCGAGGTCCAGGCCGCGGTGCGGGCCGAGAAGGTGGGCGAGGTGGCCGCGGAGTTCGACCGGATCCACTCCATCCAGCGGGCGGTTCAGGTCGGCTCGGTCGACGAGATCATCAGCGTCGCCCAGCTGCGCCCCCGGATCATCGAGGCCATCGAGCACGGCCTGCCCCGGTGACCCCGCCCGCCCGGGCAGTCATCCAGCTAGCAGGGGAGGCACCGTAGATGGGCGAGATCACGTACGAGGTGCGGGGGTTCCTCACCGTCCGCAGGGATTCCTGGCGTGTGCCACTGAGCGGCTCGCTGACCGTCCACGCGGAACCGGGCCCTGGGCCCTTCACGGGCGACCTCGTCCTCCGCCCGTCCAGTATCAGCCGCGGGATCCTCGGCGTCCGCATCGTCCGGGCCACCGTCCAGATCGTGCCCGGATCCGCGGTCACCGGCCAGATCGGCCCAGATGGCCAGCTGTCCGCGACGGTCACGGTCGACGCAACCATCACTTCCGCCCGTGCCGCTGGGTGGTCGCTGACCAGCGGCGATGCGTGCCGGACCGCGACGCAGGCGGTCGTGCCGCTGCGCTCGCGGCCGGGCTTCCAGCTGGAGCAGGGCGGCCGGCTGACCGGACGTTACGACCGGCCGCCGTTCACCGGGTGCGGGTGGCTCACCCCGGTGGTCAACCTTCTGGCGGCGGGTCCGGGGAACGCCGCTGTCATCGACCTCATCCCGCGCACCCCTCACCCGGGGAGCGTCGCCCCGGGTTCCCGCCCGGACGCGCCCTGACCGGGCCGGCCCGGCCACAGAGTGGCCCGCAGGGTCTCGATCGCGGTGAAGCGGGGCGCCCAGCCCAGTTCCCGCTTCGCCCGGGTGGTATCCATGATCGCCGGGTGGCTGACCGCTTCCACCCACTGAGCGACAGGCGGCAGGAAAGGCAGGACGGCGGTTGCCTGCGCCGCGTACTGAGCCAGCCGAACGGGGAAGGGCAGGGGAAGCAGGCCAGCTTCCCGGGCGACATCGGCGGCGGTGAGGATCCCGTCCGCGGCGATGTTGTAGGCGCCGGGCGGCCCGTCGGCGACGGCACATCGCAGCAGCGCCTGGCCCATATCCTCCTCGTGCACCACCTGCAGCGGCAGCGCCGGCACCAGCACGGGCAGCGGGACCCGGCCGGCCCACCGGGCCAGCTGGCGGGCCACCGGCGCCAGCCTCGTCAGTGACCCGGGCAGCCGGCCCTTCGCACCCACGGCGTGCGGGCCCAGGACGACCGATGGGCGCAGCAGGTAGAGGGACGGCCCGCCGGGCCGGGCGGCGGCCTCCTCGCGCAGCAGGCGCTCGAGCTCAGCCTTCTCCTGGGCGTAGAACAGCCGTGCGGCGGGCCGCACGGGCCAGTCCTCGGTCATGCCGACGGGGTTGCTGGCGTGGAACCCGTAGGCCGCTACCGAGGAGGAGTAGACGAAGCGGCGGGCCCTGGCGGCGGCACGGAACGCGTTCAGCGTGCCTTCGACGTTGACCGACCGGATCGCCTCGCCTGACGCCGCGCCGGTGACCAGGAACGCCAGATGCACCACCACGTCGGCATCACTGAAGGCGGCTCGCAGGGCCGCCGGGTCGCGGACATCCCCGCGCTGGTACTCCAGCTTCGTCCAGCCGTAGACGGCCGGGTCGAACGGGCGCCTGGCGATGCCCACGATCCGCGCCACCCGGTCGTCGGCCTGAAGCAGCGGCATCAGCCCGAACCCGAACGTGCCGGTCGGGCCGGTCACCGCGACCGTGAGATCCCTCTCCTGAGCAGGCACCGGATCTGCTGCCTTCCCGGGCCGCATCGGCCCTGATCATCGGCCGCATCGGCCCTGATTATCCGGCCCAGTGTGACGCGACCCGGCGGTGCGAAGCAGAGCCGAAGGTCCCGGCAGGCGGGACGAACGACCGGTGCGGGACAGAACCGCGCGGCCTACCGTGCCACCCAGAGGGAAGTTCCGGCGCCACCCGCCGAGCGAGACCGGGCGGAGCGGCTGGCGCTGGGCCGAGAGAGGCGCGCCATGGAACGGCTGAACCCGCTGGACGCACTGTTCGTCGATGCGGAAGACGAAGACCCGCACACGTCTATGGCGATCGCTTCGATCGCGGTGTTCGAGGGCCCCTGCCCGGCTCACGAGGAGGTCCTGGCCTCCATTGCCGGGCGCCTGCCGCTCGTGCCCCGGTACCGCCAGAAGCTTCGCACGGTGCCGTTCCGGCTGGGCCGGCCGGTCTGGGTGGACGACCCGCACTTCGATATCCGCTACCACATCCGGCGGACCGCCCTGCCGGCGCCGGGCGGGGACCGGCAGCTCGCTGACCTGATGGCGCGGGTCATGTCCCAGCGCCTGGACCGCGATCACCCGCTCTGGGAGTACTGGGTTGTCGAGGGACTCGCCCAGGACCGCTGGGCCCTGATCTCCAAGCTGCATCACTGCCTGGCCGACGGGGTGTCAGGGACCGACCTGTACCGGGTGATCCTGGACCTCTCGCCGGAACCCTCGCCGCCCGTCGCCGATGACCGGACGGTCACCGCGGAGCCCTCCCCCCTCGGCCTGGCCGGTCAGGCCGCCCTGGATACGGTCATCCTGCCGGCCAGGGAAGCCGGGACGCTGAGCCGCGCCGCGGCCGACCCGGTCGGCTTTACCCGGCAGGCGGCCGGCACGGTCCGGGCGTTCGCGAAGCTGGCGCCGGCCCTGTGGCCCGCCGAGAGTTCCTCGCTGAGCGGGCAGATCGGCCGGCAGCGGCGCTACACCTGGGCCCGGGCCTCGCTGGACGACGTCAAGAAGATCAAGCGGAAGCTCGGCGGCACCGTGAACGATGCCGTCCTGGCCGCGATCAGCGGCGGCTACCGGGACCTGCTGCTCGCCCGTGGCGAGGAACCCGGTCCGCACATGGTCCGGTCACTGGTCCCGGTGTCCCTCCGGGCGGCCGGTGAGGAGAGCATCTACGACAACCGCGTGTCAGCGCTCCTGGCCGACCTGCCCGTTCACGTGGCCGACCCGGTGGACCGGCTCATCGCCGTGCAGGCTGAGCTGGGCGCCCTGAAGAACGCCAGCGAGGCGAAGGCGGGCGAGGCCCTGATCACGCTGGGCCGCTATACGCCGTTCCCGCTCGCTTCCTGGTGGGTCAGGCGGGCGTTCGGGCTGAGCCAGCGGGAGATCGTCACCGTCACCACGAACGTGCCCGGCCCCCGCCAGCCGCTCTACGGCCTGGGCTGCCGCCTCCTGGAGATCATCCCCTACGTGCCGATCGCGAACACGGTCCGCACCGGCGTCGCGATCTTCACCTACTGCGACAACGTCTCCTTCGGGATCACCGGTGACTTCGCCGCCAACCCGGATCTCGACGTGCTGGCCCACGGCATCGAGAACGGCGTGGCCGAGCTCCTGGCCGCGGCCAGGCACCGCCGGCCGCCGGCCGCATGAAGCGGCGGGTGGGCCCGATGGGCCCTCAGGCGGTGACGTTCGGCCCTATGGCTGGCCCAGAAGAGCCGCAAGTGTCGTCCTATAAGCGTGGCGCCATGGAAATGGCACCTGTGGAGGGGATACCGATGACCGATACCCGAAGCCAGCAGGCGGGCCACCAACTGGCCATCGGGTCACGCGGAGACGGTGCGTCGTGGGGATGCCGGATCGAGAGCGTGGGCGTGAAGCTGCCCGCCGGGACGCTGACGACCAGCGAGCTGATGAGCCAGACCAGGCACCGCACCAGGATCCAGCTAGAGCGGCTCACCGGCATCCACGAACGGCACGTGGTGGCGCCGGGCGAGACCTCCTTCACCCTGGCAGCCGGGGCGGCCAGGGACTGCCTGGCTCATTCACAGCATCAGGCGCAGGACATCGAGATGCTGATCAGCACCAGCATCACCCGTTCCGCGGGCCGGTCCTGGCAGTCCTTCGAGCCGCCGCTCAGCATGTCGGTCAAGCAGGCGATAGGTGCCACGCAGGCGGTGAACTTCGATCTGTCCAACGCGTGCGCCGGAATGCTGACCGGGGTGTTCGTCCTTCAGGGCCTCATCAGCCGGGGCGAGATCAGCTGCGGAATGGTGGTGTCCGGTGAGTACATCTCCCATCTGAGCTGGAACGCGGCACGGCAGATCCGGTCCCTGTTCAGCAAGCAGCTCGCCTCGCTCACCCTAGGTGACGCGGGAGCCGCCGTAATCGTGGAACGGGCGCCGGGCGGCGCTTCCGGTATCGATGTCATCGGCTTCACCACCCTGGCCAGGCACAGCCGGCTGTGCCTGGCCTTCCCCAGCACCGCGGGCCCCGGCGCGCAGATGTACACGAAATCCAGGACCCTGCAGAAGGCCGCCATCAACGACATGGCGCCGCTCGTGGCCGAGGCCATTACCGAAGCCGGGATCAGCCTGGCCGACATCGACTACCTGATCCCGCACCAGACCTCCGCCCGGGCGATCCGTCAGGGCACCGAGGAATTCGCCCGGCGCCTCGGAGCCCGGCCCCGGCACGTGGTCCTCAACCTCGAGGAATACGGCAATACCTCATCGACAACGCTGTTCGTGGCCCTCCACAAGTACCTGACGGAACAGCGGATAAAGAAGGGCGACCGGGTGATGCTGCTCTCCCTCGCCTCCGGCATCGAGATCGGTATCGCCATCTTCACAATCGACAGCCAGGTGGATCACTATGGGCGCACGAATTGCCGCCGTTAGCGCGCTGACCAGCCATGGCACGCGCAGGCCAACCGCGCGGCAGCTCGCCGACGCCGCCGCCAGGGACTGCCTCACGCATGCGGGAAGGCAGCCATCCGATGTCGATCTGCTGATCAATACCGGTGTCTACCGGGAAGACAGCATGGGCGAGCCCGCGCTCGCGGCGCTGGTGCAGCAGGACATCGGGGCCAGCCCGGGCCAGCCGGCCACCGCGGCCCACGGCACCTTCTCCTTCGATCTCATCAACGGCACCTGCGGCGTGATCAGCGCCATCCAGATCGAGACCGGCCTCCTGGCCTCCGGCGTCATCCAGCTGGGCGCGATCGTGACGAGCGACGTCAGCCCGGATCTGCGGGACCGGCAAGCTCCGCCGTTCCGGCCCACCGCCGGCGCGATGCTGCTCAGCTGGGATGACGGCATCACCGGGTTCACCGGCTTTCACACCGAGACGTTCCCCGAGTACCACGATCTGTTCGCGAGCGGGCTGGTCTGGCAGGGCCGGCGCGGGCGGCGGGCGGGCGGGCGGAGCCTCATGGTCATCGATGAGCGGCCCGGCTACCAGGCCCGCCTCGTCGACTGCGCCGAGGATGTGACGCGCCGCTTCCTGGGCCGCCTGGGGATGGACCTGGCCGACATCGACCTGCTGGTTCCCGCTCCCTGCGCCGCGGGCTTCGTTGACCCCTTGCGGGTACGGCTCGGTATTCCCGGCGACCGGGTCGCCTATGTCGCGGAAGACCTGGCCGGCAGTTACTCCGCAGGGCCGATCGCCGCCCTCCAGGCCGCCGTCAGGTCTGGGCGGCTCGGTGAGGCCAGGAACACCCTCCTGCTCACCGCGGGGGCAGGCATCACTGTTGCCGCCGCGCTCTACTGCCAGTCACCGCCGTGAGAACCAGTCGCCGCCGGGGTAGATCTTTGCTAACGGGGGCAGAGCTATCTGGTCTCCCGGAGAAGCAGGTGAAGGGCATGATCAGAACGGCAGGGGCCCGGTTGGTGACAGCCGTGGCGACGGCCGCCCCGGCTGCGGTGGTGGCCGTCGCGGGTTTCGTCATCCAGCAGGCGGCACGGGGGGCCGGCAGGGTGGCCCGGCGCGGGCCCGGCTGGCCGCTGAACGGCGGGCTCGCCGGGCGTGCCTCACCGCTGGCCCCGGTGCCGCCCTGGCTCCCGCCCGGCCGGGTGGTGAATCTGCCCGGCCGCGGCGAGGTGTTCGCCCGTGACTCCGGCGGCGCGCCGGGCGACCCCGTCGTGCTGCTCCTGCACGGCTGGACCGCCAGCGCCGACCTGAACTTCTTCCCGGTCTACGCCGGGCTGGCCGGATCCTTCCGGGTCATCGCGCTGGACCACCGGGGGCACGGCCGGGGGATGCGGTCGGTCGAGCCGTTCAGGCTGGAGGACTGCGCCGACGACGCCGCCGCTCTGCTGGATCAGCTCGGCGCCGGGCCGGTGGTCGTGGTCGGGTACTCGATGGGCGGCCCGATCGGGCTGCTGCTGGCCCGGCGGCATCCTGGCCGGGTGGCCGGCCTGGTCATGCAGGCCACCGCCATGGAGTGGCACCACTCCCCGCACGAGCGGGGGGCCTGGCTCCTGCTGCCTGTGCTGGAGCTTGGCCTGCGGCTCGGTACGGGGGCCGGCTTCGTCGAGCGGGTCCTCCGCCACGCCATCAGGCAGGCGCCGGAACTCAATGCCTACCGGCCGTGGCTCGCCGCTGAGCTCCGCCGCGGGCTGGCGCGCGAGCTGACCGACGCAGGGCACGCGCTGAGCCGCTACGACGCGGAGCCGTGGGCCGCCCAGCTGGGCCTGCCGGCGGCGGTCCTGATCACCAGCCGCGACCGGCTGGTCCGCCCGGCCAAGCAGCGCCAGCTGGCTGCGGCTTTGTGCGCAGAGGTGCTCGAGGTGGACGCGGACCATGACCTCCCGGTCGTCAAGAGCACCGAGTATGCGCTGCTGACCATGCGCGCCGTCGGTAGTGTCGCCGCGGCTGCCGGGATGGCGGCCCGGACCCGGGCCCCCCGGCCCGGCCGCCGGCGTAGCAGCACCCGTGACCCTGCCTAGCGGACCTCAACGATGGGCAGCCTCAGCGCAGCGGGTGCCGATTGCGGCACGATCGGGCTCCGCGGCGCCACCGGAGCCACCCGCCGGTAGGCGGAACCGAGCGCGGGCCGGGGATCGCTCTCCCCCTTGTTCGGCCACATCGCCATCACCCGCTCCGCCTGGGCGGTGATCGTCAGCGCCGGGTTGACGCCCAGGTTCGCCGAGATCGCGGAGCCATCGACGACGTGCAGCCCGTCGTGGCCGTACATGCGCTGGTAGGGATCGATGACACCGCTTTCCGCCGAGTCGCCAATGACGCAGCCGCCGAGGAAGTGCGCCGTCATCGGGACATCGACCATCTCCCCGACGCTGTTCAGCGGGAAGCCGCCGATCCTGGCCGCGATACGGCGCATCGTCTCGTTGGCCACCGGGATCCACGTCGGGCTCGGCTCGCCGTGTCCCGGCCCGGAGGTCAGCTTGATCCGGCCGAGCCAGGTGCGTTTCGGGCGGACGGTGATCGAGTTGTCCAGGGTCTGCATGGTGAGCCCGATCACAGCCCGCTCGGACCAGTGGCGGAGGCCGCCGTAGAGCGAAGCGAGCTGACCGGGATGGCGCGCGGCCTGCCCGATCCATTTCAGCCAGCGCGGGACCGGCCCGCCGCCGTCGGTCATCACCGTACTGAGCAGCCCCATCGCGTTCGAACCCGGCCCGTACCGGACCGGCTCGATGTGGGTGACGTCATCCGGGTGGATCGACGAGGTGATCGCCACCCCGCGGGTGAAATCGTGCTCCTTCCGGTGGCCCAGTTTCGTCAGTGCCCCGCCGAGCGCCTCCGAGTTGGTGCGCGTCAGCTCGCCCAGCCGGTCAGAGATACCCGGCAGCGAGCCCACGGCCTTCATCCGGTGCAGAAGCTGCTGCGTGCCCCAGGTCCCGGCGGCGAGCACCACCTGCCCGGCCGTGAACGAGCGGTCCGTCCGGCTGATCCGCCACGCGCCAGTGCGTCTCGTGCTGACGGCGTACCCGGCCTGCCCGTGGCCGAGCGGCCGCACGGCGACCGCCGTCACCTGCGGGTGCACGGTCGCGCCGGCTTTCTCGGCCAGGTACAGGTAGTTCTTGACCAGCGTGTTCTTCGCGTTGTGGCGGCAGCCGGTCATGCACTCCCCGGTCTCCAGGCAGCCCCGCCGGGACGGGCCGGCGCCGCCGAAGAAGGGATCGGCCACCTCGGTCCCTGGCTGCTTGCGGCCGCCGGGGCCGAAGAACACCCCGACCCGGGCCATCCGGAAGCTGCCCCCGGCGCCCATCTCCTCGGCCACCTGTTTCATGACCTCATCCGATGGCGTCATCGTCGGGTTCTCCACCACGCCCAGCATCCGCTCGGCCTGGTCGTAGTAGGGCGCTAGCTCGGCCTTCCAGTCGGTGATGCGGGCCCACTGGCGGTCTCCGTAGAACGCGCCGGATTCCGGCCGGTACAGCGTGTTCGCGTAGACCAGCGAGCCGCCGCCGACCCCGGCTCCGGCCAGGATGATCACATCCCGTAGCAGGTGAATCCGCTGGATGCCCTGGCAGCCGAGCTTCGGCGCCCACAGGAACCGGCGGACATCCCAGGACGTACGCGGGAAATCAGCGTCCCCGAACCGGCGCCCGGCCTCCAGCACGCCGACGCGGTATCCCTTTTCGGTGAGCCGAAGCGCGGCTACCGAGCCGCCGAAACCCGAGCCGATCACGATCACGTCGTAGTCGTGCACCGCGGCGGACCCGTCCATGCCCACCGCCCCCTTCCTTACCTGGGCAGGTGTTCCGGACATGGTGCGCGGCATCGCGCCTGCGCAGCAGGGCCGAAGGTCCCGGCCCGGCCGCGGCGTGCCGGGTGACCTGGCTTGTGACCTTCGGCCCTGGTCCGGCGGGCTCGCTTAGGCGAGGCAGGAGGTAAGAGGCAAGAGAACCGCCGCCGTCCGTAAGGGAGTGGGGGCCATGCGGGAAATATCTGTGCCCGCGGCGTATGTCGTCCAGCCGGAAGACAACGTCACGGATGACCTGTTCACGAATGCGGAGCGCTGGCCGGACTCGGTCGGCCTGAAGCGCAAGCTGGACGGCAACTGGGCGCCGGTGACCTGGCGCGAGTTCGCCGGGCAGGTGCGCGATACCGCTGCCGGCCTGATCGCGGCCGGCATCCAGCCCGGTGACCGTGTGGGGCTGATGTCGCGCACGCGGTACGAGTGGGCGCTGGCCGACTTCGCGATCCTGACCGCCGGCGCCGTCACCGTGCCGGTCTACCCGACCTCCTCGCTTGATCAGGTCGAGTGGATTCTCGGGGATTCCGGCGCGGTTGCCATCGTGGTCGAGACCAGCGAGCACGCCGGGAAGGTGACCGCCGCGCGCCCCGGCCTGCCCGCGCTCCGCCACGTGTGGCAGATCGACGGCAGCGGGCCCGGCGACCTGCCCGGCCTCCAGGCGGCCGGCGCGCAGGTGACGCCGGAGCAGGTGGAGGAACGGCGCCGGACGCGTTCCGCCGCCGACCTCGCCGAGATCGTCTACACCTCCGGCACCACCGGCCGGCCGAAGGGCTGCATGCTGAGCCACGGGAACATCGTCGCCAACGCCCGCAACTGCATGGTGAACGACGGCTTCACCCGGGTGTTCAACGAGCACAACTCGACGCTGCTGTTCCTGCCCCTGGCGCATAGCTACGCCCAGCTGATCCAGTACGGCGCCATCTTCTCGCGCACCGTCCTCGGCCTGGCCGACATGGGCGACGCTGCCGGCGAGCTGCCGGCCTTCCGGCCGACGAGCGTGCTGTCGGTGCCGCGGCTGTGGGAGAAGGCGTACAACAGCGCCAGGCACCAGGCCACCAGCGCGGGTCACGCCGGGATCTTCGCCCGGGCGGAGGCCACCGCCATCGCGTGGAGCCAGGCCCTCGACGCCGGCGGCCCCGGCCTGCTGCTCCGCATCCAGCACGCGCTGTATGACCGGCTCGTCTACGGCAAGATGCGGGCGGCGCTCGGCGGCCGGGTCCAGTACTCCTGGAGCGCGGCTGCCCCGCTCGGCGCCCGGCTGGGGCACTTCTTCCGCGGCTGCGGCATCACCGTGCTGGAGGGCTACGGCCTGACCGAGACGAGCCCGGCGACCAACTCCAACACGCTCGACGCGCAGAAGATCGGCACCGTGGGCCGGCCCATCCCGGGCTGCACGATCCGGATCGCCGCCGACCGCGAGATCCTCGTCAAGGGGCACATGGTCTTCCAGGGCTACTGGCACAACGAGGGCGCCACCAAGGAAATGATCGACGAGGACGGCTGGCTGCACACCGGCGACCTCGGCGACCTCGACGACGAGGGGTTCCTCACCATCACCGGCCGCAAGAAGGACCTGATCATCACCGCGGCCGGCAAGAACGTCGCGCCCGCGGTGCTCGAGGACCGGCTGCGCGCCCACTGGCTGGTGAGCGAGTGCCTGGTGGTCGGCGACGGGCGGCCCTACATCGCAGCGCTGGTGACCGGCGACGCCGAGACGCTGGCTCAGTGGAAGACGGACAACCACAAGCCGGACACGGCGACCCTGGCCGACCTGCGCGACGACCCTGACCTGCGGGCGGAGTTCCAGGCGGCCATCGACGAGGCCAACAAGGCCGTGTCGCGGGCCGAGGCGATCAGGAAGTTCATGATCCTCGACCAGGACTTCTCCGAGGCCGGGGGCCAGCTGACCCCGACGATGAAAGTGCGCCGTCAGGTGATCACAGACCAGTACGCGGCCGAGATCGCCGCCCTGTACGGTGACGGCGCCCCGCTTCCTGCCTGAGCCGGCCCGGCCGTGCCGCAGTGGTGCGGACGACCCTAGCTGGCTGCGGCGCCGGCAAGCCGCGGGGCGCCGGGCTCTGCGGGCAGGCGGGTGGCCCGGGCCAGGTAGCTGATCGCCCGGTACCAGCCGCAGATCAGCAGGGTGTCGACGGCGCCCTCCTCGCCGACGTGGCTGGCCAGCCGGATCCAGTCGGCGTCGGTCAGGTCGCAGTCGCGGTCCAGCGCATCCGCGGCGTGCAGTACCGCCCGGTCGGCCGGATCGGTCCAGCATGCCTCG
>Ga0207664_10003190_pt1 | contig 10903 bp, 6 predicted proteins | sample LARL83metaG_FD_184349 | JGI IMG/M metagenome (GOLD analysis project Ga0207664, IMG submission 184349) | Corn, switchgrass and miscanthus rhizosphere microbial communities from Kellogg Biological Station, Michigan, USA - LAR L8-3 metaG... | ecosystem: Host-associated > Plants > Roots >...
CGCTCGCTTCCGCGGCGTAGAGGATGGTGCCCAGATCCTCAAAGTCGCCGGCGACCTTGCCGAGGACCTCGCCGTCCCGGGCGGCGAGGGCGCTAGCGTAGGCGGCGCGGGCGGCCACCAGGTCGCCGTCGACGTGAGTGGCCAGAGCGGCGAGCCGGGCCGACACCTGGCGGGCATGGCCGAGGCGGGCCAGACCGTGCAGCGCGCTGACGGCGCCGATCAGGTCACCGATCTCCTCGCCAAGATCAGCCGCCAGCTCGAGCTGCTGGCGGGCGCCGGGGAGGTCACCGGCGGCGGCCGCCGTCCAGGCCCGGGCCTGCAGTACCTCGGTCTGGTTGATCAGCATCGCCGGAACGCCGAGGGCGTCGAGAGCGGCGAGCGTCTTTGCGGCCCGGTTGGCTTGCCCGGCCAGGGCCAGCGCCTGCACGGCGTCGGCATAGGGCAACTGGGCGGCGAAGAACCCGCGCCCGAGCTGCTGGAAGAGGGTGTAGGACTCGCTGGCCCGGCGGAAGGCGCTCGTCAGGCGGCCCTGCTCGAGGTGCAAAGAAGCCAGCCGTTCGGCCACGAAGGCGCTGGCTTCGGAGGCTGGCTGATCGATGACCACGCCCTGGGCGCGGGTCAGAAGCTCGTCGGCCTCGCGCAGACGGCCGGCCCAGATCAGCGCGGTGACGCGGACGCTGAACAGGGACCACAGCACCCACGGTTGGTCGGGTGCCGGTGTCGCTGCGCTGGCAGGGTGCGCGCTGAGCACTCGGGTGACCTCGTCGAGACGCCCAAGCCGGGACAGGTTGTACATCAGTATCATGTGCGCGGCGGTGAGCGGCTCTGACCCGGGGTGCCTGAGCGAGGTCGGTGCGGTTTCCACCACGGCCCGCGGCCCGCGGCTAAAGCTCATGACAAACGAGCGCCTGTCGAGCAACTGGTCGCGCCAGAAGGGGTCGGCGACGGCGACGGCCGCCTCGTCGAGCAGCTGCAGGTCGGGTACCCGGCCTTGAAGGAAGAAGGCGTTGTCGAAGCGGAGCAGGGCGACGCGGGCCCGCTCGGCGTCGCTGGCCGCGTCCGCGGCCAGCGCGGCCAGCTCGCGCTCGGCCTGGGCCGGCCTGCCCTGGAAATGCGCGGCCTCGGCGGCCACGAAGCGCGCGCCGAAGCCGGCGCCCTCGGCGACGGCCGCGCGGGCCAACTGCTCGGCCAGGGAATGGTCGTGGCGAGCCCGGGCGGCGATCGCTCCGGCCTGCAGGAGGCTGGCGCTGCCGCCGCCGCCGGTGAGACGCAGCGACGCCAGCCGCAGGGTGTCCTCGCGGCGCCGCGTGCCGGTCGTCTCGATCACCTCGGCAAGTGACCGGGTCAGGGCCCGTTCCCGCAGTGCGCTGACCCCCACCCGCACCACGTCACCGATGACGGGATGGGCCAGCCATACCTGGACCCTCCGGCTGTCCGCCCGGCTGGTGATCAGGCCCTTACGCTCGAGCGTCTCGACGGAGCGGGGATCGGCCAGCCGGGCGAGTTCGGCCTGGCCGAGCGGCTCGCCCACGGCGGCCAGCTCAAGCACGGCCCGCTCGGCATCGGTCAGGTTCCCCAGCCGCAGCGCGACCAGCTCGACCAGGCGGGCCGTGGGCCGCAGCTCACTCCGCAGCCGCCAGATGCCGCCGTCGGCGGCCAGCGCGCCGCTGTCCAGCGCCCCGGTGACCAGCTCACGCAGGACCATCGGATTGCCCCGGCAGTGATCGGCCAGCTGACGCAGTGACGCCGTGTCCACCGGGCCGCCCAGCACCGTGACCAGCAGTTCCTCGATGGCCGCGTCCGGGAGGACGGCTACCTCGATCCGCTCGGCCAGGGCGTCCTTCCACAAGGCCACCACCGGGTCCGGCACCGTCTGACCCGACTGCACGGTGAGCAGCACGGTCGCCTTCCCGGTCAGGGCCAGCTGGTGCACCAGCGTCGCCGACCCGCCATCCAGCAGATGCGCGTCGTCGACGAACACCACGAGCGGGCGCCCCCCGGCCGTCTCGGCCACCGCCCGGCCGTAGCGCCGCAGCAACTCAGTCCGGTTCTCCCGGCCGAGGTCATCGCCGTCCGGGCCGGGCGGCAGGACCGGCGCCAGCGCCCCGAACGGCAGCGCTTGCGACGCGCGGGTAGCGCTCGCCCGCGCGACTGCCATCCCCCGTTTCCTGGCCAGCTCGAGGTATCTCAACGCCAGGGTCGTCTTGCCCACCCCGGCCTGGCCCATGATGACCGCTCCCCGCCGATCGGCCACGGCGCCAGCAAGCTGGGTGAGCTCTTTGTCCCGGCCGACAAGCGGCCACCCGTCCACTCATCAAGTCTAGACGGGGCGGATTCGCCCCCCGCCACGCGCACCCGACGAAATCAGTAGGGACTACTGAGGACCGGATCGCCTCCGCTGGACAGACTGACGTCGTGACTGACCGTGAGGCGACGAAGCCTCGTACCCCTTCGATCCTGAATGACCGGGTCCGCAACCGGGGAGTCGCGTTCTCCGTGCGGGAACGCGCGGAGCTGTGCCTCACCGGCCGACTGCCCCCGGCGGTGCTGACGCTTGACGAGCAGGCAGAGCGTGCTTACAGCCAACTCCGGGCCATGCCGGGCGGCGTCGCCAGGCAGCTCTATCTGGAGCATCTCCATGACCGCAACGAGACGCTCTATTTCACGGTGCTGTCCGGCCACCCGGCCGAACTGCTGCCCATTGTCACTGACCCGCTGGGCGGCGATGGGATCGGACAGTCCTCTCCGCAGTGCTACAGCCCGGACGGGATCTACCTGTCGATCGACCGGCCCGGCGACATCGAGAAGTCCTTTGCCACCCTCGGCCTGGGCGCCGGCGACGTTGACATCATCGTGTGCAGCGATGGCGAGGAGATCCCCGGCATCGGTGACGGGGGCGTCGGCGGCATCCAGGTAGCGACGGGAAAGCGAGCGATCTACACCGCTGCCGCCGGTATCCGCCCCAGCCGGGTGATCCCGGTGTCGCTCGATGCCGGCACCGACAACCAGGCACTGCGCGGCGATCCGTTCTACCTGGGCAGTCGGCGTGCCCGGCGTCGCGGCCGGGATTACCACGCCTTCATCAGGCGCTACGTGCAGACGGTCTCGAGGCTGTTCCCCGGCGCGCTGCTGCACTTCGAGGCCTTCGGCCCGGAAAATGCGCGGCAGGTCCTGGACGCCTACGGCCGCGGCTACCGGGTCTTCAGCGACCTGCAGGGAACCGGGGCGGTCATGCTGGCCGCCGTGTACGCCGGCATCCGCGTCACCGGCATCCCCATGAAGTATCAGACGGTGGTCGCCTTCGGCGCCGGCGCCACTGGTGTCGCGATCGCCGATCAACTGCGCGACGCCATGGTCGCGGACGGCGCCACCGAAGAGCAGGCCCGCAGCCAGATCTGGCTCGTCGGCACGCCGACGCCCGCGGGGCTGAGCGAGACCGTTGACCAGGCGGCACCGACGATCCTGCTCGGCACCTCCGCCGTCGAGGGGGCATTCACCCGGCCGGTCATCGAGGCCATGTGCCGGGCGACCAGCCGACCGCTGATCCTGCCGGTTTCCGGCCCGGCCTCGACGGCCGAGGCGGCACCACCCGACGTCATCGCCTGGTCGGACGGGCGGGCGATGGTGGCCACCGGGAGCGCCGCCCGGGCCGCCGGACACGATGGCGCCGCCTGCACGATCCGGCAGGCGGGCTCATTCCTCGTCGGCCCGGGCCTCGGCCTCGGCGTGATGGTCTCGGGAGCCTCCAAGGTGACTCCCCGCATGCTGCGGGCCGCCGCTGCTGCCGTCGCCGAACAGGCCGACGCGTCGCAGCCGGGCGCGCCACTGCTGCCCGTGGTACGCGATCTGCGGGCATCGTCGGCGATGCTCGCCGAGGCCGTCGTACGCGCCGCGGTGGCCGACGGCGTCGCCGTCTTCAATCCCACGGACCCGACCCAGACCATCCAGGACGCCATGTGGCGGCCGGCCTACCCTGCCATTCGCCAGAATCTTCCTTGGTGAGGATGGCTCCAAGCGCGAGCTGCGGCTCCTCGCAGCCGGCCGCACACCCTGACCAGATGCGAGGAGAGTGAGTGCACGGAAACGGTCACGTCATCGTGCGCGGGTGTGAGTCTTGGATTGCAAGCTGGCCAGCCGCGGGATCAGCTTCACTGCCGTGCGGCCGAGAACGTCCGTCCGCTCGCTTTCGGTGAGTTCGGGACTGGCCTCAATCTGCTCGCGGCAGGAGACAGCGAGGTCGCGGCGCAGGTAGGGGTAGTCAGTTCCGAATACCACATGGTCGAGTCCCACGACATCGCGCAGCATATGCAGTACAGGGTCGCCCCAGGACGCCGCGGTATCCCAGTACAGGCGGCGGAATGTCTCGGCCGCCGTCGCGCGGGCCTCCGCGCCGGGGATGGCGCGCATCTCGTCGATGATGGCGAATCGCCCGGCCAGGTAGGGTATGGTGCCCCCGGCGTGGGCGAAGATGTACTTGATGTCGGGGGTGCGGGCGAAGGTGTTGGTGTAATGCAGCTGGGCGATGGCCCGGGTGGTGTCCGCGGTGAAGTCGATGAGCGTGTCGGGCAATCCGAGCGCATGGGCGCTGGGGTCGGGCGAGGGGTTGGGATGCACGAACACCACGGCCGCCCGGTGTTGCAGCTCCTCGAACAGCGGGGTAAGCCGGGCGTCCCCCAGGTAGACACCGCGGGCGTTGCTGAATAGCACGACGCCGTCCAGGCGGAGGTCGTCGAGGGCGTAGGCCAGTTCGGCGAGCGCGCCGTCGACGTCCGGCAAGGGCAGGCAGGCGAAGCCTGCGAACCGGTCCGGGCGGTCGCGGATCATCTCGGCGGCTAGTTCGTTGCACCGTCGTGCCAGTGCCCGGGCCGCGGCGTTGTCACCGGTGTGCACGCCGGGGGTGCTGATTGAGGTGATGGCGACGTCGATGCCGGCGTCGTCAAGGAACGAGAGCGCACTCGGCCGCGACCAGGGCGGCGGCGCGATTCCGCCTACCGGGTGGTCGGCCTCGTTGGTGGCCTGGAAGAAGAAATCGGGCAGTATGTGATGATGTGTGTCCACGGTGAAGGTCACGACAGTCTCCAGGTCAAAGGACCCGCATGGTCTTGGCGATGGGAAGCTGGCGGATCCGGGTCCCGGTGGCGGCCGCGATGGCGTTGGTCAGCGCGGGCGCGGCGGTGGGGACGCTGACCTCGCCGACCCCCGTCGGCGGCTCGCCCGACTCGATCAGCAGCACGTCGATCCTCGGCACCGACTGCATCCGCATGACCGGGAAGCTGTCGAAGTTCTGGGTCATGATCTCGCCGCCGTCGCCGAGCACGACCTCGCCCCAGGCGGCGGCGCCCAGCGCCCAGATGAGGCCGCCTTCGACCTGCGCGCGGACCAGGTCTGGGTTGACGGTGATGCCGCAGTCGAGCGCGAAGGTGATTTTCTCGATGCGGACCCGGTTGCGGCGGTCGAGCGAGATCTCGGCGACCTGAGCGCTGTGGCTCTCAAGGAAGCTGCTGCAGGCGACACCGCGGGCGTGGCCCTCGGGCAGCGGAGTCCCCCATCCGGCCCGGTCGGCGGCCAGTTCCAGCGCCCGCAGGGTGCGCGGGTTGTCCGCGAGCAGGTCGCGGCGCAGGTCCACGGGGTCGCGGCCGACGGCGGCGGCGAGCTCGTCGATCGCTGACTCGCGGGCGAATTCGGTGTGGGAGTTGCCGACCGACCGCCACACCATGATGGGCACGCCGGTCTCGACGTTGGTGGTCTCCAGCTTGAAGTTGGGCAGCGCGTACGGGCCGTCGACGGCGCCGCTTGTCGTCATGTAGTCGACGCCGTCCTTGAACAGGAAGTTGACCGCCAACGGCATGTTGGGCGAAGTCGGCTCGGCCGCGATCTGCTGGTGGAACGCGGTCAGGCGGCCCTGGGCGTCGGCACCGGCCCGGACCCGGTGCACGGCCATCGCCCGGTACCGGCCGGACTTGAGTTCCTCCTCGCGCAGCGACTGGAGCTTGATCGGGTGCTTCCAGTCCAGCGCCCGCGCGACCTGCACGGCCTCGCTATTCGGATCGTGCCCAGAGGTGCTGTGCAGCCCGAACGACCCGCCGGCGAACGGGACGTGTACCCGGATCCGGTCCTCGCTGATTCCGGCGGCCGCCGAGGCCGACATCCGGGCGTAGGTGGGTCCCTCGGTGCCGACCCAGACCTCGAGGATGCCGTCATCACCCATCCGGCACACGGCATTGTGCGGCTCCATCGGGGCGTGCGCGAGGTAGGGCAGCTCGTAGAGCGCGTCCACCACGTGCGCCGCGCTGCCGAGGGCAGTCTCGACGTTGCCGTCTTCCCGGGCCACCACGGCCAGCTCGCCGGACTCGACAAGCCGCCGGTGCTCGGCCAGCAGTTCGTCCGAGCTGCGCCGCTCGGCGTTGCGGTCGTCCCAGTCCACCCGCAGCGCTCGCAGGCCCCGCTGGGCGTCATCGAACGTCTCGCCGACCACCGCGATGCCCTCCTCGATCGGGATCACCGCGGTGACGCCGGGCTCGGCCAGCGCCGCGCTGTCATCGACCGAGGCGGGCGTAGCGCCGAACTTGGGCGGGTGCAGCACCACCGCGGTCAGCATTCCGGGCAGGGTGACGTCGATGGTGAACCGCGTCTGCCCAAGGATCTTCCCCGGGGAGTCGACCCGGAGCCGGCCCTCGCTCCCGACGAGCTGGTACCGGCCTGGATCCTTGGGACGGACGTCGTCCGGGACTGGCAGTTGCGCGGCGCGCGCGGCGAGGTCGCCGAAGCCCGCCCGCTTCCCGCTGGGGTGGCGCACCGTACCCGACTCGAATTCGACTTCTTCGGCCGGCACCCCCCAGGCCTCAGCCGCGGCCGCGGCCAGCCGCGCCCGCGCCTGGGCCGCAACCAGGCGATAGCGGTCCCAGAAACCCTTGGTCCCAGTGGACGCGCCGGTCAGCTGGATGAACCCGCCTCCCGCCGGGGTTCCGTACACGTCCCCCTTGGGGCCGACTCCGTTCGCCGCGCTGACCACCCGGACCGAGGCGAAGTCCGCGTCCAGTTCCTCCGCCACGATCAGCGCCACCGTGGTGTGAGCCCCCTGCCCCATCTCGATCTGGTTCGAGTAGGCGACAACGGTCCCGTCCTGGCGGATGCGGACGTACGGGTGGACCGGATCGGCCAGCTCCTCCGGCGTCAACGGCGTCATCTCCAGCTCCGGGAGGGCGGCCAGCGGCTGCGGAGCGCGACCCGCAGCCAGGGTCTCGGCGGCCTCCGCGATGGCGTGCCGGATGCGCGGGTAGGTGCCGCACCGGCACAGGTTCCCGTTCATCCACCGGCCGATGGCCGCGTCATCGGGCGACTGGTCCCCGGCCAAGAGCGCGGCGGCCGCCAGGGTCTGGCCGGGCTGGCAGTATCCGCACTGGACCACGTTGCCCCGGTACCACGCGTCCCGGACCGCGTCGATGACCGGGCCGGAAGCACCCTCGACGGTGGTGACCGCCTTCCCGACCGCGCGCCCGGCCGGCGTCTGGCATGACTTGGTGTTGCGCCCGTCGATCAGCACTGTGCACGCCGCGCATTGCCCGATCCCGCAGCCGTACTTCGGCCCGTGCAGTTCCAGCACGTCCCGCAGCACCCACAACAGCGGGCTGCTTGCGTAACGGTCGTCGACCTCGACCTCCGCGCCGTTGACGGTCAGCTTCACAGATCCTCCCGGGCTTCGTAGCGGGCGGCGGGAATGTGTCCCCGCCGCCTGCTCGGGTCACGACCACTTCAGGGTCATCACGGGCTCGGTGAATGGTCATCACCGGATCCTGGTGATTCGCCTTGGCCTAAGCGGGCGTGCCCGCGTCGATCCACTCCTGCAACTTGTCGACCTGCTCGCCGGGCCACTCGCCGTCGCACGGCATCTGCCCGCTGCGCAGGGCGCCGACGATGGCGTCGGCGTTCTCGACGACGTCGTCGTAATCGAACAGGTCAAAGGCCTGCATCATCGAGTCCCGGTCCTTCTGGCGGAACATGGGCTTGATGTCCCGCTCGAAGCTGAGCTGACCGACTTCGCTGGATGTTGACATGTCATGTTCTCCTTGTCAGATGAACCGGGGAGCCGGTCCGTTCCGAGGCTCGCCGCGGTAAAGGTGAAAGCTCGCACGCGAGGGAGATCCCGCTGATCGGCCGGCCCGGTGGGCCTCGGGCGAGGTGCCGGCGATCGCGTCGACGACGGGGTATACCTCATATCCGGCACGCAGCCCATCCAGGGCGGTGAAGGCTATGCACACGTCGGTCCACAAGGCGCCATCAGGACGGCCAGTTCCGGAAGCGTCGGTCCCTGACCGTTGGCGACGTTGACGGTCGAGTGCACGACCGGGACTCCGAAGGTCTTGATGGTCCGGACGGTTGAGACCGCGTTCTTGAGCAGGAGTCCGGGATCCATCGAGCGGACCGTGGCGAGCTGAGAGGGCTGGTAGTCGATGAACAGGAACGCCGCGTTTTCTGGCGTGATGAGATGGTCGTCGAATTGATCGCGCACTGAGGCACTGGTCACCGGGGAACAGGACCTCCTCGTAACAGGGATCGGTCCGCATGAAGCTATCGGCCATCAAGGTGAGCAGCCGTCACCTGGTTCTGGTGATTCGCGGCCACTGTCGTCGGAGGCCGAACGCGTACACCTTGTTGTTGTTGGTCACCGGAGTGATGCTGCCAAGGCATCCCGGGCCGCAATACCCGAAGCCCCAGTCGACAGTTCGACGATCGCAGCCAGAGCGGGGCTTGCCGGTGGGCATTCTGGTCGCGGCGAGCCCTCAAAGTCGGGCAAGCTCGTGGTTAGGCCCTGAGCCCGGCCCACCCATGCAGCTTGTCCGGCTGGAGCGGAAGCCGCCTCAGCCGGACAAGTCGCGCGACCAGTGCGCCGCCGAAGGTCAGGACAATCCGGTGATCTTGACGATTTCGCCGGCCTGACTGGAGGCGGTGGTGTTATCTCCATAGATGGACACGTAGATCGTGCCGTTAGCGCTTACAGCGACGCCCGTGGGCTGGTAGAGACCGGGAACTGGCAGGGTTGTCACGGTCTGGCCGTTATCGCTGATACGTACCAGGGCCCCGGGCACGGTCGGCGGGGAGAGCAGGCCACCCGTGTTGAACTCGGTGGCCAGGAGCCTGCCCTGGCGGTCGAAGGCGATGGCGGTAACGGAGGTGAGGCCACGAGCCCAGATCTCCGGCTGGTGCCCGGGAACGACCCGGTAGATGTCGGAAGTCCCCGGATCGGACGGAACCCCGACGAGCAGGCCGACGTATAGGGCTCCGTCCGGCCCGATCGCCACCGAGGTGGGCACGGCCTGCGCGTCAACGCTGATGGGAGCCGGATTCCCGAAGACGCCGGCCGGCACTTGCTCGGCGACGGCGGGGAAGCGGGCCAGCATCGATACCCGCCCGGTCGCGGAGATGTACAGCAGGTCGTTGGCGCCCGCGTCGGCTACGACCCAGCCGCCCCGGTAAGCGATCACGTCGTACGGATCGGAGTCGTACGCCGTCTCGCCGGGGACAGTCCCGAGACTGTATGCGGTCTGCGGGTGAGCAGCCGCGAAAGCGGCGAGGTCGACAGCCCTGGTCTTTCCGTGCGAAATCAGCCTGAGCGTACCGAACGCGGATGCGAACGGCTTGGGCAGCAGGCTGTTGCTGCCGTCCATATTCACCAGGAAATCATCGATCGTCACGGCTTCCTGCCCGTGCCCGTAGGCGATCGCGGAAGGGCCGGTCACCTCTTGGATGGCTTCCTCGGTCACCGAGGGAAGCCCGGTCAGGACCGGGCTGTTCCGACCGCGGGGCCCGATCGTGAAGATAGTTCCCGTCGGGCTGCTGCAGAACTGGGACGTTCCCGGTCCCTCGGTGGCCGGGCCGGTCGCGCAGTTCGACGCGCCGACCGGACTGACAGTGCCCGCCTCCGTCACGACCAAGCCCGCCCGCGTTAGGACGAGGTGCCTAGGGGCGTTGAGCCCGCCCTGTACCACAGTTACCCCGTCACCCGCCGGTGTGGCCTTGGCCACGGCGGGGATGGCCGCGGTACCCGCCAGGGACGCCGCCAGCACTGCCGCCGCTGCCGTTGCTTTTCGCCGCATCATGATTCCCTTCGCGCTCCCATGATCACGAACGAGCCCTTTCGTTCGTGAGAGCGCTCAGTCTCCCTACCGGGAAGGTGACATGTCGTCACCGGTTTCCGGTGATCCATAGCCGACCCCATGGTCGCAGGGCCCGACCTCGCCCGCCGTCCATCGTGAGCAGGGCGGCGAAGAACCGAACCGGCCAGCCGGGATGTCCGGCACATCAGTCATATGATCAGTCCCCGGCGCCCGGATAATGGGCACAACGGACAGCGTCCGCGACCTGCGCTTCGAGGTGATCGAACCCGGCGCCGCCTGAATGGCGGCCTGCCTCCCCACCAGGCACTGCACACCGTAAGCGAAGAGCATTATTGCGCGAGGCGGGTCAGCATCTGCCGTGCGGCCCCCTGACCTCAGGTGATCACGGAACGCAATCGTCACAAACGGGATATTCGGAGCACGCGGCGCCACGGATGGGTCAGTGAGCGGAATCTCACAGCCACCCATCCGCCGATGGAGCTAGGCCGAACTCAGGCCAGCACAGTCCCACTGACGGAGGAACAATGCGCTCTACGAGAACACGCCGCCGGGGTACGGCACTCGCCGCGCTCGGGCTCGCCTTGGCCGCAGGGGTGGCGGGCCTGGGCCCCAGTGGCGCCGGTGCGTCCAGCCACCGCGAGGCGCCACTCATCGCGGCCGACCCTGCGGTCGACAACACCGACGTTTATGCGTTCGCCAGCCCGGACCGCCCGGGCTACGCCACGTTCGTGGCGAACTTCATCCCCTTTGAGGAACCGAACGGCGGACCGAACTTCTATCCGTTCGCG
>Ga0207664_10003191_pt1 | contig 10903 bp, 7 predicted proteins | sample LARL83metaG_FD_184349 | JGI IMG/M metagenome (GOLD analysis project Ga0207664, IMG submission 184349) | Corn, switchgrass and miscanthus rhizosphere microbial communities from Kellogg Biological Station, Michigan, USA - LAR L8-3 metaG... | ecosystem: Host-associated > Plants > Roots >...
CAATAGTACCCAAAACCGGGGCGAAATAGTATCCAAAAAGGGGCCAGCGGTTGATTCCGAGCCTGGCTCGTGATACCGCACCGCTCATCTATTGGCGCACTGGGTGTCATTGCCCAACGCGGCCAGGCTCTCCGAGATCCCGATGCAGATACCCGGTGTTGGATGGAGTAGTAGGCTACCGACATAAAGATCCATAGCAATACCGTTCCCCGATCCGTTCTGTAACTACTGCAACGGTGCAACACCGGTTCTAAGACGCAGTGCAACTCGATTAAGAACCCCAATTCGCTCGGCATCAGCGTCAGTTTTGTTTTGGGTATGGTGCTCCAGCGGTTTCATCCGTCTTGACGGACGACTATCGGCTGCAAGGTCTGCTGTCGAATGTCAAACAGGCGACATACGCTCACCGAGTTTTACGGGTTATGAACCCGATACCGCCATTACGATCGCGGCCAGCTACGCCGCCAAGGCGTTCGGCATCAAGACCGGCACGCTTGCGCGCGAGGCGCGCCAGCTGTGTCCTAACGTCATCCCCGTGCAGGCCAATCATCGGCTCTATACCGATTATCCTGAGCGCATTCTTGCGACCGTCGACACTTGCCTGCCGATTGAGAAGATCATGCCGTTCGACGGGATGGTCTGCCGCCTGACAAGCGCAGAGCGCTAGGCTAATCAAATTCGCGCAATATCTCTCGCGCATGACAACATGCGTGGAATACAGAGCCCGGCCGTACCGCGCATTTGAATGTGCAACAAGCGGCTCAGTAATAGCGCGGTATTGGTCCGTCAGGCGGCGTCGCGCGGTCGCTCAGATCGAGCATGACCTCGTCGATATAGCACCAGCCCCAGCCCTCGGGCGGGTCGTAACCTTCGATGACCGGGTGCCGTGTCTCCCGGAAGTGCCGCGTCGCATGCCGGTTCGGCGACTCGTCGCAGCACCCGACATGGCCACAGGTCCGACACAGGCGCAGATGCACCCAAGGCGAGCCGATCTTGAGGCACTCCTCGCACCCGAGCGCGCTCGGCGTTACGTCACGAATGGCCGCCTCATGAGAGCATCCGTCGATCATCAGGTCCTCCGATCCGGGCTGGCACGGCCCCGCCGTCGGTCTTCGCCAGAAACGCATGCAACGCCGCGACGACCTGCGCACCTTCACCCACCGCGGCGGCGACCCTCTTGACCGAGCCGCAGCGTACGTCGCCAATCGCGAAGACGCCGGGCAGATTGGTTTCGAGTGAGCCTTGGAAATTAACGCCGGTGCGAATGAAGCCCTTGTCGTCGAGTGCGATGCCGGAGCCGACCAGCCAGTCAGTATTGGGATCCGCGCCGATGAACAAGAACAGGTGCCGGATCGCGCAGGTACGCTCATCGCCGGAGAGATGGGAACGGCAGCGAACCGCTTGCAGCATTCCGTCACTGCCGTCGAGGGCGCTCACCGACGTGTTGTACATGATTTCGATGTTCGGGCTCGCGGCGATGCGCTCGATCAGATAGCGCGACATGCTCGCATTGAGGTTGCGGCTGCGGACGATCATCCAGACCTTCGCAACCCTGTCAGCCAGATACACGGCGGCCTGACCGGCGGAATTTCCGGCGCCGACCAACGCCACCTCCTGGCCGCCGCACAGCTGGGCCTCCAGCGGCGATGCCCAGTAGTGCACTGACGAACCCTCAAACGACGCCAGATTTTGAACGCCCAGCCGACGGTAGCGGGCTCCGCTGGCGATGACTACGGACCGAGACCGAACCTGTTCAGCATTGGCCAGCGTCAGTCGGAAACAGCCGGCATTGGTCTGCACATCTAGCCGGCCGACCTCGTCGGGGATCGCCATCTCCGCACCGAATTTTTGCGCCTGGTTGTAGGCACGCGCCATCAGGGCCGCGCCAGTGATGCCGGTCGGAAAGCCAAGATAGTTTTCGATGCGCGCCGATGCACCCGCCTGTCCGCCAAAGGCCCGACAGTCCAGGACAAGCGTCGACAGCCCCTCGGACGCGGCATAGACCGCCGCTGCCAGGCCCGCGGGCCCGGCGCCGACGATTGCCACATCATAGATCCGATCCGGATCGAGCGACGCCACCATCCCGATACAGCGCGCCAGCTCCACTTCGGTCGGATTACGCAGCATGGCCCCATTGGGGCAGAGGACAAGCGGCAATTCCCGCGACGTGACCTGAAAGCGCTCGATCAGGGCCCGCGCGCACGGGTCGCTATTCGGATCCAACCGCTGGTGCGGGTGCCCATTGCGCTCGAGAAAGCCCTCCAGCCGCAGCACATCTGTGTTGTCCGCGCCGCCGACGATTACGGGACCGCCGGCTCCGCTGCGCAGCAGACGCACGCGGCGCAGAATCAGGGCGCGCATGATCCGTTCGCCGAGTTCCGCCTCCTCGACAAGAAGATCGCGCAGCCGTGACGGCGGAATAACCAGCGCTTCAACCGGCTCCCTTGCCACGCCGTCGACCAGGCTCGGCCTCCCGGACAGCTGCGCCAGCTCTCCCATGAAGGAGCCGGGACCGTGGGTTACGATCAATTCGGGTTCAGTGTAGCGGTTGCGCTGCGTTATATCGACCCGACCCGAAAGCAGGACAAAGGCGCCTACAGCGACTTCGCCTGTGGTAAAGATATCAGAGCCTGCCGCGTAGGTTCTGCGCTCCCCAAGCCGAGCGATGCGGCCGATCTCGGATGCTTCCAACACGGGAAACATCTGATGGTGGCGGGTTGCGACCAGCACATCGGGAGACGACGGCATCGCGCCGGACGTATGGTTGTGCACGGCTATCGAGACGCTCCTACAAGGACCAGCAACAGCTCACGCCGGCGAAGTTTAATCGCATCATCCGGCCACGAATACGAAAGACCCGTCAGCGGAGCATGAATGCAATAGGCCATGATTCGCTGCCCATAGTCAGCACCCACGACTGCTAGCATTGTTGCTGACGACCGCTTTCCTGCCTGCGGAATCGTCAAGAACCTTCGAGGTACCGCAGCCAGCTCCGCCGGCGCTCGCCGCCGTGACAGGTGGCCGGCGGCAGGCAACGTCACGATCCCCCGCCCCACGGATGCGGGTCGCTAACCCACGGTGTAGCACACCCTCGTTTTCAACGAGGTCGGCTTCGCCAGCGAGCACCACGGCCGGGACATTATGCGAGGCGGTCGGGCAGATGGTGCTGAGGATCAGCGCCATCCCACCGATCCTGATCGAAGCTTCCGACTCGTTCTGCTCTCCTGGTGCCGAGGTTGCGGATGAAAGTGTAGAAGGCCGGCGTGAACAGCAGACCGAAGGCGGTGACACCGAGCATCCCGAAGAACACAGCGGTTCCGATGGACTGCCGCATCTCCGAGCCTGCTCCGGTCGCCACGGCGAGCGGGAAAACGCCGAGGATGAAGGCGAAGGACGTCATCAGAATGGGGCGGAGCCGGGTCCGGGCAGCAGCTATCGCGGCTTCTTCGGGCTCATCGCCGTCATGGTCCTGCCGTTGCCTTGCGAACTCCACGATGAGAATCGCGTTTTTCGCGGCCAGGCCAACCAGCACCACGAAGCCGATCTGGGCAAGGATGTCGATCGGCATGCCCCTGAAGGCCAGGCCGGTGGCCGATGCCAAGAGGCACATCGGCACGATCAGCACGATCGCCAGCGGCAGCTTCCAGCTCTCGTACTGCGCCACCAGCACGAGGAAGACGAAGAGGGCGGAGGCTGCGAAGATCGTGATGGTCGGGATGCCCTGCTGTTCCTGCTGATGGGACAACTCGGTCCATTCGATGGTGAAGCCGACGGGTAGCACCTGCTTGGCAAGGACCTCCATGCGCGCCATGGCCGTGCCCGAGGCGACCCCGGGTGCTGCGGAGCCTAATACGTCGGCCGCGGGGTAGAGGTTGTAGCGCGGGATGCGGTAGGGAGCGGTCTCGTCGTGGAAGCTCGCGACCGAACCGATCGGCACCATCTCGCCGCTGGCGTTACGGACCTTGAGACGCGCGATCTGGTCCGGGGTCTGCCGGTAGGCTTCATCGCCCTCGGCAAGAACCTGGAAAGTGCGGCCCAGATAGTTGAAATCGTTTACATACTGCGAGCCGAGATAAAGCTGGAGGGTGGAGAACACGTCCGTCGGCGTCAGCCCGAGCTTCTCGGCCTTCTCGCGGTCGATGTCGGCGTAAAGCGACGGCGAGCCGGCACTGTAGAGAGTAAAGACGCCCGCCAGGGCCGGATCCTTGTTCGCCGCGGTAACCAGCGCATTCGTTGCATTGGCGAGGGCTTGGGGACCAAGATTGTTACGGTCCTCGACCATCAGCTTGAAGCCGCCGGCGGAACCCAAACCCTGGACCGGGGGCGGGTTGATCACGAGGATGAAGGCATCCTTAATGCCGGCCAGGCGCTGACGCACGGCGGCCAGCATGGTCGCGGCATTCACCCCGGGAATGTGCTTGCCGTACAACGAGGGCAAGCCTAGGAAAATCGTGGCCGCATTGGGTGCAACCGTGCTGGTCGTCACATCGAACCCAGTCACCGGGGAGGTGTGCTCGATGCCCGGGGTCTTTAGGATAATGTCGTTCACTTCCCGCACCACGGCATCGGTCCGAGCGAGGCTTGAGCCCGGCGGCAGCTGGATGACCGTAACCAGGTAGCCGATGTCCTGATCCGGGATGAAGCCGGCCGGCATCCGCGCGAACTGGATGCCCGTGAGCGAGATCAGGCCGACATAGAAGACCAGGACGATGGCGCTCGCCCGGACGACGCGGCCGGTCAGCTTGCCGTAGCTCGAGGACATCCACTCAAAACCGGCATTGAAGCGGCCGAAGGCGCCCCGCAGGATTCGGCCGATGCCCCGCGGTTCGGCATGGGCGTGGTGCGCCATCAGGAAGACCGCGCTGAGCGCCGGGCTCAATGTCAGCGAGACGAAACAGGAGATCACCGTCGAGGCGGCGATGGTGGCCGCGAACTGCGTGAAGAACAGGCCCGAAATGCCCGAGATGAAGGCCGTCGGGACGAAGACGGCGCACAGCGTCAGCGCGATGGCGATCAGCGCGCCGGACACTTCATCCATCGTGTGATGCGCCGCCTCGCGAGGCGACATGCCGAGCGCCATGTTGCGCTCGACGTTCTCGACCACGACGATCGCGTCGTCGACCACGATGCCTACGGCCAGCACGAGACCGAACAGCGAGAGGTTGTTGATCGAGATGCCGAGCGCGGCGAGGATCGAAAAGGCGCCGACCAGAGATACCGGGATGGCGACCACCGGGATGATCGTTGCCCGCCAGCTTTGCAGGAACAGGTAGACGACGCCGACCACGAGGAGGATCGCGATGCCGATCGTCACGATCACTTCGTGGATGGACTGGCTCACGAAGGTGGTCGGGTCGTAGATGTTGATGTAATCGAGACCGGGCGGGAAGCTCTTCTTGAGCTCCGCCATCTTGTCCCACACCTCGTGCTCCACCTTAACGACATCCGCGCCCGGCGTCGCGATGACCCAGAAAGGGGCGGACGCATAACGATCCGCGTAGGCGATAGAGCCGTAGTCCACCGAGCCCAACTCGACGCGGCCGATGTCGCGAATACGGGTGACCCGTCCCTGCGGGTCCGACTTCACGATGATGTCGCCGAACTGCTCGGGCGTGGTGAGGCGCCCAAGCGCGCGAACATTGATCTGGTAGGCCCCGCCCGTGTCGTTGAAGACCGGCGGCTGGTTGAGAGCGCCGGCCGAGACCTGGGCGTTTTGGGCGCGCAGGACATCCAGGATATCGCCAGCGCTGATTTTGCTCGCGGCAGCCTTATCCGGGTCGATCCAGATTCGCATGGCGTATTGCCGCTCGCCCAGGATCCAGAAATCGGACATGCCGGGCAGGCGCGCGATCTCGTCTCTGACGTGAAGAATGAAATAGTTGGAGATGTACTCGGCGCTGCGGGATCCGTCCGGCGAATACGGATGGACGCCCAGGAGCAGGGCTGGGATCGTCTTCTTGACCTGCACCCCTTGGAGTTGGACTTCCTGCGGCAGCCGGGACAGCGTGTCCTGCACGCGGTTGTGCGTCAGCATAAGCGCCGTGTTGATGTCGGTGCCGATCTTGAAGATCACCGTGATGTTGAGCTGGCCATTACCCGTCGATTGGCTGCTGATGTAATCCATGTTCTCGACGCCATTGATGGCTTGTTCGAGCGGCGTCGCGACGGTGCGGGCTACCGTGTCGGCCGAAGCGCCGGGGTAAGAGGCCGTGATCTGGACGGTTGGCGGGACGATGTTCGGGTATTGGGCGACCGGCAGGAACGACGCCGCGGCCAAACCGAACACCATAATGAAGATATTGACCACCGCGGCGAACCGCGGGTGGTCAATGAAAAAGTGAGAGAGTTTCATGGCTCGCCTCAGTTCCGGCTTTGATCGGCCGCGAAGTGGATCGCCCCGGTTTCTGGCGAGACTTTCGAACCCGGCCGGGCCGCCGGAAGGCCGCCGATGATCACTTGGTCCGAGGGCGTCAGGCCCGCGCGGATGAGCCGGAGACCGTCGCGGAGATCGCCGACCTGGACCCGCTTCGGCGTCACCACATTGTCCGCCCCGACCGTCAGCACGATGTGCTCCGACTGATCGGGTAGCACGGACGCATCCGGCACGAGCAGCGCCGGCACCGGCGGCGCAACCGCGAGACGGACACGGGCGAAGCCGCCCGGCGTCAGAAGCAGATCGCTGTTGGGGATGGTGGCGCGGGCATGGATCGTGCCGCTCGACCGATCGAGCCTGTTGTCGACGAAGTCGAGCGTGCCTTGGCGACTGAAGCCGGTCTCGTCGATAAGCGCCACCTTCACCTTGTCGGCAAGCGGGCCGGTCTGTGACTGCCGCTCCCGCTGGAACTTCATGTAGTCGGCCTCGCTCATATCGAAGTTAAGATAGATCGGGTCGATCGAGACGAGCGTGGCGAGCAAGGTGGTCGGGCTGCTGGCGGCCCGGCTGCCGGCGATCAGATTGCCTACCGAGACGAGATGGGTGCCGATGCGGCCGGTAAAGGGCGCGGTGATGCGGGTGTGATCCAGATCGAACTGCGCGTCGCGAACGAGTGCCTCGGCGTTGTCGCCCGCCGCTTGGGCGGCGCGCCGATCGGCCGCTCGCTGGTCGGCGATTTCGACGCTGCCGTAGCCTGTTTGCTTCATCGTATCGGCTCGGAAAGCCTCGCGGTTCGCGAAGTCAAGCCGCGCACGGGCGCTTTCGAGCTGCGCCGTAGCCTCGCTCAATTTGATCTGATAGGGCGTCGGGTCGATCGTGAACAGCAGGTCGCCTTTATGGACGACGTCACCGTCCTTGAAGCCGATCTGTGTCAGGGTGCCGCCGACCTGTGCTCGCAACTCGACCTGATCGACGGCTGAGAACTGACCCAGAAATTGGAGCCTGGTATCGACGTCTTGTTGAATCGGCGCGCTGACGGTCACGACCGGTGGAGCTACGATTGCGGCTTGGTCGGCGGATGGTGCCAGGAGGCGTGGGCCCGCGATGACGCCGGCCGCGATGAGACCCAACGCGACAAGCGAACCGGCCCACGCCTTGACGCCGGGCTTGCTCGGCCGCGGGGCGGAGAGCTTCCGGACCTCGACTTCGGTGAAGATATTGTCCATTTTGCCCTTGCTTGTTCATCGATCAGATCGAGGTGGACAGGCTATCTATCGATAGGTTGATAACCGATACATAGATTTTCGGCTGATAGCCTGTCAAGCCCTATCTATCGATAGGGTGGCACTTTCGTGGATCGAAATGAGAAAGAATCCGGCTGCAGCCACGCCTGGCGGAGCGCGTCGAGACGGTTAATGCGTATTGCGCGACTCGCTGCGAGTACGCCAGTCCGCAGCGCAGCATCGATCCTTTCAGGTGCAAAGCGGGCCTGCCGAACTGCCGCCGCGCCCCTGAAATCACACGCCTTGCCCTTCCCTCACGGTCCAGGCAGGTCTCTGATAGCTCACATGCTGTCCGCCGTACCGAGGCGTACATCGGACGGAGTCGCTCTATGTCGCGAGCAGGTGGTCGCGCAGCAGTTGGTTGAAGGCCTCCGCCCGCTCCTCGGGGAAGAAAATCCGCGCACCCGCCAACTCGACCGGCGGCTTCGCTCCGGGGATCGTCTCAGCGAGCCAATGCGCCCACTTCACCGGGAAGTAGACGTCATCCGTACCCCAGACGATGAGGGTTGGAGCCTGCAACTTGCGGAGCTGAGGTTCGATCAGTCGCGTGTGCTTGTTGTCGAAAGCCACGACGAAACGTTGCAGGTCGCGTGTACGCTGTTCGCTCCGCACCAGGGGGCGGAGATAAGTCTCGATGTCTTCGTCTGTGACAGTCTCGGGCTGCTCATAAGCCGGCCCAAGCGCGCCGGGTGAACGAAAGATCGTCTTGTCGGCGAGCATCGCGTCCAACGTGTCGCGCAGGCCGCCGGCTTTGACCATATCCACGAATGGTTGGAATGCCTCCGGCGGCCAGTTGTCATGGGTGTCGCAGTTGGTGAGGGTCAACGTCCGCACCCGCTCGGGATTGAGCGCCGCGAAGATCTGAGCAATGCCTCCGCCGCTGTCATTGCCGACCAGGTCGACCCGATCGATCTTCAGGGCATCGAGCACCTCTTTCAACATCTTCGCGTTGGCAGTCACGGAGACATCTTGATCCGGCGTGATCTCGGTGTCGCCATGCGCCAGAAGATCGACCGCGATGCAGCGGCGGATGTCTGACAGCCCCGCTAACTGGTGCCGCCAGAGATGCTTATTCAAGACCACGCCATGGACGAAGAGCGCTACCGGGCCGAAGCCAGCGGAGGCGTAGCTGATGCGACCCGAGGGCGTCTCGACGCTGTGCGTCGTGATTAACGTTTGCTGGCTGCTCATGACTCAGCCCTCCGGAAGCGCGGAGGCTTCGTTCGAGGTCGTCCTCGCTTCCTGCTCGAGCGTCCTCATCGCGCGGATATACGGAATTGGACCGTAGCTGATGCGCGCGACGCCGAACTCAGAGAGCCTGGCATTCGATGCACACCGTCCACGACCATTACGTTCACGGGCAGCATGACACGGTCGCAGATCCGCCCAATCAGCGTATCGTCCACCAGGCCGGGAACGAAGAAGCCAGACGCGCCAACAGCCGCATACGCCTTGGCTCTGTCGAGGGCTTCTCCGACAGCCTGCGCTGGATCCTTGCCGTGTTCGAAAAACACATCGGTGCGGGCGTTGATGAAGAGATCGACGCCCTTCTGCTCCGCCGCTTTGCGAATGGCCGCAATGCGGCGCGCTTGCCGGTCGATGCTGTAAAGCCCCGAGCCTTTGACGATCCGATCTTCGAAATTGATGCCAATCACGCCCAGATCGAGTAGCCGCAAAACATTGTCAGCCAGCTCGCCGTCGTCTTCGCTGTATCCGCCCTCGAAATCCACGGTGACCGGCGCATCGATGGTGGCCACGATCCGCGCCACAATCTGCTCGGCGAGAGCGATCGGAATGGCCTCACCGTCGCGGTAGCCCTGCGCCTCCGCGACGGACCAGCTGCTCGTTGCGATCGCCTGTGCGCCCGCAGCGAGAATCGCTTTGGCGCTGCCGGCATCCCACGCATTGTAGAGCAGCAGCGGCGCGCCCTTCACGTGCAGCTCGGCGAAGCGCTTGGCTTTATCAGTCTGGTTCATTGCATCCTCCTGAGTTGATGAGCTCGCGGACGGTGAGGCTCACTCATCCCGTCCTTGGAAGTGCGGACCCGGGGCTCGAGCGAAGCGCGCCGTTCGTGACCCGAGGCCTCCATGCAGGTGATTACCGACCGGCTGTGACTCCGCCATCGACGGGAAGCACGACGCCCGTGATCCACGATGCGTCGTCCGAGGCGAGGAAGAGAATGGCTTCAGCCACGTCGCGCGGCTGACCATTGCGACCCAGCGGATGGAAAGCGTTGAACGTCGGCAGAACCTCTTTTACCTGCTGGTCCGACAGGAAGGTGTTGAAGACGGGGGTCTCGACCACCGCCGGTGCCACCGCGGTGACGCGGATCTTGTGCGGGGCGAGTTCGATGGCGAGGTTGCGGACCAGGGCATGGACGCCTGCCTTGGCAGCCGAATAGGCGGAGGAAGGCGTCGCGCCGATCGCCTGGATCGCCCACATCGAGCCGGTCTGGACGATCGCGCCGCCCGTCTCCTTCATGGCCTTCGCCGCGGCCTGGGCGACGAAGAAGCTGCCCTTCAGGATGTTGTCGACGTTCCAGTCGTAATCCGCCTCGGTCAGTTTGAGGAACGGCTTGGGGGTAAAGACGCCGGCATTGTTTGCCAGAACGTTGAGCCGACCGAAACGCGAGACCGCCGCATCGACCAGGGCCACACCCGTCGCCGGATTGGCAACGTCGCCCGCCACCACGACGACCTTCGTGCCGGTCCGATCGATCTCATGGGCGGCAGCCTCAAGCTTTGCGACATCACGTCCGTTAATGGCGACCTTGCCGCCTTCGGCCACGAAACGCTTTGCGGTTTCCTTGCCGATGCCAGACCCACCGCCGGTGATCGCCGCGACTTTGTCTTCGAAGCGCATGACTCCTCTCCTATACCTATTGATATCCACCGCGCGCTGCTTCGCACGCTCCAAATCGCCCGTCGGATCCTTCGTCAGCAGTGTCGGCTGCAGCAGTATCGGCTGCGCGACCTTGCCATCGTCGAAGTCGGGGATCCCCTCCTGTGCGAGCTCCAAGGCATCTACGACGAGATCAGGCAGCCGCGTACGCAGCGCGGTCCGATAGGCGTCGGCCACGGCGCTGCTCTTCGACTGGGCGCAGCGCGGCGAAGCCTTGATGTACAGAAGTTTGCTCATATTCATCGTTCTGTCATCGTCTCGCTTGATGCGGGCGCAAGGCCAGCCTCCTACAAGATCGCGCTCGACCTCGTTTGGCTCAATGTCGTATATGGGGCGTTTCCGGACG
>Ga0207664_10003192_pt1 | contig 10901 bp, 9 predicted proteins | sample LARL83metaG_FD_184349 | JGI IMG/M metagenome (GOLD analysis project Ga0207664, IMG submission 184349) | Corn, switchgrass and miscanthus rhizosphere microbial communities from Kellogg Biological Station, Michigan, USA - LAR L8-3 metaG... | ecosystem: Host-associated > Plants > Roots >...
GCGCCGCCCGCCGGATCTGGTACCCGTGCATCGGCCCGCCCCGCGCCAGCGCGCCGAGCGTGAAGAGTCGAGAGCTGCTCACGTCCATAGTCAAACACGACCATGGAGTCGTAGACAAGCGCGACTATGAACGCGGGGGCTCACAGCATGCGGGTGGCGAACGGCATGATGCCGCCGTCGTAACGAACCTGTGTGACACGGACCGGGAAGCCCGACGCGTACGCCTCGATCATCTGGCCGTGGCCGATGTAGAGCGTCACGTGGTGGATGCCGCTGACCGAACCGTTCGACGAGTAGAACAGCATGTCGCCGGGCTGGATCGCGGACAGCGGCACGTGTTGGCCCGCCTCGTACTGGTACCCGCTGAAGTGCGGCAGGCTGACACCCGCGCCGGCGAACGCGTAGACCATCAGCCCGGAACAGTCGAAGCCGATCTTGTTGAAGTCACCGAAGGAATCGGCGACACCGCCGTCGTGGATGCCGCGCGTCGGGCCGCTCGCGTCGCCGCCGCCCCACGCGTACATGATCCCGATCGCCGACATCGCCCGCCGCAGCACGTCCGCGACCGAGCCGCTGCCGATGATGGTGATGACGCCGCCACCACCGACGCGCCCACGTGCGGCGGCGGCCGCAGCGGCGTCGGCCGCCTGCTTCTGCGCGAGCCAGTTCAGGTACTGCTGGCGCGCGGCCCTCAGGTCGGCGACGTTCGCCTGTGCCGATGCCAGTTGCTGGGCCAGCGCGTCCTGGTTGGCCTGCAACTGCGCGGTCTGCGCCGCCTCGTTCTGCGCGGCCGTCTCGGCGACCGCGATCGCCACGTCGGCCGCGTGTTTGGCCGCCGCGGCCGCCGCCTGCTTGGCCTGCGCGGTGCTCAGCGCGGCCCGGGCCAGCGAGTCGGCGTTGGCCTTCTCGGTACGCGCCTGCTGCATCCGGTCCAGGATGTTCAGCTCGGAACCGCTGATGTCGTTGAGCAACTGCTGGCGTTCCAGCAGGTCCTTCGGGCTGGTCGCGGTCAGGTAGGCCGCAACCGAGCCGAGTACCGCGCCCTGTTCGAAACTGCCGGCCGCGAACTGGTCGACCTGGCCACGGAGGTCGTCGATCGCCTTGCCGGCCGCGGCCGCCGCGACCTTGGCCGCGTCCGCGCCGCGCTGGGCCGCCGCGGCCGCGTCCTGCGCGGCCTGCAGGTCGACCATGGCCTTGTTCGCGTTCTCCTGCTTGAGCTCCACGTCGTCCTGGAGCCGTTGCAGCGCCGCCTGGGCGGCGGAGAGTTGGCTGGTGATCTGGCCGACCTGGTCCGCCTTCGCCTTGGCCTGGGCCTGCGCGGCGCTGATCGCCGAGTCGCTCGGGTTCGGCGGCGGTGGCGGCAGTGCGACGGCGGTCTGCGTCGTCGTGAGACCTATCGCGACGAGCACCGCGAACGCGGCGACCCGGCGGTGCCGACTCCACCCAGCGGCCACGACCCTCACCTCCCGAAGCGGCCTGCCCGCCGTCCGATCCCCGAACGGCCCCCGATTGGCTCAGTGGCAATCCGCCGAAGGGTGTCTTCAGGGCAGTCGACGGTACTGTGCCACTTCTACCTCGGTTGTTGCCACACGTCTCAACGAAAACTCACTCATCGTCAACCACATGCGCACCAAACTTTTACTCAGCGTAGAAATCCAGCGGCATTTCACTCGATCGAATGGCCGATCGGGGCGCCAACGAGGCGGTGCCGACGCCTTGGGATGATGACCACGTGCGCACGGTGGTCGCCCGACTCGGTGCGGGCGTCGCCTCCGCTGGTGTCGCGGTCCTCGTGATCGGCACGTTCCTGCCGTGGCTGCGCTCGGGCACGGTGCTGCGCGACAGCTACCAGTCGGCCGGCGCGCTGCACGACCTGGTGAGCGGCCTGAACGCGACGGCGGGCGACGTGCTGGGCGGGTGGCCGGTGGTCATCCTGTGCTGCGCGGTGTGCGTGGCCGGATACGCGGTGGGACTGCGGCGCAGCGCGGCCGTGATCGGCGCGATCGTGTCGCTGATCGTGGGAACCGCGGCGGGGTTGGTCGCCGTCCAATCGAACGCGACAGATTCCGTGGTCGGCGCTGTGGCAACCGGGCCTGTTGTGACACTGGTGGGTGCAACAATCATGTTTGCCGGCGCGATGACCGTGATGGTGTGTCCGCGAGCCGTGCGCTCGGGCGGAGGGGGAGGTTCGTCATGACGTATCCAGGGGATCCGGGGCCGGGTGGCTGGCCCCAGGGCGGCCAGCAACAGCCGTATCCACAGCAGCCACCACCGCAATATCCGCAACAGCCGTATCCCCAACAGCAATACCCGCAACAGCCCTACCCGCCCACCGGACCGCAGCCGCAGTACGTGCCGCCCGGCCAGCCCCAGTACGGCCAGCCCACCGCGCCCTACGGCCAACCGACCGCACCGTATCCGGATCAGACCGGCGTGCCCTACGGTCACCCGCTCGGCCCGGCGACCTACTGGCAGCCGCCGCCCCCGCCCAAGCGCCGCACCGGATTGATCGCCGGTGTCATCGTCGCCGTCCTCGTGTTGGCCGGCGGTGGCTTCGGCACGTGGTTCGCCCTCAACCGCACGGCGTCGGCCGCCGCCACCGGCGCGGCGACCCCGATGGCGGCGGCCACGAAGCTGATGTCGGACGTCGGCAAGAGCGACGCGGTCGGCCTGATCGACGACCTGCCGCCGGCCGAGGCGTCGTTCCTGCGTGACAGCGCCAACGACAGCACCGATCAGTTGAAGCGGTTGCAGGTGCTCAAGCCGGACGCCAATCCGGCCAACCAGTCCACCGCGTACATCCAGACCCAGGGCATCCGGTTCGACCCGGACGTGCAACAGGTCAACGACCACCTGGCGATCACCACACTGGTGGCCGGCACGATCACGATCAACTCGAACGCGGCATCGTCGGAGTACACGGACAAGTTCTTCAAGGCGATGTTCCGGAACGGGCAGCCGACCAGCAAGACGGAGACGTTCACGGTGGACCAGCCGGTCCGCATCGCGACCGTCAAGGTCAACGGCCTGTGGTACCCGAGCCTGTTCTACTCGCTCGCCGATGCCGGACTGCGCGCGTCGCACGAGAGTTGGCCGACGACGAGCATCCCGGCGGTCGGCTCGGCATCGGCCGACACGGCCGTCCGCGGTTTCGTGCAGGCGTTGTTCGACCGCGATGCCACCAAGGCCATCGGCATGACGGCGCCCGACGAGATGGCCGCGCTGCACGACGCCGGCCCGGCGATCGTGGCGGCGGTCGGTCCCGGCTCACCCAGCGGAATCCACATCGTCTCGATGAGCTTCGCCGACAAGAACGTCACGAACGGCGTGGACGCGGTACTGGCGAGCCTGACGCTCGACCAGAACGGCCAGCAGATCCAGGTCAGCAAGACCGGCGGCTGTTACTCGGTCACCGTGCAGGGTCAGACCCAGAAGATGTGCGCGTCCGACCTGAGCAACCAGATGCACCAGGGCGCCGGCGACTTCCTGCCGCCCGCACTGGACAAGTTCCTCAGCGACCTGTCCGCCGGCCTGATGAACGGCGGCGTCGGCATCGTGGCCACCCAGGTCGACGGCCAGTGGTACGTCAGCCCGTCCCGCACCGTGACGCAACTCGTGCTCAGCGTCTTCAACTCCATCACCGCGGACGACCTGTCCGGACTGCTCCAACTCGGCAGCCACTAGCCACTGTGGACTCCTCGGCCCTTCCCGCGGGCCGAGGAGTCCCTTGTGTCAGGCCGACATGAACTCCAGCCGGTTGCCGACCGCGTCCTCGGTGTGGAATCGCCGCCGGCCGGGAACCTCGGCCGGATCGGCCCATCGGACCGGACAACCGGCCGCCGTCAACGCGGCCGCGAGCGCGTCCACGTCCGCCACGAACGCCGGATGTGCCTTGGCCGCCGGCCGGAAGTCCGCCTCCACCCCCACATGCAACTCACCGTCCGGCCCGCCGACTCCCGGCACCCGGAACCAACATCCGCCGCGCGTGGCCAGCAGCGGCGGCTTCGCCAACTCGTCCCACCCCAGCACGCCGCTGTAGAACCCGCGTTGGCGGTCCTCCGTGCCCGCCGGGCAGGACACCTGTACGTGATGGATCACAGCACCCACCTCCTTGGCCGTGCTCGTACCCGCTTGTCCCCGAATACAGGACAAGCGTACTGTTAACCGCAAGAGGGGCCTGATCGGCGGTAGCACGGCCGATACGCAAGACTCGGGCCTGGACAAACACGAGTCATCCAGGGACGGAGCATCACGTGACGAGCAAGGACAGCTTCGGCGCCCGTGGCACGCTCACCGTCGGCAGCACCAGCCACGAGGTGTTCCGGCTGACCGCGGTGGACGGCGCGCGGAACCTGCCGTACAGCCTGAAGATCCTGCTGGAGAACCTGCTGCGCACCGAGGACGGCGTGAACATCACCGCCGACCACGTCCGCGCGCTCGCGTCATGGGATCCGAACGCGGAGCCGTCCACGGAGATCCAGTTCACGCCGGGCCGTGTCGTGATGCAGGACTTCACCGGTGTGCCGTGCGTCGTCGACCTCGCCACGATGCGCGAGGCCGTCACCGAACTCGGCGGCGACCCGGACAAGGTCAACCCGCTCGCGCCGGCCGAACTCGTCATCGACCACTCCGTCATCGCCGACGTGTTCGGGCGTGCGGACGCGTTCGAGCGCAACGTCGACCTCGAGTACGAGCGCAACCGCGAGCGCTACCAGTTCCTGCGCTGGGGCCAGACCGCGTTCGACGAGTTCAAGGTCGTGCCGCCGGGCACCGGGATCGTGCACCAGGTCAACATCGAGCACCTCGCGCGGGTCGTCATGACGCGCAACGGCCAGGCGTACCCGGACACGCTCGTCGGCACCGACAGCCACACGACGATGGTCAACGGCCTCGGCGTGCTCGGCTGGGGCGTCGGCGGCATCGAGGCCGAGGCGGCCATGCTCGGCCAGCCCGTGTCGATGCTGATCCCGCGCGTCGTCGGCTTCAAACTGCACGGTGAGCTGCCCGCCGGCGCGACCGCGACCGACCTCGTGCTGACGATCACCGAAATGCTGCGCAAGCACGGCGTGGTCGGGAAGTTCGTCGAGTTCTATGGGTCCGGCGTCGGCTCGGTCCCGCTCGCGAACCGCGCCACGATCGGCAACATGAGCCCGGAGTTCGGCTCGACGTGCGCGATATTCCCGATCGACGCCGAGACCATCGAGTACCTCACGTTCACCGGACGCGACCAGTCGCACGTGGCGCTCGTCGAGGCGTACGCGAAGGAACAAGGCCTGTGGCACGACCCGGCCGTCGAGCCGCGCTACTCCGAGACGCTGGAGCTGGATCTGGGCACCGTCGTCCCGTCCATCGCCGGTCCGAAACGCCCGCAGGACCGGATCGAACTGACCAATGCCAAGCACTCGTTCCGGCAGGTGTTGCGCGACTACACCAAGGACGCGGACGCGGTGGACGAGGCGTCGCAGGAGTCGTTCCCGGCCAGTGACGCGCCGGCGTACTCGGCGGCCAACGGCGCGCACGGCCGACCGAGCCGACCGACCCGCGTGACGCAGGACGGCAACACGTTCGACATCGACCACGGCGCGGTCGCGATCGCGGCGATCACGTCGTGCACCAACACGTCCAACCCGTCCGTGATGATCGGCGCGGCGCTACTGGCGAAGAAGGCCGTCGAACACGGACTGGCCCGCAAGCCATGGGTGAAGACGACGCTGGCGCCGGGTTCGAAGGTCGTCATGGACTACTACGAGCGCTCGGGTTTGTTGCCGTACCTGGAGAAGCTCGGTTTCAACCTGGTCGGCTACGGCTGCACGACGTGCATCGGCAACTCCGGCCCGCTGCCCGACGAAATCGCGAAGGCGGTCAACGACGCCGACCTGGCGGTCGTGTCGGTGTTGTCCGGCAACCGGAACTTCGAGGGCCGGATCAATCCCGACGTGAAGATGAACTACCTGGCCAGCCCGCCGCTGGTGGTGGCGTACGCGCTGGCCGGTTCGATGGATGTCGACCTGACGACGGAACCGCTGGGCACCGGCGCCGACGGCGAACCGGTGTACCTGGCGGACATCTGGCCGTCGCCGCAGGAGATCCAGGACGTGATCGCGACGGCGATCTCGTCGGACATGTTCAGTGCCGACTACGCCGACGTCTTCGCCGGCGACAACCGCTGGCAGTCACTGCCGACGCCGACCGGCCGGCTGTTCGAGTGGGACACCAAGTCGACGTATGTCCGCAAGCCGCCGTATTTCGAAGGAATGGGCACCGACCCGAGCCCGGTGACGGACATCAGTGGCGCGCGAGTGTTGGCGTTGCTCGGCGACTCGGTGACGACCGACCACATCTCCCCCGCCGGCTCGATCAAACAGGACTCGCCGGCCGGCAAGTACCTGACCGACCACGGCGTCGAGCGCCGCGACTTCAACTCGTACGGTTCGCGGCGCGGCAACCACGAGGTGATGATCAGGGGAACGTTCGCGAACATCCGCCTACGCAACCTGTTGCTCGACGACGTACAGGGCGGCTTCACCCGGAACTTCCTGGCCGACGGCGAACAGACCACGATCTACGACGCGTCGGTAGCGTACGCGGCGGCCGGGGTGCCGCTGGTCGTGTTGGCGGGCAAGGAGTACGGCTCCGGATCGTCGCGCGACTGGGCGGCGAAGGGCACGTCGCTGCTGGGCGTGCGCGCGGTGATCGCCGAGTCGTTCGAGCGGATCCACCGGTCCAACCTGATCGGAATGGGCGTGCTGCCGCTGCAGTTCCCGGCAGGCCAGACGGCGAAGAGCCTGGGCCTGACCGGCACGGAGACGTTCGACATCGCAGGCGTCACCGCACTCAACAACGGCGAAACCCCACGCACAGTGCACGTGACGGCAACCGGCGAGGGCAAGACAGTCGGATTCGACGCGGTGGTCCGGATCGACACCCCCGGCGAGGCCGACTACTACCGCAACGGCGGGATCATGCAGTACGTCCTACGCAAGATGCTCCGCGACTGATCATCACCACACTCGACAAGCACTGGCCCGGCGACGCCGACCGGGCCAGTGTCATGTGATTCATCGTTGCGTGAGCACGGTGAGCACCGTGGTGAGCAACAGCACTCCCACGCCGACGACGGTGAGCAGGACGGTCACCGCCGCGCCCGCCGAGCTCAACATCTGGGCCACCATCACCAGCATCCGCCGCAACAGGCGGGCCAGGGCCACGAACACAGCGACAGCTGCCGCGATCGCGACCACGAAGTACGAACTCAATGACGACGCCGGAGCGGACGCGGCCGCGACCAGGTGCGGTGCCGCCGCCAGCGCCGGTACGGAGAGCAGCGCTAGGGTGAGTTTCGCCATGACAGTTCCTCACGTGAGTGGTCGGACGCCACGAGTGGCCTGTTGTGTGCGAGTGACGGCGCCCCTGGTTAGCGGCCGGGGGCGTCCACCCGGTGGACCTCCTTCTCGCCGTCGATCCTGAATTTCAGTTCTTGAACTGAAATTTGTAGCCTTCTTGGCTGTATTCAGCGTAGGGCTGATGTATGTCACATGCAATACATGTCACGCCCGCAGCCAGTAGTTGTCACCCTTTTGCCTAGTCCAGATTTCCGCAGGTAGCACTGGTGCTCTTGCGCAACTTCAGGTACTCTGCCCGTGTTCAGCCGATGTACTGAAGTTTAAGTGGAGGAGACCCAGCGGTGGCGCAGCCAACTGAAGAACCAGGCGTCGCGCTGGCGCGACGCCTCAGAGCTCTGCGCAAGCACCGCTGGACCGGCCTCGCCCTCACCCAGACCCAGCTCGGCGCGGCCCTCGGGGGCCTGAGCACGGGGCTGATCTCGTCGTGGGAGAGCGAGAGTCGCCCGATCGCCCCGCCCATGCGCCATCTCCGGGCCTATGCCCTGTTCTTCGCCGCACCCCGGTCGCTCGAAACCGACCCACCCACGATGCTCGACCTCACCGAACTCACCCACGCCGAACGCGCCGAGCACGACCACCTGCTCGAGGAACTGTCCGCGCTGCGCACGGCGGCCCGCGCAGCCAACAACGACGCCGTGGTCATGGGTCCGGCCGAGCCGATCGAGCGCACCCTGTGGCACTTTCCGCTGGACCAGGACATCACGATCGTCGTCGCCCCGATGCCGAGCGACGAACTGGCCACGATGCGCTACGCGAACGAGGATGACCCGGACTACATCGAGTCCCTGCGCTACGCCGACGCCGACTCGCTGATCGAGCTCTACGGCCACATCCGGGCGGCCAACCCGCACAACCACGTCCGTTACTGCATGTCCAACGAGGTCCGGGCCAACGACTTCACCGCCCACCTGGTATTGATCGGCGGCGTCGACTGGAACACCGCGACCAGCGACGTGCTGTCCCGGATCCAGGTCCCCATCAGCCAGGCCGCCCGGGAGGACAAGACCGACGACTACGGCGCGTTCATCGTGCGATCCGATAAGACCGAACGCCGGTTCGCGCCGAAGGTGCTGGCCCGAGGCGGCCGGCGGACGCTCATCGAGGACGTCGCCCACCTCTACCGCGGCCCGAACCCCCACAACAGCAAGCGCACCGTCACAATTCTCAATGGTATGTTCAGTCGTGGAACTCTCGGTGTTGTCAGGGCACTCACAGACACCAGGTTTCGGGGTCAGAACGAGGCGCATATTAGGGAGCGGTTCGACGACGCCGATACCTTCTCCGTGTTGACCCGGGTGCCCGTCGTGAACGGCCTCGTGGTCACGCCCGATTGGACGATATCGGAGAATCTGCTGCACGAGTGGTCGGAGGGCGAGGTTGGGGGGGACGGGGACCGGACATAGCCACCACGGTTCGCATCGTGCGTTGTTGCGATCCAACGAGCTTGATCCACCCGGTACCGCCGACATCGACGCGATCATCGTGCCGACCAGGCACACCACCGACCACCTGCGGTCCGCCCTGCGCATCGCGCACGACCTGGGCTGCCCGCTGCTGGCGCTGTGCAGCCAGGCCGCGTCCGCCGAAGCCGCCCGATCCGTGGCCGACACGATCGGCGCCGACCTGGTCGCGATCGATTTCGCCGGCATTCCCGGTGACGTGTTACCGCGATTCGCGACCACCGAACTGCTCGCCGGCACGCCATTCGAATATCACCGGGACACCAGTGCCAAACGCAATCTCGGCCTGTTGCTCGCCGATCTGATGGGCTGGCAACGCATCGTCTTCCTGGACGACGACATCACCGTGCCGAATCCGGAAGACCTACGGCGGGCCACACATCTGCTGGACCGATACGCGGCAGCCGGTCTGGCCATCAAGACGTATCCGGACCACTCGGTGGTGTGCCACGCGTATCGGGCCACCGGTGCCGCGCTGGAAACCTTCATCGGCGGCGGCGCGCTGGCCGTCGGCACGGCGGCACGCAGGTCGTTCTTCCCCAGCATCTACAACGAGGACTGGTTCTTCCTGCTCAACGGCCGCCAATTACGGCCAGCGACGCTCACCGGCGCAGCTACCCAGGACGACTACGACCCGTACCAGGGGACGGAGCGCGCCGAGTCCGAAGAGTTCGGGGACTGCCTGGGCGAAGGCGTTTTCGCGGCCCTGCACGATTCCGGCACCATCGAAGCGGCCACGGATCACGATTACTGGCACGACTTCCTCCAGACGCGACTGACGTTCGTGCGACACGTCATCGACCGGGTAGGACAGTCCGCAATGCCGGCGGCTGAACGGATGATCGACGCGTTACGCGCCGCGTACCGCCGTAGCGGGCTGATCACGCCGTCCACCTGCGTCGACTACCTGTCGGCATGGCGGGCCGATCGGCGCGTATGGCGCCAGCACGTCGACATGCTGCTGGCCGACCACCAGCCAGGGTTGAGCCGTCTGGGTCAGCTCGCGAGGCTGGAAAAGGTGCTGTCCGAACTCGGCCTCATGGAATGCAGTTGTTTGACCATGACGTAGCAGACTTCCGGTTCCGCGGTCGGACAACCGTCCGGGTGCGACGCGTCCGCGAAACAGATCTGCTTGCCGTGGCCCCAATCGACGTAATCGAGTCGTTTGTACAAGTCCGCCGCCAGCCGATTGTCGTCGCGAACCGCGAGCGCCACCTTGGAGTGGCCGAGTTCCACCAGGTAGGTCTCGAGGGCGGCGATGAGCTCGGTGCCGATGCCGCGTTTCCGGTATTCCGGCAGGACCTCGAGGTGCGTCAACAACGGCACATCCTTGAGATACTTCCGAATGTAAAATTCTTCGGCGGGCTCCAGCCACAGGTAGACGACGCCGACCGGCTTGGCATCCTCCCAGGCGATGAACAGCTGGCCCTTACCGTCTTTCTGCCGGTCGAACCGGTCAACGAAGAACTGCGCGTTGCCCAGGGTCTCGGGCAGCCGCGCAATGTCCGCGTATGTCGCCTGTTCGACGTTCATCGAGCGGAAGCGTAGCGGGTACCTGTCGGCTCTCGGTGGTAGCTGGCCCCAAGTCGACGATCCGTAAGAAGCGCACGTACGCCGGTGGGTGTGTGGCCCAGTTGGTTTCGGATGGTGCGGGTCATGTGGGGCTGGTCGGCGAAGCCGAGATCGGCCGCCAGCGCGGCCAGGTCCGTCTCTCCCGCCCCCAGCCGATCCAGCGCCCGGCCAACGCGCACCCGGTTGCGATACGCGGTCAGCGAGACGCCGAATTCCCTGGTGAACGCCCGACTGAGCCGGTACGGCGACACGCCGAGCAGACCGGCGAGCGGCAGCAGGGCCGCCGAAGCCGGGTGGTCGGCGAGGATCGCCTCCCGCGCCGCCGTGACCACGGACCGGTCGGCCGGGCGGTCGGTCGCCGGGGTCGGACCGGCGGCGGCCCGGGCGAGCGCCACGGCGAGCAGCGACACAAGGCGTTCGGTGGCCGCGTAGTCGACGTCACCGGAACGAGCGGCGCAGACGAAGC
>Ga0207664_10003193_pt1 | contig 10895 bp, 5 predicted proteins | sample LARL83metaG_FD_184349 | JGI IMG/M metagenome (GOLD analysis project Ga0207664, IMG submission 184349) | Corn, switchgrass and miscanthus rhizosphere microbial communities from Kellogg Biological Station, Michigan, USA - LAR L8-3 metaG... | ecosystem: Host-associated > Plants > Roots >...
GGGCGAGCACGCTCTTCAAGCTGATGATCCCGATGGTCATCCTCGGGGCCGGGACGCTGATCAACGCCACGCTCACCAAGAGGATCCCGCTGATCGTGGGCTGGGCGGGCGGATTCGTCATCCAAGCCCTGCTCAGGCATTGGATCTGGGGCGTTCAGCTGAATACCGCCCTCGGCGTGATGACCGGCGTCGCGTTCGTGCTGTTCACCAACTACATGATCACCGACCCGGGCACGACCCCGATGAAGCCCCGTCCGCAGTTCATCTTCGGCGCCACGGTCGCGGTGGTCTACGGCGTCCTGATGCTCATGAACATCGTCTACACGCTGTTCTTCGCCACGGTGATCGTCTGCGCGGGCCGCGGCCTCGGGTGGTGGGCCGCTCACCTGCGCAAGAAGTGGCGGGAAGGGCGGGACCAGGCGGCGACAGTGACGACGGACAGCCAGCCCGGCCACGTCGAGGTGGCGCGGGCATGAGCGGCGGGATCGCCGTCGTCGGCCTCGCGTGCCGGTTTCCCGACGCGGACGGCGCCGGCCACCTGTGGGAAAACGTGCTGGCCGGCCGCCGGGCCTTCCGGCTCATTCCGGATGAGCGCATGCGGCTGAGGGATTACTGGTCCGCGGATCCCGCCGCGCCCGACCGGTTCTACGCGCGCAAGGCGGCGCTCATCGAGGGGTACGAGTTCGACCGGGTACGTTACAAGGTCGCGGGCAGCACCTACCGCACCACCGACCCGGCCCACTGGCTGGCCCTGGACACGGCGGCCCGGGCCCTGGCGGATGCGGGGTTCCCCGGGGGCGAGGGACTGCCGCGCGCCAGCACCGCGGTGATCGTCGGCAACACGCTGACCGGCGAATTCACCCGGGCCAACGTCATGCGGGTGCGCTGGCCCTACGTCCGGCGCACGCTCGGCCCCGCACTGCTCGAGCAGGGCTGGGACGCGGACCGGATCGCGGGGTTCCTGGACGGCGTCGAATCGCGGTACAAGAGCGCGTTCCCTCCGGTCGACGAGGACACGCTCGCCGGGAGCCTCTCCAACACGATCGCCGGCCGGATCTGCGGCCACTTCGACTTCAAGGGGGGCGGGTTCGCCGTCGACGGAGCCTGCTCCTCGTCGCTGCTTTCCGTGGCGACGGCGTGCACCGCGCTCAGCGGCGGCCAGATCGACGCGGCGGTGGCGGGCGGCGTCGACCTCAGCATCGACCCGTTCGAGATGATCGGCTTCGCCAAGACCGGGGCGCTGTCCCGGAGCCAGATGCGGGTCTACGACCGGGACTCCGACGGGTTCTGGCCCGGCGAGGGATGCGGGATGCTCGTGCTGCTGCGGCGGGAAGACGCCGACGCGCGCGGCCTGCGCAGCTACGCGACGATCGCGGGCTGGGGATTCTCTTCCGACGGCAAGGGCGGGATCACCCGGCCGGAGGCGGACGGCCAGATGCTGGCGATCAGGCGCGCCTACGCCGTCGCCGGCTTCGATATCGCCACCGTGAGCTACCTCGAGGGGCACGGCACCGGCACCCCGATCGGTGACGCCACCGAACTCCGGGCCCTGGCCGGCGCGCGGCGCGCGGCCCGGCCAGACGCGCCGCCGGCCGCCCTGGGCACGATCAAGGGCAACCTCGGGCACGCGAAGGCGGCCGCGGGCATCGCCGGGCTGATCAAGGCCACCCTGGCCGTGTACCACCAGGTCATCCCGCCCGTCACCGGCAACGCCGAGCCGCACCCCGAGCTGACGGGCGGACAGGCGGCGCTTCGCCTGCCGCGAACCGCCGAGCCGTGGCCGCCGGGCAGGCCGGTGCGGGCCGGGGTGTCCGCGATGGGGTTCGGCGGCATCAACGTGCACGTCGTCGTCACCGGTGACGGCACGGCGCGGCAGGCCGGCCTGGACCCGCGTACCGAACGGCTGGCCAGCAGCTGGCAGGACGCCGAATTGCTGCTCCTGGCCGGAGGGAGCCTGGCGGAGCTGCGCCGTCAGGCCGAGCGCCTGGCCGGCCTGACGCCGCGCCTGTCCTACGCCGAGCTGGGTGACCTGGCCGCGACCCTCCAGGCCCGCCTGGGCGACCAGGACCCCTTGGGCTCCTCAGACCCCTCGGGCCCCCCGGAACGCTCGGGACCCCCGGACCCCTCGGGACCCCCGGACCCCTCGGGACCCCCGGGGGACGGCCCGGTGCGCGCGGCGGTCGTGGCCGGGTCACCCGACCAGGCGGCGGAGCGGCTGACCGCGCTGCTGGCGCGGATCGACGCCGGCCAGAAAGCCGCGCAGGACCCTTGTCTGGCCATCGACGTAATCGACGTAGCCGGAGGGGTCTTCCTCGGCCAGGGAACCCGCGCGCCGCGTATCGGCTACCTGTTCCCTGGGCAGGGCTCTGGCACCCGGGCCGGCGGCGGCGCGCTCAGCCGGCGCTTCGCGCAGGTGCGCGCCCTCGGCCCGGAGACGGCTTCCGGCGACCTGGTCGCGACCTCCGTGGCCCAGCCGCACATCGTCCGGTCGTCGCTGGCGGGACTCCGGGTTCTCGCCGGGCTTGGCCTGCACGCCGAGATGGCCATCGGCCATAGCCTGGGCGAGCTGACGGCCCTGCACTGGGCGGGCGCGGTCGGCGAGTCCGGGCTGCTGGCCCTGGCCGTCACGCGCGGCCAGATGATGGAGGAACTGGGCGACCCGGGCGGCGCCATGGCCAGCCTCGCCGCCGGCCCGAGCGCGGTCGCGGAGCTGATCGACGGCCAGCCCGTCGTCATCGCCGGCTACAACGGTCCCGGGCGGACGGTGGTATCCGGGCCGGGCCCCGCCGTGGACCGGGTTTGTCGGCTGGCGGCCGAGGCCGGGGTGGCGGCGGCCAGGATTGCGGTATCCCACGCGTTCCATTCCCCCGCCATGACCCGGGCCGCGGCCGGGTTCGGCGCTCACCTGGCCGGTGCGGAGTTCCGCCCGCTGACCCGGACGGTGTTCTCGTCCGTGACCGGGCAGGCCCTGGAGCCCGGCACGGACCTGCGGCAGCTGCTGGTCAGGCAGATCCTCGAGCCCGTCCGTTTCGCCCAGGGCCTCAGCCGGATGGCCGGCGCCGACCTGCTGGTGGAGGTCGGTCCCGGCCGGGTTCTCTCCGCCCTGGCCGCGACGATCAGCGCGCATGTCCCGGTCATTCCGCTGGAGACCGACGGGAACTCGCTGCGCGGCGTGCTCAGCGCCACGGCAGCCGCCTATGTGCTCGGCGCGCCAGTGCGGCCCGACGAGCTCTTCAGCGGCAGGCTGGCCAGGCCGCTGCCACTGGACAAGCAGTTCCGGTTCCTGGCCAGCCCTTGCGAGTCGGCCCCCGGCGAGCAGGACACCCGATCCGAGCCGGATACCGGAGCCGGGCAGGACACCCGATCCGAGCGGGACACCGGAGCCGGGCGGGACACCGGAGCCGGGCAGGATGCCGGAGCCGGGCAGGACGAACTCCCCGAACCCCGCGACGCGGCCACCCGGAACAGCCTGGACATCCTGCGGAACCTGGCCGCCGAACGCGCCGAACTGCCGCTCGACACGGTGGGGGCGCACACCCGCCCGCTGGACGACATGCACCTGAGCTCGATCACCGTCGGCGAGATCATGGGCAGCGCCGCCCATGAACTGGGCGTCATGGCACCGGGCGCCACCTCGGGCTACGCCACGTCGACGCTCGCCGAGCTGGCCGAGGCGCTCGAGCAGATGACTGGGACCCAGCTCGACGGCGACGCGGACGCCGAGGCCGGACGAGAGCCCGGCGGCGTCGCGCCCTGGGTCCGGGCCTTCTCGGTGGAACTGGCCGGGCAGCCGGTTCCGAGAGCGCCCCGTCCAGCCGGCCCGGCCGCGGGCGAGTGGCAGTTGTTCGCGACGCCCGGTCATCCGCTCGCGGAGACGCTGCCCGACGCCCTCGGCTCCCGTGGCCTGGGCGACGGAGTGCTGCTGTGCCTGCCCCGCGACTGCGGCGCGGAGCACGTCGGCCTGATGCTCCGGGCCGCACGAGCCGCCCTGGCCGCGGGGGGACGACGCCGGTTCGTCGCGGTCCAGGATCAGCGAGGGGCGGCCGGGCTGGCCAAGAGCCTGTACCTGGAGGCGCCCGAGGTCAGGACCACGGTGATCACGCTCCCCGTTCCCGCCGCGATGACCGCCGCCCAGGCGCGAGCGGCGGCGGCCGCGATAGCGGCGGACGTGGCCGCGACTACGGGGTTCAGCGAGGTCTGCTACGACGAGGCCGGCCAGCGGCGGGTGCCGGTCCTGCGGCCGGTTACCGGCCGGCGCGACGGACCGCCGCCGCTGACCGCGGCAGACGTGCTGCTGGCGACCGGTGGCGGAAAGGGCATTACCGCGGAATGCGCTCTCGCGCTGGCCGCGGAGTCCGGTATGGCCATCGGCATGGTCGGCCGCGCCGATCCGGCGGCCGACCAGGAGCTGGCCGCCAACCTGGCCCGGATGGACGCCGCGGGGGTGCGATACCACTACGTCCAGGCCGACGTGGCCTCGGCCGACGACATGCGGACCGCGGTCAAGGAGATCGAGGGCGGGCTCGGCCCGGTGACCGCGTTGCTGCACGGCGCCGGCCGGAACCGGCCGGCGCTGCTGCGCGATCTCACCGAGGAGGACTTCCTGCTGACCCTCGCGCCTAAGGTCACCGGCCTCAAGCTGACCCTCGCCGCGCTGAATCCGGCCGCGTTGAAGCTGCTCGTCACGTTCGGCAGCATCATCGGGCGGGCAGGCCTGCGCGGTCAGGCCGACTACGCGACGGCGAACGACTGGCTCACCGGCCTGACCCTCGACTTCCAGGCGCGCTACCCGAACTGCCGCTGCCTGGCGGTGGAATGGTCGATCTGGTCGGGCGCCGGGATGGGGGAGCGGCTCGGTGTGGTCGAGTCGCTGCTCAGGGAGGGCGTCAGCCCGATCTCGGTCGATGACGGAGTCGCGATGCTGCGCCAGCTGCTGGCCAGTCGGCCGCCTCCGGCGCTCGTGGTCATGGGCCGGAGCGGGGGCCTGCCGACGATGACGGTCGAGCCGCGCGAGCTGCCGCTGCTCCGGTTCACGGACCGGCCGCGGGTCCACTATCCCGGGATCGAGCTGGTGGTCGAGGCTGACCTGTCCGCCGCCGGCGATCCCTACCTGGCCGATCACGCACTCGAAGGCAGCATGCTGTTTCCCGCCGTCCTGGGCCTGGAGGCCATGGCCCAGGCGGCCTGCGCGCTGCGGCCGCCAGGCCACGGGCTGGCGCTCGAGGACGTCGAGTTCCTGCGGGCGATCCCGGTTCCGGCCGACGGCACGCAGCCGATCAGGATCGCCGCGCTGAACCACGGCGATCGCGTCGAGGTCGTCATACGGGCCGGCGGGACCGGTTTCCACGTAGACCACTTCCGGGCGGCGTTCCGCGATCCGGGCCTTTTGCCCGATGATGCCGAACGGGTGGGGCTCGACGCCCCGCTCCCCCCGATCCCGCTCGATCCGCCGGCGGGCCTGTACGGGGAGATCCTGTTCCAGGGCCGGCGCTTCCAGCGTCTGGCCGGCTACCGCCAGCTCAGCGCCACGTCCTGCGTGGCCGAGATATCGGCCGCGCCGGGCGGGGCCTGGTTCGGTTCCTGGTTCGCCCCGGACCTGATCCTCGGCGACCCGGGCCCCCGCGACGCGTTCATGCACGCCATCCAGGGCTGCCTGCCGGACGTGACGCTCCTGCCGGTGGGGATCGAGCGGATCAGCCCGGTCTGGTCCGGCTGCGGGACACAGCGCGTCGACCTGTACGCGACGGAAAGACGCCAGGACGGCGACACCTTCGTCTACGACGTGGACATCCGCGCCCCCGGCGGGCGCCTCCTCGAGCACTGGTCCGGGCTGCGGCTGCGGGCCGTGCGCCGTGGCGACGGCGCCGGGCCCTGGCATCCGGTGCTGCTCGGCCCGTACCTGGAGCGCCACCTGGCCGGGCGCCTCCCCGTTCCTGTCCGGTGCGTCGTGGAGCCGGACGCGTCGCCGGGTAGCGGGGACCGGGACTCCCGGCGCAGGCAGACGAGCCTCGCGGTCAGCCGGCTGCTCGGGCAGTCGGCTACGGTGCTCTACCGCGCTGACGGCAGGCCCGAGGTGGCCGGATGCGACGTCGCCATATCCGCCTCGCACGGCGCGGGCGTGACGTTCGCCGTGGCGGGCGGCACGCGGCTCGCCGGTGACGTCGAAGTAGCCCGCGACCGGCCGGAACGGGACTGGCGGGCGCTGCTTGGCCCGGACCTGGCCGCGCTCGGCGCGGCGATACAGCGCGCGGCGGGAGACGAGCCCGCCGTGGCCGCCACCCGGGTCTGGGGCGCGGTGGAGTGCGTCCGCAAGGCCGGGAAGGCGCTGGCCCGGCCCCTGACCCTCGAGGGCACCGGGCCGCCGGGGTGGGTGGCGCTGCGCTGCGGGCCGTCCAGCATCGCGACGTTCGCCACCCGGTTGCGGGGCCAGCCCCGGGCCATCGTGCTCACCGTGCTGGAGGAAGGCAACGGCCATGGACCGTTATTACGAGTACCGCCACATCGTCGGTTTCGAGGAAACGAACCTGGTGGGGAACGTCTACTACGTCAACCACCTGCGCTGGCAGGGCCGGTGCCGGGAGATGTTCCTGTTCGAGCACGCTCCGGACGTGCTCGAGGACCTGAACGGCGACCTGAAGCTGTTCACGATCAAGGCGGAGTGCGAGTACTTTGCCGAGATCTCCGCCTTCGAAGAGCTCTCGATCCGGATGCGCCTACGGAACCTGACCCAGACCCAGATCGAGTGCGCCTTCGACTACGTTCGCGTCGGCGCTCCCCCGGAGCTGCTCGTCGCCCAGGGAAGCCAGCGGATCGCCTGCATGCGCGGACCCAGCGGGCACACGCGGCCGGCCCGCGTGCCTGAGTCGCTGCGGATCGCGCTCGAGCCGTACGCCACGGCGGCCGGCTCGGTCCTGTCCGGGCTCGGGGCGAGCGGGAGCGTGACCTGATGGCGTGGCTGATGACCATTCCGCGGGCGCGGGCGTCGGGGCGGCTGGCCGAAGCCTACGCCGCGATGGACAACCGGCCTATGCCACCGGTGTACCGTGCCCCGCACGGCGACGCAGCCGGGATCATCCGGGCGCACAGCCTGGACCCTGAGCTGCTCCGCCTCACGTTCGGCGTGTCCGGTGCGCTGGCGGCCACCCGGCTGCCCTGGCCCGACCGGGAACTGCTGGCCAGCGTCACGTCGCGCACTAACCAGTGCTTCTATTGAACGTCCGCTCACGTGGAGTTTCTGCGTGTCGCAGGCGGCGAAGCCGCCACGTCGCTGGCCGTCCTCGGGCGAGACGACGAGTCCCTGGCCCCCCGCGCGCGCAGCCTGGCCCGGCTCGCGGCGACGCTGACCGCGAAGCCGTGGGCGCTCACCGCGGCGGCCGTGGCGGACGCGGGGCGCCAGGGCCTCGACGAGGAGCAGGTCGAGACGGCGTTCGGCGTGATCGCCATGTTCAACTACTTCACCAGGGTGGCCGACGCGACCGGCATCGAGTTCGACTACGCCACGCCGCTGCCCGCCTTCCAGCCGGACCTGCGCCAGGCCGCGGCACCCCGGCCCGCCCGGCCCGCCCGGCCTGGCTCGCCCGGTGACGACGAGGTGGCCCGCCCGCGGCCACGGCCCGGGATGCTGCGGGCGGCGTGGCAATCGTGGCGGGCTTACCTGCTGGCGGCCGACGAGCCGCTCAGCCGGCCCGACCGCAGGCTCCTGGCTTCGGTGGCCGCCGAGGAGGCCGCGGACTGGGCGGGCGCCGAGGCCCTAGCGCCCCCGGGACCGGTGACGGGCCGGGACGGCCAGCTGATCGCCTTCGCCCGCAAGCTCAGTCGTCAGCCCTGGCGGATGGAGGCGGCGGACCTCGAGAGGCTGCGTGCGTCCGGCTACCCAGAAGCGGCCGTACTGCACGCGATCTCGGTCGTCGCCCACCAGAACGCCGACTCCCGGCTGGCCGCGGGACTGGCCGCGTTTAACCCCGCCGTGGCCAGGTTACCGGGGGCGGACCGTTCACGTGATCGGTCCGGCGCGAGGCCGAGCAGTACGCTGCAGCGCATGATCGCGGCGGGGTCCCCGTCGATGGCGAGACGCCCGGAGGCAAGTGCCTCGAACGGCGACAGCCACTTCGCGCCGATCTCGAGGAAGGTGGCCGAGTCGACGTGGGCGGTTATCGTCGGCCGGTCCGGGCAGGCGCCCTGGAACGCGCTCGGACGACCATCGCGCACCCGGATATGGAACACCGAGTTATCCACGTGGAACTCGTAGTCCTCGTCCAGGCCGGGAGCGCGCTCGGCGTCCATCATGGACTGGACGGCGAGGAACCCCCAGTGCGGGCGCATCAGCTCGTCGCCGGTCGGCGGCTTCAGCTGAGCCAGCCCCCACCTGGCCAGGCCGAGCACCGGCTCCTTCAGCTGCTCACCCAGCTCGGTCAGCTCATACGCGCGCTCGTGGCCCGCGCTGGCGGCGTGCCGTAGCACGCCCCGCTCCATCAGAAATTTCAGCCGCTCGGCGAGCAGGTTGGTGCCGATCCCGGGAAGCTCGGCGAGTAGTTCGCCGTACCGGCGCGGCCCGAGCAGCAGCTCCCGGATGATGAGCAGCGTCCAGCGCTCGCCGAGCACGTCAAGCGCCACGGCCAGGCCACAGTACTGCCGGTAATCACGCCGGGCCATCGCTACTCCAACCCCTGCGGGGCCGTGCTCGCCCACATGGCAATACTGAAGTGCGATCTGGCCAGATATGCAAGAAGCTCACCGCTAGACGAAGGATGTTTACCGATCGTTCCATGAAGAATACACGATTGTGAAGTTACGACTCGACTGGGACCCCACCGCTGGCTACGCAGGGTTACCTAAGTCCTGCCTTCCCGCCTCGGCGGGGCCTGCCAGCGGCGGGATGCCGACCATCGCGAGGGCGCGGCGGTATGCCTCGATGGCGTCCATGGCCAGGCCGACCTGGACGTAGAGGTCACCGAGCGCTCGCCAGGCCCGCGCGGCCGCGGACGTCCGGCCCGCCGCCGCCAGGCGCCTGCCGGCCGCCCCCAGCGCCCGGTCCGCCTGGCCGGACGGCCCCGAGGCCAGCCGGGCCTGGGCCACGATCAGGTGGCCGTACGCGCTCTCCACCGCGGGAGCGGTGGCGGCCACCTCCGACGCGAGCGCGATCGCTTGCTCCTCGCGGCCGGCCGCGAGATGACCGCGGGCCAGCTGCAGCCGGCACTGGGCCGAGTCCGCCGCGGTGCCCGCGGTGCTGAGCACCGGGTTGGCCTCGGCCAGCAGGCCGACGGCTTCCGCGCTGCGCCCGGGGTCGGCGGACAGCAGGATCCGCGCGTAGACGACCTTCATCCGGGCCAGTTGGAGACCCGCCTCGCTCTCGTTGAACGCGCCGATCGCCTGCGCCGCGCGGGACAGCGCCCGCTGCATGTCACCGCGCGACTCGGCGCTGAGGCTGGCCGCCCGGTAGGCCTCGGCCCGGGCCCGCGGCGTTCCTTCCCGCTCGGCGACCTGCAATACCTTGCGGCTCATGGTCTCGGCGCTCACCAGGTCCCCGCGCTCACGGTACGCGGACGCCAGCGTGACGCCGAGCGTGACGTAGTCGCCGTAGCGGGCCGGCTCGGCCCCGCTGAGCTCGCCGAGCCCGCGCTGGGCCAGGTCGATGGCCCGGGTCAGGTCGCCGTGCTCGAGGTAGCAGGCGGACAGCGTGCGGAGGAGGCTGACGAGCAGGCCGGCCGGCGCTGTATCGGCCGGCGCTGTATCGGCCAGCGCGGGGCCGGCCAGCGCGGGGCCGGTCAGCACGGGGCCGGCCAGCAGGTCCTCGAGCTCGGTCAGGCCGTGGTCCGCGTCTCCGGCCTGGCAGCGGGCCGCGCCGCGCGCCAGCCGGATCTTGTACTCCATTTCCCAGTCGATCGAGTCGGCGTACCGGCGCAGCAAGGAGTCAAGCTTCCGCAGCGCGCCCGGCAGCCTGCCTGCGTCGATGTCGGACTGCGCCCTGGCCAGTTCCATCTCGATGAGCACCGGGCTGGCCGGGACGGAGCCGAGGAGCTCGGCCTGGGTGATGCGCAGCGCGCGGGACAGCCGGTCCCGGGTCTGCTTGCGCGGAACGCGCTGGCCCGCCTCGATCAGCGAAACGTAGCTGGCGGACATCCCGGCAGCCGCGGCCAGCTCGGCCTGCGACAGGCCGGCCCGGGTGCGCAGCGCGTGTACTCGCGCGCCGAGCGATGTCGCCGGGGCATTGACGCCGCTATCTCCCGGCTCACCCGGCCTCATGGTCTCCTCCCGGCGAGGTTCACTATATCAAAGTAAAGTAATCTGCTAAAAGCCGCCAGCGGAACAGGCCTGGGTGCATGGCGCGTTCGACGGGCTCGGCCGGTTCGCCGAGCCGTGGCTGCTGGTCCTGACCAGCCTGTCCGACGGGCCCAAGCACGGCTACGCGATCATGGTCGATGTCGCCGCGTTCAGCGGCGTCCGGATGGAGCCGGGCACCTTGTACGGGGCGCTGTCCTGGCTGGAACGGCGAGGCTGGGTCCGGCCGCTGGCCGCCGCCGGGCGCCGCCGGTATGAGATCGCCGCCGTCTAGCCGGACTCGGCAGGCCGCCCGCTTCCTCCCCGGCTGGCCGGCGGCAGCCACCGCAGTTGACAAGCTGAATGCGCTGCACGCAACCATGGAATTCTCATCACCTAAGTGACCGGCGGTGAGACCACCGCGATGCCGGACGGAGTTCGATGAAAGATCTCGAATCGTTGGATGCGGCCTTCGTCATCGACACGTTCCTGCTGCTGCTGATCGGGATCGGGCCCAAGATCGCGCTGGTGCCGTTCCTGGAGGCGACCGCGGACATGCCGGAAGATACCAAGCGCCGCGTGCTACGCAAGATGCTGACCACCGCCGCCATCGTCGCCGCGCTTCTGCTGGTCCTCGG
>Ga0207664_10003194_pt1 | contig 10892 bp, 11 predicted proteins | sample LARL83metaG_FD_184349 | JGI IMG/M metagenome (GOLD analysis project Ga0207664, IMG submission 184349) | Corn, switchgrass and miscanthus rhizosphere microbial communities from Kellogg Biological Station, Michigan, USA - LAR L8-3 metaG... | ecosystem: Host-associated > Plants > Roots >...
ACCCACGGCAGCGACGTCGCGACCAAGCAGCTGCACGACCTCTGGAGCTACGCGCCCTGGCTGCCGACCTCCGAGGCCGGCTTCGGTGTCTACGACGGGACGCTCGGGACCGGCGCCGGCCAGTACACCGCCTCCTACCTGATGCCGGCGGCCATCCTCAGCCACTTCACCTTCTGGACGGATCTCACCAAGCTCGGGCCGGCCGACGCGGCCGAGACCAGCTGGTGGACGGCGTGGTATGCCGCCCACCGCGACGGCCTCTCGGGGATGGTGTACGAGGACACGCTCGCCGACCCGATCGACGGCATGGCCGGGCTGGTGCTCCAGCCCTGGAGCGGCGACCGCGGCTACCTCTTCGCGTTTCGGCAGGGAGGCGCCGCCACCCAGCAGGTCGCCCTGCAGGGTATCGACCCCCACACGCGGTACCAGCTGACATCGGTGCGGGACGGGCTCGTGCTCGGCACCTTTCGCGGGTCGGAGCTCCTGCGGGGGATCGACCTCACCCTGCCGTCGCCCTTCAGCGCACTGGTCGTGTCGGTTACGCCGGTCTAGCTCAGCCGGGTTGATGGGCCAGGGCCCAGCAGTCCAACCTCTCTGGTGAGGCGGCAGGGCTTTGCGTGGAGCTTCCGCCGGTACAATCTCCCGGGCGTCGGGGGCTGGCGCAGTACGGCAGCGCGCTCGGTTCGGGACCGAGAGGCCCCGGGTTCAAATCCCGGGCCCCCGACCAACGCACGCCTGCTCCTGGCGAGGCAGTCCGGCTTTGGAACCTAGGACTCGACGCCAACGTAGGTCAATCGAGAGTCAGAGTCAGGCGCCTGGCTGCGAGGGTTGTCCAGAAGACGGCAACAGGTAGGACAATCACCCACGCCGCGACGCTGAAGGCCATGCCAACCAGCGCGATCGGCAGGCCGCCCAGGCTGGCGACCGACAGCAGGAAAGTCAACTCGCCACCCATCAGTAGCAGACCGGCGAAGACGAACGTCCGCCTCGATGACGACTCTGCGGTTTCCGTGAGAAGCAGGCTCAGCGCAATCGCCACGACACCGAGGCAGAAGTCCCAAGCGAACATCTCGGCGAAGTTGGCGGGCGACGGTGCGACATAGAGGTCGGGTCCGCTGACCAGCTGTGTCGCGATCGCGAGCTGTAGAACCCGATTCGTTACCGCGACGATTGCGAACAAGGCGACGGCCGTGACCGCGACGCGCGCGGCGGCCGGATGCCGTGACGAACGACGGCTTGCGATCAGGGTCACGAACCAAACTAGCGCTGGGGCACCCCCAAGGACACTCAGCGAAGCGACGACCCGGGTCGCCACGACAGGTGGCATCGGCATTCCGGCCAAGCCATTCAGCAGCAGCGCGGCCACGTAGACCGCCGTCGCCGCCAGGAATACGTATGCCGGCCACGCAACCGACCGGCCGAGAGCCGTGCCGCCGGTCGAGCTCCCCTCCGTCCTCGGAGTACCGGCGAACCGGCCTGCGCCGGCGGCGCTCGTATTCACCACAGCCTGGTTTTAGCGCTTCCGCAGCGTTCGGACTAGGGTCGGTAGCCCCGGCATCGCAGTGCCACTAGCCGAGTTCCAATTACGTCCAGGGTGGCTGACCACCCTGCAGCTTCCAAACGACGGCCCACGCCCGCCCGGCAGGATGCTCAGTCGAGGAGCTGCTTGAGCAGCGATCTCAGGTTGGGCGGGAGGTCCCTGCGGACCCAGTAGTAGATCCAGATCCCGCGCTTCTCGCAGTCCACCAGGCCGGCCCGCCGGAGCTTGGCCATGTGGTGGGAGATCGTCGGCTGGCTCAGGTCGAGGGTCGCCGTGAAGTCGCAGATGCAGACCGGCTCGGCCGCCCGCCAGAGTGACGCCATCATGGCGAGCCGGCTCGGGTCGGCAAGAGCTTTGAGCACGGCGGCGGTGGAGTCAGCCCAGCCCGCGTCGACCGGCGGCAGCTCGCAGCAGACGCCGCGCTCACGGAGGACGGGAAGCTCGATGGTGGCCACGGCGGGAGCATATCAAATCCATTCATGTTTATCGATGGATGTGCTAGGCTGAGCCGCATGCGCGACACGAAAGAAGCCGTCCGGTCCCGCTACGCGGACTTCGCCCGACGGCTGACGGTGATCGACCAGCCGGCGGACAGCACCTGCTGCACAGGGGCTTACGACCGGAAGGAGCTGGCCGAGCTCGGTTTGACGGAAGGCGTCAGCCTCGGCTGCGGAAACCCGATGCTGCTGGCCGAGCTGAGGCCCGGAGAGGTGGTGCTCGACCTGGGCTCAGGCGCCGGGCTCGATGTCCTCCTTTCGGCACGCCGCGTGGCGCCTGGTGGCCACGCCTACGGCGTCGACATGACCGACGAGATGCTCGCGGTCGCGAACTCCAACAAGGACAGGGCGGGCGTGACCAACGCGACCTTCCTCAAGGGGACGATCGAGAACATCCCGCTGCCGGACGAAGCCGTTGACGTCGTCATCTCCAACTGCGTAATCAACCTGGCCGAGGACAAGGCCGCGGTCATCTCCGAGGCCTTCCGCGTGCTCCGCTCCGGCGGTCTCTTTGCCGTCGCGGACATGGTCGAGGTTGAGACGCTGGCCCCCGAGATCAAGAAGCAGGTGGACGCGTGGGCGGGCTGCATCTCCGGCAGCATCCCTGTCGCCGACTACCTGGGGATACTGGAGTCGGCCGGTTTCGTGGACGCGTCGATCGACGTCCATTCGGAGCAGGTCATGCCCGAGAACCAGGGCAAGATCGGCAGCGCCTACATCCGCGCCCGCAAACCCTCGATCTAGCCGTCACCGCGGAAATGGGTCAGGTAACGCCCGATGTCCGCGACGCGACCGGCCGGCTCATCGAGGCGCGCGGCCACCTGTCGAGCCCGAGCTCGGCTTCATGCCGGCGGATGGCCCTCAGCTGCGGGCCTTCCTCCTCCGGCTTCAGATATCGAAAGCCGAGGCGGGCGTAGTACGGCCCATTCCAGGGCACCTCGACGAATGTGGTCAGTGTTAGGGCCGCAATCCCCCGCGCCGCCGCCCACTCCTCAATCTTTGAGATGAGGCTGCGACCCAGCCCGTGCCTGCTGTGGCTCGGGTCGACGCTCACCTGCTCGATATGCGCGGCGCCGTCAACCAGGTCGAAGATCGTGTAGGCGACAGCAGTGTCGTCCCCGCCCACCACGACGAACGCTCGCTCGCCGTCCACGTAGGTCAGCAGGTCCGAGGGGTTTGGCGGCTCGTCCTCCGCGACAGCGTCCATACCCAGCGCGCGGAATGGCTCTCCGGCATTCCGCTCGATGTCAGCCATCCGCTCGACGTCGTCAGCACGCGCGAGGCGGATCAGCACCTGTTGCCGAGGTCAGCCCGCCGGTCGGTGAGAGGCGGCGCTCTTCTGGGCGCTGCCCTTGGTTGCGAAGAAGAGGAGCGGATAGCCGTCCGGATCTTGGACGAGCAGCTCTTGGGCCTTGCCCGCAGTCTCGCGCTGCACCTTCATCCCGCCGGCTTCGAGCTTCTTCGCGCAGGCGTCGAGGTCGTCGACTGACAGGCAGATCTGCAGGCCGGAGCCACCGCGGTCCGCCTCCCGCGGTTCGAACCGGATCCGGAACCAGTTGCTGCGGACCTCGCGAAACGGACCCTCGCCAGGGATCTCGATGAACCCGAGCCGCTTGTAAAACTCGACGCTGCGAGGGATGTCGGAAACGGCTAGGCGGAGCGCGGAAACGGCCTTGATCATGCTTCGAACCTAGCATTCGTAAGGGCAGCGGTATGCTGCGACCGTGGCCTCCGTACTGACACCGCGGGAGAAGCGAATCCTCCAGCTGCGGCACGGCCTGGTCGACGGGCACGCGCGCTCTCTCGAACAAGTGGCGCGCCGGTTCGGGGTCACGCCCGCCAGGATCACCGGCATCGAGATGGCGGCCATCGCCAAGCTGCGAGCCCTTGGCGGCGACGCCGATCTTCGACCCCACCTGACCTGAGGCGGGCGCCCTAACTCAGCGCCGGGAGTTCCGCGGGCGGCCCGGTCCGGTGGCGGCCAGCTCAGGCGGAGCGCACGAGTACCAGGCTTCGACCAAGGCTGCTTTGAAAAGCGCTGGCTCCACGGAGTTCAGCTCCACGAGCACCGCCGGGTAGCCGCTGAAGTGTGCGATGTCGAAGAAGCCGGCCGGAGGCTCCAGCATCAGGACCTCCTTCTCCTCGAGGTTGGCGACGCGCAGCGCCACGACCAGGCCGCGGGGCGCCGGCTGGTCGCCCAGGCGGTTGAGGTCGGCCTTGCTCAGCGGCCTCTCCCAGGCGAACCCGGCGCCGCCGACAAACCAGGTCCGCTTGCGCCAGCGAGTCCCCTCGGTCACGCCTGGCAGCCCCAATGCCAGTGCCGCGACATCGTCGATCGTCATCGGTGCCGCCATTTTCACCTCCCCTCCGGGGAGGTCGACGGCGATAGCCGGCGGGAGGGGCTGCGGAGGGCTCGTCAGCTGACCACGGCCCCTCCCTAGCCCTCCCCGGAGGGGAGGGGTGAGATGCCCTAACGAAAAAACCGTTAGGATGGCTGGATGCACAACCAAACACCCAGCCCTGCCGAGCGTGTCATCCGGCGGTTTGGCGGGCAGAGCGCGCTGGCGCAGCTGCTCGGCCGCCGGCAGAGCACCGTCGAGCACTGGGCGAGCACCGGGCGCATCCCTGCCCAGTGGCACCAACCGCTGATGTCGCTGGCGCGCGATCGCGGCGTCGTCGTCGAGCCCCGGGACTTCGTCCAGGCCGAAGCCCACGACATTCAGCCGGCCGGCGGCCGCCTGGGAGTTCTCACCATCGGCCTGGGGGCGGTCGCGTCGACCTTCATCGCCGGCGTCGAGCTGATCCGCGGTGGCGCCGCGGAGCCGATCGGCTCGCTGACCCAGATGGGCACGATCCGGCTCGGCAAGCGGACCGACGACCGCTCGCCCCTGATCCGCGACCTCGTCCCGCTGGCCGGGCTAGACCAGCTGGTCTTCGGCGCCTGGGACCCGATCTCGGACAACGCGTACGAGGCCGCTCTCAAGTGCGGCGTGCTCGAGCGGCACGCCCACATCGAGCCCATCGCCGGCGAGCTGCGCGAGATCGAGCCGATGCCGGCGGTGTTCGACCGCAACTACGTGCGCCGGCTCGAGGGCACCAACGTGAAGTCCGGACCGAACAAGCGGGAGCTGGCGGAGTCCATCCGCCGCGACATCCGCGAGTTCAAGGACGCGCACGCGTGCGAGCGGCTGGTGATGATCTGGTGCGCCTCGACAGAGATCTTCATCGAGGAGTCGCCGGCGCATGCCGACCTGGCCTCGCTGGAGGCGGCCATGGAGGCGAACGACCCCACGGTCGCGCCCTCGATGCTGTACGCCTACGCGGCCCTGATGGAGGGCGTGCCATTCATCAACGGCGCGCCCAACCTCACCGTCGACATCCCCGCGATGGTCGCCCTGGCCAACCAGAACGGCGTGCCGATCTGCGGCAAGGACTTCAAGACCGGGCAGACGCTGCTGAAGACGGTCCTCGCGCCGATGCTGAAAGCGCGAATGCTGGGTCTGAGCGGCTGGTACTCCACCAACATCCTCGGCAACCGCGACGGCGAGGTGCTGGACGACCCCGACAGCTTCAAGACCAAGGAGGAGTCGAAGCTGGGCGTCCTCGAGGACATCCTGCGGCCCGATCTCTACCCGGAGCTTTACGGCGACATCTACCACAAGGTCCGGATCAACTACTACCCGCCCCGCGGCGACTCGAAGGAGGGCTGGGACAACATCGACCTCTTCGGCTGGCTCGGCTACCCCATGCAGATCAAGGTCAACTTCCTGTGCCGGGACTCGATCCTGGCGGCGCCGCTGGCGCTGGACCTGGTCCTCTTCTCAGACCTTGCCAAGCGGGCCGGCCTGCACGGCGTGCAGGAGTGGCTGTCCTTCTACTTCAAGAGCCCGCAGCACGCGCCGAGCGTCTACCCGGAGCACGACCTGTTCATCCAGCAGACCAAGCTCAAGAACACGCTGCGCTGGCTGATGGGCGAGGAGCAGATCACGCACCTGGGCCAGGAGTACTACCGGGAGGACTGAGGTCCCGGCCGCGTTGAGGCAGCGCTACTACGGCTGGAGATTGGTCGCGGCGCTGGGCCTGATCACGATCGTCGCCTACGGCACGACGCAGTACTTCTTCGGCGTTCTCGTCGTGCCCGTCGGCCAGGAGAAGGGCTGGACGCGCGCGGAGCTGGCAGCCGGCTATGCGCTGGCGCTGGCGGTCGCCGGGTTGCTCGGCCTGCCTCTGAGCCGGTGGGTCGACCGCCGGGGCGCTCGCGGGGTGATCGCCCTCGGTGGAGCGATCGGCGGCGCCTCGCTGGTCGGGCTGGCCGGGGTGCAGACGCTCTGGCAGTGGGACCTGATCTGGGCGGCGGGCCTGGGCCTCGCCGGGGCCATGACCCTCTACCCGGTGACGTTCACCATCGTCGCCAACTGGTTCCACACGCGGCTGGGCACCGCGATGGCGTTCCTGACCGTGCTCGGCGGGCTGGCCTCGCCGATCTTCATCCCGCTCGCGGGCGCGCTCGAAGGCTCGATCGGCTGGCGGCGGACCGCATTCGTGTTCGGCGTCCTCCAGCTGCTGGTCATCGTCCCGGCGGCGGCGATTTTCGTCAGGCGCCATCCGGAGGACCTCGGCCTCTTCCCGGACGGCGCACTGACCGCGGAGGAGGCCGGCAGCCATCCCGAGCAGGGGTTCGCGGTCGGCGATGCCGTGCGCAGACTGCCGTTCTGGACGCTGCTTGTGACGACCCTCGTCGGGCTGAGCGGTGGCACGCTCCTGTTCGCCCACCAGGTGGCCTACATGATCGGCCGGGGCCAGGCGCCGGAGGTGGCGGCGGCGCTCGCGGGCGGGCTCGGCCTGGTCAGCCTCCCCGGCCGGGCGATCTTCAACCTGCTCAGCGACCGCCTGCCCTCGCAGCAGGTGCTGGCCGTCTGCCAGCTGCTGCAGGCGTTGGGCGTCGCGATTCTGGCTTTCGCGATCTCACTGCCAGCACTGCTCGCGTATGTCCTCGTGTTCGGCGCCGCTTTCGGAGCCTCATCGCCGCTGATCGCGTCGGTCCGGGCTCAGCACTTCGGCCGGCGCGCGTTCGCCCGGATCGGCGCGCTCCAGGGAGTGGCTGCGCTGCTTGGCGCCGCGCTGGCGCCACTGGTGGGTGGCCTGGTCTACGACCAGCGCCACACCTACGTTCCGATCTTCCTGGCCCTGGCCGCCCTCTACGTGCTCAGCGCCGCGATGATGGCGATGACGCCCCGCCCGGCGGTGCTCCCCAGCTCAGCCCCGGAGTTCATCTAGCAGCCGCCTCACGCGCGACTCGATCTCGTCGCGGACGGGCCGCACGCGCTCGAGGGGCTGGCCGGCAGGGTCGTCGAGCTCCCAGTCTTCGTAGCGCTTGCCGGGATAGAAGGGGCAGGCGTCTCCGCAGCCCATGGTGATCACCACGTCGGCCTCGCGGACCGCGCTGTCTTGCAGCAGCTTGGGTCGCTCGGCCGTGATGTCGATGCCCTTCTCCGCCATCGCTTCCACCGCGACCGGGTTGACCTGGTCGGCGGGTTCGCTGCCGGCCGAGAGCACGTCCACCGAGTCACCGCCCAGCTGCTTGAGAAAGCCGGCGGCCATCTGGCTGCGGCCGGCGTTGTGCACGCAGACGAACAGCACCGTGGGCCGTCCACCTTCTGTCATCTCGGCAAATACAACCTCGCCGGGAACCGCCTTATTTGATGCGGTTCAGCCGAGCTTGACGAGCTGTCCCACTGCCGGCCGGCTCAATCCCCAGGCCGCGTAGCGCATCACGCCGGCGGGGTTCAGCAGCAGCCCTCCGACGGATGTGGTCCCCGCCGCGATCGCCTGGCGCAGGTCGTCCGGCGTGCGGCCGGGAAACCGCGTGTGCGACCAGCCGATCGCCTGGCGGACGTGGGCGTCGGACCCGCCGACCCTAGTCGCGCCGAGAGCGCCGGCCGCGGCGGCGGCGCGGCGGTTGGCCCGCACCATGCTGGGCGTGAAGCCGCCGTTGCGTACTTCGATGGCGTCAAAGGCGAGGTCGAAGATCAGCGCGCCCACGCCGTGCGGGGTCGAGCCCTCGGCGGCGAGTGTCCGCCAGAAGGGATGGGGGGCGATCGCGAGCCCGCCCTGCGCGTGGATCGCCTGGATCGTGTCCGCGGCGCTCATGTGCGGCCGGACGAGTTCGCGCAGGAAGAGCGCGAGGATGTGGCCCTGCGCGCTCGTTACCTCTTCGCCGACGATCACGAAGGGCGGCGCCTCCGCCCGCCGCGCCGCATCCGCGGCCACGAGCGCGCCGACCAGCGTGTCGTGGTCGGTGATCGCGATGATGTCGAGGCCTCGCCGCCGAGCTGAGGAGTAGACCGCGTGGGGAGTGTCGCCGCCGTCGCTGAAGTTGGTGTGAACGTGGAGGTCCGCGGTGCCGAGACGCAGGCCGGGTTGTATCTGCATTGCACGCCTACTGATACAGGGCGTGCGTTAATTCGCTGCCGGTCCCGCGTCTAACGCAGCGTTAAGACTGATAGTCCTCTCGGCGCACCCGGCCCACCGCGATGCCCACCAATATCAGCAGCCCACCGAGGGTTGCGCCGATCAGTGTCAGTGAACCGGTGGGCGCCAGACGCGTCCCCGTCGCCGCCTTCACCACAGTCACCGGCGCACCTGCTGAAGTCGCGGTCTGTGTGTGTCCCTGCTGCCAGACGTCGGTCAGTGCGAGCACGCCGGGATCACCGTCGTGGACGGTCGCCGCCGCCGACGCGGAAGCCGCCTTGGACTTCAGAGTTGGCAGTCCGAAGGACGTCTCCAGCGTGCGCAGGAACCCGTAGTGGTCCCCGCTCCAGCTGGACACGAAGGCGGTCTTGGCAAGGGACGAGATGACCACCGCGCCGATCTGCCCGCCGGCTGAGGTGTCGTGGCAGGGTGCGCAGCCCGAGGTGTCGGTGGCGTCGCCCTCGTCGAAGGTGATGAACAGCAGGCTGTGCGCATCCCAGGCCTTGGAGGTTGTGACCTGGTTGACGAATCCGGGCAGCCAGGCTTCGATGGCTCCGACGCCGGCCGGGTACGCGGGCCCTTCGGGATCGGCGCCGCAGCCGTTGGAGCCGCTGTCGTCGTGCCCGTCGTGACAGGTGTCCGGCTCGATGAAGCTGAACGCCGGCAGCGTGCTCGAGGACTGCAAGTCTGTCGACAGCCGGGTCAGATCGACGCTGTGCGCCTGGCAGTAGGCCTCGCTGCCGCCCTTGCTCAGGATGCTGTCAAACCAGGGCGCCGGGTTGTGCCGCGTGGCGTAGCCGTTGGTACCGGGTCCCTGATAGAAGTCCGGCGACTGGCGGTTGACCGCGTGCAGGCAGTCGTGCCCGCCCGGGGCCGCATCCATCCCCTCCGAGTACACCTTCCAGCTCAGCCCGGCGCCGTCGAAGAGTGCGCCGATCGTCGGCACGCTGCTCGGGAAGATGCAGCTGCCGTAGGGCATCCCGCCGCAGTCGGCCTTGCCCTGGGTGGTCGGCTCCACGGCTCCGAAGGCCGCTTCGTAGTTGTCGAGGCTCGCGTGCCCGGCGCCATAGAAATGGGGGATGAAGGCGTAGGTCGTCTTCAGGTGCTGCAGGTAGGTCGCCGACGCGGCATCCCACGTGTGCGACGAGCTCTCGTTCTCGAGGAAGACCTCGACCACGTGAGAGAAGCGCGGCACGGGATGGGCGTTCGACGCAGCCACCGGCTGAGCGGAGACGGCCACGAGGACGAAGGCTGCGGCGGCGATCCAGCTGCGCACCCATCAAGGATGTCGAGGCCGGGTGATGGCCAATCGATGGGCCGGCTAAGCCTTGGGGGAGAACCGACCATGAGCGCTTCCGCCGCCGGGTCTGCTCCGAGCCGGGCCCCACCCGATAACCCGCTCTTAGCCGGACGCTGGCCGCTCGCTAAGCAAGCTACCCGGACACTGACAACAGTTCATCGCTGATGTCGGATTTGGGGGTAATTAGATGAGAGCAGTTCTGAGGGTGGCGGCCACCATTGCGGTGCTGGGCGGCATGGTGGTCCCGGTGGCCGCGCATGGAGCCAAGAGCACGCCATCGATCGACAAGATCCAGCACGTGCTGATCCTGGTGCAGGAGAACCGCTCCTTCGACGACTACCTGGGGCAGCTCCGCTACGAGGGCCAGCCCGCCGCGACCGGCGAGCCGCGCAACGCCTCCAACCCCAACCCCCTCAACCCGAGCGGGCCGCCGATCCGAACCTTCCACCAGACCAGCTACTGCGAGACCGCCGACCTCAACCACTCCTGGACCGGCGTCCACCAGGAGATCGACGGCGGCAAGATGGACGGCTTCACCGCCGCCAACGAAGACCCGACAGACCCGACCGGCAGCCGCGCGATGGGCTACTACACGAACGCCGATCTGCCCTTCTACTACTCGCTGTTCAGCACCTTCGCGACCGGCGATCGCTACTTCGCCTCGGTGCCCGGTCCGACCTACCCCAACCGCGAATACCTGCTGGCCGGCACCTCGTTCGGCCACATCATGAACGACACCCCGTCGAACGGCCTACCCGGCCGGACCGTGTTCAACGAGCTGGACGAGGCGGGCATCAGCTGGAAGATCTACTTCTCCGACGTGCCCGCGGGCTTCATCTTTCAGTACGTGCGCGACAACGCGGCCGGGCACGTGTTCCCGATCAGCCAGTACTACGCGGACGCCGCGGCGGGGAACCTGCCGCAGGTCGCCTACGTGGACCCGGGCTTCGTCGGCACCCACGACACCGAGACCGACGAGCACCCGTCCTCCAACCCCCAGTCCGGCCAGGAGTTCGTGAGCACCGTCGTCAACACGCTGTTCAAGAGCCCGGAGTGGCCGTCATCGGCGCTGTTCATCACCTAC
>Ga0207664_10003197_pt1 | contig 10889 bp, 10 predicted proteins | sample LARL83metaG_FD_184349 | JGI IMG/M metagenome (GOLD analysis project Ga0207664, IMG submission 184349) | Corn, switchgrass and miscanthus rhizosphere microbial communities from Kellogg Biological Station, Michigan, USA - LAR L8-3 metaG... | ecosystem: Host-associated > Plants > Roots >...
TCGTTGGCGGCGAGCGGCGCGTAGCGGCGTTTCGGCGGGGCGCTTTCTTCGGCGCTGGACAGGGTCTCGGTCATGCCTGCCTCCGGGGTGGTGGGGAACGGGCCGAAGGTAGGTGCGTCCTGTATCGATCCTGGTCCAGCGGGTAACGCGGGGGTTACGGCTTGCTGTCCTGCGGTTACGGGCCGATGGCGCGGACGTCGTGTCGGGTGTCACCGTTCAGTGGGTTCCGCTGCAGCTCGCGAGGCCTTAACGTGCCTAGAGCCGAAGTCGACTGATGCCCCGACCGGGCGTGGAGGTTTGGCCATGATGCCGGGAATCGAGGACCAGGTGGAAGACGCCGTAGTACGGCTTCCGGGAATGCGGGTGGCCTACGACGGCGCCGCGTTCGACGAATCCGCGCTCGCCGCCACTTGGACCGACCAGTTGCAGGGCTGGCTGAACCAGGCCGTCGCCGCCGGCATCGCCGAGCCGAACGCGATGGTCCTCGCGACGGCGGACGCCGAAGGCCGCCCCTCGTCGCGGACCGTGTTGTGCAAGGGCCTCGACGACCGCGGTGTCGTGTTCTACACGAACTACACGTCGACCAAGAGCCACGACCTGCTCGCCACCCGGTTCGCGTCGGCCACGTTCCCGTGGTTCGGCATGCAGCGCCAGGCGCACGTGCGCGGCCCGGTGGACAAGGTCAGCCCGGCCGAGACAGCGGCCTACTGGGCCAGCCGGCCGCGTGGCTCGCAGTTGGGTGCGTGGGCGTCGCCGCAGTCCCGGGCGGTGACCAGCCGCTCGACGCTGGAGACGGCGCTGGCCAACGTGGAACGGCAGTTCGCCGACGCCGAGCAGGTGCCGGTGCCGCCGCACTGGGGCGGCTGGCGGATCCGGCCGCAGTCGGTCGAGTTCTGGCAGGGCCGGCCGGACCGGATGCACGACCGCCTGGTGTTCGAGGCGACCGACCAGGACTGGAAGGTGCGCCGTCTCGCCCCGTAACGGTCGATTCCGACAGGTCGTTAGTTAGCCTAAGCTAATAGCTTGTGGCCCCGGAACCCGACACCGTAGTCCCGTCCCGGCGCCGTGGCTTGCGTATGCGCTTCGGCGCGCTGGGCAGTGTCGTCCTGGACACGCGGCCGCTCGCGATCGTCCCGTTCCGGCGGCTGTGGGCGTCCACCGCGGTCACGGCGATCGGCAGCCAGCTCACCGCCGTCGCCGTGCCCAAGCAGGTCTACGACATCACGAACTCGTCCGGCTGGGTCGGCATCGCCGGCGGTGTGGCGCTCGTGCCGCTGCTCGTGTTCGGCGTGTGGGGCGGCGCCATCGCCGACACCGTCGACCGCCGCAAACTGCTCGTCGTCACGAACACCGGGATCGCGCTGACGTCGCTGCTGCTGTGGGCGCAGGCCGCGAGCGACCTGCACTCGGTGTGGGTCGTGCTCGGGTTGTTGGCGCTACAACAGGGCCTGTTCGCGGTGAACCAACCGGCGCGCAGCGCGTCGGTCGCGCGGCTGGTGCCGGCGTCCCTGATGCCGGCCGCGAACGCCGTCTACAGCACGGTGTTCAGCTTCGGCGCGGTGCTCGGCCCGCTGCTGGCCGGCGCGTTCATCCCGGTGCTCGGCCTGCCCACGCTGTACCTGATCGACTCGGTCGGCCTGTGCCTGACGCTGTGGGCGGTGTGGAAACTGCCGCCGCTGCCGCCGTTGTCCGGCCAGACCCGCCGGGCCGGTATGTCCGACGTGCTGGACGGGTTCCGGTATCTCGGCGCGCGCAAGGTGCTGCTGGCGTCGTTCCTGCTGGACATCATCGCGATGGTGGCCGGAATGCCGCGCGCGCTGTTCCCGGAGATGGCCGAGCGCACGTTCGGCGATCCACCGGGCGGTGGGATCGCGCTGGGCTGGCTGTTCGCGGCCATCCCGATCGGCGCCGTCGTGTTCGGCCTGTTCTCCGGCTGGCTGTCCCGGATCCACCGGCACGGTGTCGCCGTGACGATCGCGGTGTGCGCGTGGGGCATCGCGGTGGCCGGGTTCGGGCTGTCGCACTCGCTCGTGCTGGCCGTGGTGTTCCTGGCACTGGCCGGGGCGGCGGACATGGTCAGCATGGTGTTCCGTAATTCGATGGCGCAGACGGCCGCGACCGACGAGATGCGCGGCCGCATGCAGGGCGTCTACACGGTCGTCGTGGTCGGCGGACCGCGCGTCGCCGACGTCGGACACGGCCTGGTCGGCGCCACCGCCGGCACCACGGTCGCGGTCACCGGCGGTGGCGTGCTGGTGGTGGTGCTGGTGATCATCGCGGTCCTGCTGCTGCCGGCCGTCTGGCGCTACCGCGCGCCGGCCGACGGCTAGTCTGGGAGCCGTGGTCGGGACTCGGATCGCCTGGACGCTCGGCGTGCTCGTGGCCGGCGTCGTGCTGGCCGGCTGCGCGACGGCGATCTCCGGCACGCCGATCGCGGCGGCCAACGTGCCCGTGACGACGCCACCCGCCACGACCGGTCACGGCATTCCGCCGCCGACGTCCACCGGCACCGGTGGCGACCTGTCGAAACAGGCCCAGACCACGTGCGCGCGACTGCCCAAGTCGGCGGCGTCCACCGCGTTCGGCCTGCCGGACGTGACCGTCACGGCGGACAGCGGGCAGACCCTGAAGGGCGGCATCCTCCAGGTCAAGTGCGTGGTCACGTCGACGGTCGGCTTCCGCGCCAACGTGGTCGTGCAGATCTACCCGTCGACCACGATCACCACCCCCGACCAGTACTTCCAGCTCATGGCGGCGCAGTTCAAGTCGGTGCAGAAACTCAACGGCATCAACGGTGCCGACGTGGCCGGCATTCTCCAGGACACGCAGACCGGATCGATCGTGGACGAAGCTTTCGCGGCCAAGAAAGATACGGCGGCCAACACCGTCAACGTCGTGATCGCAGGTGTCGCCGATACGCCGGGCATCGCGCCGAAGCTGGTCGCATTCATCACCGCGCTCGCCAGTCCCTAGGTGCCCTACGCTGCCCGCATGACCGGTGAACAGTACGAGCTCACGTCCGGCGGCTCGCGTGCCGTGATCACTGAGATGGGTGCCGGTCTGCGGGTGTTCGAGGTCGACGGCGTGCCGTACGTGGAGACGTACCCGGCGGACGCGGCCAAACCGCCGATGGGCTGTGGCGCCGTGCTGTTGCCGTGGCCGAACCGGGTGGCCGGCGCGGTGTGGGAGTTTCAGGGCAAGCCGCAATATCTCGACGTGACCGAACCCGCGCTGGGCAACGCGATTCACGGCCTGGTTCGGTACCAGCCGTGGCGGGCCGTGATCCACGAGCCGAGCCGGATCCAGTTGGCCACCGACGTTCCGGTGCAGCCCGGCTGGCCGGTGCCGCTGTACGTCGGCGTCCGCTACACGGTCGGGCGAAAGGGCTTGACCGTGGTGCACACCGTGCGCAACGTCGGCGACCAGCCGGTGCCCTTCGGCGTCGGTTGCCACCCGTACGTCCGCGCCGGTTTCACGCCCCGCGACGAGTGCGAGCTCCAGCTCGCCGCGCATACCGTGCTGCCGTGCGACCCGGCCACGCAGATCCCGAACGCGCCGGCCCGCGACGTGGCCGGCACCGGGGCCGATTTCCGGTCCGCGGTCAGCCTGGCCGGGCAGCGCCTGGACACGCCGTTCGGCGACTGCCGGCCGGACGCCGACGGCCTGGTCCGGCACCGGTTGACCAGCGCGTCCGGCGGCGTCGAGGTATGGGCCGACCCGGTGTTCCGGTGGGTGCAGGTGTTCACGCCGGACGACTTCCCGGACGGGCAGGGCGGCTCGAAGTCGGCGCTCGCGATCGAGCCGATGACGTGCCCACCGGACGCGCTCAACTCCGGCGTCGACCTGATCACCGTGTCGCCCGGCAGCGAGTGGACCGCCCGGTGGGGCATCACGCCACTGACATGATCTTGTGCCCGGCGATACCTTGCGAGACGACCGATTCTTGTTAGCCTTGCTAACCATGGATGTGGCGATCACAGGCGGGTATGTCGTCCCTGTTGATGGGGAACCCATCGACGGCGGAACAGTGCTGATCCGGGGCGGCAAGATCGAGGCGGTCGGCCCGGGAGTCGCGGTACCGGACGGGTACACGACGGTCGACGCGACCGGAAGCTGGGTACTGCCCGGTTTCATCGAGTCGCACGCGCACGTCGGCGTACGCGAGGACGGCGAGGGCTGGGCCGGCAACGACACGAACGAGATGACCGATCCCAACGGCGCCCGGTTCCGCGCGCTGGACGGCATCAACCCGGCGGACGTCGGTTTCGTCGACGCGCTGTCGGGTGGTGTCACGTCGTCGGTCGTCAAGCCGGGCTCCGGCAACCCGATCGGCGGTCGCACGGTCGCCATCAAGAACTGGGGCCGCACGGTCGACGAGATGGTCTTCCGCGAAGCCGTGAGCGTGAAGAGCGCACTGGGCGAGAACCCGAAACGAGTCTACGGCGACAAGGGAAAGACGCCGTCGACAAGGCTCGGCGTGGCATCGGTCATCCGCGACGCGTTCGTCGCCGCCCGTAATTACGAGGCATCGGCCGCCCACAAGGCGGAGAAGGGTGAACCGTTCGACCGCGACCTGGCGCTGGAAACCCTGGCCGCGGTATTGCGCGGAGACCTGTTGTGGGACCAGCACACCCACCGCGCCGACGACATCGCCACTGCGATTCGCCTGTCCGAGGAGTTCGGCTACCGCCTGGTCGTCAATCACGGCACCGAGGGCCATTTGCTGGCGGACCTGTTGGCGGAGAAGAACATCCCGGTGATCTTCGGCCCGATGTTCACGACCCGCGTGAAGGTCGAGCTACGCAACCGCACCATGCGCGCGGCCGGCATCATGTCGAAGGCCGGCGTGAAGGTCGCCATCACGACGGATCACCCGGTCGTGCCCATACATTTCCTGGTACACCAGGCAACCCTGGCCGTGAAGGAAGGAATGGACCGCACGGAGGCGATCCGCGCGCTGACCGTGAACCCGGCCGAGATCCTGCGCCTGGACGACCAGGTAGGCGCCCTCAAACCGGGCCTGGACGGCGATGTCGTGGTGTGGTCGGGCGACCCGCTGGACGTGATGAGCCGAGCCCTGCGCGTCTTCATCAACGGCCGCGAGGTGTACACGTACAACGCCGAAACCGCCGAAGCCATCACCGCGAACCCGTACTACGTGTAGGAGTCGCGTTCCGCAGGCGGGCTACGGCTTCTGGTCCAGCCGGACCAGAAGCCGTAGCCCCCGACGGGTCACCGCGAACAGGAATGGGCCGGGCTCGGTGCACCCGGCCGCGATCTCGTCGATCGCGTCGATGTACAGCTGCGCCATCTCGGCGGCGCGAAGATTGCCGTTGGCCGGACAGAACGCGCGCACGCCGTGATCGATCAGCGCCGCCGTTTCGGCCGGGCGACAGCGAAATCCGCTCGTCCTTCATCAGCACGACCCAGCCTTCGCGGCCGGCGCGCGCGAGCCAGTCGACGTCATCGACGTTCTCGTCCGCCGGAATGCCGTAGACCTCCGCGAGCGTCCGCAACCGAAGGCCGGCGGCCCGAAGCAGGCCAGGGACCTGGTGCCGACAGAGGCTGCGATCGAGAAACAGCTCGGGCAGGCCGTCCGGATGCCCGTCGGCCATCTCAGGCAGCGGCCCGTGTCGCGATGCGGACCGCGTCTTCCAGGTGATCGCGTGGAATGCCGTACTCGTCGGCGACCACGTCGAGCGGTTCACCGGCGCGGAACAACCCGAGTGCGTCGTCCAACCGCGCCCCGCCGCGCACGAAGATGGGCTGGCCGAATCCGCGAGCCGGATCGACCACGACCTCGGCGACCTCGTAGGCCGGCAGCCGGATCAGCCGCACATAGCCTTTGTCGTCGAACTCCAAGCGTTGCAGGTAGCTGTCCACGACCTCGTTGAACACCCGTTGACCATTGCGCACCACCACCAACTCATGGGCGGCACGAACCAGGCCGGGGTTGTCGGTGGCCTCGGCATAGTCGAACAGCACCTCGGCGCCATCGCTGTACAGACGGCTGCTCGCCAACGCGTGCGACACGCCGAATTGGGCATCGAGCTGTTCGAGAGCCGGCCGAATCCGTTGCAGCGGAACACCGCTGCGTCGGATCGCCGTGAGCACAGCGCCCTCGGCCAATCCGATGAACGGGATCACCGGCTGCCGCGCCGTTCGACGTGGCAGCGTGGTGAGTACAGGCACACCAGCTACCGCCGACCGTCCGGCCGGACGGTTCGTGTAGCCGTGTGCCCATGCGTTCAACGTGCTCGCCGGCACATCAAGGTAGCGGGCAGCCTCGGACACGGTGTAGAGCGCCGTGGAGAAGCGATCAAGGGTCACCCAAAGACCACCGTCCTCCGTTCACCACCGGTGACCACATCATCGCGACGTGATCCCGGCGGACGGCGTCCGACACGCCGCTAGCTCGGCAGGGACGCCAGGAAGGTGAGTAGTTCGCGGTTCACCTCATCCGGGCGTTCCTGCTGCGTCCAATGGCCACAACCGCCCAGCAGCACACTGCGTCGCAGGTTGGGAATGCTGTCGACCATCGTCGGCAGGTACTCCCGGGTGCCCGGCCCGTTCACCACGAGATCCAACTCGCCCCCGATGTACATCGCGGGCGGGGTGATCGGGGCGCGGTGCCACGCGGCCATCAACTCCCACGTGCGGTCGAGGTTGCGGTACCAGTTCAGGCCGCCCGTGAAGCCGGACTTCGCGTAGTCCTCGGCGAAGACGTCCAGATCGGCCTCGGTGAGCCACGCCGGCAGCGAGGCCGGATCCTGGCAGTAGTCCAGGAACCCGCCACCACTCGGCACCATCGGCGCCCGCTGCGGCGCGTCGCCGCTGGCCGAGTACATCATCATCCGCAGGGTCCGGCGCGGGTCGGCGTTGAGCTCCGCGTCGGCGGCGGGCGTCTGGAAGTAGAGCATGTAGAAGCTCTCGCCCAGGGTGGCGCGCATCACATCGGTCGGTCGCCGGCTGCCGCGTGGGCGATGCGGCACGCTGAGGCCGACCACGCCCCGCACCCGGTCGGGCCGCAGTTGGGCGGTGTGCCACGCGACCGGCGCGCCCCAGTCGTGCCCGACGATCACGGCGTCGTACACGCCGAGCGTGTCCAGCAGCCCGATCACGTCACCGACCAGGTGCAGCATCGAGTACGCGGCCACGTCGGCCGGCGCGTCCGTGCCGCCGTACCCACGCTGGTCCGGCGCCACCACGCGGTATCCCGCATCGACCAAGGCCGGGATCTGGTGCCGCCACGCGTACCACGACTCCGGGAACCCGTGCAGCAGCACCACGAGCGGCCCCGACCCGGCCTCCGCGATGTGCATGGTCAAGCCACGAACGTCAACGGTCCGATGTTCGATCACACGACCAAACTAAGCCTGCTTCAGCTCCCGCGCGATGACCATTCGCTGAATTTGGTTCGTACCCTCGAAGATCTGCGGCACCTTCGCCTCGCGCATGTACCGCTCGACCGGGAAGTCCCGCGTGTAGCCGGCGCCGCCGAGCACCTGCACCGCGTCCGTCGTGACCTTCATCGCCATGTCGGTCGCGACGAGCTTCGCGATCGACGCCTGCCGCCGGAACGGCAGTCCACGGTCGCGCCGCCGCGCCGCCTCCAGGTACGTCGCCCGAGCCGACTCGACCCCCGCCGCCATGTCCGCGAGCAGGAACTCCAACCCCTGGAACTCCATGATCGTCCGGCCGAACTGGGTGCGCTGCTTGGCGTACCGCACGGCCTCGTCCAGCGCGCCCTGCGCCAGCCCGACCGCGCACGCCGCGATACCCAGCCGGCCCGAGTTCAGCGCGTCCAGCGCGATCTTCAGCCCGTCACCCTCGTCACCCATCCGCCGCTCGACCGGAACCCGCGCCCCGTCCAGCAAGAGCTGCGCCGTGACCGACCCGGTCATGCCCATCTTGCGTTCCGGCTTCGCGGCGCTGAGACCAGGCGTCGCCGCGTCGGCGAGCAGGCACGTGATGCCGCGTGTGCGGTCGTCACCGGTACGCACCATCATCGTGTAGAAGTCGGCGACGCCACCGTGGGTGATCCACGCCTTCGTGCCCGTGACCACGTAGTCGTCGCCGTCCCGCACGGCCCGCGCGGACAGGGCCGCCGCGTCCGAACCGGCGTTCGGCTCGGACAGCGCGTACGCCCCGAGCAACTCCCCGGCCAGCATGTCCGGCAGCCACCGGTCCCGCTGCTCGTCGGTGGCGAACGTCGCCAGCGGGTAGCACGACATCGTGTGCACGGACAGCCCGACGGCCACGGTGAGCCACACCGCGCCGAGTTCCTCGAGCACCTGGAGATACACCTCGTACGGCTGCGCCGCGCCGCCCCATTGCTCGGCGTAGGGCAACGACAACAGGCCGCTACGGCCGAGCAGCCGGAATTCCTCCCGCGGAAAGCGTTCCGCCGCCTCGTATTCCGCCGCTTTCGGCGCGAGTTCGTCGTGCGCGATCTCGCGTACGAGTTTCAGCAGCTCCTCGGCCTCGGTGCTGGGCAGCATCCGTTCGACCGGCATGGGATCCTCCATGGACGTTCAAACAGTCGGACGTCCTAAGATTACGACGCACAGAACTGCTGTGTACGGTCCTTCCGAGTGACTGAGCACTCTCGAATTGAGCGCAGGGGAGCGGACCGTGATCGTTGTCGGCGGCGAGGCGCTGGTCGACCTGGTACCGGCACCGTCGACGGTGCTCGGCGAACTCGGCCCGCTGCTGCCCCGGCCCGGTGGCGGCCCGTACAACACCGCGATCGCCGCCGGCCGGCTGGGCGCCCCGGTGGCGTTCCTGTCCCGCGTGTCGACCGACGGCTTCGGCACCGCGATCATCGAGCGCCTTGTCGACTCGAAAGTAGGCGTCGACCTGGTACAACGCGGCCCCGAGCCGACGACGCTCGCCGTCGTCACGCTGGCCACCGACGGCTCCGCCCACTACACGTTCTACGTCCAGGGCACCGCGGACCGACTCGTCACGGACCCCGGTCCGCTACCCGACGACGTGACCACGATCGCACTGGGCACGCTGTCGCTCGTGCTGGAACCGGGCGCGAGCGCGTACGAGACCGTGCTGCGCCGCGAGTCGGCCCGCGACCGGCTCACCGTGCTCGACCCGAACATCCGTACCGGCCTGATCGCCGACCCGGCCGCGTACCGTGCCCGGTTCACGGCGTGGCTGCCGGACGTGCGCGTGCTGAAGGTGTCCGAGGAAGATGCCCGCTGGCTGGCCGACATCCCGGACGACGCGGACCTCGAACCGGCGTTGCGCGACTGGCTCACCGCCGGCGTGAGCGTGATCGTGCTGACGCGGGGCGGCGCCGGCCTCACCGCGTACACGGCGAAGGACCGCGTCGACGTACCGGCCGCGCCCAGCCGTGTCGTGGACACGATCGGCGCGGGCGACACCGTGCACGGCGCGCTGTTGACCTGGCTGCACCGGAAAGGCGTCCGGGACGCGGCCGACCTGGCGCTTGTGGACCGTCCAGGATGGTCGGACGCGCTCGGTTTCGCCGCCAGGGCCGCGGCCGTCACCGTCGGCCGGGTCGGCGCGCAACCGCCGTACGCCGAAGAACTGTAGGCAATGGTGCCGGGCGTCCCGGAAATACCCGGGACGCCCGACACGAATCCGCCCGTCTACACATCAGCCGCGAAGGCTGAGCGGCGAATCAAGCACCGCCGCTATTTCCGCCGACTCAGTCGCAGTCGTGGTGACAGCACCACCAGGGACCGAGCCACAGTCCGATAAAGAGACCAATCATCCTGTCCTCCGCCTTTCTTTTGTGGAGTACTGGCGAGCGGCCGCTGCATTCGAAGTTAGCGATTCACCGCATTGCTGTCGTTCCCCGATGCGGGTGCTGTGCGCTCACCATCGGTCACGGCCCGGTGCTGGATCGATGGTGAAGTTCGCGGGGATGGCGCAGTCGTGGTCTCGTTGGAGTGGAGGTCGTGCCCCGGACGGCCGCATCCCGTTCCCGCCGATCGGCGCCGGACCATCGGCGGACCGTGGTCCGTTAGGCGTCGGCCCGAGTTGCCGTCCGGGCCTTCCGGCCCACCTGTCGGGCGGTGTGGGCTGTGATCGCCGTCCCATGTGGGGCACTCGACACCGCTTCGACTGGGCGTGGCGTAGAAACCGCATTAGCGTGGTAATCGAAACCCAAGAGACCGCAACGGGGCGGAGCCGACGCCGGCTAGGGGTAGGCGCCCCGTCCAAGCGTGAGAGGTATTCCCATGCCTGACGCGACCGCGACCACGAGTACCGTCGCGCTGCGCCACCCCGGTGGTGAACTCGAGCTCCCGGTGAAAACAGCGACCGAGGGCTCGAACGGAATTGAAATCACGAAACTGCTCTCGACCACCGGGCTCGTCACGCTCGACCCCGGATTCGTGAATACCGCCTCGTGCTCCTCCGAGATCACCTACATCGACGGCGGCGCCGGCATCCTGCGTTATCGCGGATACCCCATCGAACAACTCGCCGAGCGGTCCACATTCATCGAGGTCTGTTATCTGCTGATCTACGGCGAACTGCCGACGACCGTACAGTTGTCGGAATTCACGGCGAAGGTCAGCCGGCACACCCTGCTGCACGAGGACCTCAAGCTGTTCTTCAACGGCTTCCCGCGCGACGCGCACCCGATGCCCGTGCTCAGCTCCGCGGTCTCCGCGCTGTCCACGTTCTACCAGGACAGCCTCAACCCCTTCGACGAGCCGAACGTCGAGCTGTCGACGATCCGCCTGCTGGCCAAGGTCCCGACGCTGGCCGCGTACGCCTACAAGAAGTCGGTCGGCCAGCCGTTCCTGTATCCGGACAACTCGCTGGGTTTCGTGGAGAACTTCCTGCGGATGACGTTCGGCCTCCCGGCGGAGCCCTGCGACGTCGACCCGGTGATGGCGAAG
>Ga0207664_10003198_pt1 | contig 10889 bp, 9 predicted proteins | sample LARL83metaG_FD_184349 | JGI IMG/M metagenome (GOLD analysis project Ga0207664, IMG submission 184349) | Corn, switchgrass and miscanthus rhizosphere microbial communities from Kellogg Biological Station, Michigan, USA - LAR L8-3 metaG... | ecosystem: Host-associated > Plants > Roots >...
GCCGTCATGTCGTCGGCGACCGGCTGACGATCGCCGACCTGTCGCTTTGCGGCTACCTGTTCTTCGACGACGAGATCGGCGTCGACTGGAACGACTATCCGCATCTTCGCGACTGGCTTCATCGCATCCGCGACGAGCCGCGCTGGGCGCATCCGTACGCGTTGATGCCCGGGCATCCCCGGCCGGCGGCTGCCTGAAGACGCTGACCGACGACGAGCGAACCGATGCCGGTCATCGAAACGAAGCTTTCCACGCGCGATCCGACGTTTGCGCACAATCGCGATGCGATGGCGGCGCTCGTCGCGGATCTGCGAGAACGCATCGCCGTCATCGAGCAGGGTGGCGGCGACGCTGCGCGGGCGCGACACGTCGCGCGCGGCAAGCTGCTGCCGCGCGAGCGCGTGCGGGCGCTGCTCGATCCGGGCAGTCCGTTCCTCGAGTTGTCGCAGTTTGCCGCTTACGGCATGTACGGCGACACGATTGCCGGTGCGGGAATGATCACCGGCGTCGGACGGATCGCGGGACGCGAATGCGTGATCGTCTGCAACGACGCAACGGTCAAGGGCGGCACCTACTTTCCGATGACGGTGAAAAAGCACCTGCGCGCCCAGGAGATCGCGCGCCAGAACGGCCTGCCGTGCGTCTACCTCGTCGATTCGGGCGGTGCCAACCTGCCCAACCACACCGACGTGTTTCCCGACAAGGAGCACTTCGGCCGCATCTTCCACAACCAGGCGACGATGTCGGCGGAAGGCATCGCGCAGATCGCCGTGGTCATGGGCTCGTGCACGGCCGGCGGCGCGTACGTGCCGGCGATGTGCGACGAATCGATCATCGTCCGCGAGCAGGCAACGATCTTTCTCGCGGGCCCGCCGCTCGTCAAGGCGGCGACCGGCGAAATCGTCAGCGCCGAGGAACTGGGCGGCGCCGACGTGCACACGCGCGTATCCGGTGTCGCCGACCATTTCGCGCAGGACGATCATCACGCGCTCGCGATCGCGCGGCGCATCGTCGGGAACCTCAATACCCGCAAGCGCGTGACGGTCGACATCGCGGAGCCCGTGGCGCCGCGTCATCCGGCCGAGGACATCTACGGCATCATCAACGCCGACATCCGCAAGCCGTACGATGTGCGCGAGGTGATCGCACGCATCGTCGACGATTCGGCCCTCGACGAGTTCAAGGCGCGCTATGGCGCGACACTCGTCACCGGCTTCGCGCGGCTGTGGGGCTATCCGGTCGGGCTCGTCGCGAACAACGGCGTGCTGTATTCGGAATCCGCGCTCAAAGGCGCGCATTTCATCGAGCTTTGCGCGCAGCGCGGGATACCGCTCGTCTTCCTGCAGAACATCACCGGCTTCATGGTCGGGCAGAAATACGAAGCGGGCGGGATCGCGAAGGACGGCGCGAAGATGGTCACCGCCGTTTCCTGCGCCAGCGTGCCGAAGTTCACCGTGATCATCGGCGGCAGCTACGGCGCAGGCAACTACGCGATGTGCGGGCGCGCGTTCAATCCGCGCTTTCTCTGGATGTGGCCGAATGCGCGCATTTCGGTGATGGGCGGCGAACAGGCGGCGACGGTGCTGGCGACGGTGCGCCGCGACGGCATCGAGGCGAAAGGCAGGACCTGGAGCGCCGAAGAGGAGGCCGCGTTCAAGGCGCCGATCCGCGAGCGCTACGAGCACGAAGGGCATCCCTATTTCGCGAGTGCGCGGATCTGGGACGACGGCATCATCGATCCGGTGGATACGCGCCGCGTGCTGGCGATGGCCATATCCGCATCGCTCAATCGGCCGATCGAGCGCACGACGTTCGGCGTGTTCCGGATGTGACCGGCGCGATGGCACGCGACGACGCAGCCGGCGCGCCGGCCGATACGGCGATGCGGCCGACGGTGTACGACACGCCCGAACGCGCGCTTCTGCGCGAGCAGGTGGCGCGTTTCGTCGCGCGCGAGGTCGAGCCGCACGCCGACGCGTGGGAGCGCGACGGATTCGTGCCGCGCGCGCTGCTGCGCCAGCTCGGCGCGCTCGGGTGGCTCGGCCTGACGGTCCCCGAAGCGTACGGCGGCGCGGATGCCGATGCGATCACGAACTTCGCGTTTGCCGAAGCGCTGTCGCGGTCGACCTATGGCGGGTTCGTCGTGACGGTGCTGGTGCATACGGACATGGCATCGCCGCATCTCGTTCGCGCGGGGACGCACGCGCAGAAAGCGCGCTGGCTGCCGGGCATCGTGCGCGGCGAGATCGTGAGTGCCATCGCGGTGACCGAAGCGAACGCCGGCTCCGACGTCGCGCGCATCCGTACGTCGGCGCAGCGCGACGGCACCGACTGGGTGCTCGATGGCAGCAAGATGTTCATCACGAACGGCGTGCATGCGGACGTCTACTTCGTCGCTGCGCGTACCGCCCCGCTTGCGGCGGGATCGCGCGGCGTCTCGATGTTCATCGTCGAAAAGGGCACGCCGGGATTGGCGGTCGGCCAGGTGCTCGACAAGTCGGGCTGGCGCTCGTCGGACACCGCCGAGCTCGTGTTCGACGGCTGCCGAATACCGGGCGAGAACCTGCTCGGCGGGGTAGACGAAGGCTTTCGCGCGCTGATGCACAACTTCCAGCGCGAGCGCCTCGCGCTTGGCGCGATGGCGCTCGGCAACATGTCGTCGTCGCTCTCGTTGGCGCTCGCGCACGTGCGCTCGCGCGAGGCGTTCGGCGGCGTGCTGTGGCAGCGCGAGGCGATCCGGCAGAAGCTCGCGCTGCTCGATGCGCGCAGAGAAGCGGTGCGCGCGTTCGCGTATCACTGCGCATGGCTGGTGTCGCGGGACGGCGATTGCGTGCGCGAGATTTCGCAGTTGAAGGCACTCGCCGGCGAACTTGCGAACGACGTCGCCTACGGATGTCAGCAATGCTACGGGGGGATGGGCTATATTCGGGAAACGGCGATCGAGCGCCTCTGGCGCGACGCGCGCATCCTGTCGATCGGCGGCGGCGCGACCGAAGTGATGCTCGAGGAAGCCGCGAAGCGCCTTTGAGCTGCCCGCTGCTCCTGCGATGGAACCTTCCTCCTCACCCGGCGAGCGCGCCATGGACATGCCTTGCGACGTGATGGTTCGCGATGGCGTCGCGACGGTGACGCTCAACCGTCCCGAAATCCACAACGCGTTCGACGAAGCGCTGATCGGCCGTCTCACGGCGACATTCGTGTCGCTCGACGACAATCCCGACGTGCGCGCGGTCGTCCTCGCCGGCGCGGGCAGGAGCTTTTGCGCGGGCGCCGACCTGAACTGGATGAAGCGGATGGCGGCGTTCGGCCCCGAGGAGAACCTGGCGGACGCGCATGCGCTGGCCGCGATGTTGCGCTCGCTCTACGCTTTGTCGAAGCCGACGATCGCGCGCGTCACCGGCGCCGCGTACGGCGGCGGCGTCGGACTTGTCGCGGCCTGTGACATCGCGATCGCCGTGCCGGAAGCGACGTTCGCGCTGACGGAGGCGAAGCTCGGCCTCATTCCCGCCACGATCGGCCCGTACGTGATCGAGGCGATCGGCGCGCGGCAGGCGCGCCGCTATTTCCTGACCGCCGAGCGATTCGGCGCGCTCGATGCACTGCGGATCGGCTTGCTGCACGAAGTCGTCGCGCGTGAAGAGATCGATGCGCGCATCGACGCACTGATCGCGGCGCTGGAGGCGGCGAGCCCCGCCGCGCAGCTCGAATGCAAGGCGCTGATCCGCGGCGTCGCGCATCGCCCGATCGACGAGGACGTGATCGCCGGAACGGCGGAGCACATCGCGGCGGTTCGCGCATCGCCCGAAGGGAGGGAAGGCGTGGCCGCATTCCTCGGCAAGCGGCCGCCGGAATGGGTGGAAAAGACGAGGAGCGGGGGTCGAGGGACGAGAGGCGCGGAAAGCAGCGCGGGGATGGAGGATCGAGGATCGAAGACCGGGCGCGGCGAGGCTCGATAGCGGAGCGATCTCATGGGCACATTCGCGCAATTCGATACGTGGCAACTGGTGGCGCTCGCCGCAACGCTCGGCTTCGCGAGCGGGCTGCGGCTATACGCGGTGCTCTTCATCGTTGGCGTGGCGGGCTATCTCGGTTGGGTCGACCTGCCGTCGGGGCTCACGCCGCTTTCGCATCCGCTCGTGCTCGCGGCGTCGGGCTTCATGTGCTTCGTCGAATTCTTCGCCGACAAGATTCCGGGCGTCGACTCGTTGTGGGACGTCCTGCACACGCTGATTCGCATCCCCGCGGGGGCGGCGCTCGCTGCGAGCGTATTCGGCGATTCGTCGTCGGCGACGATGCTTGCCGCGGCCATCCTCGGCGGCACGCTCGCGGCGGGCAGCCATTTCTCCAAGGCCGGCAGCCGCGCACTGATCAACACGTCGCCCGAGCCGTTTTCGAACTGGGGCGCATCGCTGACGGAAGACGCCGCGGTCGGCGGCCTGCTGTGGCTGGCGCTCGCGCATCCGCTGGCGGCCGGCGTCGTGGTCGTGCTGATGATCCTGCTGATGATCTGGTTGCTGCCGAAGGCGTGGCGTACCGGCCGGCGCGTCGCGGGACGTCTTTCGGGCTGGCTGTCCGCGCCGAAGTCGCGCGGCGCGCCCCGATGAGCGTGATTTCGGCGCGCTGATGTTTCACAGGATACTCATCGCCAATCGCGGCGAGATTGCCTGCCGGATTGCGCGAACCGCGCGCCGGCTCGGCGTGTCCACTGTCGCCGTCTACAGCGACGCCGATGCGAGGTCGCTGCACGTCGAGTCCTGCGACGAGGCGTACCGCATCGGGCCGGCGTCGCCGCGCGAAAGCTACCTCGATGGCGATGCGATCATCGCGGTCGCGAAGCGCGCGCACGTCGAAGCGATTCATCCGGGTTACGGCTTCCTGTCCGAAAACGGGGCGTTCGCGCAAGCCTGCGGCGATGCCGGTGTGGTGTTCATCGGACCGCCGCCCGCGGCGATCGCCGCGATGGGCTCGAAGTCCGCCGCGAAGTCGATCATGCGTGCGGCGGGCGTACCGGTCGTTCCCGGTTATCACGACGATGATCAGGATGGCGCGTTGCTTGCGCGCGAAGCCGCCCGCATCGGATTTCCGGTTTTGATCAAGGCGACGGCCGGCGGCGGCGGCAAGGGAATGAAAGTCGCGACGGGCGCCGACGATTTCAGCGCGGCGCTTGCATCTGCCAGGCGCGAGGCGAAAGCGTCCTTCGGCGATGAGCGCGTGCTGATCGAGCGCTATCTGACGGCACCGCGGCACATCGAAATCCAGATCTTCGCGGATACGCGCGGCAATGTCGTGCACCTGTTCGAGCGCGATTGCTCGGTGCAGCGGCGCCACCAGAAAGTGCTCGAGGAAGCGCCCGCGCCGGGCATGGAGGCCGCGCGACGGCGCGCGATGGCCGACGCCGCGATCGCGGCCGCGAAGGCCATCGGCTATGTCGGCGCCGGGACCGTCGAGTTCATCGCCGAGCAGGACGGCACGTTCTACTTCATGGAAATGAACACGCGGTTGCAGGTCGAGCATCCGGTCACCGAAATGATCACCGGACTCGACCTGGTCGAATGGCAATTGCGGGTCGCCGCCGGCGAAGCGCTGCCGAAATCGCAGCCGATGCTGGCGATCAACGGCCATGCGATCGAGGCGCGCGTATACGCGGAAGATCCGGTCCGCGGCTTCCTGCCGTCGGTGGGACGGATCGCGCACTGGCGAATGCCGGAGCAAAGCGCTCGGGTGCGCGTCGACACCGGCTTTCGCGAAGGTGACGACGTCACGCCGTTCTACGACCCGCTGCTCGCGAAGGTGATCGCCTGGGGCGAGGATCGCGAGCGCGCGCGCGACGCGCTGCTTCGCGCGCTCGCGGCCTGCGAAGTGACCGGCGTGGCGACGAACATCGGCTTTCTCGAGCGCGTTGTCGCGCACGACGCGTTCGCATCGGCGCACATCGACACGGGGCTGATCGACGCGCATCGGGACGCATTGCTCGCGCTGCCTGCCGGCGTGCCGCGGCGTGCGCTCATCGCGGCCGCCGCGGACGAATATCGCGCGGTCGAGGCCGCGGCGCGCGCCGTCGCCGCCTCGTCGGACGACTTGCATTCGCCGTGGCACCTGACAGATGCGTGGTGGAACGGCACCGCGGCGCATCACCTCGCGTTCGTGTTCGATGACGGCGAGCATCGGCACGCGCTCGCGATCAGGCCGCTGGCGGACGGCTGGATTCGCATGGCAGGAGAAGGGCTCGCCACCGATGCGCGCGCCGAATCACGCGGTGCGGGACTATGGATCGAAGGCCGCGAACACGACGCCGGCGGCGTTCGTCACGATGGCTATACGGCGAGCGTCGTGCGCGACGGCGACGTGCGTCATGTCATGGCCCCCGGCGCGCGCGCGCGCCTCGTGTACGTCGATTCCCTCGCGCATGCCGGCGCCGAGGCCGAGCCCGGAGGGCATCTGACCGCGCCGATGTCGGGCACCGTCGTTGCCGTGATGGTCGCGGTCGGCGACGCGGTCGACAAGGGCGCGGCGCTCATCGTGCTCGAGGCGATGAAAATGGAGCACACGATCGTGGCGCCCGCGTCGGGCCGGGTCGCTGCGGTCCATTTCGCCGTCGGCGACCGCGTCGGCGAGGGCGCCGATCTCGTCGATGTCGAGGACGTCCGATGATGCTCGCTACGACGGCTGAACTCCCGCGCGCCGTGCGTCTCGTCGAAGTGGGCCCGCGCGACGGCTTGCAGAACGAGCAGACGGCGGTTCCGACCGATGTGAAGGTGACGCTGATCGACATGCTGACCGACGCGGGACTTCCGGCGATCGAGACGACGTCGTTCGTGTCGCCGAAATGGGTGCCGCAGATGGCGGATGCGGCCGAGGTGATGGCGCGGATCCGGCGCAAGCCCGGCGTCCGCTATCCGGTGCTCACGCCAAACATGAAGGGCTTCGACGCGGCGCGCGCGGCAGGCGCGGATGAAGTGGCGGTATTCGTCGCCGCGACCGAAGCGTTCTCCAGGCGCAACATCAACTGCTCGATCGACGAAAGCCTCGCGCGCGCGCGGCCGATCTTCGATGCTGCGAAACCGGCCGGCATTCGCGTGCGCGGCTACATCTCGGTCGTGCTCGGTTGCCCGTACGAGGGCGAAGTCGATCCGCGGCAGGTCGCGAAGGTTGCCTTCGCGCTCTACGCGATGGGCGCGTACGAGGTGTCGCTCGGCGACACGATCGGCACCGGCACCGCGGGCAAGACGCAGGCGCTGCTCCGAATCGTCGCGGAGCATGTGCCGGTCGGCGCGCTCGCCGGTCATTTCCACGACACGTACGGACAGGCGCTCGCCAACCTGTACGCCGCGCTCGAGCTCGGCGTCGCGACATTCGATTGCTCGGTGGCCGGACTCGGCGGCTGCCCGTATGCCAAGGGCGCCACCGGCAACGTCGCGAGCGAGGACGTGCTGTATCTGCTCGACGGGCTCGGCATCGATACGGGCGTCGACATGACGAAGCTCCGTCGCGCGGGTCGCTACATCTCCGACTTCCTGCGGCGCGCGCCCGTTTCTCGCGTCGCACGTGCGCTCGACGCGAAGCAGCCGCTGATTCAGCCGGCATGAAGGAATCCGCGGCGCCGGTCCCTTCGCCGTGCATCAGCGTCTGCCGGATCGATGACGCGACGGGCCTTTGCGTCGGGTGCCTGCGCACGCTCGACGAGATCGCGGCGTGGGGCATGCTCGACGACGATGCGCGCCGTGACGTGTGGCGCGTGATCGGCGAGCGGCGGGCGCCGCGCGCCGGGGCGACCGGGACCGAAGGAACGTGAACAGGCCCTGATGATCGCCGACTGGTATTTCGATTTCGTGTCGCCATTCTCGTATCTGCAATGCGAGCGATTGCAGCCGCATGCGGATTCGATAAGGCCGCACCCCGTCCTGTTCGCCGCGATTCTCGACGCGAACGGCCAGCGGGGACCGGCGGAAATCGCGGCGAAGCGCCGCTTTACCTATCGCTTCGTCGTCTGGCAGGCGAAAGCGCTCGGCATTCCGCTCCGATTTCCGCACGCGCATCCGTTCAATCCATTGCCGCTGCTGCGGCTCGCGATCGCATGCGACAGCCGGCTCGAGGCGATCGTGCAGATCTTCCGCTTCGTCTGGCGTGACGGCCGGCTACCGGATCTGCCGATCGAATGGGCGGAGCTCGTGGATTGTCTGGGCGTCCCGGACGCCGCAGCCCGCATTGCCGATGCGCGTGTCAAGGCTGCGCTGCGCCGCGAAACGGACGACGCCATCGCGCGCGGCGTATTCGGTGTGCCGACGCTGGCGATCGGGAGCGAACTGTTCTGGGGCGTCGATGCGACCGACATGGCGCTCCAATATGCCCGTGCCGGCGGACGCTACGACGACGCGGAGTACGCACGCGTTGGCGACCTTCCGGCCGCCGCGACGCGGCGCGAGGGCGGGACTACGCCGCGTTCCTGACGATTCCGGCCTCGATCAGCCGATCGATCGCGCCGTCCGCGTAACCCGCCTCGCGCAGCACCTCGCGCGTGTGCTCACCCTGCCTCGGCGCGTCGCGCGTCACCGGGAATGCGCCTGGCGCAAACCGCCAGGGCGGCGCGTATTGGCGCGATCCGTCCGCGCGCTCGATGACCATCGCGCGCGCGGCGAACTGCGGATCGGCGAGCGCTTCGGTAAACGTCAGCACCGGTGTGACACAGCAATCTACGCTCGCGAAATGCCGCGACCAGGCATCACGCGTTTGCAGCGAGAAGATCGCCGCGAGCGTTTCGCGTACGCGCGCGCCTTCGGCGCCCATCGCGAGTTGCAGCGGAATGAGGTCGGGACGGCCGAGCGATTCGCAAAGCGTCCGCCAGAATTTCGTTTCCAGCGCGCCGACGGCAAGCCAGCCGCCGTCGAGCGTCTCGTAGACGCCGTAACACGGCACGCCGCCGGTCAACAGGTCCTCTCCCCGCGGCGGGACATCGCCCGCATCTTCGAGCGTCCCGAGCGCCATGACCTGATGCGCGAGCACGGCGTCGGCCATGGCGACGTCGACGTAACGACCCTGGCCCGTGCGCTGCGCGCAAAGCAATGCGCCGAGAATGGCGATCGCCGCCGTCGCCGCGCCGCCGAGCAGGTCGGCGATCTGCAGGTTCGCCAGTGCCGGCATGCCGCCACGCTCCCCCGTGTGGTGCAAAACGCCCGCATAGCCGAGGTAATTGATGTCGTGCCCCGCTGCAAGCGTGCGCGGACCGGACTGTCCATAGCCCGACAGCGCGCAATAGACGACGCGCGAATTGACCGCATGCACGGCGTCGTAATCCACGCGAAGCGCGCGGACGACTCCCGGCCGGAAGCCTTCGACAACGACATCGGCGTCCCGTGCGAGCGCCATGAAGGCAGCATGCCCGTCGACCGTCTTGAGATCGACGGCGAGCGAGCGCTTGTTGCGATTGATCGCGCGATACCACGCGGTCATCGGACTCCCCCGCGCGGGCGGCTGCACCGCTGCGTTCGGCGAGATGGAAAGGCTTCGCGCATAGTCGCCCGCGCCCGTATCCTCGACCTTGATCACGTCGGCGCCCATGTCCGCGAGATACAGCGTGCACATCGGCCCGGGCAGCAGCCGCGCCAGATCGAGCACGCGGATTCCGGCCAGCATAGGGATGGGGGCCCCCACGCTTGCGGCGGTCGCCGCTGCGCTGCCCCCCGGGGGGGAGCAATGAGCACCTTGGGACGGCCCGGCGGTGCTCATGGCCCCCACGCTTGCGGCTGTCGCCGCTGCGCTGCCCCCCGGGGGGGAGCAATGAGCACCTTGGGACGGCCCGGCGGTGCTCATGCTGTCATGAGCCGTCCGGAATTCCGAGCTCGCGCCGGATCGCATGCGCGGTCGCGAGCGCATCGTCCAGCGTCGCACCCAGGCAGGTGACGTGGCCCATCTTGCGGCCGCGCCTCGCGTCGCGCTTGCCGTACAGGTGCAGCTTCGCCTGCGGATGCGCGAGCACGCGTGCCCAATCCGGCTCGCATGGCGCAGCGGTGGCGCCGGCGAACCAGATGTCGCCGAGCAGGTTCAGCATCGCCGCCGGCGTGTGCTGCAGCGTGTCGCCCATCGGCAGCGCCGCGAGGATTCGCGCCTGCTGCTCGAATTGCGATGTCACGCAGGCATCGATCGTGTAGTGACCGCTGTTGTGCGGACGCGGCGCGATCTCGTTGACGACGAGTTCATCGCCCGGTGCAATGAACAGCTCGACGCACAGCACGCCCCGGTAATCGAGCGCGGCGGCGATCGCGGTGGCGATCGAGCGTGCCCGGGCCGCGAGGCCGGGATCGACGCGCGCCGGCGCGATCGACATGTCGAGGATGCCGTCGCGATGGCGGTTCTCCGATACGGGCCATGTCGCAAGATTGCCGTCGTCGTCGCGCGCGACGATCACCGAGATTTCACCGCGCAGATCGACGATCTGCTCGAGCACGCAGGGACTTCCGTCCATCGCAGCGAACGCCACGGCGACATCTTCGCGCGTATGAACGCGAATCTGGCCCTTGCCGTCGTAGCCGAGCCGCGCGCTCTTCACGATGCCGGGCAGGAGCGCCGGATCGATGCGCGTGACGTCGGCGCGCGTGCGCAGGATGGTGAACGGCGCGACCGGGAAGCCGTGGCCCGAAACGAAGGTCTTTTCGCTGATGCGATCCTGCGCGATGGCGACACTTGCCGCACCGGGGGTGACGCGCAGTTCCCGCGCAAGAAACTCGAGCGCCGCGGCGGGAACGTTCTCGAACTCGGTGGTCGCGCCCCGGCAGAGGCTGCGCAACGACGACAGGCCTTCCGGGTCGAGATAGTCGGCGCCGATGTGCCGGTCCGCCACGCCGCCGGCCGGGCTGTCGGCGCCCGGGTCGAGCACCGCAACCTTGTAGCCCAGG
>Ga0207664_10003199_pt1 | contig 10885 bp, 11 predicted proteins | sample LARL83metaG_FD_184349 | JGI IMG/M metagenome (GOLD analysis project Ga0207664, IMG submission 184349) | Corn, switchgrass and miscanthus rhizosphere microbial communities from Kellogg Biological Station, Michigan, USA - LAR L8-3 metaG... | ecosystem: Host-associated > Plants > Roots >...
ACGGCCGTGGTGGTGCATTCGATGGAACGGAACTCGATCTACGCGACGAGCACCCTGCCCGGCGAACACACCCGGGATCCGTTGACACTGCTGGCACTGCGGCTCAACGGTGCGGACATCGACCTGGATCACGGATACCCGTGCCGGATCATCGCACCGAGCCGGCCCGGTGTGTTGCAGACGAAATGGGTGGGCGGCATGGCGGTGGTGGAGTGATGCGCGTGGCACGGATCGCGTTCGCGTTGCCGGGACTGGCCGCGCTGGCGTACGGCGCGTTGCTGGCGGTGCGGTTCGTCACGCACTCGTTCACCGACGGCCGTTCGGCGCTGGCATATCTGATCGGCGGGCCGGTGTTGCACGACGCGTTGGTGGCGCCGGTCGTCGGGCTGGTCGGGTTGCTGATCTGCCGGTGGGTGGGGCCGCACTGGCGGGCGCCGGTGCGGATCGGCGTGGCCGTCTCCGCCGTGCTGGCGCTGATCGCCGTGCCGGGGATCTGGCGAACCGATGCGGGACAACACAATCCGGGACTGGACGACCGCAACTACGCGGTGGGACTGGTGATCGCGCTGGTCGTGGTGTGGGTCGGGGTGGGTGCCGGCGGCTGGTTGCGCCGGCACCCACCCCGACCACGAGCGAAACGCGTCAGTTCGTCGACACCGGCTGCCCGCCCAGGGTCGCCGTGACGGTTCCGCCGTTGTTCAACGTCAGCGTCATCTGATCGCCGGGCGCCGCCGCGTGCACGGCCGCGACCAGGCCGTCGGAGCTGGTGATCTGCCGGCCGTTCGCCTTGACGACGATGGCGCCCGCCTTCAGGCCGGCCTTGTCCGCCGGTCCGCCGGACGTGACGCTCTTGATCAGCGCGCCGTTGGGCAGAATGGCCTGCTGGCCGCCGTTGCTCGGCACGTTGTCGGTCACCTCGACGCCGAGGACCGTCTGGGTGGCGTGGCCGGTCTTCACGATCTCGTCCGCGGTACGCCGTGCCTGGTCGATCGGGATGGCGAAGCCGATGCCGACGTTGCCGCCCTGGCTGCCCTGCTGGCCGCCGGTGTTCGGCGAGTAGATCGCCGAGTTGATGCCGACCACCTGGTCGGACATGTTCACCAGCGGGCCGCCGGAGTTGCCCGGGTTGATCGCCGCGTCGGTCTGGATGGCGTCGAGCACCGTGGTCTGGGTGCTGGCACCGCCGCTGTCGCCGGCCGCGGTCGGCCGGTGCAGCGAGCTGACGATGCCGCTGGTGACCGTGCCGGCCAGGTCGAACGGCGCGCCGATCGCGACCACCTGCTCGCCGACGGACAGGTTCGCGGCGCTGCCGAGCGTGGCGATCGGCAGGCCCTTGATGTTCTGTGCCTTGATCACGGCGATGTCGGTCGTCGGGTCACGCCCGACGACGGTCGCGCCCACGGTCCGGCCGTCGGCGAAGATCACCTGGATCTGGCCGCCGCTCGCGGCGCTCGCGATCACGTGGTTGTTGGTCAGAATGTTGCCGTCGGAGCTGATGATGACGCCGGATCCGGTGTCGCCGTTGGCGCTGCCGTCCGCCGACTGGAACTGGGCCGCGATCGTCACCACGACCGGCAGCACCTTGTTCGCCACAGCCTGCACGCTGCCGGCCGGCGCGTTCGCGGTCTGGTTGGCCGGCGCGGGCTGGTTCAGCGAGCTGATCACCGGACCGCTGCCGGAGTTGTTGGCCACGAGGTACCCGCCGAGGCCACCGGCCAGTCCGCCGACCACAAGCGCGAGCACGGCGACGCCGGCCACCAGCGCACCCGGCTTGCGCCGTCGCTCCAGCACCGGCACGCCCTGGATTGGGTAGCCGGGGAAGGCTGAGCCGGCCAATTCAGCACCGGCCGCCGTCAGCGGACCGGTGGCCGGGCCCGGGATCGGGCCGATCGGTGGTGGCGGGTAGCCGCCGGGTGGGGTCGGGGCGTGGCCGACATACTGGTAACCGGCCGACGACCACGGACTGGGTTCGGCCGGCTGGGTCGGCTGGTGTTCGAGTGGTCCATACCACTCTGCGTTACGTTGCTCGCCGGTCGGCTGGCTCTGGCCCGCGTCGGCACGCTCTGCTTCGTTCGGGTGCCGGGGGTCCTCCGCGGGGCCGCCGGCGGTGCCCGGGAAGTTCTCGGTCATGCGCTCACTCTGCGCCATCCGCCTGAGAACTGGCTGAGACGGTCCTTTGGTTTCCCAGCTAATGCACGAGTACCGGATCGTTGGCACGCAGCCGATCGGCCACCTGTTCCGGCGTCACGTCGTTGATCCACACCGCCATGCCGGACTCCGAACCGGCCAGGTACTTCAGCTTGTCCGCGGTGCGCAGCACGGAGAACACCTCGAGATGCAGCCACGCCATGTCCCGGTCGCACGCGACGGGGGCCTGGTGCCACGCGGCGATGTAGGGCAGCGGCCGGTCGTAGAGCGCGTCGAGCATGCGCAGCACACGCGGGTACAACTCGGCGAAGCCGTCCCGCTCGTCCGCGGACAGCGCGGGCAGGTCCGGCACCTGGCGGTGCGGCACCATGTGCACCTCGACCGGCCAGCGCGCCGCGGCCGGCACGAACGCGGTCCAGTGGTCGTTGGACGCGAGCACCCGCCGGCCGACCGCGCGCTCGGCGGCGAGCAGGTCGGCCATCACCGGACGGCCGTGCTCGGCCTGGTAGTCGCGGGCGGTGGCGAGCATGCGCTCGGTCCGTGGCGTGACGAACGGGTAGCCGTAGATCTGGCCGTGCGGATGGTTCAGCGTGACGCCGATCTCCTCGCCGCGATTCTCGAACGGAAAGACCTGCGCCACACCGGGCAACGCCGACAACGCGGCGGTCCGGTCGGCCCACACGTCCATCACGGTCCGCACCCGGCTGACCGGCAGTTCACCGAAGGAACTGTCGTGATCGGCCGTGAAACACACGACCTCGCACCGGCCCCGGCCGGGCGCCATCGGCACCATCGGCAGGCCCTCCACGAACGGCGGCGTGTCCGGCACGGACTGCGCGAACGACGGGAACCGGTTCTCGAACACGACGACGTCGTAGCTGGACTCGGGGATCTCGGTCGGTCGACCTGGGCTGGACGGGCACAGCGGACACAGGTCGGCCGGCGGCCGGTACGTGCGGGTCTGCCGGTGCGCCGCCATGCCGACCCATTCGCCGGTCAGCGGGTCACGGCGGATCTCGGCGTGCGGCTGCTGGCGGGGCAGCTTGCGCCGGTCCCGCGCGATGCGCTCGGGAGTGCCTGGGGTGTCGTCGAAGTAGATGATCTCGCGTCCGTCCGCGAGGTGTCGGACCGATCGCCTCACGCGGTCTCCTCACGCCGCCCACGGACGGGCACGATCACCAGGTCGCTGACGTGGTCGGCGAGCAGTTCGCGGGCGTCCTGCGGCAGGGCATCGTCCATGACGAGCACGTCGGCCTCGTCCAGCGCGGCGATCGTGGAGATGCCGACGACGCCCCATTTCGTGTGGTCGGCGACCACGACGAGCCGGCCGGCGGCCTCGACGAAGGCCCGGTTGGTCTCGCTCTCGTTCAGGTTCGGCGTGGTGAAACCGCTGCGTTGGGCGACGCCGTGCACGCCGAGGAACACCACGTCCAGGTGCAGCGTGCGTAACGCCTGGACGGCGACCGGCCCGACGAGCGCGTCCGACGGCGTCCGCACGCCCCCGGTGAGCACGACGGTTCGGTCGGTGCGGCCGGACTGGCGCAGCACGTCGGCCACCCGGATCGAATTCGTGACCACGGTCAGGTCGGGCACGTCGGCCACGAATCTGGCCATCGTCCACGTCGTGGTGCCGGCGGACAGGCCGATCGCGGTGCCCGGCCGTACCAGTGTCGCGGCGTGCTGCGCGACCGCTTCCTTCTCCGGCAGTTGACGGACGGACTTGGCCTCGAAACCGGGCTCGTCCACGCTCCGGCCGGCGACGGACGTGGCTCCGCCGTAGACCTTCTCCACCAGGCCCCGCGCGGCCAGCACGTCCAGGTCACGGCGCACCGTCATGTCGGAAACGCCGAGGCGATCCACCAGGTCACTGACCCGAACCGCACCGGTCCGCCGCACCTCGTCCAGGATCACCGACTGTCGCTGCCGAGCGAGCACGTGACACCCCCAAACCGGGCCGGCGAATGCATCAAAAGTCTACACACTCCAACACCGAATGTGTTGAGCTGTGTTGCACTACCGCAACATCAAGTCGATGTCGAGTGACTACTCACCAAGGTCAGGACGGGCGACCGGGCAGCCGGATGGCCATCAGCGCGCCACCACCGGGAGCGTGGTTCGCGTATGCCATCCCGCCGTGCCGCTGGGCGGCCTGCAACACGATGGACAGGCCGAGGCCGGAGCCGGGCAGCGTCCGCGCCTCCTCGGACCGGTAGAACCGTTCGAACACGTGCGGCAGGTCGGCGTCGGAGATGCCCGGCCCCTGGTCGGACACCTCGATCACGGCCGTGCCGTCGCCCAGTGCTCTGAGCATGACACCGATCACACCATCCGACGGGCTGAACTTCACCGCGTTGTCCAGCAGGTTCAGCACCGCGCGTTCCAGCGCGCTCGCGTCGCCCAGCAAGGCCCACGGCTGGAGCGACACGTCGAACCGCACGTCGCCGGCGCGACGACGGGCCCGGTCCAGCGCCCGCTCGACCACCTCGACCACCTCGACCAGCTCCAGCGGCTCGTGCACCACCTGCGGCACGTCCTGCCGGGCCAGCTCCACCAGGTCGCCGATCAGGGTGGTCAGCTCGTCGAGCTGGCCGCGTACGTCGTTGTAGATCTCGGTGGTGTCCTCGTCGGACAGTTTCGGGCGGCCCGGTTTGCTCGACTCGATCAACAGCTCGATGTTGGTACGCAACGACGTCAACGGCGTGCGCAGCTCGTGGCCGGCGTCCGCGACCAGGCGCCGCTGCTGCTCGCGGGACTCGGCCAGGCCGCCGAGCATCGAGTTGAAGCTCTGCGTCAGGCGGGCCAGCTCGTCGTCACCGCTGACCGGGATCGGCCGCAGCTCACCCGTTCGTGCGACCCGCTCGGTCGCCTCGGTCAGCCGCAACACCGGTCGGAGGCCACCACGGGCCACGGCCGTGCCGGCGATCGCGGCCACGACGACACCCGCCGCGCCGATCAGGATCAGCACCAGGCTCAGCGAGTGCAGCAACTGGTCGTCGGCCGACAGCGGCTGCGCGGCCACCAGCGCGGTGCCGGGCAGTCGCAGGTACGGGACGGCGACCACTTCGTATCCACCGGTCGACCGGGCCGACGACGGCAGCTGGCCGGACGCGACGGCCTCCTCGGACGATCCGATGAGACTGTGCGGCAGTTGGTTGTCCAACGGCGTGATGTCGACGTGGCTGACGCCGTGTCGGTCGACGATGTCGAACTTGATGGTGGAGAACTGGAACGGGCCGGTGTCGACCCGCATGTCGCCGTCCGGCCCGCCACTCAGCGGTGCCTGTGCGACGGCAAGCGCACGGGTGATCAACTGGTCGCGCAGCTGGGCATAGAGACTATTGCGGACGGTGGCGTACGCGCCGAGCGACACGAGTGCCACGGCACCGGCGACGCACGCGGCCACCAGCACGGTCACCCTGGTACGCAACGACATCCGTTGCGACGGCCGCGCCGGCCGGCGCATCGGCCGAGTGTTCGTCGTGGGCGTCGTGTCACTCACCGGTGTGTCTTCGACCGCCGTGTCGGTCACGGGGGTGTCTCACGCAACACGTACCCGACCCCGCGCACGGTGTGGATCAGCCGTGGCTCCCCCGCCGCCTCGGTCTTGCGGCGCAGATACCCCACGTAGACCTCCAGCGCGTTGCCGCTGGTCGGGAAGTCGTAGCCCCAGACGTCCTCCAGGATGCGGCCGCGCGTCAGGACCTGCTTGGGGTGCGCCAGGAACAGTTCCAGCAGCGCGAACTCGGTCCGTGTCAGGCTGATCGCGCGCTCGCCACGGCGGACGTCCCGCGTGCCGGGGTCGAGTTCCAGGTCGGCGAAGCGCATCGCGGGCGGGGCGTCCGAGCCGCGCGCGTCCGACTCGGCGGCGGCCCGGCGCAACAGCGCCCGCAGCCGGGCGAGCAGCTCCTCCAGCGCGAACGGCTTGGGCAGGTAGTCGTCGGCACCGGCGTCGAGCCCGGCGACCCGGTCGGACACCGCGTCCCGCGCGGTGAGCACGAGGATCGGCAGGTCGTCACCGGTGCCACGCAGCCGCCGGCACACCTCGAGACCGTCCAGTCGCGGCATCATCACGTCGAGCACCATCGCGTCCGGCCGCTGTGTCGTGACCGACTCGAGCGCCTGCTGGCCGTCACCGGCGAGTTCGACCTGGTAGCCGTTGAACTGCAACGACCGCCGGAGGGACTCGCGCACGGCGCGGTCGTCGTCGACTACGAGGATGCGCATGTCGACAGTGTTACGACATGTCCTGAGAAGCGCCTGAGAGGAGGCTATGGACACCCCGTCTTGTCACGAATTTCACCCGATCATGAGTACATTTATCCAGTTTCCCGAGCCGTCGGCGCGTTCCACCGGCGCCACAACGCGACCACCCGGATCGTCACGATCAAGGCCGATCCCACCACGGCCACCGGCCCGGCCGGCAACCGCAGCCAGTCCCCGACCACCACGAGCACACCGCCGCTCATCGCCGCGAGCGCGTAGATCTCCCGCCGCAGCACCAGTGGGATCTGGCGCAGGAGCAGGTCCCGCAGCACGCCGCCGCCGATGCCCACGGTCATGCCGACCAGCCACGCGTCGTACCGGGGCACGCCGTACGCCAGCGCGGTCGCTGTGCTCGACGTGACGAACAGCCCGAGGCCCACCGCGTCCGCGAGCAGCATCGCCCGCCGCAGCGGCGCGATCTGCGGATGGAACCAGAACACCGCCAGCGACACGCCGACCGCCACGGTCAGGAACGGCCAGTCCCGCAACGCCACCGGCGGATGCACGCCCAGCAGCACGTCCCGGATCACGCCACCGCCCAACGCGGTCGTCACGCCGACCACGGCGACCCCGAACACGTCCAACCGCGACCGCACCGCGGCCAGCGCGCCGGAGGCCGCGAACACGCCGACACCGATGAGCTGCAGGATGTTGATCAGCACGGCTCACTGCTCCACGATCGGCACGGACAGGCCGGCGAACAGCGTGAGCAGGCTCTGCCGCACCTCCATGCGTTTCGTGGCCCGGGCAGCAGCGTCCGGGGCGTCCGCGACCAGCAGCGCGGCCTCGATCACGGCCGACAGCAGCAGTTGGGCCAGCACCGGGATCGGTTGCGGCGCCATCTGTCCGGCCGCGACGGCGCCGTCCAGCATGCCGATGATCATGCCCAGCGCGTGGTCGGACTCGATCGCCCGCCACGCCCGCCAGCCGAGCACGGCCGGCGCGTCGACCAGCATGATCCGGACGACCTCGTCACGCTCGCACGCCGACAGGAAGGCGTCCAACCCGGCGATCATGCCGAGCTGGATGCCTCCCTGCCGCGTGCCCCCCTCGGCCGCCGCGACGATCTCCGTGGTCAGCTCGACTTCCATCTCCACAAGCACCGCGCGGAACAGGTCCGCCTTGTCGGCGTAGTGGTGGTAGAGCGCGCCACGGGACAGTCCGGCCTCGGTGACGATCTCGGCCGCAGACACGTCGGCGTAACCGCGTTCGGCGAACAGGCGCCGCGCGGTCGCGATCAACGCGGTCCTGGTCGCCCGCGACCGGTCCGCCTGCGTCTGCCGTTCCCGCACCCGCTCCGCCGACCCGCAGTCCCGCGGTCAGTCCGAACGCAGGAAGTCCACGATCAACCGGGACAGTTCGGCCGGTTGATCCTCCGGCACGAAGGTATACGAGTCGGCCACGGTGGCCCGGTGCACGTCCGGCAGCTTCTCGGCGAGCCGGTCGGCCAGGTGTGCCGGGAACACCCGGTCGTCGGCCGCGCCGACCAGCAGCACCGGATGTTTGAACTCGGGCAGTTTCTCGGCGGCGGCCAACGTGTATTTCTTGTGGATGCCACGCAGGATTCGTTGCGTGTCACGCCGGATCGCCGCGCTTTCGTGCGCCGGCCGCAGGTACGAGGCGACGACGTCCTTGGGCGGCAGTTTCTTGGTGACCATGCCGAACGCCAACGGCGACCGTTGGACGAACTCGAACCGCGCCAGCCGGGACAACAACCACACGAACCCCGGCACGGCGGACAGCGTCGTCAACGGCTTGAAACCGGGCGGGAGGAAGTAGTCGAACGCGTCGCACGGTGTCAGGACGACGCGACCGACACGGTCCGGGTGCTCGGTCATCAGCAGTTGGGTCAACGCGCCGCCGGTGTCGTTCGCGACGACGGTCGCGTCCTCGATGTCGAGCCCGGCGAGGAACTCCGCGATCAGGCGGGCCACGCCGGGCGGCGACAGGTCGGTCGACGGTGGCATCGGGACGGTGTGCGCGCCCAACGGCCAGTCCGGCGAGATGCACCGGTAGCCGGCGTCCGCCACGGTCGGGACGACGTTCCGCCAGATGTCCGCGTTGACCAGGATCCCGTGCACGAACACCACCGGCGGGCCGTCACCGCGCTCGCGGTAGGCGATCCGGCCGGAAGGCAGGTCGATCGTGTGTGCTGTGCCGAGGTTCGCGCTGTCCGCCATGCCTCCACAGAAACATACATGCAGTATGTATGTCAACGCCGATCAGTCGGGCAGCACGTCCGCCGTGAACATCGCGACCAACTCCATCCCGCCGATCTCCACCAGGTTCGCGCCCGACGCCTGCCACTCCGGCGTCGCGAACGCGGCCTTGGCCGCCTCCTTCGACTCGAAGTACAGCTCGGCGATCAGGTACGGCTCGGTGTCACCCAGGAAGCCCGGCACGAACACCCGTGCCACCTTGGCCACCTCGGCCCGCACCAGGCCGGGCGTCTTCATGACCAATGGCACGTGCTGGCCGAAATAGCCCTCGTCGAAGGCCGACGGATCCGCCGGTTTCCGGTACAACGCGATGTACTTGTGCACGGGTTGGGGCCTCTCGTCGAAGGATTTGTCGTCCGATAAGAACTATGCACGCTATCCGCCGGATGGCGGCGGTGAGATCGCGTCCGGTGCTCGAGACAACACGCCCGGTACCGGACGACTATGGATCATTAGTCCGATCCGGCGACATTGTTAGCAGCGAGCACCACAACGAGCGATCATCACCGGTAGCCTGCGAGTCACGCGCGATGGAGTCTGGCAGGGAGTGTCGAGACTGAAGTGGAGCAGGACGAGCCGCTGACAGCGGGCCAGTTGCCGGAATGGGACCAAGAGGTGCGCCGGCTGGTCAACGCTGGACAGTTGGCCGAGGCCAACGTCTTGTTCGACAAGGTCATCGCGCATCACCCCAAGACGGTCGACCACACCGTGCGAGCGGCACTGCAGATCTCCCGCGCGATCTCGGCATGGCGGCTCGGGCGCATCCCACTCGCCCTGGAACTGGCCGCGGACGGCTGGACCGACCTCGGCTCGGTGACCGAAGGCCCCGCCGCCGCGTACACCCTCGGACTACTCGGTTACCTGCTGGAGAACCTGGGCAACCGGCGGGCCGCGCTGGACGTGCTGCGGCAGGCGGTCCGGCTGGGCCGGGGCACCGACAACCCGGTGATCATCGGCGGCAACCTCCAGAAGCTGGGTGGCACCCTCAACTTTCGCGCGGCCGAGGCGGATCCCGACTCGGCGCGCGTCGCGTTCGAGGAAGCCCGCTCGGTACTCGCAGAGGGCCTGTCGATCTCCGGCCTCTCGGGCAGGGACCACCGGGCCCTGCTCGGCGCCTACGGCCGGTCGCTGGCCGGACTCGGCGAACTGGCCGCCGCGGCCGAGGCCGGGCGCCAGGTGCACCAGCTCGGCGTCGAGGCAGGCGACCTGTGGGCGCAGGCGGTCGGCGCGTGGGTCCTGGCGTGTGTCCACCGGGCGCGGGGCGAGCTCGTCCAGGCCCGCACCCTGGCCGCACGGGCCGTGCACCACACCGAGCGCATCGCCGACACCTCACTGTTGCTGCGGTTCTCCCAGGACCTGGCCGACATCTGCGCCGAACTCGAAGACCCGGTCGGCGAGGCGGAGGCGTTGCGCCGCAGCCTGTCCGCCGCCAGGAAGGCCGCCGACACCCTGCGCGACGGCCTGTCCCAGGCCATGGAGCAGCGCCGGCTCGCCGCGGCCGCGCAGCGAATGGCGATGGCCGCGCAGGAAGCGGCCGCGCGCGATCCGCTGACCGGCCTGGCCAACCGGCTCGGCCTGGAACGCACCGCGCCCGCGATGCTGGCCAGGGCGGTCGATGACGGCCGGACACCGTGGCTGGTCCTGGTCGACGTCGACTGGTTCAAGGGCGTGAACGACGACGCCGGTCACGCGGCCGGTGACTCGGCGCTGCGCGAGATCGCGCAACTGCTGCGCCACGAGTGCCGCAGCGACGACCTGGTCGCGCGGTGGGCCGGCGACGAGTTCGTCGTCCTGTTGGGTGACGCCAGCGGTGACCGGGACGCCGGCCCGGTGGTCGCCGAGCGCATCCGGGCGTCGGTGGCCAGCCACGACTGGACGATGGTCCTGGGCTCGGCCCGCCGGCCGACGGTGAGCATCGGCGTGGCCAGCGGCCCGGTCGTCCTCGACGAGCTGTTCGCGGCCGCCGACCTCGTGCTCTACCAGGCGAAACGGCAGGGCCGCAACCGCGTGGCGGTGTACCAGCCGATCGCCGACATCAGCCAGCTGGCCAGCGAGCGCTAGGCGATCAGTCCACCCCGGTACGCCACCAGCGCCGCCTGCACGCGGTTCGCCGCGCCGATCTTGCCCAGCACCGCCGACACGTAGCCCTTCACCGTGGCCTCGGACAGGTGCAGCGTCGCGCCGATCTCGGCGTTCGACATGCCCTGCCCGATCAGCGCCAGCACCTCACGCTCCCGATCGGACAGCACGGTGAG
>Ga0207664_10003200_pt1 | contig 10884 bp, 6 predicted proteins | sample LARL83metaG_FD_184349 | JGI IMG/M metagenome (GOLD analysis project Ga0207664, IMG submission 184349) | Corn, switchgrass and miscanthus rhizosphere microbial communities from Kellogg Biological Station, Michigan, USA - LAR L8-3 metaG... | ecosystem: Host-associated > Plants > Roots >...
CATCTCGGGCTGGCGCGGTCCCCGGCATTACCGGCTCATCCCGACCCGGGCGAACGGCCAGCCGGCCTTCGGCTGCTACCTGCAGGACGACCAGGCGCAGGTGTTCCGCGCGCACGGGATGATCGTGCTGACGCTGGAGGGCGAGCGGATCTCGGCGGTCACGCGGTTCGTCGACAACAGCAACATGGCGCGGTTCGGGCTGCCGCGGATGCTCGCCTGAGTGGGCGGGGTCGCGAACGTGCGGGAAGCGGGTCCGCGGGGCTCCTGTGCCTGTCGCGCAACACCGCGCTCGGCCTGGTAGGCTCTCGTCATCCCGGGCCGTTGGCGCAGCGGGAGCGCGTCTCCCTGACACGGAGAAGGTCACTGGTTCAAATCCAGTACGGCCCACCAGCTTGAAGAGATAAATCGAATAGCTCGAACAGTACTTGGGGCCATTCCGGGGCCAAGTGATTTCAGTCGAGCCAAGTAGTCGCCCGTCCACCCACACTGTCCTGACCTTGAGGTTCGCTAGTTCTCGTGGGGCGGCTGACTGCGGGTTGTCTCATCTGAACTGGCTCTTTCCGAGGAAGCTCCTATTGCCAGCGAAGTGGCAGCGTGGTGCGCGCTTGGGCCGATGATCCGGCGGCGAGTATTTCGATCCAGGTGATGGCCCGGCTCAGCGGCGGCACTACCTCCAGGCGCAGTGTCATCTCGCTGTGGTCTTCCGCGCTCCAGCGGCGGGCGGTGGCGCGTGTGGCGTGCCACCATCCGCGGCTATCGCGTACCCATATCCTCAGCGGGAGATCCAGTTCCGCCCCCGGCGGTCCGCCAGGACCGGGCGGCGTCACACCGCCGGCATGTCCGTACAAGACGGTGCTGCCGTCGACATTATGCAATCCGAGGACCGAGAGCGTGATCCCGTCCAGTTCAGGAAGCGCCACGGCCGTGGCGGCGCAGCCGTCGTGGCCCAAGGCCTGCTCGGGCTGGCGGCGGCGGTAGTGCGCGAGCATGTTGAGCCACGGCTCGGGCAGCTGCCGGGCGGGCCGGGCGGTGATGCCGTGGCCGCCGACCCTCAGGGTCGCGCACAACGCGGCGAGTTGGCCGGGGAGCGGGCTGAGCGGGGACAGAGCGCCGCATGCCTGCAGGGCCGCTATGGCTTCGCCGAGTCCGTCGGCGACGCAGGAGAACGGCTCGGCTGCTGACGCGGCCGGGTGGAGCCGGATCTCGTGCGGGAAAGCCAGGGCCAGCAGGAGCAGCCGGATTGCCATCTGGTGCAGCAGGTGCTCGCCGGGGCTGGTGTCTGCCTCGCGGACAGCCACGCCGGTGCCGTCGGACGGCGCGTTCCCCGGGTTCAGGCCGATGTGCACGGCTGGCTCGCCGGGGATGGTGGTGAGCTCCAGCCAGCGGATTCCCGGCGGCGGCCCTGGATTCAGGGTGACCTCACCGGCCAGCTCGGTGGGCCGCTGTCCGCGGCGGCCCCGGAAGCCCATCCGGTAGCTGGCGCCGTGGTCGTCCCGCACGGTGAACCGGTGTACCGGAAAGACGGCGAAGGGCCGGTACATGCCGTTGTGCTCGATCCCCGGCGGCACGAACTCGCCTCGCGCCCGGGTGATGACCGTGAGCCGCGCCCCGGGCGCTGTCTGCGCGTACGACAACAGGTGCATCTCGCCGCTGACATCGTCGCCGCGGACCGGGATCACCTGGCCCAGCGGGATGACCCGGCCGGGAGCCGCCGGCGATCCGGCCGGTCCCGGCACGCCGGCCGCCGCTGTGCCGGATGCGCCGGCGACGGCTCTGCCGGAACCTGCCGGTGGCCGGGACCTCATCAGCATGCCCAGCGGCAGATGTGCCACCGGTGACCGCATCAGCGATCGCGGATCCGGGCCGGGCTGGCCTGCCGCGCCGGCCCGGCGAGTGCCGAGGGCCAGCATGAAGCGATCCACGATTTGATCAGCGACCTCACGGTCTATCGCGCGCACGGCGGTCAGTACCCGCGCGACCTGGGCCACCCGGGAGGAGGTGCCGGTTTCCAGGGCGGCCAGCAGCGCGGACATCGCGTGAGCGCTGTGGCTGTGGACCGCACCGCGAGTGATGTGCAGCGCGGCCGCGGTCTCGGTCTCGGACAGGTTCCCGTAATACTGCAGTGCGAGCACCTCGCGTTGCCGGATGGGCAGGTCGTACAGCGCAGCCGCGACGGCAGACCGCTGCCGCACAACGAGAGCTCCGGGCTCGGCGCCTGGCGTGACAGCCGGGATCGCAGCGCCCTCCCGCGGAGTTGTCGCGGCCCCGCGCAGCTCCGCCTCGGCCACGAGCCGCAGGTAGGTTTCCGCGCGTTCGCGGTTCACCCCCTCAGTGTCCTCCAGCCTCGAGGCGCAGCTAACCGAGCCGCCGCTAGGTTTGAAGCTGGCGCCGCGGAGGCATCGAGGAGCGCCTTCACCCTGCAGGCCGTGCCCTACCACGCCGCCGGGCTGCGCGCCAGCCGCCCGGCGCCAGTGCAGAATGGCCGCATGGATCTTGGATTGCGGGACAGGGCCTACCTGGTGACCGGCGGCAGCCGTGGCCTAGGGTTCGCCGCCGCCCAGGCACTGGTCGCGGAGGGCGCCCGCGTCCTGCTCAGCGCTCCGCACCAGGCCACGGCCTCCGCCGCCGCGGACCGCCTCGCCCAGGACGCCGCGACGGGCACCGCCGCCTGGATCGTCGCGGATAATGCCGATCCCGCTGCCCCCGGCTAGCTGATCACTGCCGCGCGGGACCGTTTCGGCTGCAAGCCGGGCGTCTGCTCGCCGGCCAGTTCCCGCACCGGGCACCCCAGCATGCCGGGTACGCCTGCCAGGTCCGCGGCAGCGTGGCCCTCCTGGTTGTCCCCGGTGCCCGTGACGACCACCGCAGCCGGGACTGCGGGATGCCGCGTACTGATGGTGACCCACGCTGTCTCCGGCGCCCTGATCACGTGGCGTCATGACGGGATCGGCACCCGGCGGCTTCATGGACCCCCTTTTCAAACTCGCCGCCCCGGCAATGGCGAACTGAGTCACAACGACGCGCGACCTTGGATGCTGATGGCCAAGCATGGGGCCCGTCCGCGCAGGTCCAGCCGCCATTGCCTGCTGATCCAGACGCTTCGGGCCGAAATGGTCGCCAGCGTGCCGGCTACCGGGGGCTGGTGGCGGCAAAGAGTGCGGCTTGAACCATGGCAGAGATGTCGTCAACAAGGTCGGAGTTGACGGCTACCACCACAGGGATCGTTCCCGCGAGGATGCCGAAGAACGTATGAAGGCCCGCTGGGCCGTCGCCGAAGTCGCCTTCCTTACCCCGGTAGCCGGCTTGGCCGGTGACGGAGCAGTCCCAGCCGAGACAGTCGTCGTCCATCTGCTGCCGTTGCCTGTCTGACAACAGGCTGTTGCCGCTGATGAGGCCCTCGAGTACCCGGCGCAGGCTGGCCGGTGTCATAAACCAGCCGCCGGCGGAGCACGCCGATGGTCCCGCCGGCGCCGGCCTCCCCGCTGCCGGCCCGGGGCCGGGCTGCGGGTACATGAGCATGGCATTGCGGACTGGCGCGCACGTGGCGTCCGTGACGCCCACCGGATCGAATACCTGACGCTGAACATAGCTGATGAAAAAGCGGTTCGCAGCTGCGGCGCGCGCCGCTGGCCCCGGGTCGGGAACCCCCTCCATGAAGGGCAGCATGTCCCGGAAGATGGTGAAGTTGATGTTGTTGTAGTCCGCCGCGCGCTTGTCCACCTGCTGGATGCCCTGCCTGACCTGTTCCCGTGCCGCATTATCGGTCTCGAAGACCCGGCCGCTGTCGAGGCGGAATCCTGCCTGGTGGGTCAGCAGTTCACGGAAGGTGATGGTGTTGATGCCCGGGCCTTTGACCCAGTCCGGGGGCAGAAAAGGAGAGATCGGGCTGTCGATGCTGAGGTGGTGCCGGGTCAGTGACTTCAGGACGGCAATCGTCGTGAACATCTTGCCGACGCTGGCGACATTCACCATGACATCCGGTCCCATTGCGAGCCGCGGCGGGTCCGCGGCCGTGCGGGCAAGACCGGAGGCAACAGCTTTCGACGTCCCGATGAGCGCGACGTAGCCGACGACGTTTCCCTTGAGCTGGGTATCGATGCTGTCCGCCAACCGGCTGAGCGAAACGCACCCACTGGAAGTACAGACCCTATCGGCGGAACCCGCCGGCACCGGCGGCGGGGTTGCCGCCGGACCCCCGGCGTTCGGCCCAGCGCCGCAGCCAGCGATGCACGACGCGGCCAGCGCCACTACCCCTAGCGCAACTATCCAGAACCGGCTGACTACCGCGGACCTCCCCGCTCGCCCCGCAGCTTGACGAAGGTACGAAGCCAAGTCCCCGCTCCGGCGCCTGGAACGTCGCCTTCCGCCCGACCCCGCAGAGTGAGTCTCGTCAAGTGAACTGGCCGGCGCGTGCCGGGCGCGGCGGGCGGCGAGGCTCAGCGCGTCGCGTTCGGCCTGGCGGTGCAGGTCGCTGGTGTGGGCTTTGGTCATGTCGTGCAGGATGGTCGGGTGCATGGCGGTCTCCTTAAGGGTGGTAAGAAATGGGCCGCCAGGGGCAGGCGGGCGTGACCGTACTGGTCAGGCGCGAAAGTTGCCGATGGCGTCGTGGTCGCGCTGCCGGGCGTCGACGAGGGCGATGCGGGAGCAGATCTCCGGGGACCGGCGGGTGGCGTGGCCGTCTAGGGCTGGTCGCCCGGGCAGTCCGGTTTCTTCCTGAAGGCCCGGGTCAGGGCCCCGGGCAGCCCGTCACGGGCCGCGGGCCGATGCATGCGGGTCCGGGACGGATCGCCGGGCCATTCCACGCCGGCCGCCGTGGTCGCGTGGTGTGCTAGAAGCTGCTGGTGCACAGCGCCTCACCCCTTATGCGCCAATCCCGGGTGTGCCCTTGGCTTGTTCTGGTATCGGCTGATGGCGCCGGAGGGGCCACTTTCCTGATCGTCGTGGTGACCCTTGGCTGACGGCCGGCTTGCGGCCTGTGCGGTTCGCGTTGCGCTGCTGCGCGGCGTTGTGCGGCATAGACGCTGTCGACTACAGTGTTGCCGCAACATGTCCTTGTTCAAACGCGACTGTCGCCAAGTGTCGCCAACACGGCGGGCGGCAGCGCGGCGGAGGCGGGAGGTTCGCCGTGCCAGGGCGGATCACGCCACGCCAGGTGAGTGAGCAGGCCAGGGCCGCGGCCCGGCAGCGGCTGCGCGAGGCCCGCGAGACGGCCGGGTTGTCCCTGCGCGGGCTGGCGGCGGTGATGACCGGCCACGGTCACCGGGTGGGCTTCGCGCATCTGGCCCGGGTGGAGTCCGGGGAGCGGAGCATGACCCGCGACCTTGTCATCGCCTGGGGCATGGCCACCGGCCAGGCTGATCCGCAGGCGTGGGCCCGTCAGGTGGTGGAGGTCCTGGGCCAGGACCGGCTGGGCCACTCCCGGCAGGTCCTGGAGATGGACTTCCGCCCGCCGCAGCCGGCGGAAGTCCCCGACGTCCTCAGGGCCGGGGACCTGTCCTGCCGGATCAGGTCGCCGGAGGCGATCTATGCCCGTGCGGCCGGCCTGCTCGCCCAGGCGCCGAAGGCCACCCCCGGCGATGACCAGCCGGTGGTGGTGACGACGCGCGGCCCGCTGGCCCGGGCCTTCCGCGAGGCGGCGCAGTCCATCGCACCCAGCGCGATCGTGCCCGGCGGCCCCGATGCGCGCAAGCTCGTCCAGCTGGCGGCCGCGCCGGCCCCCGAGGAGCGCCTGCGGGTGGTAGAGGAGATGCTGGCCGCCAGCGCGGTGGTCCCCCCCGGCCCCGGTGCCCGGCCCGGGCAGGCCCGGGAGGCCCGGGGTCTGTACGAGCCGCTGGTCGCGGCCAGTGCCACCGAACCGGACATCATCGCGGTGCCCCGCACCGGCGGCGCGGTCGTGCTCAGCCACCCCGGCGGCGGGTGCCTGTGGCTCCCGGTTCCCGGCGATGATTACCAGGCCCTGCGCGAGTATCTAGACCCAGCCCTGCGGCAGGCCCGGTCCAGCCCGGTCATCGAACTCGCCCGGGCCGGCCAGCTGGTGAACCAGTACTGGTACAAAGAGTGGGAGACCACGCTTCTGGAGCAGGAGGAAGACGCCGAGGAGCGGCTGTTCCTGCAGCCGCACCTGGGAGTGCACACGATGACGCCGGAACTGGCCGCCAGCAGAGGGCGGCTGGAGGCGCGCGTAGGAGCACGGCGTGTCATGGAGCAGGACACCGAATCCTGGCTCGGGCTGCGGGCGGAACGCATCGCGGTCTTCCGGCGCAAGCTGAGGCAAGGCGGGTGCCGGTACCGGGATATCGCGTCCGCCGAGACGGTCGATGCCATGGTCGCGGACGGCTACACCCACATCCGCAGCGTGCCCCTGCCGGCCCGTGAGGATTCCGGGGACAAGTCCGAACGGCTGGCCTGGGCAAAAGAGCAGCTGAGCAGTGTCCGGGATCTCATGACTTCCTATCCCGGCGGTTACGAACTCCGGTTCGCGCCCAGCGACAGGATCCCGGGCAACAGGCTGTGGTCCCTGGTACGGAAGCCTGGCCAGCAGGCCGAGGTCCTGCTCACTTTCACCCTCACCGACCAGGCATCTGGCCAGGTGCAATCACCGCACGGCCAGGGGCCGTGGTTCGCCAACGCGCTCGTCCGCGACGCCGAAGTGTCGAAGCGGTTCCGGGAAGAATTCGAACAGCTATGGCACGAAGCTCCCGGCCGCGACCACACCCTTCACGTCCTCCAGGAAAGCATCGACAAGATCAGCGCCGTCGGCTGATGGCCAGATCACCGAACACGCCGAAGTTCCGGTCGCCGGACCCAACGCACCGGCCGGCGATCAAGGCCCTGGAACTGACCGGCTGTTACGCGGCGGCAGGGAACCTGTCGTATTACCCCGCCCGGTGAGCACGTCCCGGCTCACCCGGGGCTGCGCGGGGACCGGGAACCGCTGGTCATCCGGACCGGTAAGCGTGGCTGCCCGCCCACAGTGCCGGTGATCCGCGTCCTCCTGCAGCGCTAGCGACGCGGCGGGGAACCAGGACGGGTTCCCGGCTATGTCCAGCCGCGACATACCCTGACCGGCGCTCCTCTCCGAAGGAGAGACGGCGTCTCACAGCCAGGCCATCTGCGGCGGAACCGGACGCCGGCCGGTCTCGCGGCCACACTGATGGCCGTACACAGATCACCCTTTCCGGGCGCAGCACGGGCTGCCACGTTGGCTATCAGATTGCCGCCCATAAGGCGGCTTGGCGTGTGTCCTGATGGATGGTGCTCGTCAGCCGGTGGCCAGGATTGGGGCGGGTCAAGTCAGTGCCGCCGTGTGGTGTGCCCGCGGGCGGCAGCTATGGTGATTCACGGCAAGGTGGCGGACGGCAGCCGGAGGCAGCGATGGGCGCGATGGCGGGCGGCGAGGAGCCGGCTGCGGGCATCCGGGTCTCGGACGCCGAGCGGGATGCGGCTGTTGAGCGGCTCAGCGCAGCCACCGGGGACGGGCGGCTGACGCTGGAGGAGTTCAGCCAGCGGATGGAGGTCGCCACCACGGCGCGGACCCGGGCTGATCTTGACGGCCTGGTGGCTGACCTTCCCGCGGATGCCGCTACGGCTGGCAGCGCTGCCTCCGGCCCGCCGTCCTGGCATGTCTCGCCGATCGGCGGCCTGAAGATCCGCGGGCCGTGGCGGATGGACCGCCATGTGATCGTGGTCAGCCTCGTCGGCGGCGCCCAGCTGGACCTCAGTCAGGCTCAGCTGGCCGCCCCGCAGGTCACGCTGACCAAGGTATCGCTGGTGGGAGGGACGAAGGTCACGGTTCCCCCGGGGATACGCGTCGAGGCGTCAGGTTTCAGCCTGATCGGCGGGACCAGGATCGATGCTGGCCCGGAACCAGGTCCCGGCGCGCCGACCGTCCGTATCCGCGCGTTCGCACTCGTCGGCGGAATCCGGATCCGCCGCAGCGGGACATCCGGGCGGTTACGGCGACCGTCCTTCCAGCCGTGGTTTACTGCGGGACCGGCTCACCCGTCCTGACGCCAGGGTCGCGGCCGCGGCGCGACCGATGATCATGCCGCCGCAACGGATCGCCGATTTAGTGCGCCCAGGCGCGGCACCGCCCCGCATGGCCGACCAGATGCACGTCAGCCGGTTCTGCGTGCGCGGGTACACGATCGTCATCGCAGCATGGTCGCGAGGCATCGTGTTGCATGGCCTCACCACCCGACCTCGTGAGCGGCGCCCGCGACGAGACAAGTGCTGGCCCCGTGCGCCGCCGGGGTAATTCGTGCTCGTGGCTCCGAACTCGCGCGACGTGGCGAGAAATCGACAGGTGGTTTCGATGAGTTCACGCGTAGTTTTCCGCACCAGCACGCGGATTTCACCCTGGCTGCTTAGGAATACTGGGGCGCCGAACAGGTCGGCGCGGTCGGGAGTTCCAGTGACCAAACGAAAGACCTTCGCGTGCCTGGCGGCGAGTGCTGCTGCGGCCGCGTCTACGCTGTCTGCATTGCAGGGCTCGGCTAACGCTGCAGCGCACGTGCCCGCACCGGTGAGCAAGCACGTGCTGCTGATTTCGGTCGATGGCATGCACCAGAGTGACCTTGACTGGTACGTCGCCAACCACCCGAGTTCGACGCTTGCCAAGTTGATTCACACCGGCAGCGAGTACACGAATGCGCTGACCTCCAACCCGTCGGACTCCGACCCGGGGGGCACCGCGCTGATGACCGGCGGTAACCCCAAATCGACCGGCGTCTACTACGACGTCGAGTACAGCCACAAGGTCGACGAGGCGGGCGCTGCCTGCACCCCGGGCCAGCCGGCGACCGGTGGTGACGTCATCTACGACTCGCCGGACGACGCGTTGGCGAACGTCCCCGACTTCATCGACCCGGCGAACGGCACCTTCCCGTCGTTCGACGAGAACGGTTCGATCTACCCGCAGGGTGTTGACACCAACCCGGCAGCGATCATGAACCTGAAGTTCGACCCGGGCACGTCGCTCAACTCGGGCACGTTCCCAGTCGACCCGCAGACCTGCAAGCCGATCACCCCGTGGGACTACCTCGGCGACAACACGATCTTCCAAGTCATCCACAACGCCGGCCTGCGCACCGCTTGGTCTGACAAGCACGAGGTCTACGCGTCGTTCAATGGTCCGGGCTCGAACGGCCAGAGCATCGACGACCTCTTCTCGCCGGAGATCGACTCGCAGGCTGTCATGCCGAACGGTGTCCCGTACCCGCAGGACGACGACTGGGCGCACATCGACGCCGCCACCAAGCAGTACGACGGCTACAAGGTCCAGGCCATCCTGAATGAGATCGACGGTCTCGACCACTCGGGCAAGACCCACGCCGGCACCCCGGCGATCTTCGGTATGAACTTCCAGACCGTCTCGGTCGCGCAGAAGATCCGCTCGACTCCGACGACGTTGATCGGTCCGGACGCGAACGGCAACTACACCACCAGCGCTCCGGAGCCAGGTGGCTACCACTGGGTCAACGGCCGGCTCGTTCCCGGCCCTGTCCTCTCAAGCGCCCTCAACTACGTCGACGCTCAACTTGGCCGCATGGTCTCGCAGATCCACAAGGACGGCCTCGCGGGCTCGACGACGATCATCGTCACCGCCAAGCACGGCCAGTCGCCGCAGGATCCGAACAAGCTCATCACAGTCCCGGACGGCCCGATCATCAACGCGATCAACGCCGCCTGGGCGCAGACGCACCCGAACAACACGAGCCTGATCGTCGCCGGTACCGACGACGACCTGTGGCAGTCCTATCTGTCGGACAACTCGCAGGCAGCTTGCGACTTCGTCAAGAGCTACCTGTGGAACCACACCGCTCAGGGTGACGACGTCAACAAGAATCCTGTCACCGTCCGGCACTCGGGTCTCGCTCAGATCTGGGCCGGCGCTGACGCCGCCAAGTTCTTCGGAGTCCCGGTCGGCAACGGCCACTACCCGGACGTCTTCGGCAAGGTCCAGGAGGGCGTCGTCTACTCGGGACCGACCAAGCTTGCCGAGCACGGTGGTATGAACACCGGCGACCGTCACGTCCTGATGATTGTCAGCGGCCCGGGCATCCCGGTTCGGGTCCAGTCCAAATCGGTCGAGACCACCCAAGTCGCGCCGACGATCCTCGCCCTCCTGGGGCTCGACCCGAACAAACTGACGGCCGTTCAGGCTGAGGGTACGCAGGTCCTTCCCGGCCTTGGTCGACCGCACCGGGGGCGCTGACCCCGGGGCGTGAGATGCGCCGCTAATCGGCAGCACCAAACGGGAGGCCGGAGCGAACCGCCCCGGCCTCCCTGCTTTCGACGATCCCGGAAGCTTGCTGATCACCTGGTATCGAAATAACGGCAGGCTGTTCATAGGTGCTCGCTCATCGGCCAGATCGGACGACGCCAGCGCACAGATCGATCTGATCGGCATGCCCTGGATGATCGTCAGCCAGGAGCCGTCAGCCGTACCGAAGGCGCGGCTGTGTGCGCGCCGGACGCCGACCGGCGCTGATCACGGCGCGTCGTCTACTTCTTAGCGCGGCGTGCGAGCGGATCGCCGACTCTGTGGCACCGGTGATCGTATTGGTAAGACCGTCCTCGAAGTCCCGGAACATCCGGTTCGGCGCGCTGTTACCGCGGCGGAGGACTGGTCAGGGTCTTCGCGATCGACCTGGTCCCGGAGCTCGTCTGGACCGGGCGCGCGCATGAGGAAGTCAGCGCAGTCGCCCGACGGACCGTCGCGCTGCCGGATCGCTGGCAGCGGGCGTACCAGAAGGTCCCCCGGAAGAAGTCCGCGGGGCGGTGTCGGATCGGGGCGGAGGCGTTCGTAGCAGGGGTGAGAGCCCGCGAGGGGCGCCCCTGGGAGAAGGGAACCGCGATCATGAAACTGACGGTCATGACGCA
>Ga0207664_10003201_pt1 | contig 10883 bp, 7 predicted proteins | sample LARL83metaG_FD_184349 | JGI IMG/M metagenome (GOLD analysis project Ga0207664, IMG submission 184349) | Corn, switchgrass and miscanthus rhizosphere microbial communities from Kellogg Biological Station, Michigan, USA - LAR L8-3 metaG... | ecosystem: Host-associated > Plants > Roots >...
CGCACGATCGCCTCGCCGGCACGCCGCGCGCGCACCATCGCGGTCGCGACGTGGACGCCTTCGTACTCCTCGCCGACCGCCTTGGCGCGCCGCAGCGCCTCCTGCGCGCGTCTGACCTGCGCCTCCGGCAGGCGCGCGTCGATCGGCAGCGAGAGCGGCACCTCGAAGACCCAGATCGCCTCGATCGTCGCGCCCTGCTCGTCGAGCTCGTCGCGCACCTCGCCCGCGAGCCGCCCAGCCGTCTGCACGATGTCGTCGTCGAGCGGCTTGCCGAAGATCGGCACGAGCAGCGAGCCGAACTCGGCGCGCGCCGGCTCGCCGCGCAGTGCGCGCTCGGGCACGGTGACGCGCCGCAGCAGCGGGTTGCCGTCCGCGCGGCGGTAGACGACGTAGAGGAGGAGCCCGGCGAGCAGCCAGCCGAGCCCCACGAAGCGCGCACCCGCGTGCAGCACGACGACCGTGACCCACGCCCCGCCCGACAGCAGCGCCCCGAGCACCGCCGGCAGCGGCAGCGAGGCGCCGCCGAGGCGGATCGAGAGCGGGACGCGGTAGGCGCGCTCGCGCTCGGGCTCGCGGTAGCGCAGCCGGATGATCGAGAGGTGCGCGATCGTGAACGCGAGCATCGCGCCGAACGCGTAGATGCCCACGAGGAAGTCGAGGTTCGCCGGGATCGTCAGCGCGGCGGCGATCAGCGCGGCCAGGCCGATCAGCACGAACGGCGTGCCGCGTCTGGGGTGCAGTCGCCCGAGCGCGCTGGGGATCTGGCGGTTGGTCGCCAGGCCGTAGGCGAGTCGCGAGATGCCGAGCATCGCCGAGTTCGCCGCCGCGACCAGCCCGACGACCGCCGTGACGGCGACCGCGTCGCGCAGCACGGCGGCCAACCAGCGCTGGGAGAAGGCGTCGGCGACCGACAGCAGCGGCGCCTCGATGTCGCGGTCGGTGAAGGCGTGCGGACCGCCGGCGATCGGCAGCGCGCTGACGCCGACGATCGCGATTCCTACGTAGACGAGCAGGATCGTGCCGACGCCCGGCCCGACGAGCCGGTGCAGGCCGCGCGCGGTCGTCTCCGTCTCGCCGGCGAGGCTCGAGGCCGCCTCCAGGCCGGTGAAGGCGATCGTCGCGATCGTCAGCGCGTAGACGGCGTCGCGCCAGGTCGGCGAGCTGCCGAGGTGGATCGTGTCGGCGATCGCGTGCGGATGCAGCAGCAGCGCGAAGCCGAGCACGATCAGCAGCAGCTGGATCGCGAGGTCGGCGAGCGCGACGAACAGACCGCGCCGCAGCTGGCGCACGCTCACGCCCATCACGTTGACGACGGCGACGAGCGCGATGATGGCGATCGCCACCGCCAGCTCCGGCGCCCCGCTGCCGAGCGGCCCCCAGAACTCCGCGAGGTAGTTCGTCGCCGTGAAGGCGGTGACGGCGAGCAGGATGCAGTAGTCGAGCAGGATCGCCCAGCCGGCGACGAAGCTGACGAGCTCGTTGAAGGCGTAGCGCGCGAAGACCGAGGAGCCGCCGCGCTCGCGGTGCAGCGCCGCGCCCTCGACATATGTCATCGACGCGAGCGCGAAGAACACGCCCGCGACCAGGAAGACGAGCGGCGTCAGTCCGAGCGCCCGCTGCGCGACGACGCCGAGCGCGAAGTAGACCGAGCTGACGGACATCGTGTAGACGAGCCCGAACAGCGCGCGGGCGCTGAGCGTGCGCGGGTTCACGAGCCCCGCCCCTGCCGCGCCTGGAGGTAGAGCCGCGCGCCGCCGGCCGCGACGAACAGCACGCCGAGCACGAGGCCGACCGCGAGCGCGCCGCCGCCGGCGCTGAGCGTGCGCACGACGAGCCCGACGCCGATCGCGATCATCGCGATCGACAGCAGACGGGTCGAGGAACGGTGGAGCTGGCGCGGGTCGGGCATGACGGGTGCTCGCGGGTAGCGTAGAGCGGGGGGCGGCTCGGACGGCCCTCAGGCCGCCGCGGCCGCTTCCACCGGCGCCGCGCGGCGCCCGCGCGAGGACTCGATGATGACCCGGCACGGGCGCTCGGCGAGCACGGTCTCGAGCGTGCGGCCGAAGACCGATCCGCCGCCGGCGCGCTCCGGCAGCGGCATCACGATCGCGCGCGCGCCGATCTCGCGCGCCTCGTCGACGATCGCACGGCCGGCCTGCCCGGCGCGCACCTTCTGCCAGTGGCCGGTGACGCGCCGTCCGCCCTGCACCTTCGCCTGCTCGATGATCTCCTGCGCGGCCTGCTCCTGCTCGGGCAGCAGCGCGTGGATCGGGCTCGTCGCCGGCACGACGATCGTCACGAGCAGGTGGATGCCGCGGCTGCGGCGCGCCGCCATGCGGATCGCGGTCGCGAGCACGTCGGGCTCGAACTCGCGCTCCTCGAAGGCGACGAGCACCGACTCGTACTCGGCCTCGTGGTCGACGACCGGCTTCGGGACCGCGACGCGCGTCGTGGTGGCGAGGTCGAGCCCCTGCCGGCGGCGGTAGATCGCGTAGAGCGCGACGCCGAACGCGAGCCAGCCGATCCCGGCAAGCGCGACGTCGACGTGCAGCGCCGTCACGGTGATCCATGCGAGCCCGGTGCCGATCCCGCCGACGATCGCGAACAGCGGCAGCGCGTGACCGCGCCAGCGCAGCGTGCCCGGGCCGCGGTAGGGGCGCGGCTGCTCGGGGTGGCTGACGCGCAGCCGCACGACCGCGACGTGCGCGATCGTGAACGACAGCATCGCCCCGAACGCGTACATGTTGCCGAGGAAGTCGGCCTTGCCGGGGACCATCGCCAGGCACGCGAGCGTCGAGAAGACGAGGATCCCGATCCACGGCGTGCGGAAGCGCGGGTGGAGCTGGCGCAGGCGGTCGGGCACCTGGCGGTGGATCCCCATCGAGTAGACGAGCCGCGAGACGCCGATGATGCCGGCGTTGGTCGCGATGAACAGGATCGTGGCGGCCAGCAGGCCGACGTACAGCTCGCCGACGCCCTGGAACGGACCGAGGCTCAAGTGCTTGACGATCCCGAGCACCGGGTCGCCGGCGTAGCCGCCCTTGTCCTCGCCGACCCCCAGCAGCGTCTGGTAGGTGCCGTCGGCGGTCTTCACGACCGGCAGGGCGGAGAGCGCGACGGCCGGCAGCAGCGCGTAGATCGCGAAGACGGCGATCACGACGCGGTTGATCGCGCGCGGGATCGTCGTCGCCTCGTCTCTGGCCTCCTCGGCCATGTTCGAGATCGTCTCGATGCCGGTGTAGGCGATCATCGCGACCGGGATCGCGATGACGAAGTCCTTCCAGGTCGGCGCGATCCCGAGGTGCACGTTGTCGATCAGCACCTGCGGCGAGAAGACGAGCACGATCCCCAGCACCACGAGCAGCAGCTGCGTCGCGAAGTCCGTGACGGCCAGCGCGATGTTCAGGCGCGCCGCCTCCTTGACGCCGAAGACGTTCACGATCGCCAGCAGCGCGACGACGACGATCCCGCCGATCACGTCGCCCGGCCCGTGGCGCAGCGGCTCCCAGAACAGCGAGCCGAGGTAGTGCGGCACGAAGAACGCCGAGATCGAGATCGTGATGACGTAGTTGAGCATCTGGCCCCAGGCGGCGAAGAAGGACCAGAACTCGTTGAAGGCGTGGCGCGCGAAGCTGGAGGACCCGCCGGCCTCCGGGTACATCGCCGTCCCCTCCGAGTAGGTGGCGGCGGTCAGGTAGAAGATGAAGCCGGCGATGACGAAGACGATCGGCGTCAGGCCGAGCGCGAAGCTCGCGACCAGGCCGAGGGCGTAGTAGATCGAGCTGCCCACGTTGCCGTAGGCGGTCGAGAAGAGGGCGTTGACCCCGAGCACCCGCTCGAGGCCGTGGAGGCGTCGCTGAGCCATCGTGGCGTTCGGGTTCGGATGCTAGATGCTCGCTTGGCGGCGCTCCGTCACGTCACCCCGGATAGGTTGCCGGCATGGCGCAGCCGTGGAGCGCGGAGGAGCTCTCAGACGCGGAGAAGCTCGCGCGCACGGGCAGGATCAGCGCACGCGACATCCGACTGACGGGAGAGCAGCTCGACCGCCTGATCACGCTGCTTCCCCGCGACGGTGACGGTGACCCTCAGGCGATCCACGTCGACCTCGCAGGCTCGATCGTCGAGGGCGAGTGCTCCTTCGGCTTCGTCCGCTTCGACGCGGCGAGCTTCGACGGCGCCGTCTTCACGGGGCCGGCGGACTTCGAGTTCGCCCGCTTCCGCCTCGGCAGCTTCGTCGGCGCATGCTTCGGCGACAGCACCGCGTTCTCGAACGCGACCTTCGTCACCGCCAAGTTCGAGCGGGCGCGCTTCGAGGCCGACGCATCCTTTCGCAGAGTCGAGTGCGCGCGACGCGCCGAGTTCCCGCGGGCGCGATTCGCCGAACCGGCCGACTTCTGCGAGGCGCAGCTCGGCGACGGCCTCTTCCGCCTGGCCGCCTTCGGCGGCGCGGCGCGCTTCGCGCGCGCCGAGTTCAGAACAGCCGACTTCACGTCCGCGACGTTCGCATCCGGCGCGAGCTTCGATCGCGCCGACTTCGCGGGTGAGGCGCTCTACGCCGGCGTATGCGTCGCCGGCGATGCGGACTTCGCCCACGCGACGTTCGGCGGCTTCGCTCGCCTCCCGGACGCCGCGTTCGCAGGCGACGTGCGCTTCGACTTCGCCGTCTTCGACGACTACCTCGACTTGGCGTACGCCACGATCGACGGCGACCTCTCCTTTCGCCGGGCTCGCTTTCGCGAAGCGCGCGGGATCGGGCCGATGCTGGTCGGGCGGCTCCTGTCGCTTCGCGGCTCGAGCTTCGACCAGCAGGTTCGCTTCGAGGTGAGCGCTCGTCGGATCGACTGCACCGACGTCATGTTCCGCGCTGGCGTCGACCTGTTCGCACGTTGGGCCGAGCTCCGCATCGAGGGCGCGGACTTCGCCGGCCCGTCGCTCGTTGCCGCCCTCCCCGCCAGCCGGACGCTCAACGACGCGGAGCCCTTCCTCGGCAGCGAGCGCCCGGCGATCGGCGGCGGATGGGAGCGCGTCCGGGCCCCCACGGGGTTCGAGCCCTCTCTGCTGACGTTGCGAGGCGCGAAGGTGGCCCGCCTGACGCTCTCGCGCATCGACGCGCGCGATTGTCGGTTCGCAGGATCTCACGGGCTCGACGAGCTGCGGCTGGAGCGCGTGACGTTCGGCACCCCGCCGGCTGCCTTGGCGCGCGGTGAACGGAGCTGGCGGCGCTGGACCGTCCGCCGCACGATCGCCGAGGAGCACGACCTGCGGGCCGCGAAGGGCCACGACGACTGGCGCCGCGGCACGGTCCTCTCCGTGGACGCCTCCGCCGCGCTCGACCCAGCCGAGGTCGCAAGCATCTACCGCGCGCTGCGCCGAGGACGCGAGCGCGAGCGCGACGAACAGGGCGCCGGTGACTTCTACTACGGCGAGATGGAGATGCGACGCATGCGCGCACGCGACGACGGACGGCCTGGCGCCGGCCGCCTCGCGCGACACGGCGCGCGTGCCGAGCGCGCCATCCTCTGGCTCTACTGGCTCGTTTCCGGTTACGGCCTGCGCGCGAGCCGTGCGCTGGCGGCGCTCGCGCTCACGCTCGCCGTCCTGGCCGTGCCGCTCGACTTGTGGGGCTTCACGCCGGACCGGAGCTACGGCCGCGCGCTGCTGTTCTCCGCGGAGAGCAGCATCAGCCTGTTCCGCACACCGGAAGCGACGCTCACGGCCGGCGGTCAGGTCGTGCAGATCATCCTGCGACTGTCAGGCCCGCTCTTCTTTGGGCTCGCGATGCTCGCGTTGCGCAGCCGCGTGAAGCGCTGAGCGGCGCCGCCGCGACGCCGGTCCTCACGGGCTGAGCAGGTTCTGGAGGATGCTCGTGATCGAGCGCGGGTCGACGCCGTGGCGGGCCTGGAAGCGCTTCGCCGCTCTGTCGCTCGCGAGCGCGAGCACCAGCTCCTCGCGCGTGCTGTGGAAGCGGCACGCGGTCGCGTCGAGGGCTTGGAGCGCGCGGTCCTGGATGAAGCCGGAGATGCCGCCGGTGCCGGGGAGCCTGCGCGGCTTGCAGGGGTCGGCGAGCACCACCGGCGCAGGCTCGTCGCGGTGGTGGAGCGCGGCGTAGGCGGCCGGAAGGCCGATCGTCAGCGCGGCCACGCCGGCAAGCGCGGCGGCCGGAAGCGCGCGCCGGCGAGCGCCCGGCGCCAGCGCCGCGGCGCCGAGCAGCGCAAGCGCGCCGGCGATCGCGAACGCGATGCGGAAGGCGTCGCCGACGGCGCTGACCAGGACGTCGTCGGCACGATGGGCGAGCTGGTCATAGGCAAGGCGCTCGGCGCCCGCATAGCTGCCGCCGTTGTCGGCGAGCGCCTTTCTCAAGCCGGCGCGGGGGCGCGCGGCCTCGACGCCGCCGAGCAGCGCCGGGGCGAGCGTGAGCTTGTCCTGCGGCGGCAGCCTGGCGTCGAGCACGAGCGCGATCCCCTGCTCCTGCGCGCGCTCGGTGACGACGTCGAGCCGGTGCGCGATCAGCGGCGCGAGCGCGATCAGCACGAGCGCGATCCCGACGTGGCGCACCGTCAGGAGCCGCGCCGCCTCCCGTGCCGTGCGCTCGGGCAGCAGCTCCCCCGCGAACGCCGGCAGCGCCATCCCCATCCCGACGCCGGCCAGCGCCTGCGGCGGCAGCGTCCACGCCACCGACGCCGTCGGCAGCCATGCCAGCGCCAATACGCCGCCGCCGACCAGCAGCGCCCCGCACAGCGCACGAGGCCGAGGCGCAAGCCGCACCTGAGCCCCCACGAGGGCAGCGAGCGGAAGCACCGTCACCGCGGCAGCGGCAGCCAACGGCTCCACGGCCCACCCGGCGACCAGCAGCAGGACAAGCCCGAAGAGCACGGCAGCCAACGAGCCAGACACCAGCGCCAGGGCGACGCCGTCCCAAGCAAGCGCCGATCGGGCGGGTGGCGGTGAGGACGCACGTGCCCCGGGCGGAAGCCCGGGGTGCGCGCGCCCGGAGGGGCACCGCCGGCGAAGCCGGTGGTCAGGACCCGCCCGCCACGGCGTTCGCAGGGCCGCGACGGCGCCACAAGCCGCGACCGGGATCTGTGCCACGAAGATCGCCTGCCACGAGAACGCCTGCGTCAGCGCCCCGCCCAGCGCCGGCCCGACCGCCGCCGCCATCACCGCCGCCCCGAGCCAGTGCCGCCGGCCCGCGGGCGTCCCGCCGGCGATCAGCTCGAACGCCGCCACCAGGCCGACCGCCCCGCCTGCCGCCTGCACGCCGCGCGCGATGAGCAGCAGCGGCAATGAGCCCGCGAGCGCGCAGAGCACCGAGGCAGCCGCGAACAGCGCGAACCCGCCTGCCCCGGCGACCCCCGCACCGACCCGGCGCACGAGCCGCTCCGCCGGCAGCAGCGCCGCCGCCAGCACGAGCGTGTAGACGGCGATCACCGCCGCGACGCCCTCGACGGTCGTCTCGAGCGCATGCAGCAGCTCCGGCAGCGCGAGCGTGACGATCGACGCGTCGGCCAGCACGAGGCCGGCCGCCACGGTCACCACCCAGGTGCGCGCGCGCATGCGTCCATGGTGACGCACGCGACCCCGGTCCCGACGCGCCTACGCCAGCCGGCGCGGCGCCAGGAACGACCACACCTGCGCGGCCGCGGAGATCGTCGCGGCCGGACCCGGGTCGGGCGGCGTCGCGCCGGGCCACTGGTGCCGCCCGTTCGCGATCGCGATGTGCACGACCGAGGTCTCGTCGGCGCAGGCGCCCCAGTCGTAGCGGACCGTGCCGGCCGCGATCGCGCGGCTGCCGGGGCGCACGCGCCGGCAGCGGTCGCGCGCGATCCAGCCGGACAGCCACGCCACGACCGATCCGCGCCCGCCCTGCGCCGGCACGCCCCAGTACGGCACGATCTGGTCGTCGCGACCGTGGATCTCGAGGACTGAGACGGGCCAGCGCGAGCGGCACGGCGGCAGCGTCGCGAAGCCGCCGGCGACGATCGCCACGCCCGCGATCCGCTGCGGCATGACGCAGGCGAGCAGCGCGGCCATGCTGCCGCCGTTGGAGACGCCGGCGGCCGTCACGCGCCGCAGGTCGACGCACCAGCGCCGCGCGACCGCACCCAGCAGATCCGAGACGAAGTCGACGTCGTCGGGCGCGCCGCGGCTCTCCTCGACGTTCCAGCGCGGGCCGTCGGCGTCGGGGAAGACGCCGATCGCCGTCGGACCGCGGTCGAGCTGGGTGGCGAGGCGCGAGTAGCGCTCCATGAAGGGACCGCTGCTGCCGGTGCCGTGGAACGCGAGCAGCAGCGGGACCGGTCCGCGCAGCGCCGCCGCGGGGACGTGCACGCGCGCCGTGCGCCGCACCCCGTGCGAGACGATCGCGAGGTCGACGTCGCCGGCTCTCGTCGCCGCGGCGGCGCCGGCGCACGCCGGCGAGGGAAGCGGACCGCGTGCCGGCGGCGCGGCGCCCCCGGAGGCGGCGACGCCGAGCGCGCTCGCGGCGGCGAGCGCGAGCGGAACCAACCTGGAGAGCAGCGGGCGACGGGCGACCAAGCGCCGGAACGCTACCGGGGCACGGAGCGCGCCGCCGCGCCAGCTCGCCGCGATGTCCGCGTCACGACGGGCTCGCCTCGAACGCCGCGACGTCCGGGACGCCGGGCGCCGGCACGAGCCGCAGCTCGAAGCACGCGCCCGCCGATCCCGGTCCCGCGAGCGTCAGCTCGCCGCCCATGCGGCGCGCCAGCTCGCGTCCGATCGCGAGGCCGAGGCCGAAGCCGGTCGTGCCGCTCGTCGCGGCGCCGCGGTGGAAGCGCTCGAAGATCGCCTCGCGCTCGGCCGCGGCGACGCCCGGGCCCTCGTCGCGCACGCGCAGGCGGCAGCCGTCGTCGTCCTCGGCCGCGACCTCGACCTGCACCGCCGTGCCCGCGGGCGCGAAGCGCAGCGCGTTGTCGAGCAGGATCCGCACGATCTGCGCGACGGCGCCGGGGTCCGCGACCGCCCACACCGGCGCCAGCGACTGCTCGAGCGCGATCGTCCGATCCGCCTCGCGGGCGCGCGCGTCGAGCTCGTGTGCGACCTGCCGGCTGATCGAGCGCAGGTCGACGAGCTCGCGCGCGAGCGGCACGCCGGCGTCGAGCCGGCTCAAGTCGAGCAGCTCGTCCGTGAGGCGGCCGAGCCGCTCGGCCTGCGCGGCCGCGTCGAGCAGCTGCGCGCGCACCTGCTCGACCGACGGCGCCGGATCGCGGCCGACCTCCTCGCGCAGCAGCTCGAGCATCAGCCGCAGCGAGGTCACCGGCGTGCGCAGCTCGTGCGAGGCGGTCGAGACGAACGAGCGCCGCGCCTGCTCCTGCTCGCGCAGGCGATCCTGCATCGTCGCGAACGCGCGCGTGAGGTCGGCGACCTCGTCGCGCCGCGGATCGGGCGCGACCTCGACGTTGGGGCCGAGCCGCGCGACCCGCAGCGCCATGTCGCGCAGTCCGCGCAGCCGGCGCACGAGCGGCCCGGTCAGCAGCGTGCCGAGCAGCACCGCGGTCACGAGCCCGATCAGCGCCGCCACGACGACGGCGCGCCGCACCACGCTGACCGCCGCGGCGACGCTGTCGAGGCGCTCGTAGAAGATCAGCGCGACCGGGCCGCCCTCGGTGCCGGCCGGCACCGCGACACGCGCGACCGGGATCGGGCCGGCGTCGGAGATGAGGCCGATCACGCGCCCTTCGCGCAGCGCGCGCACGCCGATCCCGGGCGGCACGATCGCGTCGGGGTCGGTCGCGGCGATCCGCTGGCCGGCGCTGTTCACGAGCACGACCTGGGCGTTCGCGCGCCGACCGATCGCGCGCGTGACGTGGCGCGCCTGGCGCGTCCGCGGCTGCTGCGCGCTCGCGTCGAGTCCGCGCACCGCGACGCGCGCGGCGCGCGCGTCGCGCGTGAGCCGCGCGAGCGAGTCGTCGCGCAGGCGGCGTTCGAGCGGCTGCAGCAGCGCGAGCGCGACGACCGCGAGCGTCACGGCCCAGGTCGCCAGCAGGCCGACCAGCAGCCGCGCGCGCAGGCCGGTGAGCGCCGAGCGCCGCACCGCTCACCCCGCGTGCAGCCGGTAGCCGCTCCCCCGGACGGTCAGCAGCAGCGACGGCTCCGCGGGCCGCTCCTCGAGCTTCTCGCGCAGGTGGCGCAGGTGCACGTCGATCCCGCGCGGATCGCGGTAGGAGCTGTCGCCCCAGATCGCCTCGAACAGCTCTTCGCGGCTGAAGACGCGGCCGGGCTGCTCCATCAGCGCCGCGAGCAGCTGGAACTCCGAGAACGTCAGCGCGACCGCCTCGCCCCGCACGTGCAGCTCGCGACGGGTGCGGTCGAGCACCAGCGGGCCGACCTGCAGCACCTCCTCGCCGAGCGCGCGCGGGCCGGCGCGGCGGCGCACGGCGCGGATGCGGCTGCGCAGCTCGGCGAGCCCGAACGGCTTGACGACGTAGTCGTCGGCGCCCGCCTCGAGCCCGAGCACGGCGTCCGCCTCGCTCGAGCGGGCGGTGAGCATGATGATCGGCACGACGTTGCGGCGCGCGCGCAGCTCGCGGCAGACCTCGATCCCGTCCGGCCCGTCGCCGAGCGCGACGTCGAGCAGCACGCAGTCGAACGGCTCCGTGCTCGCGCGGTCGATCGCGCTGCGCCCGTCGGCGACCGCGAGCACGCTGTGCCCCTCGCTCGCGAACGCGCGGCTGATCTGCTCGCGCAGGCTCGACTCGTCGTCGACGACGAGCAGCGACAGCTTCTCGACGGCACACATGCTCAGAGCAACGCTAGCGGGCGGCGCGCCGGAGCTGCAGCCGCAACAGCAGCCCGCGCCGCACGCCGGCGGCGCGGCTCACGTCGCGCGCATGGGCGCGCGCCCACTCGACGACGGGCGCGCAGCC
>Ga0207664_10003202_pt1 | contig 10880 bp, 9 predicted proteins | sample LARL83metaG_FD_184349 | JGI IMG/M metagenome (GOLD analysis project Ga0207664, IMG submission 184349) | Corn, switchgrass and miscanthus rhizosphere microbial communities from Kellogg Biological Station, Michigan, USA - LAR L8-3 metaG... | ecosystem: Host-associated > Plants > Roots >...
CGGGCACCCGGTCGTGCACCCGGTCGATCGCCTCGCCCGCCTCGCGCAGCGCCGCCACCTCGGCCGGGTTCTTGCGCATCCGCAGGCCACGCAGGGCCGCGCTGGCCAGGACCTGCTCGGCCCCGGGCAGCGCGTCCCGGAACGCGAGCACCATCAGCGCCCACATGCGGTCGGACAGCCCCACCCGGCCGGCGGCCGGCCCGAGCCGCTTGGCCACCAGCGCATAGGGATCATCGGTCTCGTCCCACGGGATCAGCTCCAGCCCCAGGTCTCCGGCTCCCGACGCCTGGGCGGCGGGCAGCTCGAGCCGCGGCACGATCAGGAACGGCCTGCCGGCGTCGGATCCGGCCGCGGGCACGGTCAGGCAGGTGAGCCGCTCGAGCTGATGCGCGTCATAGCCGGTCAGGTAGCGCAGATCAGGTCCGGGGGTGAGCAGCAGCGCCGCCAGGCCCGCCTCCGCGGCCGCGGCCGCGGCCAGATCGAGCCGGTCCGCGGGGTAGAGGCCCGAATCAGGCCGCGATGATCCCATCGTCTCTCCAGTGTTCTTTGGCTCGTCTCAGCAAGACGATCACTAACCGCCCGCCCGTGCGTGTCATCCCCTGGCATCATCTCACTTGTGAGACTTGTGCCCGTATCTAGACAGCGCGGGGCGGCATGGCTCACGCTAGGTGCACGTAACTTGACTAGATCCGGTCCGTGATGACTTCTGAGGCTATCGGGGTTCCGCTCGGCCGCTCGGACAAGGCGGGGGGCTCGTCGCGCTCAGGTACCGGTCCCGGCCGCGGTGGCCAGCCGGCCGGGCGTGGGGGCGACGGCAGGCTCGCGGCTGAAGCGCGCCTGACCGCCGAGCTCGCGGAGGAGCGCAGGGTGGCGGTGGAGCTGCAGCGCGCGATCCTGCCGTTGCACGATGAGGCCTTCGATCTGCCCGGGCTGCGCACCATGGTGCGGTACCTGCCGGCGTCGAAGGCGGGCCGCGTCGGCGGCGACTGGTACATCACCGCGGACATGCCGGGCGGCCATGTCCTGATCGCGCTCGGGGACGTGGCCGGGCACGGCCTGGCCGCCGCCGCGGGCATGGCCAGGCTCAGGGGCGCGCTGGCCGGCCTGGCCATCACCGGGTCGCCCCCGGAGCGGCTGGTCGGCTGGCTCAACGACCTTGTGCACCATGTGGGGCTCGAGCACACCGCCTCGGTTGTCGCGGGCTACTTCGATCCCAGCAGCCGCACGCTGACCTGGGCCCAGGCCGGCCATCCGCCGCCGGTTCTGGTCCGCGGCTCCTGGGCCAGGCCGCTCGACCCGCCGGAAGGCATCCTGCTGGGCGCCGGGCAGGGCGACTACGCGGCGGCGGTCCTGGCCTTGGTCCCGGGCGACCTGCTGCTGCTCTACAGTGACGGGCTGATCGAGCGCAGGGACCGGTCCGTGGACGAAGGCCTGGCCACGCTGTCGGCCGCGGTCCGCGGCATCACCGACCCGGAACACGCCATCGACGCCGCGGTTCGCGCGCTCGGGTCCGCGGACCCGGAAGACGACACCTGCCTCGTCGCCCTCCAGGTTTTGTAGCCGAAGCTGCTCAATCCGGGCGGCTCGCGAGGGCGGCGGACATGCGGCCCAGGGAGTTGCCGAGGTCCCAGCGTGCGTCGAGCTCGGCGAGGCGCTTGGGGTCGGCCGGGCCGGTCGGCAGCTGCCCTCCGATCTCGGGCAGCGGCGCGTCGGTGGCCACGCGCACCACGGGCACCGCGGCTTCCAGGTAGCTGCGGGCCATGGTGAGCTTGGCCCTGGTGCCCATCGGGAACCCGCCGTGGCCCTTGTCCAGCGCGGTCAGCATCGCGTCGACGCTGCCGAACACCCGCACCAGCGCGGCGGCGGTCTTCTCCCCCACCCCCGGCACGCCGGGCAGGCCGTCGCTCGGGTCCCCCCGCAGCGTCGCGAACGCCGCATAGTCCCGGCCGGGGATTTCGTACCGCTTGGTCACGGCCGCCTCGTCCACGATCTCGAGCTTGGACATGCCCCGGGCGGTATAGACGATCCGGACCGGGCGGGCGTCATCGACCAGCTGGAACAGGTCCCGGTCCCCGGTCACCACGTCGACCGGGCCGTCTTCACGCGCCGCGAGCGTGCCGATCACGTCGTCTGCCTCGTAACCGCGAGCCCCGGCCATGGCCACGCCCGCGGCGTCGAGCACCTGTTCGATCACCGGAATCTGAGCGGTGAGCGCGTCAGGGACCTGCTCGCTGCCGTCCGGATTGGCCCGGTGTGCCTTGTACGACGGGATCGCGGCCACCCGGAAGGCCGGCCGCCAGTCCGCGTCCATGCAGGCGATCAGCCGGCCCGGCTTACGCAGCCGGACCAGCCGGGCGATCATGTCCATCAGCCCGCGGACCGCGTTGACCGGCGAGCCGTCCGGCGCCGTCATGCTGTCGGCGGGAATGCCGTGAAAGGCGCGGAAGTACAGCGAGGCAGAATCAAGCAGCATCAGCGAGCCCACCTGGGCCATCCTGCCAGGCCCGCCCGGCGGCCGCCGGCCCATCCCGGCCCGGCGCCACGAGACATACACGGCGGCAGGCCCGCCACCGCACACTCATGCATCCGCTCTATGGATTCGTGACAGCTTTGGCATTGGATCACAGCACTGCGTGATCCCTAGGCTGGGCACATCCGATCCAGCGGCCCGAGGGAGGCACGAATGACGCCAGCGAGCGCAGTCCGCACCCGATGTCCGGCCGCCCTCACCGACGCGATACGGGCCGCCACGGCCCAGCACGCTGACTGGCAGCAGACCGCGGTGCTGGTGGCCGACGCGCTGCGGCTGCACCTGCCCGGCCCGGAGATCCTGACCGCCGTGGAAGCCGAGGGTAGCCCGGACGGCTACGTCAGCCACACCCTGCACACCGAGCCGGACGGGTCGTTCTCGGTCTGCGCCCTGGTCTGGCGGCCCGGGCAGCAGACCCCGGTCCATGACCACGTCACCTGGTGCGTGGTGGGCGTGCTGCAGGGCGCCGAGTACGAGGAGCTGTTCGCGCTGCGGGACCGCGAGACGGCCCTCGCCGAAGTGGGCCGCAGCGTGAACGAGATCGGCTCGGTGAGCGGGTTCGCCCCGCCCGGTGACATTCACCGGGTCAGGAACCACGGCACCGAGATCGCGATCTCGCTGCACGTCTACGGCGCGGACATCGCCCGCCTGGGCAGCAGCGTGCGCCGCATCTACGACCTCCCGGTGCTCACCCTGGTGCCCTAGCGGGCCTTCAGCCGACCGACGAGTAGGCGACCACGCCGCGGCGCAGGGCGCCGATGGCGTCCCTGGCCACCGCGGCTACCGGCGCCGGGCCGGCCGCCCCAGCGACCTGGTCCAGCAGGTCGATCAGCTGCTTGGCGGCCCGGACGAAGTCACCGGGCGTCAGGTCGCCGGCCAGCACCTCCTCCAGCGGTCGGCCGCGGGCCCAGGCGTGCGCCGTCCAGGCGAAGCCGGGATCGGGCTCACGCAGGAACGACAGCCGGTGCTCGGTCTCGATCTCGTCCAGCTCGGTGGCGATCCTGGCCATGTCCGCGAGCACCTCACGGACCGGGCCGCGGGGCAGCCGGGGCGGGCTCGCGTCGTCTGGCCGGCGGGCCTCGAAGGTCAGGGCGGAGACGCAGGCGGCCAGCTCGGCCGGGTTCAGCTCATCCCACAGCCCGCGGCGCAGGCACTCCGCGACCAGCAGGTCGAGCTCGGTGTAGAGCCCGGCCAGCCGCCTGCCCTCCGCGGTCAGCGTGTCGTCCTCGAGGTAGCCGAGCTCGTCGAGCACCGCACACACCCGCTCGAACGTCCGCGCGATCACGTGCGTCCGGCCCGCCACCCGGCGTTCCAGCGCCTCGGCCTCCCGCTCCAGCCGGAGATAGCGCTCGGCGCTCCTGGCGTGCTCCTCGCGGTCCGCACAGCCGTGGCAGGGGTGCTGGCGCAGCCGCCGCCTGAGCCGCTCGATCTCGGCGTCCTCGCCGCGCGCGGAGCCGTCCCTGCCGGCCCGGTGCTGGCTGAGATCGTGCCCGGCGAGCTTGTTGCGCACGGTCGAGGCGAGGTCCCGGCGGTGTTTCGCCGACCTGGCGCTGAACCAGGCCGGGATCCGCACCCGGTCGAAGGCCGTGACCGGTACCGGGAAATCGGCCAGTGACAGCCGCTTGACCTGATGATTCACGGTGAGCACGAGCGGCAGCGGCAGGTCGGCGCCCGCCGGGCCCGGTTCGATGATCATGGCGACCCCCGCCCGCCGGCCGCCCGGTACCAGGATGAGGTCTCCGCGGCGCAGTTGCCGCAGCGAGGTGGCCACCTCGGCCTGCCGGGCCAGCGACCGCTCCCGGGTCTGGTCACGCTCCCGCTGTGAGAGCTCGCGCCGGATGGACTGGTACTCGGCGAAGTCGCCCTGGTCGCAGTGGACCGTGAGCTCCGCCATGGAGTCCCGGATCCGGCGCGCCTGGCGCGCCAGGCCGACCACCGCGCGGTCGGCTTGGAACTGGGCGAACGACGACTCCAGCAGGGCCCCGGCCCGGTCCCGGCCCACCTGGCCGACCAGGTTGACCGCCATGTTGTAGGACGGCCGGAAGCTCGAGTTCAGCGGGTAGGTCCTGGTGCCCGCCAGGCCCGCGACCGCGGTCGGGTCCATCCCGGGCTGCCAGAGCACGACCGCGTGCCCTTCGACGTCGATGCCGCGCCGCCCGGCCCGCCCGGTCAGCTGCGTGTACTCGCCGGGGGTCAGGTCCGCGTGGGTCTCGCCGTTCCACTTGTCCAGACGCTCGATGACCACGGTCCTGGCCGGCATGTTGATGCCGAGCGCCAGGGTCTCGGTGGCGAATACGGCCCGGATCAGCCCGGCCGCGAACAGCTCCTCCACGACCTCCTTGAACGTCGGCAGCATGCCCGCGTGATGAGCGGCGATCCCGCGCTGGAGGCCGGCCAGCCAGTCGCCGTAGCCCAGGACCGGCAGGTCCTCCTCGGGTATGTCCGCAGTTCGCTGCTGCACCAGCTCGGTGATCTCGTCGGCCTCCGGCGGCGTGGTCAGCCGCAGGCCCGCGTCCAGGCACTGCCGCACCGCGGCGTCGCACCCGGCCCGGCTGAAGATGAACGTGATCGCCGGCAGCAGGGCCGCGGCGTCGAGCCGCGCGATCACGTCGGGCCGGCGGGCGGAGCGGAACCGCGGCGGCCGCCGTGCGGCCGGGTGCCCCCGGCCCCGGCCGGGCCGGGCCGGCGCCCTCCGGTCGGTGACGTCCTCCCGCCGCGCGACCCGCAGCAGCTGGGGGTTGACCAGGGCGTGCCCGGCGTCCCGGCCCCGGGCGGCACCTCCACCGCCCCGGCCCGCCGACCCGCGGGCCCCGCCCTTGCCACTGCCCCGGGTCCCGTCCCGGCTGGCCGGGACGCGGCCGTCGCTGGCCGCCTCGGTGAACAGGTCATAGAGGCGGGTCCCGACCATCATCTGCTGCCACAGCGGCACCGGGCGGACCTCGTCGACGATGACCGTGGTGCCACCGCGCACCTGGGCCAGCCAGTCGCCGAACTCCTCCGCGTTGCTGACCGTCGCCGACAGGGCCACCAGCCGCACCGACTCGGGCAGATGGATGATCACTTCTTCCCAGACCGCGCCGCGGAACGCGTCGGCCAGGTAGTGCACCTCGTCCAGGACCACGTACCCCAGCCTGGCCAGCGTGGGCGAGCCCGCGTACAGCATGTTCCGCAGCACCTCGGTGGTCATCACGACCACGGGAGCCTCGCCGTTGATGCTGTTGTCCCCGGTCAGCAGGCCGACCTTGGCCGCTGAGTAGCGGCGGACCAGGTCGGCGTATTTCTGGTTGGACAGCGCCTTGATCGGCGTGGTGTAGAAGCACTTCCGGCCCCCGGCCAGGGCCAGGTGCACGGCGAACTCCCCGACCACGGTTTTGCCTGACCCGGTGGGCGCGGCGAGCAGCACCCCGTGACCTGCGCTCAGGGCCCGGCAGGCATCCAGCTGGAAGCCGTCGAAGCTGAAGTCATAAAGGGCCTGGAACGCAATGAGTTCCGGCCCGTCTTCCGACATGCGCTTTCGCGCCGCCGCGTAACGGTCGGCGGGGCTCGCCTGAGTGGCCACCTGACCCAGGGTAGGGGGCGCGGTCACCAGGATGAGCAGGCCGCCGGCGGGACTGGCCCCGGCTGGCTAGACGTCGCTCCCGTTGCTCCGGCCGATATCCACCCCGTCGTGGGATGGCTCGTCGAAGTCGTCGAGCGGCGACAGCTCATCGTCGCCCAGCCCGGCGTACATCGACGGGCGGGCGCCCGGCGCCGGTCGTTGGCCCAGATGATCAGCTCGGCCACCTCGATCAGCACCACGCAGGGGACGGCCAGCAGGAGCATGGTCACCGGGTCCGGGCTCGGCGACGCGATGCCGGCGAACACGAACACGAGGAAGATCAGGATCCGGCGCCACTTCTTGATCCGCTCGTGCGAGAGGATGCCCACCACGTTCAGCATGATCAGGGCCAGCGGCAGCTCGAACGCCAGCCCGAAGCCGATGATCATGGCCTCGAAGTAGCTCAGGTAGTTGGAGATCGTGGGGAGGACGTCCACCCCGGTCGGGGCCAGCCCGAGCAGGTACTTCAGGCCCCGGCTCATCGCGAAGTACGCGATCGTGGCGCCGCCCAGGAACAGCGGGGCCGCGGTGAAGATGAAGATGTAGGTCCACCGCTTCTCCCGGCGGTAGAGGCCGGGGGCGATGAACGCCCAGATCTGGTAGAGCCAGAACGGGCAGGTGACGATCAGCGCGAAGAAGAACGCGATCTGCACCCGCAGCATGAATGGGTCGAGCACGCCGGTGATGATCAGGCTGGCATGGCCCTGGTGCTCGGCCTGGAGGAACGGGTGCTCGACGAAGTGCCAGATCCGGTTGTAGACCTGCGGGATGAACCCGATGGCCATGCCGATGGCCAGGATGCCCAGGACCTTGAGCAGGCGGTTGCGCAGTTCCCGGATGTGCTCCATGAGCGGCATCCGGCCGTCGGGGTTCGGGGGCTGGTGCATCTGGAGGAAGCGCGTGCCGAGCACACGCGCGCCCGTGATGGTGTCACCCAGCTTCGCCATGGTCTGCTACGAGCGAGCTGGCTTAACCGGGCTGCTGCGTCCGCTGCGCCTCGCTCAGCGGTGCGCCGTTGGGCGCCGTCGTTCCGCCTGCGGACGACTGCTGCTGCAGGTCGTTGATCTGCTGCTGCAGCTGCTCGATCTGCTGCTGGTTCTGCACCGCCGCCACGGCCTGGGCCGGGGAGGTCTCGTCCTTGTCGTGATCGTGATGCAGGTCCTGCACCTCTGTCTTCAGGATGCGCATCGACTTCCCGAGCGACCGGGCGGCGTCGGGCAGTTTCCTCGACCCGAACAGCACGATCAATACCACCGCGACGATGAGTATCTTCCACGGGCTGTCGAACAGGTCACCAATCATGTCTGTCCCCATTCAGCGGGAAGCGCGTCCCCGCGCCTAGGGTCGCTTGCACCCGAAAGTCTACACGCGACGCCTGGAAATCCAGCGTTCGTGCCAGGGCGGACGGCGCCCGCCTTGTCTCTAGGCTAACCAGACATAGCCGCTCATGTCTCGGCTCCTCCCCAGCCGTTACGTAGCCGCTACAGGGCCGCTATCTGGCCGTCAGGTGACCGGTACGGCCCGCTGGCCTGGGACGCAGGGGGGCTCAGGTGTAGTGGGCCAGGGCGGCTGAGGCGTCCTCGCGGACCTGGGCGGCCAGATCCGGCGGGGAGATCACCCGGCCGTCCTCGCCGAGCCGCAGCGCGAGCCGCCGGACCCACCGGGTATCCGGAGTCCGCAGCCCGACCCTGAGCCTGCCGTCGCCCAGGTCCTCCACCCGCTCACAGGGGAAATACTCGGCCACCCACCGGCCCGCGACCGACAGCTCGAACTCCACCTCGGTGTCATCGGCCGACGGCCGGAACAGCCCCTGGTCCACGTCCCTGGGCTCGGCCTGGGGCGGGACCGAAGCGGCCTGGTCCAGCACGGTCAGGGCCAGCACCCGGTCCAGCCGGAACAGCCGCACCGCCTCGGCGCTCAGGCACCAGCCCTCCAGGTAGGTCCGGCCCTCGACGACCAGCAGCCGCATCGGGTCCACATCCCGCTCGGTGGCCTCGTCGCGGCCGGGCACGTAATAGGACAGGTGCAGCCGCTGACCCCGGTCCAGAGCGTCCCGTATCTGGGCCAGCGCGGTGCTGGCCCCGCGGTCGTCGACCTGCACCGCGACCTGGGCGCTCACCGCGCCGGCCTCCCCGGCGGCCGCCTCGAGCTTGGCGATCGTGCGGTTCAGCGCCGAGCGGTCCTCCAGGTTCGGCACCTCGGCCAGCATCCGCAGCGCGACCAGCAGCGCGCTGGCTTCGTCCACGCCGAGCCGCAGCGGCCGGTCGATCGACTCCGCCTCGCTGACCACGATCTCGCCGCCCTCGTAGGACAGGTCGATCGGGCAGTACGGGTCGGGTGAGCGGAGCTCCACGCACCACAGCATGTTGAGGTCGTCGACCAGTTCGCGCTCGGTGATGCCGAACGCGGCCGCGGTCTCGTCCAGCCCGACCACGTTCCGGCTGACCACGTACGGCACCAGCGCGAGCAGCCGCTGCAGCCGGTCCGACGCAGGACTCACCCGCGGCGGCGCCGGCTTCGCCGCGGGGCCTGGCGCGGCGGCGGTGGTCATGCCATGGCTCCCTTCAGCCTGCCGATGACAGCCTCCCTGAGGTCGGCGGGCTCAGTCACGATCACGTCAGCGCCGAACGAGGCGAGGTGCTCGGCTTGCCAGCCCACATCGGAGAACAGCACGTCGACCAGATCCCATCCCGGGTGCTGCGGGTCGGGCCTGACCGCGCTCGCGCCGCGCCTGAGCCCGAAGCCGGCGTCGTGCCTGACCTGCAGGACGGCCGTGCGCTGGGTCTCGGGTGTGGTGTCCCACTCGCGTACCAGCTCCCGGACGTCGACGCCGTCCGGCACCGTGACCGAGCCCGCGCGGCCGCGGAAGCTCACCGGGCCGTCGATGCGGCTCAGCCGGAACACCCTGGTCTCGCCCCGGTCGGTGTCCAGCCCGGCCACGTACCAGCGGCCATGCCGGTTGACCACGCCCCACGGCTCGAGGTTGCGCTGCTGGGACGAGCTGCGCCCTGCCCCCCGGTAACCGAACGACACCGGCCGCCGGTCGCGCACCGCCTCCCACAGCGGCCCGAACGCCGCCTCACCGGTCTGCAGCCTGGGCTCGATGCCCGGCTGAATGGTGTCCTCCGCGTCGATGCCGGCCGCCCGCAGCTTGAGCAGCGCCCCCTGGACCGCACCCGCCAGTTCGGCCCGCCGCCAGACCCGCGCGGCCAGGCCGAGCACAGCCGCCTCGTCCCGCTCCAGCCTGATCTCGGGCAGCTCGTAAGCCTGCCGCGAGATCCGGTAACCGGGCTCGTCGTCCGCGGCCGCGCTCACCCCGGTCTCCAGCGGGATCCCCAGCTCACGCAGCTCGTCCTTGTCCCGCTCGAACATGCGCTTGAACGCGTCAAAGGAGTCCGGGTACCCGGGCACCGCCGCCCGGATCTGGGTCGCGGTGAGATACCGGTTCGACGACAGCAGGCAGACGACGAGACTGAGCAGCCGCTCCGTCTTCCGCCGTGACATTTCTCTATTGTCCCTTCCCCGCCCGGCCCTCCCTCGGCACCGACGCTACCTTGCCCGACGCTACGCTGCCTGAGTGATCAGGTGGCGCAGGGGCGTGGTTTCCGGAATGCGGCGGGAATGGGCCGGCGCGGTCGAGCTCGAGGTCGCCGTGGACGGCGCGCAGGTGCGTGCGCTCGCCTACCCGCGGCTGACCGGGCGGCCGCAGCCGGGCGACCGGGTGCTGCTCAATACCAGCGCGCTGGACCTGGGTCTGGGCACCGGCGGCTACGCGCTCGTGGTCGCGCTGCCCGACCGGCTGCCGCCGGACCCAGAAGGACCCGGTCACCTGATCAAGGCGCGGTACACCCCGCTGCAGGCCTGCGTGCTCGGCGCGGACGAGCAGGGCTCGCCGCACCACGACGTGCTGCGCGAGGCCGACGACCTGAACGGCCTGCCGGTCGTGGTGGCCGACCTGCATTCGGCCCTGCCCGCCGTGCTGGCCGCGTTCTACGCCGAGCGCGCGCCGCGGGACGCCCCCGCCGGACCGCCGGCCGCCCGGGACCGGGTCGTGTACGTGATGCTCGACGGCGGAGCGCTGCCCGCGTGGTTCTCCCGCACGATCGCCGCGCTGCGCGAGCAGGGCTGGCTGGCCGGGACGGTGACCGTGGGCCAGGCGTTCGGCGGCGACCTGGAGGCGGTCACGCCGCACAGTGGGCTGCTGGCCGCGCGGCATGTGCTCGGCGCGGATCTCGTGGTCGTGGCCCAGGGGCCGGGCAACCTGGGCACCGGCACCCGGTGGGGCTTCTCCGGCGTGGCCTCGGGTGAGGCGGTGAACGCGGTGGCGGCGCTGGGCGGCAGGCCGGTGGCGTCGCTGCGGATCAGCGAGGCCGACCCGCGCGAGCGGCACCGCGGGATCTCGCACCACAGCCTGACCTCCTACGGCCGGGTGGCCCTGGCCCGGGCCGACGTGGTGCTGCCCGACCTCCCGGGCGAGTTCGGCGCCCAGGTCACGGCCGCGGCCGAGCCGCTGGCCGCCCGGCACAACCTGGTCCGGGTGAGCGTGGCCGGCCTGCACGAGGTGCTCAGGGCCTGCCCGGTCACGCTGTCCACCATGGGCCGCGGGCTGGACCAGGACCTGGCCTACTTCCTCGCGGCCGCGGCCGCCGGCCGGCATGCGGCCGCCCTGGCCCGCCAGCCGGGAGGAGGCACACGTGCCCGAGCTGCACTTTGACCTGGAACGGAACGCGGTCCGGGTGGTCCTGACCGACG
>Ga0207664_10003203_pt1 | contig 10880 bp, 12 predicted proteins | sample LARL83metaG_FD_184349 | JGI IMG/M metagenome (GOLD analysis project Ga0207664, IMG submission 184349) | Corn, switchgrass and miscanthus rhizosphere microbial communities from Kellogg Biological Station, Michigan, USA - LAR L8-3 metaG... | ecosystem: Host-associated > Plants > Roots >...
GCGGCGATCTCCGTGCTGCGCAGCTCGGTGCCGTACGTGGCCGCCGTCGCCAACCGCGAAGCGGCCGGCGGGGGAGTGGACGGCGAGACGGTGGCCGAGGCGAAGCTCCGTGCGCCACAGGAACTCCGCGTCCAGGAGCGGGCGGTGACCGCCGCGGACTACGAACACCTCGCTCGCATCGCCGGGCCGTCCGCCGCGCGGGTCCGCTGCCTACCCGCCGGGGACGGGGCCGAGCCGGGCGCGGTTCGGCTGCTGGTGGTGCCGCAGGCCGTCCCGGACGAGGGGGACCGGCTGCGGTTCGAGCAGCTCATCCCGCCGGACACGCTGCTGTCGGCGATCACCGCGAACGTGGCCGAACGCCGGCTGATCGGTACCCGTCTGGTGGTGGAACCGCCGCGCTATCAGGGGATCACGGTCGTCGCCCGGCTCGGGGCCGTCGGCGGTGTGCTGCCCGGCCGCGTCCAGCGTGACGCCCTGAGCGCCCTCTACCGCTATCTCAATCCGCTGCGCGGTGGTCTGACCGGCACCGGCTGGGAGTTCGGGCGCGCCGTCCAGTTCGGCGAGGTGTTCTCGGTGCTGCAACGGGTGCCCGGCGTCGGGCTGGTCGAGGAGGTCCGGCTGTTCCCGGCCGACCCGATCACCGGCCGGCGCGGCACGATCGTGGAACGGGTCGAGCTGGAGTCCAACGCGCTGGTTTTCTCACACCAGCACCAGGTTGCCGTGACACCGTGGGTTCCGAGATGACCCGCGCGGCAGCGCCCGGACTGCCCAGCCGGCACCCGCTGGGCGTGTTGCTGCCCGCGATGTACGCGGACGACGACTTCGCGCAGCGGTTCACGGCCGGCCTGGATATCGTGTTGGCCGCAGTTCTGGCTACTTTGGACAATTTGCCAGCCTATCTGGATCCCCGGCTCACCCCGGCGGACTTCGTTGCCTGGCTCGGCTCCTGGGTCGCGGTCGATCTCGACCCGGACTGGCCGGTCGAACTGCGCCGGCAGGTCGTGCGGCACGCGGTCGACCTGCACCGCTGGACCGGCACCGCGCGCGGGCTGGTGGAACGGCTGTGGCTGTGCCTGGGCGTGCACGCCTCGATCGCGGACGGGGCCGGCGCGATCTGGTCGTCGTCGCCGGACACCGCGTTGCCGGGTGATCCGGTGACCGAGGTGGTGGTGCGGGTCTGGCCCGGTCGCGCCGACGTGGACGTGGCGCGGGTGACCGCGATGGTGGACGCGGTCCGGCCCGCCCACCTGACCTGCCGGGTCGAGGCACTCCCTGGCCCGCCGGACGAGGAAGGCGTCTGACCATGCCAACGACCCCGCTCACCTGCACCAACTGCGGTGCCACTGTCGCCGAGACGGACGAGTTCTGCGGCAACTGCGGCACGTACCTGGCCTGGCTCAAACCGGACAAGGACAAGGACGACGAGGGTCGCGAGGCGGACGCCGAGCAGCCACCGGCCCCCGACCAGCCCCAGGCAGTCGCGCCGGCCCAACCCGTGGCACCGCAGCGCAAGACGGCCGCACCCACGGCGACCGAGTTCGCCGAGGACGGCCCGCGATGCCCGAAGTGCGGCACGGTGAACCGGGCCGGGGCAAAGTTCTGCCGGCAGTGCGGGACGTCGCTGACCGAAGCGGCACCACGACCGGCTGCGCGCCGCCGTCGTCGGTCGCACCGGACCGGCGGATCGCCGTGGCCGCGCCGGATCGCGGTGCTCGTGGTGCTGGCCGTGCTCGTCGTCGCCGGTTTCGTGCTGGCGCCCTACATCGGGAACGTCGCGCAGACCGTGTTCGACAAGCTGGCCACCCCGGTGTCGATCAGTTCCAACCGGGTGACGGGCAGCGCGGCCGCGCCAGGTCACCCGGTCGGCGCGGTCGTGGACGGTGTCTCGAACCAGTACTGGGGTGCACCGTCGGTCGGCGACTGGGTCCAGTTCGGCTTCGCCCAACCGTTCCGCCTGCTCGGCGTGGTGATCACCCCAGGCGCGTCGACCGACCCGACCGCGTTCGCCCAACAGGCCCGGCCCACCAAGGTCGACCTGGACATCACCACATCGACCGGTTCGACCACCACGCTCCCGATCGTGCTTGCCGACAAGCCCGGCTCGCAGACCACCAACACCGGTATCAGCAATGTGACCACGATTCGCCTGGTGATCCGTGCCGCCGCGCACCAGGGGCCCGGCCGGGTGATCGCGCTGGGCGAGATCGAGTTCTTCAAACGCTGACGACATGAGCGTATGCCGACGGGCTCCCAACCGGGTCCGGGCCAGATCCGTGTCGCGGCCAGGCTGCGCGGACCGCCCACAGTGCGTCGCGAGTTCTAGACACACCTTTCCGCTACCCAGACCCGACGCATCCTGGCTACCCGGCTGCGGGTAGCCAGGGCTGTCGGTCATCCGCAGAGCGCGTGGTCGATCAGCGCGTTGGTGGGGTCCTGGGTCGGCGCCGGTGTGCCGGGCTTGGGCGCCACGGGGTCGCCGTTTAGGGACACCACGACGCTGCGTGTGCCATCCGGGCTCACCCCGTCGCGGGTCTCGAAGCCGGGGATGTCCCCGCCATGTGCCCATTCGCCGCCGCACGAGTTCGGGATCCACATCAGGCCCAGGCCGTAGCGAATTCCCGGCCACGCCGCGTCGAACGCGGTGGCCGGCACCGTCGTCTCCATCTCCGCCAACTGGGCCGGTTTCAACAACTCGCCCCGAACCAGCGCCCGCAGGAAACGATTGCCGTCCGCGGTGGTGCTGATGATCTCGCCGGCCGCGTCGGCGCCGGACGTGTTCCATGTGGTGACGTCGACGTCCGGCCCGGTCACCGAGAACTGTTGGTATCCCATGGCGTGCGGGCCTGGAATGAACGGGAACGTGCCAGGGATGAACGTGTGCCGCAGACCCAACGGTGTGATGACGCGGCGGGTCACCTCGTCCTGCCAACGGTGCCCGGTGAACTTCTGGATGATCATTCCGGCGAGGACGTAGTCGGTGTTGGAGTAGGCCCAGTTCGTGCCCGGCGCGAAGGTCGGCGGCAGAGTCATCGCCAGCGCGACGAGTTGTTCCGGGGTGTACGTGCGGAACCTGTTCTGCTCGAAGCCCTGTTGGCTCTGCAGTACCGGCAGCAAATTGGTGTAGTCCGGGATGCCGCCGGTGTGCTGGAGTATCTGCCGTACCGTGATCTTGTCGCCGTCGTTGCCGTTGCCGGTGACCACGCCGGGCAGCCAGTGCCCGACCGTGTCGTCCAGCGACAGTTTGCGCTCGCCGACCAGTTGCAGCAGCGTCGTGGACACGAACGTCTTCGTGAAGCTGCCGATCCGGAACTCGGCATTCCACGGCATCGGCGCCCCGGTCGCCAGGTTGCCGACGCCGCTACGCACCTTCGCGGTGTGGCCGGGGGTATCTACCTCCACCAGCACACCGGGCGCCCCGTAGCCGAGCAGGGCATCGGCGTCCCGCTGCAACGTTGATGACGGCGTTGCTGTGGCCGCTGTGGCCGTCGTCGCCGCGGTGACCGTGGCACCGACCGCGAGCGCGGCGGCCAACACACCAACCGTTGTTCGCCTGATCATGACCACCCTTTCGTTGGGGCATCGAGAGATCCCTGCTGGGACGACGCTAGGGAACGGATCATCCGACCACCATGGTGCTGGCCCCCAAGACCCGGTGGTGCCAGCCCCACCCGACGGGTCGAGCGTAAGAATGCGAACTCGCACTCGGTGCCTGCACCGACGTCTTGATCACGGTGGTTCCCGCAGCGGCGAACGCCTCGTCAAAGGTGGCGGTGAACTTGGTATCGCGATCACGGATCAAGAACCGGAAGACCTGCCCCCGTTCGTCGAACCGCATCAGGAGATTCCGCGCCTGCTACCGACCTCGATCACGAAGAACACGTACAGCCGACGCAGGATCACAGTGTCCACGGCGATGCGGTTCCGCGAACACCAGGCCGCTGTCGGACACGGCAAGCTGGTTGGTGGTCTTCTCGGGCGTGATGGGCATGACGCCGTCTTCTCGGTGATGGAGTCCGTGCGTCGGGACGTGCGTGACGAGGCGAACCCGATCAGGCCAATCCCACCCGGCCGGAGCCTGCACCCGGCACAGCCCGCCCGGCGGTTCGATCATGTTGTGCGCCCGAACAACCACAATGGACTTCACATCGGTGCCGGAGGGAGTCCACGACGATCGTCGGGCACTCAACGATGATGTCGAGCCCCGGCGAGGAGTGCGGCGAGCGGGGGTCGATACGGCCAGGCACGGCCGGTGGATCGTCGCCGACTTTGTCCGCTGTAGACAATGGCGCTGCTGACGGTGCCGCATGGCGTACGGCGAACCTCCGCATCGGCTTGACCGGTGGCGACGCTGTTCTCCTAGCTCGACCGGGCAGGTACGCCACCGTGAGGTGCGTCATGGTCGGTGTCACTCCGGGTTTCGGGACTGCCGTTGGCGGGATGGCTGTTCCGGGCGCACCGCGGTACTGGCCAGCAGATCGCGCGTACTCGTGTGACCCGAGATCACCAGGCGGGCCACGTCACCGAGTTTCTGGTTGTTGGCTCGCGCGTGGGTGCGCAACGTCGTGAAGGCGATGTCCATGGTGACGCCGAGCCGTTCGGCCACCAGGCCCTTGGCCTGTTCGAGGACGACGCGACTGTTCAGCGCGGTCTGGAGCTGTTCGGTGATGACTTCCTGGTGGCGGATCGCCCGTTCTTGTAGCAGGCCGATGGTGGCCACGTCGACCAGGCCCTGTGCGCTGCGCAGGGCCGTGGTGGGCAGGGCACCGCTGCGCGCGTGGAACAGGTTGAGTGCGCCGATCACCTGGCTGCGCAGCCGCATCGGCAGCGCGTCCACCGCGGCGAACCCCGCCTCGGTGGCGGCCGCGGCGAAGCGTGGCCACCGGCTGGTCGCGGAGTGGAGATCGGCGCTGCTGACCCGGACACCGGTGGCGAAGGCGTCCAGGCATGGCCCTTCTTCGTTCTGCAGTTGGAACAGCTCCAGCACTCGGGCGTGTTCGTTGGAACTGGCCATCACCCGCAGGTGACCGTGCTCGTCGGCCAGCAGCAGCCCGACAGCCTCGACGTCGAACAGTTCGACGCACCGGTCGACCAACAGATGCAGGAAGTCGATCACGTCGAAGTCGTCGGTCAGGGTGTCCGCGAGCTCGACGAACGTATCGATCAGACGTTCATCCGCCACACCGATCATCTCCTCTGTCCGTACCAGCGTACGGCGATGCCGTCACACCTCACCGGCGTTCATGAAGCCTCTCCAGCAGGATCGAACCGCTGCCGGCGGGCCACCACGTCGGCAGCCAGCTCGGCCAGCGGTTGCTGGTCGGCGAATGCCCGCGCACGCAGCCGGACGAACGCCTGCTCCAGGCTCACGTCCAGCTGCGCGGCGATCATCCCGGTGGCCTGGTGCACTTCGGGAGCGTGCAACCGGAGATCGGCATCTGCCGTCGGGTGCGCTCCGGCGTGCCGGTCCAGTTGTAGTCGCAGGGCCAGTTCGGCGAACGCCAGCGAGTCCGTGATGCTGTCGGCGGCCAGGTGCCCGGGCCGGGTACGGTGCAACGCGAGCACACCAACCCGGATCGTGCCGATGGCCATGGGTAGGGCGAACAGCGCCCCGGCTCCCGCCTCGACCGCCAGCGGCCCGAACAACGGCCACCGACGCTGGATGGCCGGAGCGTCCAGAATGGGCACGAGAACCGGCCCACCCTCGCGCCACACGTCCAGACACGGACCTTCGCCCACCGTGATCTGGAGTTCGGCCAGCCGCGCACCGAGCTGATCGGTCGCGTACCGGGTTTCGGGCCAGCCCGGCGGTGCTTCGACCGTCACGGTGACGCCGCTGACCCCGAGCCGGTCCATGGCCGTTTCGCACAGCACGGCCACCGACACCGGTTGCCCGGTGCTCGCCGCGTGCTCCGCGGCCCAGATCCGCACCCGCGCGCCTGGGCCGACACTGTCAGCCGTGGTCATCGGCCAGCCTCCCGGCCCGTTGCTCCGCGAGCGCCGCCACACCGGCGACAGGGTCAGCGTGTCAGCGGAGCTTCTCCGGGATCGTGTCCAACGCGTGCAGTACGTGTACGGCGATCTCGCCCGCGGTTTTGGCGCCCAGTTCCGAGTGGGCCTGAATGATGTCGGTGACGGTCTTCAGCCGTCCCTCGTACTGCGAGAGCACGACCGGTTGAACAGCCATGGCTGGCCTTCCTGAGAGTGATTGTCGTACATGGTCGTTGTGCCGCCGGCCGCCGCAGCGGTGCGCCGACCGCGTGCAGGTGCGCCAGGACTGTTCCGTATGACCGGAACACGCCGCACTCGGTGTAGTCGATACCCCTGGCCCGGCAGTAGTCGCGGACGATCGGCTGGGCGCGCCGCAGGTTCGGACGTGGCATGTTGGGGAACAAGTGGTTGGGGTCAACGAGTATCCCATGTAGACACCCAGACGCACTGGTGCACCACGATGAACAGGACTGCCGTGCCCGGTGAGAGGACCACGAAAACCGCGGTCAGATAGGCGCCGATGTACGCGGCCAGCAGCACCTTCTCCAGCCGGCCGGCTTTCACCCGACCGCACCACACGGCTTGGACGCTGGCCACGTACAGGTTCAGGTCTTCCAGCAGCAGCGGGAAGAACAGGCGCGGCGTCGACCGGGAAACTGGCCGAGGTCATCCTCACCTCCGATGTCGCACGAGTGGCGTACCGGGGGCTGGGGCACGGTCTCTGCCGCGGAAAGCGGCGGCCTGGTGTCAGCGTACCGCCTCTGGCCTTCGCGCGATGATCCGAACCCCCGTTGTCCAGGCATGATTCGACGGCTACCCGGCCACCGGGGTGTACTGTCGGTGGTACCGAGCACGCCTCGTCCGCCAGCACCACGCCGGCGACGTTCTCGGCGAGGTATGGGGCCGGTCGTTCGTCGTCCGGGGACGGGAGCACCGACATGAAGTCGGTCCCGCACGTCTCGCAGCACAACTCGCCCGCGATCGCGGGCACCGATCGGCCGCTGTCCGGATCGCGGTTGCGAATCAAGCCCAAGGCCCCGCCGACCGGCCATGTCGACGGCGGCTGGTGGCCACGATACGCGATCTGAGCCGCGAACTGCCGGCGTTGGCGCACGTACTCGGTGTCCGGCTCGGCCGGGTCACGCGAGTGGCGTACGCGCTGGACGCCTGGGACACCGCGCCGCGCCGGATCACCGTGGACGGCGGCACGGTTCGCCTGGAGGGATTCCATTCCCAGAACCGGCATGTGGTGCACGTGTCCGGATCGGACCACGAGCGGCTGAGCCTGCTGGTGGTGCCGCCGGAGGCGAACGTCGCCGCGGCCCACGACGCCATGATGCGGGCGGCCGGGCGGGGCAACGCCGACCGCCCGGCGGTGATCCTGGCCGATGGCGGAATCCTGCCCGACGCCTCGGTACCGCGGCCGCGCCTGGTAGATGATGACGACCCCCAGTCCCGTTGGGTGACCGACGGAGGCAGTCTCGTCCACGAACGCGGCGAGCCGGCCCGCTCGCTCCGGTGACGATCCGTCATCGACGATGACGACAGCGCCGGTTCTGCCGGTGGCAGACCGGGATTATTCGCCTTCCACCATCCGTGGCCCTGCTGCGGCGACATGGGATTGTCGTTGTGCGCACATCGAATGGTCATCCGCCGGACCTTACGCGGACGGCCGGATGCCACAAGGTTGGTGAAGCAGGAGGCATCCGTTTGCTGAATCGCGGGATCCGGGCGGCGCGACCGCAGGGGGACCACTATGGAGCATCCGGTGCGTGGAAGCACCATCGTGCGCCTGCCGGATCATAATTCCCGGTTTCCGGCGCCACGCCTTGGGTTCCCTGGTTCGATGATGGCGCCATCGCGACACGACGTCGGGACCGGAGTCGCGGTCGGCCGCGATCATCTACAACGGGCTGACACCGGACGCCTCTGGCTCCGTGGCCGCGAGTGCCGCCATGCCGTCGCGGTACGGCGGGCCGGTGCCCCGCAGGCAGGCCTGCGGTCAGCGCCCGTTCGGCATCGTCACACGTGACCGCGACCTGTGCCGACTCGTCGGATTCCGACCGCGGCCGCCTGGCCTGGTCATGATCAGCCCCGGCTACAACGCGTCACGCGGCTGTCACCTGTCACTCGACGTCGCAGCCGTGTGATCCTTGTGGCGGACATCGTGACCAGCGCATACTGAGCGGACTTTCCTCAGAGTGGGCGCTGTCCCAGACCCCGGCAGTCGAACCGTGGAGTCCGACGACCGCAAGAGGGCAACCATGTCCGTACCGCAGCCCCGCATCCTCGCCATGACCGAGACCCACCAGGCGACGCACACGATCATCCAGACCACCGGTCGACCGGCCGCCACCTCGGACGTCGCGGCCACCCTGACCGGCATCACCGGCGGCGTTCTCGCCGCCGTGACCGCGGCCCAGTACGCCAGCGTTGCCTGGGCCCGCGGTCGCTGGCTGACCGGCCACGCCCCGACCCACTCTGTCGTGGCGACGCTGGACGCGCTGCAAGCCACCCTCGGGCAGGGCCCGAGCCTGCACGTGCTGCGTGCCCAGTGCGCCGTCACCATCCCCGACACCGATCGCGAGACACGCTGGCCGGTGTTCGCCGCGCAGGCCGCCGAACTGGGGGTAGGCAGCATGATGTCGCTACCGCTGTCGGTGCGGGCCGAGCGTTTCGGGGTGCTGAATCTCTACGCCGCGCGACCGCACGCCTTCACCGGCGACGACGAGACCATGGCCGCAGTGTTCGCCACCCGAGCGGCCGTCGCCCTGTACCGGGCCGCCGAGCGCGACCATGTCCAGGCCATGGCCAGCCGCGATAGGCTCGTGCGGAACACCGGCATCCCGGCGCCGCGCCACCACCGCACCGCCACGGCGGTGTTCGACTGGATCGTCCACGACTCGTATCGGGCCAGCCTGCGCCGTCCCCGTCTGGTTCGCCGCCTGGTCCACGAGCACGGCCATCTCGACCCGCCCGTCAATCCCAGCCAGACAGCCGAACGGCCGGAGCGGCCGGACACGGGGATGACCACTGAGGCGGCCAACGGCCTGCGCGTCATCCGCGGCATGATCGCGGACGCTGTCGTGGTGTGGGCCTTCGGCGAGGTGGACATGCTCACCGCGCCACGCCTGGCCGAGGCGCTGCGAGCGGGATGTGTCGCGACGACGCCACCCGGTCCGCTGGTGATCGATCTGAGCGGGATACGGTTCTTCTCCGCCGCCGGACTGACGGTGTTGGTCGCCACGCAACTGCTCTGCCGTGAGCGGCAGGTCTCCCTGCGGGTCGTGGCGAACCACCGCAGCGTATTGCTACCACTACGCGTCACCGGGGTGGACGCACTGTTGGACGTCGTACCCGCACTGGCGCACGCGACCCGACCGCACGGCGCGTGACCCACCCGATCAAGGCTGTGAATCTGAAGGGACGGTGAGCGGCGGCGAACGTTCGGCCGGCCGACGGACGATCACACGAGCCGGGCGTTCCCGGGCCGCGTTGTCGGTCGGGCGACACCCCAGCGATCAACCCGGTCGAGTTGGCGATCTACCAACAGTTCGGGAAGATCCCGACCAGATCAACACCACTGTGGACTGTCCGGTATGGACCGGAACCTGAGCCGGCATCACCGCCACCACCGCGCTGGCGCTGTATCTGACGCGAATACGGCTCGGGTTGCACCCGACGGGCGAGAAACGACAGCGTGCGTGTGTGTCGACTGGCTTGTGGCCTCGGCGGAGCTGATCGTTGACACCCTTGCGGCTCTTCGGCTTCCCGGCTTCGATTTGAATGCGTCGATGATGGCGGCGGGATACGTCCGCGGTCGGAGATGTCGTGCCCGCTTGTCATCGGTAAGCACACCGCATCCGGTTCAGTGGACCGCAGGCCAGTCGACAGCGGAGATGGCCGATCAGACCGGTGGCGTGGTTGACCCCGCCGCCGGGCCCTCACAGGTAACAGGGGGCGTTCGTGCTGATCAGTATTGTCACGTTTGGCTGATGGCGGAGCAGACGCCCCGGGCGTAGGATGTTGAACGACCACCGCCGGGAGTGTCCAGACCTCGCGCCGCCGACGATCAAACCCCCTCATGCCACGTGCCCTGCCTTTCGCGTGCCTCATCCGCGGCAGGCCGTCCCGTGTGCTCGGCGCACGAAGGAAACGATCATGGCAGCACCAGTGCGGCAGGTCGACAACCTGGACATCCCCACGCCCGCCGAGCAGTTCCGCCGACGTACCACCGGCGCGATCGCGCACGCCGCGAGCATCGGCCTGCTCACACCGCACGAAGTACGCCAGATGCTCACCCGTGTCCACCTCGTCACCACCGACATGGCGGCCACCGGACGACGTATCGCGGCATGTATCCATCCCGAAACACCCCATAGCCAGACAGCCCCGTGACGGCACCGAAAGAACACCTCGCATACCCGACACCGCACGGAGGCACCGCCATGACACAAGACCAGCCCACCCGGACCACAACCGACGCCGGCATTCCGGTCGAGAGCGACGAGCATTCACTCACCGTCGGACCCGACGGCCCAATCCTGCTACAGGACAACTACCTCATCGAACAGATGGCACAGTTCAACCGCGAACGCATACCCGAACGCCAGCCGCACGCCAAAGGCAGCGGCGCGTTCGGCCGGTTCGAGGTGACCCACGACGTCAGCGCCTACACCAAGGCCGCCGTGTTCCAGCCGGGCGTGAAGACCGACCTGGTGGCCCGGTTCTCCACAGTGGCCGGTGAACGCGGCAGTCCCGACACGTGGCGCGATCCGCGCGGCTTCGCGGTGAAGTTCTACACCAGCGAAGGCAACTACGACATGGTCGGGAACAACACCCCGGTCTTCTTCATCCGGGACCCCTTGAAGTTCCAGCACTTCATCCGCTCG
>Ga0207664_10003206_pt1 | contig 10876 bp, 15 predicted proteins | sample LARL83metaG_FD_184349 | JGI IMG/M metagenome (GOLD analysis project Ga0207664, IMG submission 184349) | Corn, switchgrass and miscanthus rhizosphere microbial communities from Kellogg Biological Station, Michigan, USA - LAR L8-3 metaG... | ecosystem: Host-associated > Plants > Roots >...
ATAAGGCTGTCGATGCGGTGGTAGACGTCTCGGACTCACTCGGAATAGCAACCAAAGTAGTAAGGTTAATCCCGATAGGTGTGATAAAGGGCTAATGTCTGAGGAAGAAGATCCAGATATCACTATTATTAAAGCTCGAAAATTGAAAGAGTTACAGAAGCAAGCTGCGACAAACGAAAAGTTCAAAGCAAAGAAACAGCAGGATAGTCAACCTCGAACAAATAGGGAGATCATATCTAGCTACCTGTACGACAGAGGTGAGGAAGTACTGGCTCTTGCAGAATCTCAGTTCCCAATTCAAACAAGGGCGATAGTGGCTAAAATTGTTGAAATAATTAAAGCTGGCGAGATTAGCCAAAAAATATCGGGAGGAGAATTGTTGGCATTGTTCCGGTCGGTGGGCATGAATATCAGGGTTAATACAAGTATCAGAATTGAGGATCATGGTAAATTGGTTTCATTTGCTGATAAATTAAAGTACGAAAACGAAGACAATTCTATCGCATAGAAATGAAGCAATGCCATTGATTGGTGCTTTTCTTATTGATTTTGTAACCGTCGATTATGAATCAGATAGTACAATCGCAAAAGAGATCCTGCAAGAGTTTCAGGTAAATTGCAATCTTGGTAATGATGATAATCGTAATTTCGTCCTTGACTCTCCGATCCCCAGTGCAGGGTGGTATTTTGCCAAATTATTCCTTTCTGGCCAGTTTATAAAAAAGTTGTACGACCTTAATTCAGAACAAATTGATAATTCAAAAGGTAAGAAATTTGAGGATAAGTTCGTTTCCTGGTTAGGTATAAAGTTCAAGACAAGAAAATGCGAGGCACACATAAAAATCGCTCCAGAAATGAAATAAGGATCATTGTTCTCCATCAACTCTTCCGTTTACAGACGCAATAGATTATTCGAGATAAAGAATCCGTTTTTTCGTTCTGCGAAAGCAGGTTCTCCTCTCTGAACCGAGCGAAATCCTACTCTGCCTAAAAAGCACCACTAAAACCTCTTTCTCCAGCTTCAAGTTTAGGCATATCTCAAAGGGGGATATGAATTGCTATACTAGTTGGCACAGCTAACACAGCAGTATTGACATCCAATATCTCCTTGTTATATACTAATGCCTAGGCCGCTGACATATGGACTAGTACTTATATTTTCGTGGCTTTGTTACATAGGCACAATAATTTGATGAATATAAACGCCAACCCTATTTCTCTTTTTATCGGGATTGCATCCTTTATAATTACGTATAGTACGGAATCTATACGGTATCTTACCCTTTTGGGACACTCCCTGTCCTAACGTAGCTGCCCTAGTTATAAGGATGACAATGCAAGATGATAAGAAGAAGTACTATGTCAAAAAATTCTAACGGTTTAGAGGCAGAGCATTTAATAAACAAATTAAAAAGACCTGGAATAACGAGTACGGATTTGTATGAGACGATAATCGAAGGTCTTTACAAAATAGGAGATTTTTTGACAGCAACAGAAAAGTCACTAACTGTTGTTTTTTGGGATATAAAGAACTTTTCTTTGTACGATATACTTAAAACCAATTCAACGTTCCTTTTACTATTCTTACGACAGTTCTTTGAGCTAGCGAGAAAAATCATTTGTGAACGCAGTGGCATTTTAGACACAAAGGTAACAATTACACAAACAATGCGTTTGCTAGTGTTTAAAACTATAAAATGAGATCCTATATTCTAGGTAAAGATTCAACATACATGAAGACAATAGATCAATCACTTGCAGAAACCAGGCTCTTGACAGTAGTATTTTGGGATATAAATGGCTTCTCAAATCTATGTTATATCCTCAGGACCAGTCCTGAAAGCGTAGTTGGCTTTCTAAACGAATACTACCATCATGTAGAGAAAGTCGTTTCGGCTAATGGAGGAAAGGTGGACAAATTCATGGGCGACGGAGTGATGGTGCTCTTTGGTTTGGAAGGTCATGATAATGATGACGGGACTGATGCTGCCATTTCTGCAGTAAATGCAGCGGTGAATCTTAAGGACTCTTTTCAACAAATCAAATCTAAATGGTGTAAAATATGGGAAAGAAAAGTTAATGAAAAAATAGATATTGGTTTGAAGTGTGGAATTAACACTGGCGAGATCATTGTTGCTAAGGTGGAGTTTGAAAAAAGCCAGTATACAGCAATAGGATCGGTTGTCAATTATGCAAGCAGATTTGAAGGTGTAGCAAAGGACAATCAAATCTTGATTTCACAAACTACAAATAGCAGGGTCAAAGGCAAATTTTTGTCAGTATTAATACATGTTGAAAAGCTGCAACACGCGAAAAGCTTTGGCAGCGTTACTGAATGTTATCTGGTTCTAGGCAGACTTCCTAATCATCTTGATGAATGAGAGTCAGGGGAGAGGTATTACCAATTATGGCTGCTGAAATTGACGATATCAGGGAACGTTGGGAAAGATTGCGGGTCTGCAATGTGTGCAGCAAGCGCTTTCAAAGCAGTAGAGAAATGAAAAACCACAAGACAGAAGACCATTCGTATTGAGAGGTCTACAGTGTTTGACATTACCAAAAATGCAAGCAATCACCAGGCTGTCAGTTATTACAACGAGCTTATAACTACAGTACTGGAAAACAGAAACTGCTCTTGTAGGGTCTTAAACTACAGAAACAAATTACTGAGTGACTACATCCAATAGAATTGCATAGTCATTACAGAACAACCAATTATAGAATGTGCTTAAACTATCTCGTCAGTTCGACTAAGATGAATCAAATAAATCTGACGGATTGTTAAGTTATGGAAATTGGCAACTAAAATTGGTGGCGGCACCACAAAATCCCCCTGATTCATCTTGATTGGAACGAATATGGTTTTATGTCCAGTTAATGTTGATACTAATTTTTAGTGCAGGTACGGATGTCTTCTTGTAGATTTGTACCGGCTAGAGTTATCAAACTCTTCTTCCTCTCCTTCCGCCTGGCTTCCGGGTAGTGTCATGAGGTACTGGTGTAACGTCGTCGATTCGACCAATCCTGAAACCAGCCCGCGCAAGAGCTCTAATCGCTGCTTGAGCTCCTGGACCCGGAATCCTCGGCCCGACGCCCCCGACAGCTCTTACACGTATATGAAGGGCGTTAATCCCTTTTGTTTTGGCTGCATCAGCAGCGGCAACTGCAGATTTCATTGCAGCGTAGGGCGAAGATTCATACCTGTCGGCTGTTACGTGTCTACCTCCAGAACTAAAAGAAACCGTTTCAGCACCGCTAACGTCTGTTATATGGACTAATGTGTTGTTATAACTGCTAAATATATGGGCTACGCCCCACTTATATTGGGTAACATCAGCGAGTTCTGTCGACATGAATAGAGACTCGAAAAATATGGCGTGACGGCTATATTAACGTAGTTAGAATTAAGTCTTAACACGCCTTAATCAGATTGAAATTCCATAAACGCGGTTGCACGAACAGCCATAACCAATATGACGTGTATGAACTCGAATGCCATTAACTGGAACTATTGAAGCAAAAGTCGCTGCATGCTATTATTCTACAAGAAAAAGATGAATGCACAATGTAACAGCATAATGAGAAGGCAGTTTGAAAAGGGATTGATTCATATCTATATTTGAGATAGAAAGTAAAGGAAATGGGATTATTTAGTCGTTGGAGAAAGAATAGCAATCACCCCTCGGTTTCAGAACTTGATGGTAATAGAAGATATTCTAAGGCGACTACAGGGCAAAGGGGTGGATTATTTGCTGGCATTGTTGGTTTCGATGACGTGAAAGAACTATTTCAGATGTCCATTAGGGCAGACAAGCCAGTACATCTACTTTTGGTGGGACCACCTGCATCAGCCAAGTCGTTGTTTATGAGTTCACTTACTAAATTAGAAAGGTCATACTACGTTGTTGGAAGCAGTTCTACAAAATCTGGCATTTTCGATTATCTGTTTGAATACAGACCGAGGTACTTCATCATAGACGAGATAGAAAAGATGAATAAGCGAGATCAGACAAGTCTTTTGAATCTTATGGAGTCCGGTATACTATCCGAATTAAAACACAATCAAAAAAGAATGACTCAACTGAAGACGTGGATTTTTGCCTCATGTAATAGCGAGGAGAAGCTATTGCCGCCCCTTCTAACGAGGTTTAGAGATATACATTTCAAGCCATATACAGAGGAAGAATTTGTAGATATCGCTGTGGAAATTTTGGATAGAGAGGAAGGAATAGATAGAGATGTTGCTACTGTTATCGCTGACGCAGTATTCAACAGACTCAAGAGTGCAAATATCAGAGAGTGTGTAAGAATAGCGCGATTAACACGCGGTGACATCGATCTTTCTAAACTTGATAAGATTCTTGAGACCTTTGTTAAATATAGCGCGGTTGCCGACTGAAGATAATTGAGAGGATTCGGTTAGTGTCCGGAGTTTCGATATTAAGGTCCGCTTTCTGGTCTCGATACCTTGGTGTACAACGAAATTAGTTAACGTGAGCAAACAGAGCAAGGCAGCTTAGAAACTAGAACTAGATTTAAGACAGGGTAGGAACCCAATTACTTTGCTATAGAATAAACTGGGCCGATACTGGGACTTACACCCAGTCTGCGACGGCTATTTACCGAACGTGTCCTAATCATAGACGATATCGGCATTATTTAGCATTCCAGGGATATTTAAAAACATAATGGTATAATTATCTGGAGAAATGGAGCAAAAAGGCAACAATTTATGTAATGGATATAATTTGGCTTTGAGCGCTAGTAGATTCCAATTTTAAAATCGTAAATTGAAGTGAACAAAAAGCATCTAAATTGAAGTGCAGGCCGTTTTTATAAAATTATTTTATTTAATTTTACTAAAGCCTATGCTTCTCTCTCGACCGCGTCCCCACCACTTTGTTTTGCCTCTAAGTACACAGTGCTGCACCCTTTTTAAAGGGGTTGTTCATATTACAATACAGATAAAAATGGCGGCGATCAATTGGGTATGCGCAAACTGTGCACAGCACTTCTCCAGAAGATATAGCGCAAATAGGCACGATAGGAACTTACACGAAGGAAATGGAATTATCGTCTCTATACTCGATTATGTAGTGGGAAGAATAGGTGGCCAATTCCAATCAAACGATCCATTGAAGTCTCGACGAAACAAGCAAAATAATCTATTATTTGGTTCCAAAACTATCAATAATAATCTCGGGACTAAGGTAATCACGGATAGTACTAGTGGTGGAGTAAGTGAGGTTAGCGATAATAATACTAATCAGGAAAGAGCACCTCATAACCCGGATCTCCTTTCGCAACCGAAACGTGAATCCAAAGTCAACAATCGCGCTTCGTCCGCTGATCCTTCTCAGGAGATTGTACAAGGAAAATCGAAGCCTCAACAATACAGCGGATTACTAAAAAAATATTTTCATCCACAAGATGGAGACAGTATTTTTGCATTGTCTAGCTATCTCGTCAGTCAAGGAGAAAATCATTTTCTCCTTCGTAAAATCGATAACCGCGCTTCAAATAGTCGAAATTCCTTCGATAATTCAGCCACCAATAAACAGAACCCAGGCATGTCGCATACTCAGATATCTGATTTCAGTGTCATGCAAACATGGCCAAATGAAAAACACGATGAGCAAGGCTCTTGCGACGTGTATAATCAAGCCAGAGCTAATCTCTCGGAAATAGAACAAGTGTTGAGTCCTCATTATCCTCGGGAGATTGTCCAGAATATAATTAAAGAATTAATTAAAACATGCAATATCACAGGAAAATACGACATTTTAGCTGAGGCATTAAAAAGACACAGAAATAATGTAAAACGCTTCTACATTTAAGCAAATTGCATCAAACAACAAGTTTGGCCGGCGAAGAATCCAAACCTTAAATTAGTATTCTAATGGGGAGCTACAACGAAGGTGATTCATTTCTTATTCCTTTTACGGGCGTCAAAGTGAATATAACCCATTTCTTCAAGCTGAACACGTTTTCCTGTCTTCATATCAGCAAGAAATACTTTCCCCTCTCCTTTTACTACCTTGCCGATAATAAACAGGTTTAATTTTGAACGTCGGACTGTAGACTTTGCTTTCTTCAATCTTGACGGCGCAATGGTTCCGACTATTTCATATTCCTCTCCACCACAAAAAATCAATCGCTTGTAGTCTAGATGATTATCTCTTGCGAATTGGTATACGCCTTTTGCTGAAGGAATATTATCAATGAGAATATTAACAACACTTTGTCTTGCAAGTTCATAAAGGGATATCCCCAAACCATCACTTGAATCCATTGATGCTGAGAAATATTTTGCCAGAGATAACCCAAACTTTTGTGCAGGCTTGGGCTTCATCACAGATGAGATAGCATTCTTCTTGAATTCACCGTACGCTTTCGCGTTTTTCGTGAGAATCTTCAAACCAGACGACGTGTACCCAAATTCTCCCGAAACGACCACCAAGTCACCAGGTTTTGCACCATTTCTGCCTGGAAGGTTGTCTTCACAATTTTCTGAAAATCCTATCATACTGCAATCGATAACTAGCTCTTTGGATTCATTAGTATCGCCACCCACAATCTTGACGTCAAATTCCTTAGAAGCAATTTGAAACCCCTTTGCGAGATCATCGATCTCAGGCTTAGAATATTTTTTTGGAATGCCGACAGAAATTAACGATACTTGCGGTTTAATTCCTTTTGCTGATAAATCACTAACACATGCAGATATGCTCTTTCTAGCAATTTGCCATGGGTGCATTCCTTGAGGCACGTCAGTACTTTCGACTAGCATATCGCATTTTAGAACTAGACTCTTCATGCGTTTCATGTTTCCTAGGGAAAGGGTTGACACGTCATCATCTTTTCTTTTGTTATCACCCTTTATTCCAATTTTAGAAATGATAATATCGACAATTTCCCTTTCATTTAACTTGCTCATAAATTAACATGACCCTCTCCATTATCTTGTTGTAAAGGGATCGTGCATTGTTAGCTTTTGATTCCACTGATATTCTAATCGCATCTTCAGTGTTTGATGGTCTTACAAGTACCCATGAATCTTCATCAAATATTGCCTTAACACCGTCGATCGTCGAAATTTGAGATGATTCAGATCTGAATAGATCAAGTAATTTATCGAGCAATTCCACATGGATAGACGAGTTGATAGGAATTTTTGATCTGATTTGGACGTACTCCGATGCCAATCTAATAGATTCATTTACCGTTGCCCGATCTAACGATGAAACAGTCGCCGCTGCCAACAATCCGTCCCTGCACATATTGAATCTGGGCAGAATAAAACCTGCGCTACTCCCCTCTCCTCCTGCATCTGCATCAAGTTCTAACATTCTCTTAACAACATTTGCCTCACCGACTTTAGAATATTCACATCTACCATGATGATATTTTATTAGTTTCTCTACAGAAATACTAGTATCTATACTAGTTACGAATTTTTTCATTCCCATTTTGAGAGCACTAGCTACGCATAGCAAGAGCGTCGAATCGGGATTCAAATTCTGACCTCTGTTATTAACCACTACGAGTCTATCGCCATCTAAATCAAACGCAAATCCGAAGTCTAGCTCATTTTCCTGCACTAAAGTCCGTAATTCATACAGAGTTTCGGCAGTAGGATCGGGACCTCTTGAGGATATCCCAGGGACGTCGTTAATACAATGAAATTTATGGCCGAGTTTTTTGAAAAGCCCCTCGACATAATTACATGTCGCGCCACCACCTAGGTCAAACCCTAATGTAACCGCTTTGTTTGTGTTTGTTTCTGTTTGCGCTATCAGATCAAAAATTTCGTTATCGTAGTCTGATTCTATATCATATGATTTTCCAAATCTTTCTGGTGCAGATATTGTCGCTTTGAGCATAAGCTCCAATTCATTCTCGTAAATCCCTCTCCCATCAAGTACAAATTTTAGTCCATTCCACTCCGGCGGGTTATGTGAAGCTGTCACGACGACTCCTGCTCCATATTTCCTTGTCTCCCTAAATACAATAGGAGTAGGGGCCACATCGAGATCGTAAACATCAATTCCTTGTTCCATTAAACTCGCCGACACAACTTGGTGTATTATTTTTCCAGAATGCCTCGTGTCTCTTGCTAGCACGCATTTCCCTTTTGGTTTAATTAAGCAAGAAGCGAATAATCTGCTGAATTTGATAACTTCATGCAAATTTAGGTCATTCCCATAAATGCCTCTAATGCCGGAGATTGAGATCTTCATAGTGGATACGACTAAAGACCTGTGATATTTAATTTAACTTGATTTTGTCTTAATTTTGGTTTGAGAAATTTTCGCATTTATTCTTATACAGGGACATGAAGGATTAAATAATGAATGATCAACTGCCTCTAATTAATTGCCCTAGTAGCTCAGCCCGGCAGAGCGAAGGTTTCGTAAACCTTAGGTCGTGGGTCCAAATCCCACCTAGGGCTCATATAGCTAATGAAGTAAAAACAACTAACTTTGATCAAAACGTTGATGGTTATCTGGGGGGCAGAGCGCAAAAAACTATCCACGCTTCGCGTGCTCCTTCTTATCAGAACTCTGAAACGCTCATGAAACTCTGCAAACCGTAGTTCAGACAGAATACATTATTCCTCCGGATACAATCGGAACAAATTCCACACTGGCCAATTCTTTAATTCGAGCAATGATTGCATTAAACCAAAGGCTATCTATTCCTTGACTCCAAATAGTTATTTTTTTGTATTGTCTCTTTATGCCGCCGTGGAAGAATCCATTGCAATCCTCTACTGTTATATTGCAATACTTCTGACTCACTTCCTCTATAATGTTGTCTGCCTCAGCAGGCAAATATAAAATAGTCAAGGTAGGAAACGGAATAGTATTCGAAGCGGTCGATGATGTATCTTCGGCCATTATTGTATATCTACTTCTAAATTAGAGCCCAATATCTGGATTTCGTGTGATTTGACTTTAACCAGTAAAAATAAGAGTCACTACCATACCGTGATCAAAAATGACAATGACTGTCTTGTGCGTCAACAGCATAGATACAAATACTTGCTTGCGCGCACCTATACAACTCTCTTTAGCCATACAATCCTAGGTTGGTTTTTGGGTGTTCAATTTTGATCCTTCGTAGTTTTCTTTCCACCAGTTCTGCTTCCCTTAGCAAGGACACGATGTCGCATGAGGCGCCGGGAACCAGTTTACTGACAGACTGCGAAACTACGGCTGCCGCTCGAAAATCTGGGGCATCCTTCAACACTTTGACCAACAAAACAATCACATCTTTTTTCAACCATGTCCCTTCGTTAAGTAATAAGGCAGGAACCCCCGTTACAGAACCGCTAATCAGCTGTTCAATTCCAGCCCTTGTAAACTTTTGTAGGGCTTTCTTGGTGCTTGCAGTAGCATATACTACAGGTTCAGTCGGTTTAATATCATCTTCCTCTTGGGTTTGGTCATCCGGCAAACCAGCAGCGCTTATGACAAGATCACACTCCTTCTCAATTGCCCACCGGAAAATCGTCTTCGCTATAGGGCGATACATAGTTTGATCAAAACTTAGTTCGGACACAAAAATAGCAAGTTTCAATTCTTCATTGGCATAGATTCTTGCGGGGAAATTTGGAGTACCGTTTTGTATTATTGATAACGAAGGAAAACCCGGTGAATCAAGAACTGCAACAAGCTCAGTCGTTAGAGAATGAACAAAACATTCAGATGCAATGGCATTGGCCAACCCAACACTGGGAAAACCGTCAATAACAGTACCTCCCTTAAGATTAACCTTTTTTGCCTCGCGTATTTCGATAGGCGAGTCTGTTGGCGTCACGTACATCATATTGATATGAATCTATACCCCATTAAAAGATACTTAGACCAACAGATTGGCAGTAATGAGTTTAGCAAACGGCCTAACCAAACGCTTCGATTATTTTATCGAAACTAGCTCTCGTGTGATTTGATTTATAAATCCTTAGTAACCGAATGATTTTTTCTTGTTCAGCAAAGTGTATATTCTTATTGACATGTTTTGAAACCGGGCCTTTTAGTAGCAGAGAATTAGCAGCTGCAGTCACATTGCACGTCCTTCTATCGATACTAGAACTCTCAAAGTCTACGATATGAGCATAAATACTCTTTGAAACTAACACATGATGGTCTAAACAGCTTAGTTCTCCATGGTCAAGATTCGCCATATCTAAGTTATAACATTGCTCTAGAGTACTTATTGCAACTTTGCGAACTTGTTCATTGTTAATATTTTGCTGGTTCAACCAACGAATTATGTTCCAACCATCTATAAAGTCCATTAAAATAAAATTTTCGGAGTTCGCGTAAATGTTGGGCCCAACACCGACTGAATTTGCAATTTTATGTAACCTGACCTCTCTTTCCATGGACTTGCGGTTAGCATCAATTCTTCGAATTTTCAGAGCATAGGTTTTTTTATCCTTTGCTTCGACCCTGACCACAACACCAACGCCGCCCTTTCCTAGAATACTAAATTTACCAATTTTTGTGCTTCCAGCGGGCAAAAATGAGCTAACTCCCATAATTTCTAATTCTTTTAAACGGCTGAAATGTTCTCGGTCTTCGATTTGCCTCGGATAAGAAATGACCTGAACAAGTTCAGGACAATTTACATCGATTTTATCATAAGATGTGTCGATCCGATGTGATAAGTTCGTTGACAGCCTCCTTTGCTATTCCGTTTATTTTTTGATCATCACCGGAATACAGCCGAAATAGCCTTTGGATGTCTCCCACCAGTCCCTTCGGAATTCCTGTACTCTCGATTTTCTTGGTCAATAACAATTTCAAGAAATGCTTTGCGTTTGTAGCTTTTCTTCGAATCAAAGTTGAAACTCTCATTTCACTATCAA
>Ga0207664_10003208_pt1 | contig 10876 bp, 8 predicted proteins | sample LARL83metaG_FD_184349 | JGI IMG/M metagenome (GOLD analysis project Ga0207664, IMG submission 184349) | Corn, switchgrass and miscanthus rhizosphere microbial communities from Kellogg Biological Station, Michigan, USA - LAR L8-3 metaG... | ecosystem: Host-associated > Plants > Roots >...
CTCAGGGCGCTCCAGGCCCCCAGGGGCCCCCGCCAGCCGCCCCGGGCTATAACGCCCGGCCGCGCAGCGGCGCGGCATACCCCGAGCAGGGCGGTTTCGACCGTCCGGGCTATCCACCGCAGCGGGGTGGCCAGCAGCCCAATGGCCGCGGCTATGGCGGCCCCGGCTACGGCGGTCCCGGCCAAGGCGGCGCACCCGGCCCCGGCCCTGGCTACGGCGACCAGCGGTACGGCGACCAGCGGTACGGCGGCCAGGGACGCGCGGACCGGGGGTTCGCGGCGCAGGGCTATGCCGGGCAGCCGACGCAGGCGTACCAGGGGCACGCCGACCAGACGACCGTCCAGCAGCCGTACGGCTACCAGCAGGACGCCGGCCCGCGCGGCTACCGGGAACGCGGCGCCCCGGGCGGACCCGGTGGTCCCGGAGGCCCCGGCGGCCCCGGTGGGCCCGGCCCCGGTCGGCCCGGCGGTGAACCCAGGCGGAAGGTCCGGTTCCGCAGGACGCGCAAGATCGCTCGGCTGCGGTCCGTCCGCATCGTCGCCGCGCTGTTCGCCGTGTTCCTGATCTGGGTGACGTTCTCGATCGGCCAGGCGATCACCGCCAACAACGGCCAGAGCCTGTCGTCCAACCTCGCCGAATGGGCCCGCGACCACTACCTCGGCCCGGTCGTCACGTTCGGCGAGTGGCTCAGCTACAACCCGCCCAAGGCCGGCGGCAAGCCGTCTTTCTCGCTCGCCATCCCCAAGGGACAGCAGGTCAGCCCGGCCAAGACGCACGCGAAGGGCTTCACGCCCGACATCCCGGCCACGCTGAAGTCGCTGGCCGGCGCGCCGCTGCCCGGTGAGGGGCAGTGGCGGGTCGTGGAGAAGGTGAAGGGCCAGCCCGCGATCTTCACCACCTTCCTGCGGGACGCCACGTACACGTCCTACGTCAACGGGATCGCGTCGATGGACCAGCGGCTGGTCTCGTTCCAGCTGCACCCCGGCTCGGAGGACCCCGGCCAGGGCAACTGGGGGACGTGGGGGGCGACCTCTATCGCGCCTGGGCACCGCACGGGCCTGATCGCCACGTTCAACGGCGGCTTCAAGCTGGACAGCGCCGGGGGCGGCTTCTACCTCAACGGTGAGTACCACGGCTCGCTCGTGACCGGCGAGGCGTCGATCGTGTACTACAAGAACGGCACGGTCAAGATCGGCGAGTGGGGCCGCGACTTCACGATGAACTCGTCGATCGAAGGCGTGCGGCAGAACCTGAAGCTGCTCATCGACCGCGGCAAGATCGAGCCGAACCTCAACCAGAACGTAGAGACGAACTTCGGCGCCACGCTGGGCGGCGGCTACTACGTCTGGCGTTCCGGGCTCGGAATCACCAAGGACGGCAGGATCGTCTACGTCTACGGCCCGGCGCTCAACGTCCAGGACCTGGCCGACCTGCTGGAGCGGGCCGGCGCGGTCGAGGGCATGCAGCTCGACATCAACCCGTACTGGATGAAGTACGAGTATTACAACGCAAACAGCCACCCGTCAGACCCGACGCCGGTTAACCTGCTGCCGACGCAGCAGCAGAGCGCTTACTCGTACTACTCGACCTACACCCGGGACTTCACGGCGGTATACGCGCGGTGACGATAGACAAGACCCTGGTCCCTGGCAAAGACACGGGACCACAGGCCGCGGTGTCCGCCGCGGCTCTGCCGGTGACCCCTTCGCGGTGGCTCATCGCGGTCATCACGGAGACCAGGCCACGGCAGTGGCCGAAGAATCTCCTGGTGTTCGCTGCGCCGCTGGCCGCCGCCTCACTGGGCCGCAACCACGGCTTCGCCTACGCGCTGCTCGCGATGTTCGCCTTCGCTTGCGCCTCGGCGGCGGTGTACTTCGTCAACGACGTCGTCGACGCCGATCGCGACCGGCGTCATCCGGTCAAGCGGAACCGCCCGGTCGCCTCCGGCGCGCTGCCCGCCCAGCACGCGCTCGTGCTCGGCGCGCTCGCGGTCGTCCTCGCCGTCGGCTCGGGCTTGCTCATCCGGGAGCCCGGGCTTGTCGTGGCGGTCTCCGTCTACCTCTGCCTGCAGTTCCTGTACTCGTTCCGGCTCAAGCACGTCCCGTTCCTCGAGATGCTGCTCGTCGCCTCCGGCTTCCTGCTGCGCGTTCTCGGCGGCGCGGCGGCGACTCACGTGAAGCCGCTGTCCATCTGGTTCCTGCTCGTGTGCACTCTCGGCGCGCTCGGCGTCGCGGTCGCCAAGCGGTACACCGAGCTCACCTCGCTGGGTGATGAGGCTGTCCGGCACCGCCCGGTGATGCGCTGGTACCGGCCAGGGATGCTCCGCATCGTCCAGCTGCTCATCGGCGTGGGCATGCTCGCGACGTACCTGATGTGGGCGGCGAGCGAGACCACCGACGCCCGCCCCTGGCACCTGGCGAGCGCGCTGCCGCTGGCCGCGGCGCTCGTCAGGTTCGGCGTGCTCACCGCCCGCCGCACCGTCCGCCCGGTGGAAGACCTGATCACCAGGGACGCGCTCATGCTCTGTTTCGAGGCGGCCTGGCTGGTGCTGTTCTGCGTCGGGCTCTACGCGGCTTAGGTGGGGAAAAGATAATGAGCAGTCAGAACGGAAGCAGCCGGCTCTCACGGGTCCTCCTGCTCGGCGGCACGAGCGAGATCGGCCTGGCGATCCTGTCCGCGCTGCGGCTTGAGCCGGGCACCGAGGTGATCCTGGCCGGCCGCGACACGCAGCGGCTCGAGGCGGCCGGCAAGGCGCTGAACCGCCCGGTCACCGTGGCCAGGTACGACGCGCTGGACACGGAGACGCATCAGGCCTTCGCCGACGAGATCTGCGCCGGGGGAGTGCCCGACCTGGTGATCGCCGCGACCGGCGTGCTGATCCCGGAAGAGCAGGCGGAACGTGACGTGCGCCTCGCCGCCACGATGATCGAGACCAACTTCACCGGGCACGTCACCGCGCTGCTCGCGTTCGGCTCGCGGATGCGCGAGCGGGGCAGCGGCACGATCGTGGTGCTGTCATCGGTCGCGGCGGTCCGGCCGCGCAAGTTCAACGCGGTGTACGGGGCGACTAAGGCGGCCCTGGACGCGTTCGCCCGCGGCTACGCCGACGCGCTGCACGGCACGGGGGTCCGCTTGCTGCTCGTCAGGCCCGGGTTCGTGACCGGCCGGATGACGGCGGGGATGGCGCCGGCCCCGCTGGCGACCACGCCGGAGGCGGTCGGCGTCGCGGTCGCGGCGGCGCTGCGCGGATCCAAGTCAGTTGTGTGGGTTCCGTCGTCGCTGGCCGGGCTGGCCACCGCGATGCGCCTGATCCCCAGGCCGATGTGGCGTAAGCTCAAGCGCTGATTTCGGTGTGACTTCCCTCTGAGTACGCGTTCGCACACGTCTACGGCGAGAAGCCGCGGGTACATTCCCCGGTTGTGCGGGTCTTGGTAGCAGAAGACGACGACACCCTTGGCGCGGTGCTCGCCCAGGGGCTCCGCAGCCGTGGGTACGTGGTCGACCTGGTCGCCGACGGCGAGGCGGCGCTGTCCTACGCCCGCTGTTACGAGTACGCGGTGGCCGTGCTCGACTGGCTGATACCCCGGGTGTCCGGCATCGACGTGGTGCGCCAGCTGCGGCGCACGGGGGCAAGGACACCGGTCCTGATGATCAGCGGCAAGGGCGCGCCTGAGGACCGGGTGGCCGGCCTGGACGCCGGCGCCGACGACTACCTGGTCAAGCCGTTCGTCTTCGACGAGCTGCTCGCCCGGTTGCGGGCGCTGCAGCGCCGGCCGCCTGACGTGCTCCCGCCCCGGCTGGTGGTCGGCGACCTGGAGTGCGACCCGGCCTCCCGCGAGGTCACGTTCGGCGGCCGCCGGCTGGCGCTGACCTCGACGGAGCTGAGCATCCTCGAGACGCTGATGCGGTTCTCGCCGGCCGTCGCGGAACGCCGCCAGATCGCGCAGCACGTATGGACCGACGAGGTCGACACGTTCTCCTCGAACACGATCGACGTGCACCTGGCGCGGCTGCGCGCCAAGCTCTCCGGTTCCCGCGTCCGCATCCAGACCGTCCGTGGCGTCGGCTACCGCATCGTCGCGGATAACGGTCAGCGGTTAGCCGGCCCCCGCGGCGGCGGTCATGACCGCACCTCGACGAGCATCGGCAGGCCGCCGGCCGGGCGCTGGGTGACGGCGGGAATGATCGTGACGGGTTCCGCGGACGCCGGGCGCAGCCGCACCTGCTGCCCGGCGACCGCCAGCACGGTCATCATCTCGACGGCGCCGAAACCGGCGCAGGCGGGCGAGTACATCCGCATGGACTCCTGGACGACCTGTCCGGTGTAACCGAGCGCCGTCAGGTCCTCGGCGGCCGGCGCCCGGCCGCCGAGGACAGCCGCCAGCTCCTGGTGGAACCGGTCCTCCGCGTCCTGGCGCTGCCCGAGCAGCAGCCAGGTCCAGGCCAGCGCCACGGCGGTGGTCTCGAAGCCGGCGAAGAACAGCGTCACCACCTGGTCGCGCAGCTCGCGCCGGGTGTCCGCGGCCGCCGCCTGATCGCCGTAGCTTCTGACCAGGTCGGCCAGCATGTCATCGTGGCCGCCGGGGTCCGCCAGCCGCTCGTCGATCCGCGCGTACACGAAGCGGTCCATGGCCGCGAGGCCGCGCCGGAAGCGGCGGTGCAGCCTGGTGGGCACTCACAGCGGCAGGGGCACCGGGCTGAAGTTGCGCAGCGCGACGACCTGGACGCCGGACCGCACGGTCTCGGTGAAGCAGTTGGAGCCCCTGGTGCCGCTGGGGTCCGCGCCGGCCGTGTCCGCCAGGCCGGCCTGCAGGTCGTTCTCCAGGTCCCGGCTGAACAGCGCCATGCCGATGACCCGCATCGCCAGGTGCTGCATGTCGTCGAGCACGTCGACCGGCTCGCCGCGGCGCGCGGCCTGCTCCCAGCCGGCGAGCAGCTGCGTCGTCAGCGTTCCCGTGTTCTGCACGACGCGGGCGAGCGTGGCCTTGCCGAACGCGGGCTCGGCGTAGAAGTTGAGAACCTCATGGTCGGCTGTAGCAGGCAACTGTGCTCCCTGTGTCCTGGTTTACAGGCAGCACCGTCCCACGCTGCTGTTGCGCGCCGGCTTAGCGGGAATTAACCGACCTCGCGCCGAGTACCGTGGCGGCGGCGACCCCGATCAGCGGAAGGCAGGGCACGGCCCACGCCGCGTTGGCGACGAGCACCCCGGCCAGCGACGCGCCTGCCAGCAGGCCGGCCAACACTCCCGGGCGGCGCCAGCCGACCTTCTCTTCCGGCCGGAAGACCGCGCTGACCAGGCCGGTCAGCGTCCCGGTGAGATAAGTGGTGGACACGTTGCCGAGCCCCAGCTGGACGACCGCGGCCGACTGGATGCCCATCGCGCAGGCGGCAGCGGCGAGGATCGCGTACTGAGCCCAGCCGGCCGGCCGCGAGCCTGTCGCCTCCCAGCCGGCCAGGACACCAGCGAGCAGCGTGAGCTCGGCCGCCAGTGTCAGCGTCACGTGCGCGGGCCAGCGTTCGCCGTCCGGCTCGGCGGCCGACTTGGCCGAGGTGCGGTCCGTGCGGTACCGGCCGATCAGCGTGCCGGCGGCGACGCCCGTGACGTAGCCGGCGAACGCCACCGCGGTGTGCAGGGCCAGCGACGCCGACCCGCGGGCCAGCGACAGGCCGAACACCGTGATGTTCCCGGTCATCACGCTCGTGAAGACGTTCCCGAGCCTGGTGAAGCTCGTCACGTCCGACGCGCCTGAGGCGAACGTCAGCAGCACCGCGATCACGGTCATCGTCCGCGGCGGGATCGCTTTGCTCACCCAGCAAAGGGTACGCGGACGGCTCTTGCCCAGCCTGGCGCTTCGGGCGCGTCGTCGCCGAGCAGCCCTGCCACCACCCGCATCCCCTTCGGCGCGGCATGGGGCCACGGTGTATAGCCGTCGGTGAGGACCACGGTCACGGCGGGGCGGGGCCGCAGCGCGTAGGCCGCCGCGAGGCCGGCGCCCATGTTCGTGCCGCCGCCGCCGGTCAGCGTGACCTGGCGGGCGGAGGAGACCCGCTGCGCGGGCCCTGCCGCCGCGTCGCATGCGAGGACCCGCAGCTGGCGGGCCATGCCGAGGGCACGCAGCAGCCCCTCCACCTCGGCGAGCGCCATCGCGAGGAGCTCCTCGCTCATGCTGCCCGAGGTGTCGCAGACCACCGCGAGCTCGGGGACCGGCCGCCGCAGCGCGGGCAGCACCACGCCGCTCACCGCGGCGGCCCGCCGGGACGGCCGCCGATAGGAGTAGTCCGCCGCCCCTGCCACGTCGGCGACGGCCCTGCGCAGCTCGGCGGCGAGCAGTCGCCGCCAGTCGACTTGCGGCGCCAGCACGTCCCGTGCCCAGCGCAGCAGCCCGGCCGGGACCGTTCCCGGCTGCTTGGCGTGCCGCACGACCTCCTCCGCCACCTGGCGGCGCAGCAGGTCGGCCAGCCACGGGTCGAGCCCGCCCGGGCGCCCTGGCCGGTCCGACGCCCTGGGGAGCCCGTCGGCGCCGCTGCCGCAGTCCAGCCACGCCGCCGGGCCCTCATCGTCCGTGCCGGCTTCGCGCCGCTTCAGCAGCGCGAAGTACTCTTCGGCCAGCCGTCCGGGGTCGGCGCCGAAGTGCCGCGGCAGCACCGGGTTTCCCGGCAGTTCCAGCCCGGCGGGTATCAGGTCGTCGTTGATCTCGGCGTCGGCGGCGCTCAGCCACTGCCGGGAGTCGTCCTTGGTGACCGCAGCCGCCAGCGCCCGTTCGGAATGAAGACGCAGAATGTGGCAGACGTGATGCACGAGGACGCTGCCGAACTGGGCCGGGGACCAGCCGGCCACCAGCTCAGGATCGGCGGACAGCTGCCAGCGGTCGTCGATGGTGACGCTGTCCAGCCCGGGCGCGGCGGTCACCTGGGCGCCGAAGATGCCGCTCGCGAGGTAGGGGAAGCGAACCGCGGCCCAGATCCTGGCGGCGGCGAGACCCGGCAGCTCTCTCATGGCCCGCTAACCCAGCAGCCCGGCGTCGCGCAGCACCGGGGCGAACAGCTTGATCTCGCTAGGCAGCGGCATGCCGTCCGGGCGGCATTTGGCCAGCACCCGCGCCGCGGTGGCCGCCACGTCGGGCGCCGCCTCCGCGCAGCTGCCGAGCACCTGCCAGGCCGCGGTCCAGCGATCCGGCGTCGGCTCCGCCGCGACCGCCGCGGCGACGGCGGCGAGCGCCGCGTACGCCCGGTCCCCGCGCTCAGGCAGCCGGAACGCGGCGGGGTTGGCCAGCACTTCCTCGGGATCGGGCAAGTCCATCTCCACCAGCCAGGCGAGGAACTCCACGCCCGCGCCGTCCCCGACCGCTCCCCTGATGAGCGCCGACCTCGCCTGATCGGTGGCCTTCGCGGCCTCCGCGGCGGTCATCAGCCGGGCCGCCATTTCCCAGGTGCGCGGGCTCGGCCAGCCTCGCCCGGCCTCACTGGCGTTGTCCGGCGGCGCGATCGCGAGCGCGGGCCGCACCTGGAGGAACGCGGCGACCATGGACTTGCTGAGCGGTTCGCCCGCCGCCCAGCCTGCCGGCAGCAGCGGCACAGGCGGCGGCGCCCAGCCGCTGGCCAGCCCCTCGGCGATGCCGCGCGGCGACGTCTCCCAGCTCAGGTGGCACAGCCTGTTGGCCAGCGGCGCGGACAGGTCCCAGCCGTCCGCGGCCTGCTCGGGCGGGTTCGCAGCGGCAACGACGGCTACGTCCTCAGGCAGCGTCAGGTCGCCGACGGTCCGTTCCAGCACCACCCGCAGCAGCGCGGCCTGGACGGCGGGCGGCGCGGTGGACAGCTCGTCGAGGAACAGCACGCCGGTGCCGGCCTCGGCGAGCCTGGTCGCCCACAGCGGCGGCGCGAAGCGGACCACGTCCCCGGTGACCACAGGGAGGCCGGCGAAGTCAGATGGCTCCCTGATCGACGCGATGACCGTCTCGCACGGCAGGCCCATGGCTTCGGCCATCGCGCGGATGGCCGATGTCTTTCCGGTGCCCGGGGCGCCCCAGAGCAGGACGGGTACCCGGGCCGCGACCGCTACCCCGAGCGCCTCCGCGGCGACGTTTCCGTCTCCCGCCTGCAGCAGCGTGCTCATGTCTCCAGTGTGCGGCCTGCCCGGCAGCGGGTCAGCCCTTCGCGGTGATCCTCGTGCCGAGTTCGAGGCCCTCGCAGATGCCGCGCATCACGCCTTCCGCGCCGACGTCGAACACGTGCATGGTCAGCGACTGCTCGTTGGCGAGGACGAACGCGCTGGTGTCCATGATGCGGACCCCGGCCGCGAGGGCCTCGTCGTAGGTGAGGGAGGTGTACCGCTTGGCGTCCGGGTGGTGCTTAGGGTCGGCGTCGTACACGCCGTCCACGCCGTGCTTGGCGACGAGTAGCGCGTCCGCGTCCAGCTCGAGCGCCCGCTGCACCGCCGGGTAATCGGTGGTGACGTACGGCTGGCCGATGCCGCCGGCCAGCACGACGATCATGCCGCGCTCGAGGTGGTGCACCGCGCGGAGCCTGATGAACGGCTCGGCGACGCTATGGATCGGCACTGCGGTCATGACTCGTATGTCCGCCTCGGTGCGCGCGGTGAGCGCGCCACGCAGCATGAGCGCGTTCATCACCGTGCCGAGCATCCCGATGTTGTCCGCTTCGGCCCGGCTGATGCCCCAGCCGTCGGCCATCCTGCCGCGGAAGTAGTTGCCGCCGCCGACGACGACGGCCACCTGGACGCCGAGCTCGTGCACGGACAGCACCTCGTCGGCGACGCGCGCGAGGCTCGCGGGGTCAGCCCCCGTTCCGGCGGGCCCGGCAAGGGCCTCGCCGCTGAGCTTGACCACAACTCTGCGGTACCGCGGCAACGTGCAGCCCCCTATTCGCCCGGGTTGTCTGCCCGCCACGCTACCAGCGTGTCCGCCGTGCCCGTGCCCAGGTCCGCCGGCTACTTCGCATCGGCCCAGCAGCGGACGACGCTGGTCTCCGCGATGAACCGCACGCCACCGCGCGGCGCCCAGCGGCGCGCGGTCTCCGCGAGGCAGTCGCCCACCAGCGCCGCCGCCGCGTCCGCGTGCCCCTCAGCGACGTGCACGAGCAGCTCGTCATGCAGGCACAACACGATTCGCGCGCCAAGCGCGGGACCCCGGGCCCGCACCGTGACCGCCCACATCTTGAACAGTTCCGCCGCCGCCCCCTGAACCAGCGCGTTGCGGCCGTACCGGCCGCGCGCGGCTGTGCGGGCCGGCGATGCGATGCCGCCCGACATGCGGACCAGCCGGCCGCCGTAAGTGCGCAGGTCCCGTCCGGCCCTGGCGGCGCGGTCGGCCGAGTCGAGGTAGCCCATCGCGACGGGGTAGGCGGCCCGCATCCGGCGGCCCGCGACGCCGCCGTGCCCGGTGGTCTGGCCGTACATCGCGGCGATCATCGCGACCTTGGCGGTGGGCCTGTCGACTCCGAGTTCCGCCGCGACGGGCAGGTACATGTCGTCGGCCTGCGTCGCAAGGGCGAGCGCGGGGTCACCGGACACCGCCGCGAGCACCCGCGGCTCGATCTGCCCAAGGTCGGCCCGCACGAACAGGTGCCCTTGGGCCGCGATGACCGCCCGGCGGATGGCCGCGGGCATGTTGTGCAGCCCGTTGGACGCCGTCATCCGCCCCGCGGCGCCGTCGGACCCGGTCCACGCGCCGCGCAGCCGCCCGTCGGGACCGAGGCTCTCGTCCAGCCAGCCGTAGCCGTAAGTGGTGGCGATCCGTTCCGCCTTGCGCCACTCGAGCAGCGCGGCGACGAGCGGCGAGGTGTCCTTGAACTCCTCGAGCCGCCACGCCCGCGTATCCGGCACCTCCACGCCCGCGGCCGCGAGCAGCGACCGTACCTGCACCGGGCTGCGCAGGTCGGCGGTCACCCCGGCGGGCGCGTGCCGCAGCACCGCGCCATCCCGCGCCGCGCGCATCGCCGCCGCCTCGGCATCCCCGCGCGGCCGCGGCCCGATGAACCCGGCGAGCACCTGCTCCGCGGCGTCCCGGTCCATCGGCAGCCCATCGGCCGACAACTCGGCACACAGCAACTCGACAGTCGACTCAGCCCGCACGGTCGCGACCGCCCAGCCCGTACCCGCTCCACCCGCGTCGCGGCCCGCTTGCCCGCCGGCATTGGACGCTTCACCCGGACCTCGGCCCCCTCTGCCGCTGCCTCGGCGCACCTGGGCGCCGGGCCCGGCCGCTCCGCCTCCGGGTTCGCCCGCTCCGGCTTCGAGAGCCGCCCGCTGCAGCTCCGCCGCCTGCCTGGCAAGCCGCGCCCAGGCCAGCAGCCGCTCAGGCGACCCGGCCCAGCCGCCACGGGTCCAGTCAAGCCGCAGGTACCCGTCCGCCCCGATCGGCCCGGCGCCGGCGGCCGGCTCGGGCGCTTCCGTCCGTGCCGGAGGAAATTCTTCCTCCCGTGCCGCGTCGAACAGGTCGGCCATGCCCGCAGCCGCGTCTGATCCAGGCGCGGGCACTCCGTCGAGCGGCAGCCCGCGCAGGTGCGCCCAGGCGAAGCCTGGGTCCGCCCGCCATCCGCCGAACAGCAGCCGGTGCACCGCCGCGACATCCCAGCACGTCGCGAGCCGCACACCCTGCGCGACCAGCCGCTGCGCGTCCTCCTGTGACCAGGTCGCCCACCGCGGCCGAATCTCGTCATCCGCGACTGCCAGCTCGCCAGCGGGTCCCACCCACCCTGTCGCAACGGCGTCGGCGGCCACCGCGACGGTGCCGTCGGAGGACACAGCCAGCCCCACCAGGTCCCCTCGTCCGGCGCCTGCCTGCCGCAGCCGGGTTACGAGCTCCGCATCGCCCACGCTCCCATTCTGCTCAACCGCGAACCCGTCGCCCCCCCCCGC
>Ga0207664_10003209_pt1 | contig 10873 bp, 8 predicted proteins | sample LARL83metaG_FD_184349 | JGI IMG/M metagenome (GOLD analysis project Ga0207664, IMG submission 184349) | Corn, switchgrass and miscanthus rhizosphere microbial communities from Kellogg Biological Station, Michigan, USA - LAR L8-3 metaG... | ecosystem: Host-associated > Plants > Roots >...
TTCAAGACCGAGCCGCGCGCCCTCACCCCCACGGAGATCTCCACGCTCATCGAGGGCTACGCCATCTCCACCCAGCACGCCGCCGAGGGCGGCCTGGACGGCGTCGAGCTCTCGATCTCCCACGGCTACCTGCCGGCCCAGTTCCTCTCGCGCCAGAGCAACCGGCGCGGGGACGCGTGGAACGGCGCTGATCTGCCGGCGCGCCTGCGCTTCTGCACCGAGGTGCTCACCGCCATGCGCGAGGCCGTCGGCGAGCGACCCATGGCGGTCGGCGCCCGCCTGTCGGCCGATGAGCTCACCCCCGGCGGCATGACCATCGAGGACTGCATCGAGGCGGTCCGGCACCTGCACGACAAGGGGCTGCTCGATTTCGTCTCGCTCGTCCTCGGGCACTCCGCCTTCCCCGCGGCATCGACCTGGATCGCCCCGCCCCCGCCCACGCCGCCCGCCGCCATCGGGCTTCCGGCCGCCGCCGTGCGCGCGGCCATCCCGTCCGAGCTCCCGGTGCTGGCCACGACCCGTGTCGTCGACCTCGCCGCCGCCGAGCGCCTTGTCCGCGACGGCGTCGCCGATCTCGTCGGCATGACCCGGGCCCTCATCGCCGACCCCGAGCTGCTGACCAAGACGAGCGACGGCCGGACCGACGAGGTCATCGAGTGCATCGGCTGTAACCAGGCGTGCATCGGCCACTACCACGCTGGGGTGCCCATCGGCTGCGCCGTCAACGCCCGCACGGGCCGCGAGCGGACCCTGGGTACCAGCAACCACCACACCATCCCCCCCGCCACCGGCCCCGCCCGGCGCCTGCTCGTCATCGGAGCCGGGCCGGCGGGCGCGGCCGCGGCGATCGAGGCCGCCACCGCCGGTGACGCGGTGACCCTGGTCGAGCGCGAGGACGAGATCGGCGGTCAGCTGCGGCTGGCTGGCCTGGCCCCGGCCCACGTCGAGCTGTGGGAGCGCTACCGGCGCTCCACCACCGCGCGGCTGCGCGCCGCCGGCGTGACGCTCACCCTCGGCACCATGGCCGACGCGGCGCTGGCGGCGTACTTCGACGCGGTGATCCTGGCCAGCGGCGCGCGACCGTACCTCCCCGCGGTCCCCGCGACCGAGCTCGAGATCGTGCCGGCGTGGGACGCCATCCGCTCGCCGCGGGAGGTCACCGGCCCCGTCCTGGTCGCCGACTGGGGTGGCGGATGGGACGGCCTGGACGCGGCCGAGCGCCTGGCCGGGGCGGGCCGCGAGGTCACGCTGGCCTGCGCGGGCCTGGTCGCCGGCGAGACGCTGCACCAGTATCAGCGCAATCTGTACCTGGGCCGCCTCGACGAGCAGCAGATCACCGTCCTGCACCACCACGAGCTCGCGCTCGACACCGACGTGCTCGAGCTGCGCCATGTGTTCTCGGGGGCGCGCAAAGCACTGCCCGATGTCACCACGCTCGTCCTGGCCCAGGGCCGGGTGCCCGCCGACGAGCTGTGGGCCGCCCTCGAGTCCCATCCCTCGGCGGTGCGCGTCGGCGACGTGCTGGGGCCGCGCACGCTGGAGGAGGCCGTGCTGGAGGGCACCCGCGCCGTGATTGACTTTAACTGACGCGTCAGTTAGCGTCGCGCCGATGTCCGCGACCTCTCGCCGCACCGCCGTCCTGCGGCGCCCGGGCCGGCCCGATGAGATCCTCGCCGCGGCGTGCCGGGCGATCGTGGAGCGGGGCTTCAGCGACACCCGCGTGAGCGACATCGCCGAGATCGCCGGCACCTCCACCGGCACCATCCACTACTACTTCGACTCCAAGCAGGAGGTGCTCCTGGCGGCGCTGCGCTGGGCCTCTGACCGCCTGTTCGCCCGCCTGGAAGGCGCCGAGGGTCCCGATGCCGCCGCGCGCCTGGGCGCGCTGCTGGACCTGGCCATCCCCTATGACCGGCCTCCCGCCCGCCGCGACGAGTACGTGCTGTGGATGGAGGTGTGGGCGCTCGTCCTGCGCTCCCCCGAGCACCTGCCCGCCCTCCAGGATCTGTCCGAGCGCTGGCGCGCCTTCTTCTTCGAGGTCGTCGCCGAGGGCGTCGCCTCCGGGGAGTTCACCCCTGCGGCGCCCCCCGAGATCGTGGCCGAGCGGCTGATCGCACTCATCGATGGTCTCGGATTCGAGACCGTGATCGGCTATCCGTGGAGCGCGCCCGAGCGCATGCACGCTCTGGTGGTGGCCTTCGCCGCCGAGCAGCTCGGCCTGGACGAGGCGCGGCTGAACCTGGCGGCGGTGCGGACGTGAGCTCCGCCCCCCACGCCGGCAGCCGGATCGGCGGCCATCTCGTCGCCGAGAGCCTGAGCGCGCTGGGCGCCGAGGTCGCCTTTGGGGTGCCCGGCGTGCACGCGCTGGCGATCTGGGAGGGCCTGCGCACGGCCGACCTGGCGGTCTACGGCACGCGCACCGAGCTGAGCGCTGCCTTCGCCGCCGACGGCTACGCCCGCAGCTCCGGGCGCCCGGCGCCGCTGCTGCTCTCCACCGGCCCCGGCGCGCTCAACTCGCTCACGGGCCTGATGGAGGCGGCCAGCTCCCACGTGCCCGTGGTGGCGATCTCCAGCCAGATCCCGGGCGAGCTCATCGGGCGCGGCCGCGGCTACCTGCACGAGCTCAACGACCAGCTCGCCTCCTTCGCGCCGATCGTCAAGCACGCCGCCCGCGCGCACAGCATCGAGTCGATTCCCGGGCTGCTGGCCCAGGCGTGGCGGATCGCGCTCACCCCGCCCAGCGGTCCCGTCTACGTGGAGATCCCGGTGGACCTGCTCCGCGCGCCCGCGCCGGGTGGGCCGGTGACGACGCTCGAGGCGATGGTGGAGCGCGAGTGCGCGCCGCTGGAACACGTGCTGGCCGCCGCGACCCGGCTGGCGCACGCCAAGCGCCCGGTCATCTGGGCCGGCGGCGGGGTCCTGCGCTCCGCGGCGACGCGGGAGCTGCGCGAGCTCGCCGAGCTCCTCCAGGCGCCGGTGGCCACCACCTACATGGGCAAGGGGGCGATCGACGGCGAGCACCCGCTGGCCGCCGGCTCGGGCTGCGACGAGGCCGCGCTGCAGGAGCTGCTCTCCAACGCCGACGTGGTGCTGTGCGTCGGCACCGAGCTCGGCGCCGAGACGACCGCCCAGTACGAGCTGCGCTTCGACGGCCAGGTCATCCACCTCGATGCCGCGCCCGAGCGCATCGGCGTCAGCTACAGCGCGCTGCCCCTCGTCGGCGACGCCAAGCTCACGCTGCTGGCCCTCGTCTCAGAGCTCTCCCAGGAGCACGAGACCCCCGAGTCAGACGCCCATGCCCGGGTGGCCGCCGTGCGCGAGCGCATCCGCTCGGGCCTTCGCTCCCAGGGCCGCGACACCGAGCTCAGATTGCTGGAGACGATCGAGCAGACCCTCCCCTACCACGCCATCACCGTGTGGGACATGACCATCCTGGCCTACTGGGCGGCCCCGCATCTCCGTCTCACGCAGGACCAGGAGTTCCTGTATCCGATGGGGTCGGGCACCCTTGGCTATGCGTGGCCGGCGGCGATCGGGGCGGCCGTGGCGCACCCCGGGCGGCCGGTCCTGGCCGTGATGGGCGACGGCGGGTTGCAGTACGCGATCGCCGAGCTCGGCACCGCCGCCCAGCACGGAATCGCGGCGAAGCTGCTGGTGGTCGACGACGGCGGCTACGGGATCCTGCGCGAGTACCAGCGCGACATCTTCGGCCAGACCACGTCCACGGAGCTCCCGGGCAAGAACCTCGAACAGATCGCCGACGCCTACGGCGTCCCGGTGCGCACCGCCGCCCCGGACACCCTCGGCGCCCAGCTGCACTGGGCCCTCGATGAGCCCGGGCCGGCGGTCGTGGTGCTGCGTCAGCTCATCGCCGCGGCCCAGCCGACGACATGAGCGCCACGGCCCTCCTGCGGCGCTCGGTCGTGGGCGTGGGGCCGTATGTGCCGGGCGCCAGCGCAGCCGAGGTCAAGCAGCAGCTGGGCCGCGACGACCTCATCCGTCTCAACTGGAACGAGAACCTGTTCGGGCCGCTCCCCGGCGTGCTCGACGACGTCGCCGCCGACCTGCACAGCGTGTGGGCCTATCCCGAGGAGGCCTACGAGGAGCTGCGCCACGACATCGCGCGGTGGGCCGGCGCCGCGGTGGGCGAGGTCATCCCCGGCCACGGCATCCAGGCGCTGACCCTCGCGCTGGTGGCCGCGTTCATCGAACCGGGCGATGCGGTCATCATCCCCCGCCCCACCTACGGGCTCTACGCCCAGGCGTGCGCGGTGGCGGGTGCGCAGGTGGTGCGCGTGGACAACGCGCCGTCACTGGCCCTGGATCTGGAGGCGGTGGCAGCGGCCGCGCGCGAGCACCGCGCCAAGCTCGTCTGGGTCTGCGATCCCAACAACCCGACCGGCCTGCGGCTGGCGCCGGCCGACTGGTCGGCGTTCCTGGGCTCGCTGCCCGACGGCTGCCTGGCCATCGCCGACGAGGCCTACCACGACTACATCGAGCCCGCCGACCGCATCGATCGCCTCGCCGACATCCGCGCCGGGCGCCCCGTCATCGTGCTGCGGACGTTCTCGAAGATCTTCGGCCTGGCCGGCCTGCGGCTGGGCTACCTGCTCGTCGACGCCGCGCTGGCGCCGCACATCGACGCCGTGCAGGAGCCCTTCAACGTCAACCGGGCGGCGCTGTCGGCGGGGATCGCCAGCCTGCGCCGCACCGAGCTGCTGCCCGAGCGCCGCGATCAGGTCCGCCGTGCCCGCGCCCTGCTCACCGAGCCGCTCGGCGCGGCCGGGGTCCGGGCCCTGCCCTCGGACGCCAACTTCGTCCTCCTCCAGCTCGGCGCCGACGACCTCCAGGTCTCCGACACGTTGGCCCGGGACGGGGTCCTCGTGCGCGCGGGCTCGGAGTTCGGCCTGCCCGGCTGCATCCGGGTCACGATGGCCGGCGAGGAGCTGATGAGCGATCTGGGCGCCCGCATCGTCGCCGCCGTGGGCTGAGCCGGCTGTGGGGGGTCCCGTGTGGCGGGGGCACGCCGCTGGCTGAAACGGCGGGCTATCGAGGTGCACTTTCGGGCCGCGCGGCCGTCGCCGGGGGTCGGTAGTGGGAGATCACCATTGCGTGGTGATGGTTATCTCCCAGGACCCCCTGAACAAGAGGGTCGTGGGTGATCTGGGTGCTGTGAGAACCCTTTTCTCCCACGATCCTGCCTCGCCGGCCGGCGCCACCGCCCAGCCCAACTTCGAAAGCCCTGCCGTTAAGCGACGCAGCGTGCCCCAACCACACGGGACCCCCAACGCAACGTCGGCCAGCTGGCGCCTCGCAGGCCTAACCGGCTCAGGGCGCGCGGGCCAGCAGCGCGGCGAGCCGCCCGCGCGTAGCGCCAGGGCCGTTGATCTCCAGCCACGTCACGGTCCCGCCAGCCGACAGCGCGGCCAGGTAGGCGGGGTTGGCCAGGTGGCACTGGCACTCCTGCCCCACCGCCAGGAAGCCCGACCGTCCGTGTGAGCGGTAGCCGCGCAGCTGGGCAAACGTGCCCACGTAGGCGTCGAGGTGAGTGCGCAGGAAGCGCACGAACGCGGTCGCGCCCGCGGCGCCGCGGAAGCGCAGCGTCCGCGAGTCCACCAGCTGCAGCGTCCGGGACTCGCCCTGGAAGTAGCGGCGCGCGCCGGCGATGTAGCCCCACGTCTGCAGCTGCGCCCGCAGCGGCGCCGCCTGCGTCTCGCGGGCCAGGAACGCCGGGGTGAGCGCCGTCCGCGTGCTCGGCAGCCCGGGGACCGCATGGGCGGACAGCGTGGCCACGGGAGGAGCGGAGGCTGAGCCGCAGGCCGCGACCGCCAGCGCACAGCCGACAGCCAGGATGCCCGCCGCGCGCCTCATCCGGCGGTGAGCGGCGGCGCCTCGGTGCGCGCCTCGATACGACGCTCGGCCGTGCGCCGGGCCACCTCGGCGAGCACGACGAGCGCGAGCGACAGGACGATGACGATCGAGCCGATCGCGATCACCTCGGGCAGCAGCGCCGGCGTGCGGCTGGAGGAATACAGGACCACCGGGTACGTCGGCGAGCCCGGCGGAGCCAGGAACGAGGCGATGGCGAACTCGTCGAAGCTGATCGTGAAGGCGATGAGGAAGCTGGAGAACAGCGCGGGCGCCATCAGCGGGAGGGTCACGAACCAGAACGCGCGCAGCTCCGACGCGCCGAGGTCGAGGGCCGCCTCGCTGATCGACGGATCCAGGGTGCGCAGCCGCGGCAGGATCACCAGCACGCTGTAGGGCAGTGAGATGACCACGTGGCCGGCCAGCACCGCCACCAACGAGGTGGCGATCCCCAGCTCGTGCAGGAGCACCACCATGCCCACGGCCAGCACGATGTAGGGCACGACCAGCGGGATGAGGATGAGCGTCACCACCACGCCGCGGAGCGCCAGGCGCCGCCGGGCCAGGCTCACCGCCGCCATCACCCCCAGCAGCGTGGCGGCCAGCCCGTTGACCACCGCGATGAGGAAGCTGCGCAGCAGCGCGGAGGTCAGCGTGGTGTCAGAGAAGGCGCTGGAGAACCACTTGGTGGAGAAGCTCTCGATCGGCAGCGACGGGATGTTGCCCGCGTTGAAGGCGAACACCACGAGCACGACGAGCGGCGCGTACAGGAACACCACGAGCAGCCCGAAGTACGTGGACAGCACGGCGCGACCTGTCCGCCCGACGGCTTTCATACCGTCTCCCCTTCCGCCCGCGTGAGGTCGCCGCCGATGAAGCGCCCGAACACGGCCAGCATGATCAGCACGATGGCCACGAGCGTCAGCGCCAGCACCGACCCGTACTGCCAGTCGGGCGTGTCGGAGAAGAAGGCCTGGATGGAGTTGCCGAACAGCTGGCTGGACGGCCCTCCGACGAGCAGGGGCGCGATGAACTCGCCGGTGGTGGGAATGAGCACGAACACGAAGCCGGCGACGACGCCGGGCAGGCTCATCGGGAAGGTCACCCGCATGAACGTGCTGAACCGCCCCGCGCCGAGGTCGTGGGCGGCGTCGAGCAGGCGCCGGTCCAGGTTGTCGAGCACCACGAAGATCGGCAGCGCCACGAACGGCACCCACGCGTAGAACAGGACCAGCGCGACGCTGAACTTGGAGTAGATCAGCCACGAGATGGCGTGCCCGTGGGCGCGCAGTCCCAGTGACCACAGCGCGCTGTTGATGACGCCGTTGTTGGAGAGGATCACCTGCCAGGCGATGACGCGCAGCAGGTAGCTGGTGAAGAAGGGCGCCAGGATCAGCAGCAGCACCGTGTACCGGTGGCGTCCGGCGACGAAGGCCAGGAAGTACGCCAGCGGATAGGCGCCCAGCGTCGCGGCACCCGACACCACCAGCGTCACGATCAACGACGTGAAGAAGCGACCGCGGAACGGGTTGCCCGCCCCGGTGAGGAAGTCCGACCAGTCGCTGGTGGAGAACGCGGTATGGGTGCCGACGACGTTGGTCATCAGCCCGAAGCTGTAGAGCCCGATCAGCACGATCGGGACCAGCAGCACGATGACCACGTACGCCGACGGCGTGATCGCCGTCAGCATGCGGGCAAACGACCGCGAGCTGAATCGGTCCAGCCGCCGGCGCCGATGGCGCGGCGCGGATGTGGAGGCCGCGGTGCTCAGGAGGCCAGGACCTCCTGCCACGCCAGCTCGTACTTGGGGCGCTCAGGCTGCCAGCTCTGCAGGTGCACGTCGGAGGCCTCGATCGCGGTCGGGTCGCCGATGTTCAGCTGCTTGGCCAGCTTGTGGTCCTGGATCTCAGAGGGCTTGATCGTCTTGTCGGCGGTCCCGTAGTAGAAGAGGTTGGTCATCTGCACGCAGGCCTTGTGGTTGATGAACGACTCCACGTACTTGTGGGCGTGGAAGAAGTTCTGGGTCTGCGCGCCCAGCGTGAATCCGCAGAACCAGCTCAGCTTGCCCTGGGATGGGTTGAGGTAGGCGACCTTCAGGCCCGCCTTGGACATGGACACGAACGCGTCCTGCCAGGAGTACGTGATCCAGATGTCGCCGGACTTGAATGCGGGCTGCATCTGCTCGTACTCGCTTGACCAGTAGAACTTGTTCAGCGGCTTCTGCTCGATGAGGGTGTTCTTGGCCGCGGCGATCTGGCTCTCGCTCATCGTGTCCATGTTGTGGTAGCCGAGCTTGAGCGCCGCGACCTCCATGTTGGAGCCGCTGCCGTTCCACAGGCTGATCTTGCCCTTGTACTTGGGGTTCCAGGCCAGCTCCCACCCGGTGGCGTCCGCGGGGTCGATCTTGTCGGCGCGGTAGAGCAGGCTGGCGTAGCCCCAGTCCCAGGGGATGAGGTACTGCTTGCCGTTGATCTGCCCCTTCTCGACCAGGAACGGGTTGAGGTTCTTGAAGCTCGGCAGCAGGCTGGTGTCCCACGGCTGGATGAGCCCCTGCTTGACGAAGCTGGGGATCATCTCGTTGCAGGGGTGCATGATGTCGAACGGGCCGCTGGTCGCCGACTTGCTCAGCGACTGGTCGTCGTTGACGATGTAGGTGTAGACGAGCGAGTGCTTGCCGAACTCGTCGGTGTAGGGCGTCCCGGCCCACAGGCCCGAGGTCTGCGCCTTGGTGCCGCCCGCCTCATAGCCGCCCCACTCCAGGATGGACAGGTTGCCCGGCTCCTTGGAGATATCCGGGCGCTTGCTCAGCGGCGTGGTCTTGGCCGACGAGCCACCGCCGCTGCCGCCGCTGCTGGCGCCCGAGCTCGATGAGCCGCATCCGCCCAGGAGGGCGGCGCCACCCAACATCGCGCCGGCGGCCAGGAAATCACGTCGGTTCACCTGTTGCATGAGACCTCTCCTCTTCGGTTTGACCCACGGGCGCCAGGCGTATGGCCTGCGCCTCCTCCCCCTCCGCGGCCGCCGGCGAGACGCCGGTGTCCGCCAGTACTCGCAGCGCATCCGCCGGCAGGTGCAGGCGGACCGCGTCTCCCGGCTCGTGCCCGTTGCCCCCGGCGCTCTGCACCAGCGCCTGGAGCTGCTCGCCGCCGGCCAGGCGCACGAAGACCTGGTCGAAGCTCCCGCGGTAGACGACGCGCTCCACCAGCCCCGGGATGCGGTTCTCCCCCGTCGCGTCGTGGGCCTCCAGACGCACGCGCTCGGGCCGGATGATGAGCTGGGTGGCCCCCTGCGCGTCGGTGTCGCCGGCGGCCGCGATCAGCTCGAACGCCCCCACCTGCACGACGCGGCGGTCACCCTCACGGCGGCCCGCGGTGCCCGACAGGAGGTTGGAGATGCCCAGAAACGAGGCCACGAACGTCGAGTCCGGCTCCTCGTAGACCAGCTTGGGCGCGCCCAGCTGCTCGATGCGCCCGTCGTGCATCACGGCCAGCCGGTCGCTCATCGTCAGCGCCTCCTCCTGGTCGTGGGTGACGTAGACGAACGTCAGGCCCACCTGCTCCTGCAGCGCCTTGAGCTCCACCTGAAGCGTGCGGCGGATCTGAGCGTCCAGCGCGCCCAGCGGCTCGTCGAGCAGGACCACCGCGGGGCGCATCACCAGTGCCCGCGCCAGCGCGACGCGCTGCTGCTGACCGCCCGAGAGCTGCGCCGGCTTGCGCCGCTCCAGGCCGGTGAGCTCGACCTGCTCCAGCGCCGCCGCGACGCGCCGGCGCACCTCGGACTTGTCCACCCCGCCGCGGCGCAGGCCGAAGGCGACGTTGTCGAACACCCGCAGGTGCGGGAACAGCGCGTAGCTCTGAAAGACCGTGTTGACGTTGCGCTTGTACGGCGGGCGGCCGGCCACATCGACGCCGTCGAGCAGGATCTGGCCCGAGGTCGGCTCGTCGAACCCGGCCACCAGCCGCAGCGTCGTCGTCTTGCCGCAACCCGACGGCCCCAGCAGCGAGAAGAACTCCCCGCCGGCGACGTTCAGATCGATCGCGTCGACCGCCACCACATCGTCAAAGCGCTTGGTCAGCGCCACCAGCGTCACCTCTCCGGCCACGGCTCGCTCCTCGGGTTGTCGTGGTGACGATCGGCGCCGGGCGCGCGCGGACGCGAGGCCGCCTCGGCGATGAAGTCCACCGCCTCCCGCCGAGCCCGCTCGAGCAGCACGCGCCCCTTCTCGGCGGTGGCCGCGGTGGGATCGCCCATCACCCCCGATCGCGACAGGCCGCTCCAGTGCGGCATGTAGGACAGCGGCCCGCTGCCCGGCCAGTCACTCCAGACGTTCTGGTTCCACGCCGGGATCTCCCGCACCGCCTTGTCCATCTGGACCTGCTCGGGTGCCAGCGCCAGGTACAGGGAGGTCTCGAGCTCACAGGCGTGCGACATGCCGCCCGGTTCGCTCGCGCGCTCCTCGGTCAGGGTCTGGATGGACTCCGGCGTGGTCAGGTACAGCGTCGAGGCCATCGCCACCGCCCCGCGGTGCTCGACGTTGATCAGCCGCGCGGCGAGATCGACCAGCGGCGCGTTGGAGCCGTGGCCGTTGAGGATGAGGATGCGGTCAAAGCCGTGACGGCACAGGCTGCGCCCGCAGTCCAGCAGCGACTCCACGAACACGTTCCAGCGCAGGCTCACGGTACCCGGAAAGTCCATGTGGTGAGGCGTGTAGCCGTGCACCGCCGTCGGGAACAGCATGGCCGCTCCGCCGCGCGCCTCGGCGTTGCAGCGCTTGACCGCGCTGCGGGCGATGGCCTCGATGAGGCGCACGTCAGTGTCGATGGGCAGGTGGTAGCCGTGGTCCTCGAGCGTGGCGGTCGGGATCACCACCACGAGGTCGTCGCGGCGGGCCAGCTCACGCAGCTCCAGCCAGGTGTGGGCGCCGTAGTCGGTGTGCGGAAGCCCTTTTGTCTCCGGGGCGGGCTCGGGCGCGGCGGTCGCGGCTGTCGCGGCGGCGCCGGCGGTG
>Ga0207664_10003211_pt1 | contig 10862 bp, 10 predicted proteins | sample LARL83metaG_FD_184349 | JGI IMG/M metagenome (GOLD analysis project Ga0207664, IMG submission 184349) | Corn, switchgrass and miscanthus rhizosphere microbial communities from Kellogg Biological Station, Michigan, USA - LAR L8-3 metaG... | ecosystem: Host-associated > Plants > Roots >...
CTACGGACGTGTGCTCGGTCTCGGGCTCTGCCGTTACCACCACGGCGGTCGGCACCTGCCGGATCACCGCCCGCCAGGCCGGCAACGCCCGCTACGCGCCCGCCCGCGACGTGGCGCGCTCCTTCCAGGTCGGGAAGGCCCCGCAGACCATCACCTTCACGCCGCCCGACGGCGCGACCATGGGTCAGCGGGTGACGCTGTCCGCGGCGGCATCCTCGGGCCTGCCGGTGAGCTTCAGCACGAGCACCCCCGATGTGTGCACGGTCTCTGGGTCTGCCGTCACCCCGGTTCTGGCCGGCACCTGCGCCATCACCGCCTCCCAGGGCGGCGGCGGCAAGTACCTGGCCGCGCCCGACGTGCCGCAGTCCTTCCCGGTCCACCCCGGCGGTGGCCGCCAGGGCGGCAGGCTCGCGCAGTCAATCACGTTCGGGCAGCCGCCCACCGCGGCCGTCGGCCAGACGGTCCCGCTGTCCGCCTCGGCCAGCTCGGGGCTGGAGGTGTCGTTCCGCTCGGACACGCCCTCGGTTTGCACGGTCTCCGGCGCCGCGGTGACCACGGCCACGGTTGGCGCCTGCGCCGTCACCGCCTCCCAGGCCGGCGACGACCGGTTCAGGCCGGCCCGCGATAGGCAGCGGGCCTTCACGGTCCACGCCCGCCAGACCCAGGGCTCCGGTGGCGGTGGTAACACGGCCGGTGGTAACCACACCCACGGCCACAGGACATCGCAGGCGATCATCTTCGGGCAGCCGGGTGCCGCGGCCGTCGGCCAGGTGGTCCCCCTGTCGGCCAGCACCACCTCGGGGCTGGCGGTGTCGTTCAGCTCCGACACCCCGTCGGTGTGCACGGTCGCCGGGACCACCGTCACCACCACCGCGGCCGGCACCTGCGCCGTCACCGCCTCCCAGGCCGGCGACCGCCACTACCTGGCCGCCCGGGAAATAGCGCAGTCGTTCCAGGTCCACGCGGGCCACACGGGGCAGACGATCACGTTCCCGCCGCCGCCCGAGGCCACGGTCGGCGACCCGGTCACGCTCTCCGCGTCCGCGTCTTCGGGCCTGACCGTGGCGTACCGCTCGGACACGCCGCGGACCTGCACGGTCTCGGGTTCCACGGTCAGCCCCGCCGCGGCGGGAACCTGCACCGTCACCGCCAGCCAGGGCGGCAGCGACCGCTACGCCGCCGCCCGCGATGTGAAGCAGTCGTTCCAGGTCGCGGCGGCGTCGTCGATCCTGCCCAACGCTCTCAAATTCCTGCTGGGCGCCGCGGTCCTCGCGGCCGCGGGCGTGACCGCGCTCGTGCGCCGGGTGCGGCGCCCACACCGTCCGCCGCCGCCTCAGCCCAGCCTGCGGGTGGCGCCCGACCCTGGCCCGCCGACTCTGGTCAGCATCCAGAACACCGAGGCCGGAGTGCCGCACACCGTGCGCCTCGAGCCCAGCCCCGGAGCCAGCATCATCACGATTAAGGAGGCCAAGCCGTGACCTCAACCGCGCACGACCACCCGAAGACCGTCCTGGACCTGCTGATCACCCCGGGCGAGGACAGCCCCGGGGTCCTGGCCGAGCAGCTCATGTCGCCAGACGTCTACCAGAACCTGGGCCGCGCCCTCGAGAACATCCCTGGCTCGCTTCGCGAGACCGCCGTCCGGGAGACGGCCAAGGTTGCGGCCGGGCAGTTGGACATCGACCTCCTCGGCCTCCTGGCCGCGGGGTGGCGGAAGCACCAGGACATGATCGCCGCTGCCCGGCGCACCGTGGCCGCGCCGGGCAGCGTCGAGCTCATTGACCTGGTCGCGCACAAGATCACCGCGACCCAGCGCCCCGCCGTCGCCGTGCTGGTAGACGGCAGCCGGCTGGCCACCGTCCAGCTCGGCGTGTCCGTCGTGTTCGACGTCAGCGCCGTGGTCGCGGGAATCAGGACGGGACGGCTGGCCGCCCTGCACTCCGGGCGCTGCCTGGTCACCGTCACGCTGACCGTCCAGGAGACCGAGGTCATGACCAGGCAGGCTCGCCTCGACCTGCCCGGCGTAATCCCGCTCGGCCAGGGCATCCGGCTGCTGCCCGAGCACAGCTACCCGGCCGGCCCGGACAGCGAAGCGTCGGTCGCCTGACCCGTGGCCCGGGTTACCCGGCGGTCTGGCTGCCGAGCATGAACGACGCCCGGCCCTCCTCGTCGAGCTGCGCGTCGAGTTCCCGGTCATCCACGACGCTGGCGGCGTCCCGCTGGATGAACACGCGGGCACCGCCGTCCTCGACTACCGCGTCGTCTGGCTGCGGCCCCTCGAGGGACAGAGTCAGCGTGCCAGGGTCGCTGTCCTGCAGGGACATGCGCAGGCCAGTGTCCTCGGGGATACCCGGCTGGGAAGTGAGACTGCGGATCGTTGCCGCGGCCCGATCGGTAAGGGTAAGCACTCTCGGCACCTCACTTGGGGTTGATTTGCCTCGAAGGTAACTCACCCTGCCCCGGCAATCCCCGGCTCAAACAGCGGGCGCCAGATCGCGGCCAGATCTCCTGGCGCGGGACATTGGCTGCGATTTATTGCGTTATAGACGAATTTAGATCCCGAACGCTATGTCCTAACCTCGGGCCTCTTCCACCGTGAGCTCGGCCGCGGGGTCGGCCTCCAGGCGCTCGTCGGGGATCGGCACGCCGCTGCGGACCGAACGCCCGTACGTGCCGTCGTCGAGCCGCTTCAGGGCCCGGTCGAGCTTGGCCAGCCGGTCCCGCAGGCTCTCCGCGATCGCGTCGTCCTCACCCTCGGCCGTGAGCGGCTGAGCCGAGTCGGAGACATCCTCCTGCGCCTGCTCGTCCTCGGTCTCCCGGTCTTCCTGGCCCGCCTCCTCGGCGCCGGCGATCAGGTTCAGCACCTCGGCGCGCTCGGTCTCCAGCAGATCCCGGGCCCGGTTCTCTTCCATCAGTCCTCCGCAGGGTGTCAGTGGCTTGGACCAGCATCCCAGGCCCGGGGCCGGCGGCTGGCAGCTACCCGATACGTGCCTCCGCGCGCAGCAGGGCGGCCAGGTCCTCGGGGGCGGGATCGGCGGCGGCCAGGCCGCGGGCCGTGAACCATTTGGCCACGTTGGCCGCGTCTCTGTCGAGGAACTCCGCGCCCTGCGGGTTCGCGATCACGTCGATGACCTGGGGCAGGTCGATCAGCACCAGGCGGCCTTCGTGCACCAGCAGGTTGTAGGCGGACAGGTCGCCGTGGGTCAGGCCGAAGCTGGCCATGATCAGCAGCGCCTGCACGAGCTGGTCCCACAGTCTGGTGAGCTCCTCGCCGCGCGGGCGGGTCTCGGCCAGCCGGGGCGCGGCCGTGCCGTCGGGGTCGCCGATGAACTCCAGCAGCAGCTCGGTGCCGACCACCTGGGCCGGGTACGGCACGGGAACGCCGGTCACATGCAGCTGGCTCAGCGCGGCGAACTCGGCGATGGCCCACTGCTGGGCGATCATCTCCCGGCCCGCGGACGAACGGCTGGCCATGGCCCGGGTGTCCCGGGACTTCCGGACTCTCCGGCCTTCCAGGTAGGCGCTGTCGCGGTGGAACATCTTGTGCTCGGCGGACCGGTACCGCTTGGCGGCGAGCAGGCAGGACCGGTCGGTTCCCGGTACGCCGCGGCGCAGCAGGAACACGTCGGCTTCCTTGCCGGTCTTCAGGATCCCCAGCTCGGTGTCGACCGCGGCCAGGTCGGTCACCAGCCAGTCCGGCCAGGGCTCCGGCCCGTGCTCGCCGGCGGTGGACCGGTCCCAGGTGGACCAGCGGTCGCCCTCGGGCAGGCCGTCGACGGTGTCGAACGCGTCGAGTGAGGGCAGCGAGCGGCGGTGCCGGTTTCGCTTGGCAAAGGTGGGTTCGTCGCTGTAGAAGGCTGATTGGCCTTCGTGATCTTCGTGGTCCTCTGTGCGCCGCTTACCTGAGTGGTCCAGGCGGCGGCTGAAGGCAAAGTCGGGCACTGCTGGTGCTCCTCTGGCGAGCGGTGGTCAGGAAGGGCGGCAGAAACCGCGCCACGGTCACAGACATCCGCGTCCTCCTTCCGCTCGGCCGGCCACACCGGCATCCGTCGTGCGTCCCCGAGGGTGACACGAGCGCCCAGCCAGGAGCAACCCGTTTTTCGCCCCCGGCCAGCCGCTCCCGCGCCACCCGTCACGTCCAGCCGACCCGCGCCGCCGCAGCGTCACCACTCATCGCCGGCACCCCACGGGACACGCCGGTGCCACCCGGCCCAGGCGACGGCCGGTGGGGCATGATTCCGGTATGCGCGAAGAGGCGATCTTGCAGACCGCCTACGCGGCCGACCGCTGGACCGACTTCGGGGTCGGCGTGGCGGGGGCCTCGGCCGCCCTGGCGGGGCTGGTGTTCGTGGCCGTGTCGATCAACCTGAGCGAGATCCTCAAGTACCGGAACCTGCCCGGTCGCGCGGGGCTCACCCTGATCTTGTTCGTCACGCCGCTGCTGGCGGGGATCCTGCTGCTGGTCCCCGGCCAGGCCCGCGCCGCCCTGGGCTGGGAACTGATCGCCGCCGGGGCCGTCATCGGGGGCTCTCAGCTGATCATCAATCACCGGTCCGGGCGGTCGGACCAGGAGACCCGGGTGACGTGGATCATGGCCCGGGGTGCCCCGCCGATCGTGAGCTGCGGCTGCCTGGTGGTGGCCGGGGCCACCCTGCTGGCGCAGGCCGGGGGCGGCCTGTACTGGCTGGTGCCCAGCGTGATCTCGGCCATCTTCTTCGGGCTGGTTAACGCCTGGGTGCTGCTGGTGGAAATCTTGCGCTAAAGGTCATACCGGCTGGCGAGGCCCGGCCCCGGAGGGTCGCCGTCATCCGGCCCGCCAGGTAGCATCAGGCCAGGTGGTTGCTCGCAGCAGAGACGCGTGCCAACGAATGTGATTGGTGGCGTCATCGCTCCCGCTCCAGACCCTGGCGGTACATCCCACCCCGTTTCGATGTACCACGAGGAGATCCGACGGAGCTATTTCAGGAACCATCGACTGACCATGCTCGGCAACCTCAACTGGCCCCCGCATCGGACACGGGGCCTCGCGGCAGCGACTACGCTCAGCTGTCCAGGCTGATCAAGCAGGCCGGACTGCTGCACCGACGCTCGCGGTATTACATCTGGAAGATTGCCCTCACCGCCGTGGCCATGGCGGCCGGATGGGCCGCCTTCGTCCTGGTGGGCAACTCGTGGTGGGTGCTGCTGGTGGCCGCGTTCCTGGCCGTGATGTTCACTCAGGTCGGCTTCCTTGGTCACGACGCCGGGCACCGGCAGATATTCGGCTCCCGGCGGGCCAGCTACGTCCTGGGCCTCCTGCACGGCAACCTCGGCATCGGGCTGAGCTACGGCTGGTGGGTCGACAAGCACAACCGCCACCACGCCCACCCCAACACCGAAGGCGCGGATCCCGACATCAGGCCAAGCGCGGTGGCCTTCACCCGGCTCTCGGCGCAGGGCGCCCGGGGCCTGACCCGGCTGACGTTCCGCTACCAGGCGTACCTGTTCTTCCCGCTGCTGCTGCTCGAGGCGATCAGCCTGCATGTCGCCAGCATCCGCGCCCTGACCAGCCGCACCTCGCGACACCGCCGGACGGAGGCGGCGCTGCTCGCAGCTCATGTCGTCGGCTATCTCGGCGCGGTCTTCCTCGTCCTGCCGCCGGTCAAGGCCGTGCTGTTCATCCTGGTGCAGCAGGGCCTGTTCGGCCTGTACCTGGGGAGTTCCTTCGCCCCTAACCACAAGGGCATGCCCACGCTGGACGCCAGTGACCAGACCGACTTCCTGCGCCGCCAGGTGATTACCTCCCGCAACGTCCGCGGTGGCTGGCTGACCGACTTCGCCCTGGGCGGCCTGAACTACCAGATCGAGCACCATCTGTTCCCTTCCATGCCCCGGCCCAACCTGCGACGGTCCCAGGATCTGGTGCGGGCGTTCTGCGAGCAGCGGGGCCTGCCCTACTGCGAGACGAGCTTCGCCGGTTCCTTCGCCCAGGCCTTGCGGCATCTCCACGCTGTCGGCAGGCCAGATCACCCGACCGCGGTGACCGCGGAGCCGAGCCTGGCCGTGGGCGACGGGTAATCCCGGCGCCCGGCCGGGGATCGCTGTGGCATCCGACGTCGAGTTAACTGGGGGCGACGAGAGGACGAGACAGTGCAGTTCACGGCCGAGCACGAGGCCCTGCGCGCGAGCGTGCGCGACCTCGTGGAGCGCGAGATCAACCCGCACGTCGACGACTGGGAGCGGGACGGGCACTTCCCCGCGCACGACCTGTTCCCGGTCCTGGCCAAGATCGGCCTGCTCGGCCTGGAATATGACCCGGCCTACGGCGGGGAGGGCGCGGATCATTCGTTCACCGTGGTCGCGGGCGAGGAACTCGGCCGGATCGACTGCGGCGGCGTGCCCATGGGCATCGCCGTGCAGATGGCCATGGCCACGCCCTCGCTGCACCAGTACGGCAGTCACGAGCTGAAGGAACGGTTCCTGGCCCCGGCCATCCGCGGCGAGATGGTCTGCTCGATCGCGGTGACCGAGCCTGACGCCGGGTCCGACGTCGCGGGCCTGCGCACCCGTGCAGTACAGGACGGGGACCAGTGGGTGATCAACGGCAGCAAGCTGTACATCACCAACGGGGCCCAGGCGGACTGGATCTGCCTGCTCGCCCGGACCTCGGATGAGGGCGGCTACCAGGGGATGTCCCAGATCGTGGTCGAGACCAGCCGCCCGGGCTTCCGGGTGTCGCGCACCCTGGACAAGCTCGGGAACCGGTCCTCCGACACCGCCGAGCTCTCGTTCACCGACGTGCGCGTCCCGGTCAGCAACACGATCGGCGTCATCGGGCGCGGGTTCCACCAGCAGATGGAGCAGTTCCAGGCCGAACGCATGATCGCCGCGTACCTCCAGGTCGGGGCGATGCAGAAGGCCCTGGACCGGACCAGGGACTACCTGGCGCAGCGGCGGGTCTTCGGACGGCCGCTGCTGGCCAACGACCACGTCGCGTACCGCCTCGCCGAGCTGTCGGCCCAGCTGGACATGGTGCGCCACTACAACTACGCCTGCGCCGAGGCCTACCTGCGCGGGGAAGACACCCGGCGGTTCGCCACGGTGGCCAAGCTCGCCGTGGGCCGGCTGTCCCGGGAGATCGCCGACACCTGCCTGCAGTTCCACGGCGGCATCGGCTACATGGAGGAGACCTGGACCGCGCGGTTCTACCGGGACACCAAGCTGGTGGGGATCGGTGGCGGCGCGGACGAGGTCATGCTGAGCCTGCTGGCCCGCCTCGACGGGTTCACCGCCTAGGCGGGCCGCGCGGCGTCACCCAAAAGGTGACGCCAGATCGATCGCCCGGCCGATGCCGTACCCGGCTGGTGTTCCTACGGTCGGGCCATGGACGTCATTGCCTGCACCAGGCTGACCAAGCGGTTCGGCGCGACGGTGGCCGTAGACCGGCTGGACCTGCGGGTCGGCGCCGGCCAGGTCTACGGCTTCCTCGGGCCCAACGGGGCGGGGAAGACGACCACGATACGGATGCTGCTCGGGCTGATCGCGCCGACCGGCGGCGCGATCGAGCTGCTCGGCGGGCGGCTGCCCGATCCCAGGCTCACCGCGCGGACGGGCTCGATGATCGAGGAGCCCGCGTTTTACCCGTGGCTCACCGGGCGCCAGAACCTGCAGGTCCTCGCCGCGACCAGCGGCGGCGTCCCGGCTCAGGAGATCGGCCGGGTGCTCGGCCTCACCGGCCTGAGCGGCGCCGCGTCCAGGAAGGTCAGGACGTACTCGCAGGGCATGCGGCAGCGGCTCGGCATCGCGGCCGCGATGCTCGGCCGGCCACCACTGCTGATCATCGATGAGCCGACGAACGGTCTCGACCCGTCGGGAATCAGGGACATCCGCGAGCTGCTGCGCGAGCTCGCCGGCGACGGGACGACCATCTTCCTGTCCAGTCACCTGCTGGCCGAGGTGGAGCAGGTTTGCGACCGGGTCGCGGTCATCGTCCGCGGCCGGCTGGTCGATGAAGGACCGCCGGCTGGGCTCGGTGTGATCAGGCGGCAGGTCAGGGTGGTGGTCGATCCCGCCGACGCCGGCACCGCGGCCCGCCTGCTTGACCGCTGGCCCGCCGAGCGCCAGCCCGGGGGCGCCGGCCACGAGCTCCTGGTCCGCCACGACAGCGGCCGGGACGTGAACGCGGCGCTGGTCGCCGGCGGGATCATCGCCGAGTCGGTGATCGTGGAGCAGCCGCGGCTGGAAGACAGGTTTCTCGAGCTCACCGCCGAGGAGGAGATCCGTCATGACCTCGCTGATGCGGGCTGAGTTCCGCAAGCTGGCCAGGCCGCTGGTCTGGGGCTCGGTCCTGGCCGTAGCCGGCTTCTGCGTGCTGCTCACCTGGGGCGCGGCGAACAACGCCCGGGACGGCCTGGCCAGGCCGCGGATCCCGGACGTCTGCGGCCACGCGGCGACCGCTCAGTGCCGCCACGTGATCGCCCAGGCCCACGCGGCGGCCAGGGCGGCGGCCGCCGCCACGAGCACGCTGGCCCAGCCGGGCGAGATCGGTCACGTGGCCGCCGGGATGCTCGCCTCACTTCCGGGGCTGCTGCTGATCGCGCTGGTCGCGGGCGGCCACTGGGGCGGCGAATGGGGGCTGCGCACGATCAGGCAGCTGCTCAGCAGGCAAGGCCACCGCGGTCTGGTGCTCACCGCGAAGTGGCTCACGATCTGGTGCGCCGGGGTGGCGGCGATGCTGAGCTGCTGGGTCGTGCTGATGCTGGCCGGGCCGCTCATCGCCGCGGGCGCGGGCCTGCCGGCCGCGCACGGCGGCCTGTGGGCCGGGCTGGGCTCGTCCGCCGCCGCGGCGGGCCGAGCCGCGCTGGTGCTCGGCCTGTTCGCGACCGTGGCCACCGCGGCCGGGACGGTCGGGCGTGGCCAGCTGGCCACGACGGCGATCACGGCCGGTGTGTTCGTGCTGGCCCTGCTGCTGGCGGGCATCGCCAGCGTGGGGCGGATCTCCCCCGCGCTGTTCGTGCAGGCGTGGATGGGCTTCCCGGCCAACGGATACCTGCCGACCAGCTTCTGGAGCAGGTCGGCCGGCAGCGGCCAGCCCATCGGCCAGCTCGCCGGGCTGGCCTGGATGTCCGTCACCGCGGCGATCGCGGGCCTGCTCGCTCGCTGGCGATTCGCAGCGGACGTGACCGCATGACCGGCCCGCCCCGCCCGGCCCGCGGGGCGCGGGCCGGGTCCGGGCCGGCGACGTATCGTCGGGGCATGCCCCGTGCCCTGGCCTGGCGGCTGACGCCGGTCACCGCAGACCGCCTGATCACGGCCGGCCTCGCGGCCTGGGCGCTGTTCGATGTGCCGTGGTGGTGGCGCCCGCCCGGTCACAGCGGGTCGAATCTGGCCATCGCCGGGCTCGTCGCGCTCGCCGTCGCGCAATCGGCGCCGTTCCTGTGGCGACGTCAGCAGCCCGGCATGGTGCTCGGCGTGACCGCGGCGGCCCTGGCCGTGAAGTTCGCGGCGCACCTGAACCTGTGGTCGGCGAGCGCCGCGGTGCTCACCGCCGCCTACGGGCTCGGGGCGTACGGCGGCCGGGGCCTCCGGCGGGCGGCACGCGTGCTGGTGGCCGCGGCCGTGCTCGCGGCGATCGTCAGCTTGCAGATCACCGCCGGCGAGCACGCGATGGCCGTGGCCTGCGCGCTGTTCGCTGCCGCGCTGGCGATGGGTGAGATCACGGCCTCGCACCGGGACCTCGTCACCAGCGTGGCCGCGCAGGCGGACGATCAGCGGCGGGCCGCCCTGGCCCGCGAGGTGCACGACGTGGTCGCCCACCAGCTCAGCGCCATCGCGGTGCAGGCCGGCGCGGCCAGGCTGGCCGCCGACGACGACCCACGGGCCGCGGTGACCGCGGTGACCGCCATCGAGCAAGGCGCCCGCGCGGGCCTGGCCGAGCTCAACACGCTGGTCCGCCGGCTCCGGCAGGCCGGCCCGGTCGGCCAGCCCGGGACCGGGCCGCCCAGTGCGGGCGGCCGGGCCGGTGCGGGGCCAGGCCTGCAGCCGCGGCTGGACGATGTGCCTGGCCTGGTCGAGCGGGCCAGGCAGGCCGGCCTGCGCGCCGAGCTCCGGGTTGACGGCGAGGCCAGGCCGCTGGCCGACGCGATCGAGCTGGCCGGGTATCGCGTGGTGCAGGAAGGCCTGACCAATGCGGTCCGGTACGCGCCCGGCGCGGCGGCGACGGTGCGGCTGCGCTACAGCGGGACCGGGATCACGATCGAGGTGGCCGACGAGGGGCGGGCCAGCCTCGGCACGAACGCTGGGCCCGGCGGAGGCGCCGGGCTGGCCGGGCTGCGCGAGCGCGCCGCGCTGCTCGGTGGGCAGTTCGAGGCGGGATCGGGCCAGCAGGGCTTCGTGATCAGGGCGTTCCTGCCGAGCCCGGCATGACCATCACGATCCTGATCGCCGACGACCAGCCGCTGGTCCGCGCGGGCCTAACCCAGCTGATCGGCACGCAGCCCGACTTCGAGCTCGTCGGCGAGGCGGCCGACGGGCGGCAGGCGGCCAGCCGCGCCGCGGTAATCAGGCCCGACGTGGTGGTCATGGACGTGCGCATGCCTGACCTGGACGGGATCGAAGCCGCCCGCCGGGTCGTGGCGCTGCGGCCCGACCCGCCGCGGGTCCTGCTGCTGACCACCTTCGATCTGGACGAGTACGTCTTCGAGGGGCTGGCGGCAGGGGCGAGCGGCTTTCTGCTCAAGCACGCACCGCCGGAGGAGATCGTGCTCGCGATCCGCGCCGCCGCGGCCGGTGACGCTCTCGTCTCCCCGGCTCCGATGCGGCGGCTGGTCGAGCACTTCGTCCGCGGCCGTCCCGTGGCCCCCCCGGACCTCAGCCAGCTCACC
>Ga0207664_10003212_pt1 | contig 10862 bp, 11 predicted proteins | sample LARL83metaG_FD_184349 | JGI IMG/M metagenome (GOLD analysis project Ga0207664, IMG submission 184349) | Corn, switchgrass and miscanthus rhizosphere microbial communities from Kellogg Biological Station, Michigan, USA - LAR L8-3 metaG... | ecosystem: Host-associated > Plants > Roots >...
GCCTCGACACTCGAGCATGCGTTCAAAGGTTGCGATGTGCTGTGGATCGACTCAGCGATGTTGCCGTTTCTCGAAGAAGGCTGGGTCGACGTAGCGTATCGGATGATGGCGTCGCCGCAGCGGATTCTAGTCAGTAATCGAAAGACCGGGCAAGCGCTCACGGTGATCAAGAGCAACGACGCCAAGGGCTGGCGGTACTCAGAGCCGGACGGCGAAGCGAGCTACGTCAATTGTCTGCTGACGACACTGGCGAAGAACTCGCCAGTACCGGTGCAAGTGGCCGCGGACGCTGTGGTGCCAGACCTCGCCCGCTTCACTAGCGATCCACAACAGTTGGCGTGGATCCATGACCTTCCATTTCGATACGACGCTTTGGATGCCGCAAAGGTGATCGGCATCATCCAGCGGGTCTCGAAATTGCCCCCACCCAACGGTTCGCCATTGAGCGGGACGCTCACGGCGCAGCTCGCCACTGCGGGCGGAAAGCGCGAGAGAGTGTCATTTCGGCTCACACTCACCTCGGACGCCACCGGGCGACACGTCCTCGACATACTGAGACTCCCACCAGCGGCGTAGAAGCGTGGTCTGAGCCGGCCGGCGCAACTTGATATATGATTGTTCCGATCCGCTCCTCTAAAGGGAGGTACGCCATGCTGCGTCCGACGTTGTTGTGGATCGTTATTTTCTCCGCCGCGCTGCCAACTCTGCCATGCTTCGGTCAAACCTTTGGCGAAATCACCGGCGTAGTCACTGACTCTAGCGGTGGCCTGGTCGTAGGCGCTACCGTAACGGTCACCAATCCGGAAACCGGCGTGACGCGTACTGCTACCACCAACACCGCCGGCAATTACACCTTTCCATCACTGCTGCCTGGCATTTACAGCGTCAAGTCGGAGATGCAGGGTTTCCAGGCTGAGATCCGCAACGGTGTAGAGCTGCAGGTGCAACAGGTGGCCCGCATTGATTTTCAGCTGAAGGTCGGCTCGATGGCCGAGACCATTCGCCCCAATGCTATGGGCGCCAGCACCAGCCTCAGCAACCCTACTACCGGCGAGTGGTTCAACATTCAGGCGTTCGCTTTGCAGCCGCTCGGCACTTTCGGCCAAATCACCAGCACGCGCTCCGGCATCGATATGCGCGAGCTGCAGTTCAGTCTGAAATTAATTTTTTAAGCGGCGCGGTCAGAAGGTTATCCTCTGGGTCTTTGTGGCGCCCACCGAATTGGTGATTTGCACATCGAAACCGGTCACTACGCTTACGTCGCCAGAAACCGGAAACGTCGCTAGCATTGCGAACAGCCCGCCCACCTGGCTCGCCGTGAAATACAGCCGGAAGTCCGATGTCGCATCCACACGGATGACGCCGGGCTGGATCGTGGTCCCGTTCTTATCGTAAAAGGTGAACGATAGCTGCGACGCCGAATAAGTGTTATCTAAGCCAATAATGCTGACATCCAGGTTGCCTACTCGTCGCACGGCGCCGACCGTGTCGAGAATCACGGACGTCGGGGAAATCGTCAAGCTGACCTGTTGCGTGGTTGCATTGGGCAGGCTTAGCGTGAAGACAATGGTTCCCGCGGTGCTCCCGGTCTGAAAGGCAATGCTCGACTGCGAGCCGAACCTGGCTACCGTGTCGCCGGGGGAAATGGTGACGGTGGCCGCGCGTTTCGGCCCCGAAAGAAACTGGACAGCGGAGTCGTCGACGACTCCAGGCACACTAGAATGAAATGCCAGCGTCAGAGTTCCGGTACCAGTCACCTGTGACGCCTCCGCCAGTGGAATCGAGATATTGTTCTGCTGAGCGCTGGCGCCCGCGGCCGAGCCGAATTGGATCGAAGCAGTCGGTAGCGGCGGATCCAATCCCTGGCCAGTGAGCACAAATGATCGCTGATCCACACTGAGGATGCCTTGCGCTGGTTGACCGGATTGCGGCGCGAAGGCTATTTGAAACGATACGGATTGGCCGGAAGTGAGCTGAATGGGCGCCGTGGCTCCAATCGGTCCACGGAATGCAGTGCCGCTTACGGCGAGCGTGTTCACTGTGAGGCTGGCGTTGGCGGGATTCGTAATCGTGAGGACTTGAAGCTGGCTTTTTCCTCGCTGCACCGAGCCGAAATCGATTACACCGCCGGCAGCGAGCGGGGCGTTACCGCTCCCCAGCGTGAGAACCGCGGCAGGCGTCACGCTACCACGCAAAGTGATGTTAATCGTGTTGACCAGTAGAAACGCGCTGTAGGTGCCGATGGACGTTGGGTTGAACGCGACGCGGAACTCCGCTTCCGAGCCAGGCGCGATCGTGTAGGGCAGCGACGGCGCCGTACTGATCTTGAATCCAGCGCCTGCCAGCGATAACGTCTGGAAAATAGCCGGACCCGCGCCGATATTGCGGATCCGGAACCGCGAATCCAACGTGTCGCCCGGCGATGCCGATCCTATGTCTACAAGCGCGCCCACCGGGGTCTCGTTGACGCCATCGAATAAAAATACTTGGATCTGCGCGAGCGCCGCGAGTGGAAGCACCGCACAACCAAGCAACAACCGGCGGATCATTGATCCACCTCCGGCAGTTGATACGATTGCTCACGATTCTGAGCGATGCGAATCGCGAACTGCCGCCCACCTGCCAGATCTTGAAGCTGTATCCAAGCCTCACCCATTTGCAGGAATGCGAAGCTGACCGGCAACTGCGCGCTGATATGGCGCTCGGAGCCATCGATCTTGCGCAGTACGATTCCATTGGTGTCGCTATAGACCAGGTCTCCGCTCGAGAGCATTAGCACCGGAGCGGCGGCTCCGGCAATCGCGGTCTGGGCATCGATCTCGCCGGTCGCAAGTTGAATCCGAACGTCCCATAGCCCGAGATCGCGCTGGACAATCATCGCGGCATGATCAGAATCTGGCGCGGCGATTGAGAGCACGGCATTGGCCCCGAGCGCCGTGGCATTGAAAGGCACGGCTGTGAATGCTCCCGCGTTCCAGGCCAGCATCGTGCCTGAGGCCGCAAGATACGCCAGTGCAGGTTCACCGGCGCGCGCGAACGCAAACAGTGCAGCGCCGCCGGGCGCCTCGGTACTTGCGACTATCGATCCGGTTCTGTCAATGACGGCTACAGTCGAGCTGGTCTTGAACCATCCAGACGATCCGGAATGCGCTGCTGAGATGACCCCGATGGCCACTGCGTCGCCCAACAGAAAATTGCTTGCGATACCATACACCGGGCGCAAGGAGTCCGTTGCATCCCGCATGAATCCTACCTGTGGCGGAGTTAGCGAAGTCTGTGCCCATGCCACTCCGGCCGCCATCGATAACGTAGCGAGTATTGCTCTCATCACGGATGCCCCACGTTGATACTTGGATTGCCGATCATCACCCCAACGGGCCCGGATGCGACTCCGGCCGTCGTGCCTTTCGAACGTGCAAATGCGAATCCGGCCCCTGCTCCACCGCCCACTGCGACAGCTATCAGAATCCATTTTGTGTGGCCCTTATGCGAGGCAGTGAAGGTGCCTTCGCCGCCAGCCTTCGGTGCAAGCGCGTCGCTCAAGTATTGCGTGCTGATGATGCCGGCGCGCGCCTGGTCCTTGATAGCAGTGATTCGGATCTCTACCGGGCCGGGCGTTTTATTCCATTGCATTCCCCACACGGTTGCGCGCCCATCGGGAGCAGTAGTCACGACCTCAGTTCGTAGCCCAGTACTGAAAACGCCACCCGGCCCTTCCTCGGGCAGGCGAAAACTCACCGCCGCGTGTTCTAACGGCTTGCCCGTCTCGTCAGTTACCAGGACAGTTAGCCCGCGGGTCGCCCTCGTGCCTGTCCGGAAAACGGCGCCGTCACCCTCCACGATCTTCAACTGCACGATTACAGCGGCGTTGGAAGGAACGACCCAAGCCACAGCGCAGCAGAGCATGCTTCGCCAACCGTCTATTACTCGCTTTTGCACGTGATATACGTGCCGCATCGAATGGCATACTCTCAATGCAAATGGAGTCTAGCGGTTACACCTGGCAACTCCCCTAGTTTTGAGGTAGACTGGGCATTCGCGATTTAACTTCAGTCTGCTGGCATAACGCCGTTGTGCGTGATGACTGTCCGAATTGATAGAACCAAAATTATGAAGTCTAACATGCAATCTTTCCTTATATTTACGCTGCTACTGGGCGTACTTCCTTTAGTGGCGCAGGGTCAGGGCAATGAAAATAACAATGGCCACGAGGTCAAGGGACGTCAGGCAATCCTAAAGATTGCGGCGCCCTCCTCCGCGATTCTCGACCAGATAAAACAGTTGGGCGACGCCGACGACTTCCGTCCCCTCAGCAACGCCTTGAATCTTTATGTGCTTCATTCTAAAAGCGAGAACGCCACAGCTCTGCTCAACAGCCTGAAAAACCATCCCTCCGTTGTCTATGTAGAGCCAGATTACATTGTTAAGGTATCGGTGACCCCCAACGATCCTGGGTTTCCGCAGCAGTGGTCGCTCTTGAATACAGCTACGCCTGGCGCAGACATCGGCGCTACCAATGCCTGGGCGATCTCAACAGGATCCACAACCAACGTCGTAGGCGTCGTCGATACTGGAATGGATTATGCTCATCCCGACCTCGCCGCAAATGTCTGGTCGGCGCCCGCAGCGTTCACTGTGAACCTTAGTTGGGGATCGATTACTTGTCCGGCCGGCTCTCATGGCTACAATGCCATCACCAGATCTTGCACTCCCATGGACGACAACGGTCACGGCACTCATGTCTCAGGAACTATCGGCGCAGTGGGCAACAATGCCACCGGTGTCGCAGGCGTGAATTGGACCACCCGCATCATGGCGTTGAAATTTCTAGATTCCACCGGCAGCGGTGCAGTCTCTGACGCCATCGATGGGATCGAATTCGCGCTACAAGCGAAAACGATATTCGGCAATGCCGCCAACGTGCGCGTGTTCTCCAACAGTTGGGGTGGCAGCGGATTTTCGCAAGGCCTACTGGACGAAATCAACAAAGTGAACAGCGCGAATGGACTGTTCGTCGTAGCGGCCGGTAACAGCACCCAGAACGACGACACGACGCCCACTTATCCGGCCTCCTACGTTGCGCCCAACCTCGTCACTGTAGCGGCCACAACCAGCACCGATACGCTGGCGTCATTTTCCAATTTCGGGCTCACGACAGTTCACCTGGGCGCGCCTGGGGTTAATATTCTTTCCACTTGGCCCAACTCGCAGTACGCGAATCTGAGTGGGACGTCCATGGCAACGCCGCATGTGTCGGGAGCGGCCATGCTGGTGCTGTCAGCCTGCAACTTGAGTACGGCGGCTCTGAAGAATGCACTGCTGGCGAACGTCGATCCCCTCCCGAGTTTGGCCGGCATCACGGTCACCGGTGGCCGCCTGGACGTCAACAAGGCGATTCGTAGTTGCGCCGGTGGATCCTCCGGACCCAGCGGCACGGCTGCATTCATTAAGACCGATACCACCACCGCCGGTTCATGGAAAGGCGTTTACGGAGCCGACGGGTTCAACGTGATCAATGACACTGCCAGCTATCCGTCCTACGTCACTGTCACGCCTGCCGGAAATTACAATTACAGCTGGGCGCCTTCCACCGCGGATCTGCGCGGGCTTCAAAAAGCTGCGGCGTCGGATCGGATCGCGGCCTGCTGGTACTCGGGAAGCGCATTCACGGTGGACCTTAGTTTCAAAGATACGGCTACACATCAAATCGCCGTGTATTCACTGGATTGGGATCGCCTCGGCCGCACTCAACGTGTTGACATTCTGGACGCCAACAACAATGTACTGGATACCCGGTCGGCGGCTGGATACTCAGGCGGCGAATACCTGGTGTGGAACTTGAGCGGTCACGTCATCCTTCGGTTCGTCAATACCACAGCGTCATTCAACGCCGTGGTGAGCGGACTATTCTTCGGCGCAGGTGGATCTTCCGGATCTAGCGGCACGGCTGCATTCATTAAGACCGACACCACCACCGCCGGTTCATGGAAAGGTGTTTACGGAGCCGACGGATTCAACGTCGTCGACAACACGGCCAGCTATCCGTCCTACGTCACGGTCACGCCCTCAGGAATTTCGGACTACATCTGGACCTCTTCCACGGCCGATCTGCGCGGCTTGCAGAAGGCGTCGGCGACGGATCGGATTGCGGCTTGCTGGTACTCAGGAAGCTCATTCACCGTGGATCTGACTTTCAAAGACACCAGCACGCACCAAGTCGCGATGTATCTGCTGGATTGGGATCGCCTCGGCCGCACTCAACGTGTTGACATTCTGGATGCCAACAACAATGTACTGGATACCCGATCCGCAGCGGGATACTCGGGCGGCGAATACCTGGTGTGGAACTTGAGCGGTCACGTCATCCTTCGGTTCGTCAATACCACAGCGTCATTCAACGCCGTGCTGAGCGGACTGTTCTTCGGCGCAGGTGGCTCTTCCGGGACCACGGGCACGGCTACATTCATTAAGACCGACACCACCACCGCCGGTTCATGGAAAGGCGTTTACGGAGCCGACGGATTCAACGTGATCAATGACACCACCAGCTATCCGTCCTACGTGAATGTCAGCCCTTCCGGAATGTCGGATTACATCTGGGCCTCTTCCACGGCGGACCTGCGCGGGCTTCAAAAAGCCGCGGCGACGGATCGGATCGCGGCTTGCTGGTACTCGGGAAGTTCAATGACGGTGGATCTGAGTTTCAAAGACACCGCTACACATCAAGTCGCCGTGTATCTGCTGGATTGGGATCGCCTCGGTCGCACCCAACGTGTTGACATTCTGGATGCCAACAACAATGTACTGGATAGCCGGTTGACGGCGGGATACTCAGGCGGCGAATACCTGGTGTGGAACCTGAGCGGTCACGTCATCCTTCGGTTCGTCAATACCACAGCGTCATTCAACGCCGTGCTGAGCGGACTATTCTTTCGCTAATACCTAAACGTCGCTGGCGTACTCGCGATCCGGAGCCTGAACAATGCGCTCCAGTTCGCCGTAGTCCAGCCAATTGAGGGAACAACGCTCGCAATCTTCGATGATGACGTTGCCCCCGCCGCCATAGGGATGCGTATCCATTTGTTCGCTGCACTGCGGGCACTTGATTCGCCGATCCATCTCGGTCCAATCCGGCTGATGGGACGGTTCCCCAGAGATTTCGTGGCGTGTGCGGACGTTGTGCACCATTGCGACGAAATTGTCCATTCCGACCAGCATTCCATGACACCGGCCACAGTACAACATCCGCTGGCGCGCTACCGACGCGTGCACAAGGGCTATGTCACAGATCGGGCAGTGTAAGGGACTCGGCTCTTCCAGCACGCGGACGCCGTCCGGGTTCGCTTCCGGAAAGTGCACGGTACTGCAATAGTCACAGACCAAGCACTCCTTGTCTGCTTCCAGGCGCATGGGCGCGCCACAGTTTGGACAGGTCACTGGGCATCCATCGGCCGGATGCCCAGCAATCTTGAGGTTTCAGGGTCCAGTCCGCTCGCCGAAGTGATGCCACTGACCGTCGCTGGCTGCGTAAGTACTGCTGCTACGGGCCGGGGGCGGAGGTAAAGCCGAACGAGAATCCGCTACCGCGCCGCCATCTACAGGAGGCGGAGCCGGATTAGCCGCATATGGTCCGTATGGGCCATATCCACCGTAAGCGTACGGATCGTATCCGTAGTAATCCGGAGGACCATAATAGGAGGGATATCCATAATAGTAAGGATCGTAGGCATAACCGGGCCAATACCAGGGGGAGTAGCCAAAGCCAAAGAAGAATCGGTTGCCGTATCCGCGTCCGTAACCGTACCCGCGGCCATAGCCGCCGTATCCTCCGCGAAATCCACCGCCGCCTCCACGAAAGGCTCCGCCGCCTCGAAACGCTCCGCCGCCTCGGAAGCTCCCGATGCTTCCGCCTCCTCGAAACGCACCGCCTCCGCCACCACCTCCGCGAAATGCACCGCCTCCGCCGCCTCCGCGAAATGCACCGCCTCCGCCGCCACCTCCACGAAACCCACCACCTCCGCCGCCACGAGATCCGCCACCTCCACCATGGCCCCCACCTCCTCGCTGGGCGTAGCAGCTCGCGGCTAGCACTAGCGATAAGAACACAAGATGCAACTTGCGCATAAAAAACTCCTTGTGAAATAGCATACACCCATAACGGCTATCCCGGAGAGCAATTCCGTAGTTCGACCACCAGTTATACATGGCCCTCTTCCGGACTCGTAGCGCGGCAGTCTTCGGCATCGAGGCTCACCTGATCGACGTTGAAGTGGATATGTATCCGGGCGGCAGTGCGCGTGACTTCATCACGGTCGGGATGCCGGACACTGCCGTCCGCGAAAGTCGCGAGCGTATTAAATCGGCGATGCTCAACTCCGGCTTCGGTTATCCCAACAAGTCGGTGACCATCAATCTCGCGCCCGCGAATATCCGGAAGGAGGGTGCTGGGTTCGACCTTCCGATGGCGCTCGGTATTCTGGGCGCGATGGGAACCGTAGGCAACAGCGATGAGCATTTGCTGGTCGGCGAACTATCGCTCGACGGGACGCTGCGGCCGGTGCGCGGCGCGTTGTCGATAGCGGTCTGCGCGCGGCGCCAAGGTATCCCGAATCTCCTGGTCCCTGCCGACAATGCCGCCGAGGCTGCCGTCACGGAAGGCGTCCGCGTCTTCGGAATGCGGCATCTCGCCGAAGTTGTCAAATACCTGAATCAGCCCGATCAGTTTCAGCCGGCCGTCTGTCCGTCCAACTCAGTGTCGCCGGATGACCTTGCCTATCCGGACTTTCGCGAAGTTCGCGGCCAGACTACGGCCAAGCGGGCGCTCGAGGTAGCCGCCGCCGGTTGGCACAACGTGCTGACAATGGGAACAGTTCAATCCCGCTGACTCTGAAGGTCGAGATCGCCTCATGAGCGGGGCTCAATTTAGCCGCGGAGCGCTCTGCAGCGGCGAACCATTCAACCCACGCTACGAGGCGTGCGGGTTCTTTCCTGATGAAACCGTTGGCCGCCGGCAAGACCTGACAGATGGCCAGAAGTGGCTATACAGCCGGATGGTCCGCTGGGCCCGGCTGGAGGACGGCAACCGACCGAACGAGCGCGCGGGCGAGGTATGGCGCGCCCATGAGAGTATCGCCAAGGAGTTGGGCAAATCGGAGAAGCAAGTCAGCCGCGACATGGCCAAGCTGGAATCGGTCGGTCTTCTATCCCACCGAAAGCGCGATGGCCGAAAGTCCAATACCTACCTTTTCCTGTTCCACGCCGAATTTGAACGGACGCCGGTGTCCGCTCAAACCAACCCCGAACCTCAATTTGAACGGACATCCACGTCCGGTCAAACGCCTTCGGACGAGTTAGCGGCTTCCAATTTGAACGGACATCCACGTCCGGTCAGTCCGCATTTGAACGGACATCCACGTCCCCCAAATCCTAAAGAGTTTAATCATAAAGCAGAATCGTCGTCGTCTTCGACTGGGGAGATCGGACGGTTCGAGGAACCAGCAACCCCGGCCCTGGTAGCGACGACGCCGACGACGGTGCTTGATGTTTCTGACAAAACCAACACCGAGGAGACCAAAACCCCGACGCAGCCGCGAGTGTGGACGAAGGAAGAAATGGGCACAGCCCGGGAAGCGCTACGGGAACACTTCGAAGCTCGAGTGCTTCCCGACTGGGAAGTGACGCGCGGCGTACTGAAGCACATGCTGAGCGTCGACGATGTGCGTCTCTGGCTTCAGGACATTGCGGATCGGCGCGTGAACATCAAAGGCTGGGGGTTCTACCCGCACGATGCGGGCAACTGGCCTGCAAGACGAGCCGATGTGCAGCAGCAGATGGAAGCTACCATAGCCGCGGAAAAAGCCGCGACCAGCGCCAGCGAGATGGCTGTTCAGAAACGCGAAGAATTCATCCAGCGGGCCAGGGAGAAAGGCTGGGACCGGATCGACGCGAAGTCGACCTGTGGGAGTTGCTACGGCTTCGGCTATCTCGATTCCGGGAAGGTCTGCAACTGCTACGCCGGCCGCCTGCTGCCGCACCACCTGGAACGATGCGATGCGTGCCAAAACACTGGAATGATCGCTGATCCCTTCGATGCACACCTCGCGGCTTGGTGCCAATGCGTTCATGCTGTTCGGAGACGAGAGCACGAGCCGAACATACTCGAAGAAACCAACAGTGTCTTCCAAAAAACGAGGTCCATGGACGTTGCAGCGATCGCGCACAATAAGGGAATCCAGACGAGGCAGCCACGGGGCATCGATCGAGTGCGGAGGACAGCGCAAATGGCAACAGGCGGAGGGGCGCTTTGAAATCGACCACTGAAGCACGGCTTGAGCGCGTGAATTTGATGCTCTCCAGGGAGGATTCGGAGTTTCTCGATGAACTCTCCGAAGAAATCCACACCTCGACTGGTGCCCGAGTATCGCGTTCCGAAATCGTACGAGCCGGCATCGCGGGGATGCGGTCGCTCCACACGCACGCTCCCGAATGCCCGTCGCGATTCGTGCCTCTGGCTTCCTGCAGGACAGGCGCGGACCTGACGGTGATGATCGTCATGGCCATCAGGTGGGCGTGCCAGAGCGACCGAACTACACACCTGGCCGGAAAAAACGGCCAGGAACGAGGCAACTACACACCAGATTCAAACGAAAGGAGCGTAAACGAAAATGGACGAAGCGAAACCCAAGACAGGCCAGCCTGACCAACAGCAGCCGGAGCAGTCCGGCGCCACCGAAAGTGAAAAGGGTGATTTCACGCTCGAGGAGTTGCTTCGCGCCCACCAGCGCAACCTTGACGGGGAAAGGCCAGTTGCGTGGCCGACGCCTCGGAGAGACAAATAGGCGGAAATAGCGTACTTTTCTGAG
>Ga0207664_10003213_pt1 | contig 10861 bp, 13 predicted proteins | sample LARL83metaG_FD_184349 | JGI IMG/M metagenome (GOLD analysis project Ga0207664, IMG submission 184349) | Corn, switchgrass and miscanthus rhizosphere microbial communities from Kellogg Biological Station, Michigan, USA - LAR L8-3 metaG... | ecosystem: Host-associated > Plants > Roots >...
CTGGAGCTGGCTGGCGCGGGGGACGCCGAGCACGGCCAGGCCCCGGTACCAGACGAAGAAACCGGCGAACTGCGAGACCGCGGCGAGGTAGGCAAGCCCGGCGACGCCGTGGAACGTCCACCGCACCGGCTCGGCTGGCAGCGCCAGGGCGCAGGTCAGCGCGGTGACGGGAAGCGCGGCCACCACGGCCCAGGCGATCACCTGCCAGCCGGGCATGACCGACAGCCCCGAGCGCCTCGCCGAAGCCGTCTCCCGCCTGCACGCAGTCCTCGACCAGGACAGCTAGCGGCCTGCCTAGCGGTACCGCCCCCACCCGCACGCGTAGCCGGCCGCGAGCAGCCGCTCCATGATGTACGGCCGGGTATGCACCCAGTGCCGCAGCCAGCCGATCCCGCCCCCGCCGTTGCCGTAGGCGAGGAAGACGAACGGGAACCGTCCCTCGTCCGCGGGCGTCCGCACCACGTACGGCACGTACAGGCCATCGCGCGACTCCGCCAGGTAGTACGCCGCCGGGCGGCCGGACCCCGCCACGTCCTCCGTGAAGACCGGCTCGCCGGGATCCCACGGCCGCGCGTGCCCGCCTCCCGGCCGCGGCGCTGTCCCGCTCGCTCCCATGGTCGTCCTCCACGTTCCCGCGCCACCCGCGCGGCGCCGCTTCCAGCAGTTCTCCGACGCGGGATGTCATGCCCGCGGTACCGGGCTTCGATGTGCGGCGACCAGATAGAGTGAGTCAGCTTCCGTGGCTTTGCGCGGATATTTAGGTGGTGGCTGGTAATTGCCCCACTGAGAGCCTGGATCCAGTGAGTGCAGCGGGGGAACGCCATGACATCCCTTCCGGGCTTTACCGTCGACGTTGACCACAACCCGTACCTGCCAGCGGGCGGCCGCCACGTGGGCGCGGTCGTCACCGTGACCGCGGGCGCCCCGGTAGAGGACGCCCCGCCAATGCAACCAGGCGGGGGCAGCGCGGAAATCATCATCGTCGACCGCTCGGGGTCAATGGCCATGCCGGACGACAAGATCGCCGCGGCGCGCGCCGCCACCGCCGCCGCGGTGGACATGATCAGGGACGGCGTGTGGTTCGCGATCATCTCCGGCGCTCGCAGTGCGCGGCCGGTCTACCCGGCGACGGAGACGATGGCGGTAGCGGACGCGCGGACGCGGCAAGAGGCCAAGCAGGCCGTCCTCGGGTTGAATGCCAGGGGCGGGACCGCGATGAGCAACTGGCTGCGGCTGGCGCACAAGCTGTTCCAGTCCTGCCCGGCCACGTTGCGGCACGCCATCCTGCTCACGGACGGCCTGAACGGGGACTGGCCCGGGCGGCTGGCCTCGGCGCTCGCGCTGTGCGAGGGGACGTTCCGGTGCGACTGCCGGGGTGTCGGGACCGGCTGGCAGGTGAGCGAGCTGCGCAAGATCTCCACGGCGCTGCTCGGCACCGTGGACATCGTGCCCGACCCGGCGGGGCTGAAGGCGGACTTCGAGCAGATGATGCGGGGGGCGATGAGCAAGCAGCTGCCCGACGTGCTGCTGCGCGTGTGGACGCCGCAGCAGGCGACGGTGCAGTTCGTCAAGCAGGTCGCGCCGGCGATCGATGACCTGACGGGCCGGCGGGCGCCGTCCGGCGCGCAGGCCGCGGATTACCCGACTGGCGCGTGGGCGCTGGGGGAGAGCCGGGACTACCACGTCGGCATCCAGGTGACCGCCGGCAACGTCGGCCAGGAGATGCTCGCGGCCCGGGTGAGCCTGCTGGCCAGGTCACCGGACGGGGAGCAGGTGCTCGGCCAGGGCCTGGTCCGGGCGACGTGGACCGAGGACGAGGCGCTGTCAACCAGGATCAGCCGGCAGGTGGCGCACTACACCGGGCAGGCGGAGCTGGCGGAAGCGATCCAGGAGGGACTGGAGGCCAGCAAGCGGGGGGATGAGGAGACGGCGACCGCGCGGCTGGGCCGGGCGGTCGCGCTGGCGCATCAGGGAGGTAACCAAGACACCGCGCGGCTGCTGTCCAAGGTGGTCGACGTCGTGGACGAGGCCACCGGGACGGTACGGCTGAAGAAGCAGGTGGAAGCCGCGGACGCGATGGCCCTGGACTCCAGGTCGACCAAGACCGTCCGGACCAAGCCGGAGGAGCGTCCCTGACCAGCCGGAACCAGCGGCGGTAGCGGGACGTTATCCGGGCGTGCAGATATCGAGCATCGTGCGGTGGCTGCTGAACAAGCCAGGGTCAACCGACCTGGCGCCGCTGGTGAAGCTGCTGCCGCAGGCCGGCGGGCATGAGCAGCGGCTGCGCGAGCTGACCGACGACGAGCTCACGGCGGCGGCCCGGGCGGCGCGCGACGACGCGGAGACGTGCGCCTGCGGCCGCGAGGCGGCGCGGCGCGCACTCGGCGAGCGGCCGTACGACGTGCAGGTACTCGGCGCGCTCGCGATGCTGTCCGGACTGGTCGCCGAGATGGGAACCGGTGAGGGCAAGACCCTGAGCGGCGCGCTCGCCGCCGCCGGGTACGCGCAACGCGGCCGGTCGGTGCACGTGATGTCGGTGAACGACTACCTGGCCCGCCGGGATGCCGAGTGGATGCGCCCGGTTTACGACCTGCTTGGCGTGACCGTCGGCTGGCTCGGCCAGGGCTCCACGACGGCGGAACGGCGGCGCGCCTACGCGGCGCAGGTCACCTACGCGCCGGTCAGCGAGTTCGGCTTTGACGTGCTCCGCGACCGCCTGGTCACCGACGTCGCCGACCTGGTCGCCGGCGACCCGGACGTGGCCTTGATCGACGAGGCCGACTCGGTGCTGATCGATGAGGCGCGGGTGCCGCTGGTCCTCGCCGGCGCGGCGGAAAGCGCGGACGCCGACCGTGAGATGGCGCGGATCGCGGCCGAACTTGACCCGGGTGAGCACTACGAGGTCGACGAGGACGCCCGGAACGTGTCGCTGACCAGTGCGGGGGCACGAGCCGCGGAGCGCGCGCTCGACGGCATCGACTTGTACACCACCGAGCACGCCGAGGCGCTGACCCGGCTCAACGTGGCCCTGCACGCTCATGCGCTGCTCCACCGCGACGTGGACTACATCGTGCGGGACGGCGCGGTGCACCTGATCAACGAGTCCCGGGGCCGGGTGGCCAGGCGGCAGCGCTGGCCCGACGGCCTGCACGCGGCGGTCGAGGCCAAGGAGGGACTGACCGCCAGCGACAGCGGCGAGATCCTCGACTCCGTCACCATCCAGTCCCTGGTCCGCCGGTACCGGACCGTCTGCGGCATGACCGGGACCGCGGTGCCGGCCGGCGAGCAGTTCCGGGAGTTCTACGGCCTGGAGATCGCGGTGATCCCGCCGAACCGCCCGTGTGTCCGCGCCGACGAGCCCGACCGGCTGTACCAGACCGCCGGGGAGAAGGAGGAAGCGGTCGTCGGCGAGGTGGCCGCGGCGCACGCCACCGGGCGGCCCGTCCTGATCGGCACGCTCGACGTCGCCGAGTCCGAACGGCTGGCCGCCGAACTCGGCCGCGCCGGGCTGCCGTGCACCGTGCTCAACGCCAAGAACGATGCCGAAGAGGCCGCCATCGTCGCCGAGGCGGGGGCCCGCGGCGCGATCACCGTGTCCACCCAGATGGCCGGGCGCGGCACCGACATCCGCCTCGGCGGCACCGGCGGCGACCGGGACCTGATCGCCGCGCTGGGCGGCCTGTACGTGATCGGCACCGGCCGGCACGCCAGCAGCCGGCTCGACCAGCAGCTGCGCGGACGCGCCGGGCGGCAGGGCGACCCGGGCGGGTCCGTCTTCTTCGCCAGCCTGGAAGACGAGCTGATCCTCCACTACGCGCCCGGCGAAGCGCCGGCCGGGGTCCCCGGCGCGCGGGCGCACCAGGTGCTCGCCCACGCCCAGCGCGTCGCCGAGGGCGTCAACCTGGAGATCCACCGCAACACGTGGCAGTACAACAAGCTCATCGAGGACCAGCGGCGCATCGTCTTGCACCACCGTGACGGGGTGCTGCGAGCCGGCGACGCCCTGGCGGCACTTACCCGGCGCTGCCCGGAGCGCGCGGCCGAGCTGAGCGCGGACATCGAACCGGCCGTCCTGGCCGGCACCGCCCGGCAGATCGTCCTGTTCCACCTGGACCGCGCCTGGGCGGAGCACCTGGCCTTCCTGGCCGACCTCCGCGAGGGCATCCACCTGCGCGCCCTGGCCCGCGGGACCGTCCCGCTGAATGAGTTCAACAAAGAAGCGATCCGCGCGTTCAGTGCCCTGCTCGAGGAGGCCGCGGCGCGGTCCGCCGAGACTTTCCTGACCGCCCCGGTCACCTCCGGCGGCGTCGACCTTGACGCCGCCGGCCTGAAACGCCCCGCCTCCACCTGGACGTACCTGGTGCACGAGAACCCGTTCGGCACCGACATCGACCGGGCCCTGCGCAGCGTCGCCCGCCGCGTCCGCAAGCCTGTCGTCTGATACCGAACGAGGGGCGCGTTACCCGTTTCGCCCGCCGGTCACGGCGCAGGCGGGCGGGACCAGAGCACGCCGCTCCCGTTCGGGCTAGTCGCCGGCTGGTGCCTGGGCTGTTGCCCGGCCGGCGACCGCCGCGGCGACCAGCGCCGCCATCTGCGCGGGGTCGAGCCCCAGGGCCGCGCGGGAGACGGCGAACTCGGCGGTGACCCGGCCCGGCTCCTGGGCCGCGCGCCAGGCGGGGAGCCCGATGCGGTGCTCTTCGATCAGGGCGAGCACCCGCTTGTTGACCGGGCCGGCGTCGCCCGCGGCATAGGCGAGAAACTGGTTGGCGTGCGGCACGCCCGGCTGCACGGTGATGAACGGCGGCAGCGCAGCGGCGAACGCGCGGGCCCACGCGACCGTGTCCGCGACCAAAGGGAGCTGGTCATGCAGTCCGGCGAGCGCCGAGACGGCCTCCGCGGTCAGGTGGTAGATGGTGCCGCCCTGACGGCGCCGCCACAGCCGCGCCTCGGCGATGAAGGCGGCCGGGCCGAGCAGGGCCGCGCCGGCCATGCCGCCGAGCCCCTTGTAGAACGAGACGTACAGCGAGTCGGCCAGCGCTGCGATCTCCGGCAGCGGACGGCCGAACCATGGCTGCGATTCCCAGATGCGCGCGCCGTCGAAGTGCAGCATGACGCCACGGGCGCGGCAGGCCCGGGAAAGCTCCGTCAGGTCCTCCCAGGTCGGCAGCAGGCAGCCAGCCTCACGCAACGGCAGCTCGGCGAGCACCACGCCGAGCCTGTCCGGTATCGCCTCGAGGTGGCGCGCGGCCGGTGTCTCGAAGCCGCGGGTCAGCAGGCTGATCTCCAGGCCGTGCAGCAGCCGCGGGCCGTCTTCCTCGTGCAGCAGCAGGTGGCTGAGGTCCGGCAGCGCGACCCGGCGGATGCCGGCCCGGTCGGTGTGCACCCGCAGCGCCACCTGCTGCGCCATGATCCCGCTGGGGAAGAACGCCGCCGCCTCGACGCCGAACAACTCGACGAGCTCCGCCTCGAGCCGCGCGACCGGGCCGGACTCGCCGTAGACGTCCCACTCCTCGATGCCGAGCTCCGCGCACCACCGCGCCAGGTCCGTGAAGGCCTGGGCCGGGGAGCGGAAGACCTGCCCCGAAACGGCGCCGGGACAGGACCTTGAGACGGAGCGGATGCGCGCGGCGAGATCCTCGGAAGGCATGACCGCCATGCTAGACGGCCTGGCACGGCGACCTGGCCGGCCGGGGGCCCTTGTCCCAGTAATATCGACGGATGTCTACGAAACCGCGGTCCCCCGAATATTTCGACGGCTGGTACGCAAACCAGGCCGCCATGCCGACCGTCGCCGAGATCATGAACAGGCACACGGGCTTCCCGCCGGGCACGCGGGCCGGCGTCGTCCCGGCCGAGGCCATACCGGAGCTGGCCGGAGAACTCCGGCTCAGTCCCGGGAGCACGCTGCTTGACCTCGCCTGCGGCCGGGGTGCCTACGGCCTGCTGGTCGCGAAGCAGACCGGGGCGCGGCTCATCGGGGTGGACTTCTCCGCGCAGGCTGTCGCTGAGGCGGCGGAGCAGGCCGTGCAGATGGGCGTGAGCGGCGCGAGCTTCCGTACCGGCGAGCTCACGGCGACGGGCCTGCCCGAGGCCAGCGTCGACGCGGTGCTGTGCACCGACGCCATCCAGTTCCCCGACGAGCCGGATATCGCTTATGCGGAGATCCGCCGGGTCCTCAAGCCCGGCGGCCGGGTGGTCTTGACCTGCTGGGAGCCGCTGGACCGCGCCGACGAGCGGTTCAGTCCCCGGCTGCGGCGGGCGGACCTCGGCGCCGGCCTGCGCCGGGCGGGCTTCACGGACGTCGAGGTCCGCGAGCGCCCGGCTTGGCTGGCCCGCGAGCACGCGCTGTGGGAAGAGGCCGTCCGGCTCGAGCCGGGTGGCGATCCGGCGCTGCGGTCTTTGTATGAGGAGGGTGTGAAGTCTCTGGGGTGGATCGGCCAGCTCCGCCGTGTCCTGGCGGTGGCGACCAGTCCCCGGTAAGGCCGCGCGGTTACTGGTTCTGGAATGCCTGCTGCGCCAGCGGGTGATCGGGCGGGAGGATCAGCGCGCCGCCGGCGCTTTCCTGCTGCTGCTTCTGTTGCGCTAGTTGCGATCCCGGGGTGGCGTACTGGACGTGGACGCTCGCGACGCCGCTCCCGCGCGGGGCGACCGGGGTGACGGCGGCCGGGTTGCCCTCGCTGTCGGTTACCCAGAGCTGGAAATCGTCGTGCTTGAACAACTGGATGTCGACGATCGGCGTGGGGTAATGGTGGACGCCGGCCGGCTCCGGGTCCCCGGGCACGGCGGCCGCCTGCGCCTGGTCGCTGGCATCCGGAGAACCTTGCGCGGCCGCTGGCGCGGGAGGATTCTGCGCGGGCGCCTTACCCATCGGCAGGACGCCGATGTGGAAGCCGGGGCCCAGCGGGACCCCGGCGTTGAATATCGAGTCGGTCCACTTCGCGATCCCGGGGGCGTCGGTGATCGGAGTGTCGAGCAGGCCGTGGGGATCGAGTTCCTGCTTGATCTCCGGCGCGACGAGATCGTACAGCCGCTTGGCGTTCTGGCGGAGCAGGTCAATTTTTACCGGATCCGCACAAAACTGAGAACTCCACTCAATCCCAGCGAGATTTCGGACCATGAACCAGCCCTGGCTGTCTTTCAGCCACAGGGCACTGCCGTGGTGGTCCTGGAACGGGCCGGATCCGTAAAGCAGGCCCGGCGCCTGCGCCGCGATCTCGTTCATTTTGTTCTTCGCGGCGATGTACCCGGGGGAGTCCGTTCGCTGCGCATGATCGGGGACGTTGACCGACCACGTGTGCGTCTCTGTCTCAGAGTGTGACCCAGGGTCGGGTGCGGTCATCGGGTCCCCCTGTATGAGCCGACTCGGTGTAAGCAGGCGGGTTAATCGCCCTCCCTGCGCTGCGGATGTCGTTATCGTGTCATGAAAAACAGGCCCTTACCAGGACGATTACCGGCGAGCCGCCTGAAAGTGGCGGATGGCGCATTCATGCGCCCGGGCACCGCAATGCGCTCTCCGCTGAATACCTCGCTCCCACCGCGGTTAGTGTCGAGGCATGACCGGGCGCTGCCGATGGGGCGGCGGATCGAGATCGTCGAGGCGAAGGTCGCCGAGCTGACCGGACTGGGTGCGAGCGTGGAAAGCCGGACCCGGTACGACGACCCGGGGGACCCGGTGTACTGCATGGTCATGCATGACCCGGAAGGCAACGAGTTCTGCGTCGGCTGAAACTCCCAGGCGTGCCCCTTGACAGCACTTCGCGACGATTACATGCTGAAGCCGTTCGGCGCTGAACCGGGAGGGCCAGGCTCATGGCACTGTCACGCGAGCTCATGACCGACGAGCAGCGCAAGTCGGTTGCCGTGGAATACCTGAAGGCGTTCGACAACGGCGGTGTCACCTCGACCGGCGGCAGCATCCTCGACCTTTTCGCCGACGACGCGCAGGTCTACTTCCCGAAATGGGGCCTCGCGACCGGCAAGGCGGAGATCGGCATGCTCTTCGGCGACGTAGGCGCGACGATCCGGTCCATCACGCACCACTACTCGCATTTTAACTGGATCTTCTCCGGCAGCGACCTGGTGGTCGCGGAGGGGACGAGCCATGGCGAGCACCAGGACGGCCCCTGGCGCGCGGGCACCCCCGAGTGGGGCGCTGGCCGCTGGTGCGACGTCTTCGAGATCCGCGACTGGCTCATCCAGCGGTGCTTCATCTACCTCGATCCCGATTACGCCGGCCGGGACACCGCCAGGTACCCCTGGCTCAAGACCGAGGAATAGCAGGCGACTACCACGCTCACCTGCGTAAGACGCTTACGGCACAGCAGAGCGAGGACTTGGCGTTCACTGACGGCACTAGGATGCCAGACGTGGACAACGGCGATGTTCCTCCGCAGATCGACACGTCTAAGCCGCACCCGGCCCGGGTGTACGACTACTTCCTCGGCGGCAAGGACAATTTCGCCGCCGACCGGGAGGTCGCCCGGCAGGCGCTCGCGGTCGCGCCGTCCTTCCGGACGGCGGTGCGGGAGAACCGCGCCTTCCTCGGCCGCGCCGTCCGGTACCTGGCGGAGGAAGCGGGGATCACCCAGTTCCTCGACCTCGGTTCCGGGCTGCCGGGCGTGGGCAACGTGCACGAGGTGGCCCAGGCGGTCCAGCCGGGCGCGCGCGTCGTGTACGTGGACAACGACCCCATCGTGCTCGCCCACGGCCGGGCGCTGCTCGCCAGCACCCCGGAAGGCAAGTGCGCCTACCTGCTGGCGGACATGCGGGACCCGGGGTACATCCTCCGCCACCCGCTCACCAGGGACACGCTCGACTTCGGCCGGCCGGTCGCGCTGATCATCAATTCCGTGCTGCACTTCTTCGCCGACGAAGAGGAGCCGGGAAAGATCGCGGAGACGGTGCTGGCGGCGCTGCCGTCCGGCAGCTACGTGGTGGCCTCACACGGCACCGCGGAATACTCGCCGCCGCTGCGGGTCGAGGGCGGTGTCCGCGCGTACCAGCAAGGCGGCATGCCCGTGTACATGCGAGACGGAAGCGACTTCGCCGACCTGGCGTTCAAAGGGCTGACCCTGGTGCCGCCCGGCGTGGTGGTGGTCTCCGAATGGCGCCGCGAGCCGGGCGCCGCGGTCCCGCCGCCCGCGGAGGAGGTCGGCATCAACGGGGCCGTGGCCCGCAAGCCGTAAGGCGGGCAGGACCGTGCCCCGCTGGCCCGCAGTCACGCGCCGACGGCTGCGGCGCAGCACCATTGCGGTGACGATGACCGCCGCCACGGTCACGCCGAGCATGATCGTCGCGAGGGCGTTGACCGCGGGCGTGAGGCCGAAGCGGACGGCCGAGTACAGCACGATCGGCCAGGTGTTCGTGGTGCCGTTGGTCGCCGACGACGTTACCGACGAACTCGTAGTTACCACCGGACAAGATGTTGGGGAAGACAGGTTGCCAGGCGCGCACTCAACCGCGTAACGTCCCTATATAAGTTTCTACTTATGAAAGGGGTTAGCATGACGACCGATCCGGTGACGATGGCAGGGCTGGTGACGCGTGAGGTCCGCACCGGCTCCCGTGACGGCTCGCCGACCAAGATCGCCATCGCGCGGCGGACCTACCCGACCGGACAGGCCGACCTCTGGGACGCGCTGACCAATCCCGAACGGATCCCCCGGTGGTTCCTGCCGGTCAGCGGCGAGCTCAAGGCAGGCGGACGCTACCAGCTCGAGGGGAACGCCGGCGGCGTCGTGGAGCAGTGCCAGGAGCCGGACACGTTCACCGTGACCTGGGAGTTCGGTGAGATGATGTCGTGGCTCGCGGTCACCCTCACTCCCGACGGCGCGGGCACCAGGCTGGAGCTCGCCCACGAGGCGCACGTCGACCCCGCGATGTGGGGACAGTTCGGGCCCGGTGCGGTGGGCGTCGGGTGGGACCTCGCGCTGATGGCCCTCGGCCGGCACGTGGACACCGGCGCGCAGGTGGACCCGGAGACCGCGGTCACCTTCCCCGCCACGGCTGAGGGCAGGGAGCTCATCAGGCTGGCCGCGACGGCATGGGCAGACGCCGCGATCGGTGACGGCGACGAGCCCGGCGCGGCGCGCGAGGCGGCCGACCGCACGTTCGCGTTCTACACGCCGCCGACTGCGGGCTGAGGTGGCTGCGGCCAAGGCGGCTGGAGTCTTCGAGGCGCTCGGCGAGCCGGCTCGCCGGCGCATACTGGAGCTGCTCGCCGACGGGGAGCAGCCGGTGGGCCCGCTCGTCGCGGCGCTGCGGTCACGAGCGCCGATCTCACAGCCCGCGGTGTCGCAGCATCTCAAGGTGCTGCTCGACGCCGGCCTAGTGCGCGTGCGCGCCGCGGGCACCCGCCGGCTCTACGCCCTGGACACGCGGGGACTGGACGCCGCGCGGGCGTGGCTCGACCGGCTCGCCGACCCGCTCGCCCCGTTCGCGCAGCCGCTCGACGCGCTCGCGACCGAGGTCGCGCGTGGCCGCCGGAGTGCCCAGGGCCCGCGATCCGCGGGCGGAGAGGGCGCCGGGAACGCCCGCGCCTACCCCGCATGCTGAGGGCGGTCCCGGGCTCTGGAGGGTGAGCCATGGCCCTGTCGCGTGAGGTAATGACCGACGAGCGGCGCAAGTCGGTGGCGCTCGAGTACCTGAAGGCGTTCGACAACGGCGGCGTCACCTCGAACGGCGGCAGCATCCTTGACCTGTTCGCCGAGGACGCGCAGGTGTACTTCCCGAAACGGGGGGATCGCGACCAGCTTCCGGCGTCGCGGACGAACCGAACGGCCTGCTGTCCTAAGATCGGGCGGTGCTCACCGAGATCACCGAAGCCGTGGACCTGTGCCTGCCGGACGGGCGGCTGAACCCC
>Ga0207664_10003214_pt1 | contig 10859 bp, 8 predicted proteins | sample LARL83metaG_FD_184349 | JGI IMG/M metagenome (GOLD analysis project Ga0207664, IMG submission 184349) | Corn, switchgrass and miscanthus rhizosphere microbial communities from Kellogg Biological Station, Michigan, USA - LAR L8-3 metaG... | ecosystem: Host-associated > Plants > Roots >...
TTCTGACAACCGTGCCGTTCTCAACCGTGCCGTTCTCAACCGTGCCGTTCTCAACCGGGAGGCGACGCTCCGGACTGCTGGAGCGCCGCCTCGCCGATCGGCCGAACTGGTACCGGGGGGGTTAGTACCAGCCGTCCGCTTCTTCGTGGCTCCAGGCACCACATGGGGATCCGTAGACCTGCTGGATGTACCCCAGACCCCACTTGATCTGCGTGGCGGCGCTGGTCTGCCAGTCGGCGCCGGCGCTGGCCATCTTCGCCCCGGGCAGCGCCTGGGGGATGCCGAACGCGCCGGAGCCGGCGTTGTACGCGGTCACTTCCCAGCCGCTCTCCCGCTGCCACAGCGGCTCGAGGCAGGACATCTGGCCGCTTGACCAGCCGAACTGGCTCAGCATCGCCGCCGCGATCTGCTGGGGAGTGCCGGAGTTTTCCGCGGTGGTGAGCTGCTGAGCTTTCTGCTGCGCGGCCTTCTGCTCCGCGGCCTTGGCGGCCGCTGCCTTGGCGGTCGCGGCCTTGGCAGCCGCCTTGGCAGCCGCTTTGGCGGTCGCGGCCTGCTTCGCCGCCCTAGCGGCGGCCGCCTTAGCCGCCTGCTGAGCGGCCGCCTCGGCCGCCTGCTGCTTGACAGCCGCCCGCGCCGCCGCGAGGCCCGCGATGTTCTCGGCTCGCAGCGCGACGTCGCGCATGCTCTGCTGGGTGGCCACCGCGTCCTGCGCCCGCGGGACGCCGGTGAGCCTCGCATCGGCCGCCGCGGCGCTGCCACCCGGCCAGGCCGCGGCCGTCACCGTCGCCGCGGAACCGATCGTGAACGCGCCGGCCGCGATGACGAGTGCCAGCTTCTTTCTGCGATTGGGATGGACATACCGGTGCCGTGACAAGGGGGCCCTTCGGTTACGCGGTGTCACGCGATGTGCTCCACCCCTGATCGACTGCTCAGGCAGGATCGGGCGCGTGGACTGGCGCGGGGCAAGGCGCCGGGGCGATCTCAGGTCGCCATCTCACGGGCGGGGGTGCTGTCGGGTATCAACCATGCCGGACTACAAACAGTGCCCGCGCCCGAATTCCATGTGACCTAGATCACGGCAACCCGGCCGTGACCTGCGCAGCCGCCGAAAACCCGTGCTTTACCTACAAGTTCATCGGTTAGCGAACACCCGCCTTTCGCGTATGGCGAAACTCACACTGGCCGGGAAACCGCCCATTGCGGCCCTTTAAGTCAGAGACCGGACAGAGAATTCTGGGAATCGTCTTAGCCATTGCGTAATTGCATCGTGACGCAGGATGGCAACTGCCGTGCTAAGCGTAGTTGGATTGTCACGCGTTGCGTAACGGCAGGCAACGAATTGCTAGTAGTAGCCGTTGGCTTCCTCGAAGGCCCAGGCTGAGCAGGGGTTGCCGTACTGGCCCTTGATGTAGCCGAGACCCCACCTGATCTGCGTGGCCGGGTTGGTCTGCCAGTCCGCGCCGGCGCTGGCCATCTTCAGGCCGGGCAGCGCCTGCGGGATGCCGAACGCACCGCTAGCGTTCTCGGCCTGGTAGTTCCAGCTACTCTCCCGCTGCCACAGGTCGAGCAGGCAGCCGAAGTACGTCGTCGGGTTGAAGCCGAAGCTCCCCATCATGTTGTACGCGATGGCCTGCGCGGTCTTGGGGTCGGGCGGCGTCGAGGCCACATAGGTGATACCGGTCGACGTGTTCGCGCCCGGGTTGGCGGCGACCACCTGACCGGGCGAGGCGAGCTTTGGCTTTGTCACGACGGTCAGCGTGCCCGCCGCCGCGCTCATCGCGATCAACTGCTGCCGTTCCGCCTCCAGCACGGTCATCGCCTGCGAGTTGGGAATCGCCTCGATGGCGGCGGCTCCGGAACTCGAGCCGGGCCGGATTGCATACGCATAGAGGGCGACGCCGATCACAGCGACCACGGCGATCACGGCCACCGGGAAGACGATGCCGGTACGCCGGATCAGGCCCCGTTTCCGCCGAGAGCTCCGTGCCCCAGTCCGGTGTCGCGACAATGCAGTCCTTTCCGCAGGGTATCCATGCGCGCACTGGGTGCGGTGACTGGTGTGTGGCACATGTACCGCTGGCGCCTCAGAATGCCAGAAAGCCGATCGGCACGCCCGGCACTTGCGGAGAAAATCTCCAGTTGGTAAGGCTGGCGGGGTCCGATTCGGCTATCACGAGCCGGTAAACGTGGCCCGCGTTTGCCACCTGCCGACTACGGTGCGTACTTGGGATAAGTCCGGATTGACACCGGCGCGGCCGGCATGGCGGCCGGGAAAACCACTTGCCGACCGATAGTCTCGCGGCATGCGCGCGGAGCTGCCGGACATCGACGCGGCCTCGCTTGAGGACATCGTCGGCGCCGAGTGCCTCGAGAAGGCGCACCAGTATCTTCGCGACGACGCCGTCGTGCAGCGCGTGTGGGTCGCCTCGCAGCATGCGCTGTGCGGAGTGATCCGTGCCCGGCACGGCGGCTTCCACACGCCGGCCGTCTACTTCGCGCCGCACACCTGGCGGGTGGCCTCCGCGCAGTGCAGTTGCGTGGCACGGTTCGGCTGCGAGCACGCCGCCGCGCTGCTCATCTCCGCGATTTCCGATCCGGTCTCGGGGATGCCCGGCGCTCGCGCCGCCCGCGTCCCAAGGACCGTCGCGACGGGGGAAGACGGCCAGGACCGGCCAGCGACATGGGAGCGCGACCTCGATGCGTTGCTCGACGCCGGCGACGGGACCGCCAGGAACCAGCAGGGCGGCGAGACGACGCTGGCCATCGAACTGTCCCTGGCCGACGGCGGCCCGGACCACACCCGCCCGCCACGCCTGATGGCCCGTCTCGTCCAGCAGGGGCAGAAAGGCTGGGTCTACGGCAGCCTCAGCTGGGCCAGGCTGGACAGCTACGATTATCACGGCGGCTACCGGCCCGCGCACATCAGGCTGCTGCGTGAGTTCGTCGCGCTGCACCGGACCCGGGTGAACCAGACGTATTACTACCACTCCGCCGGCGACGACAAGCAGATCGAACTGTCCGCGTTCGACTCCGCCAGGCTGTGGCCGCTGCTCGACGAGGCACGGGAGGCGGGCCTGCGCCTGTTGCGCGCGGGCCGCCGCGACCCCCTCGATCCGCCGCGCGTCGCCGAATTCTGCCTGGACATCGCCAGCCACGACGCCGTCACGATCACGCCGCTAATCCGGCTCGCGGACGACGACAGGCCGAAGGTCCTGGTCCGGTTCATCGGGGCCCGCGCGCACGGCGTGGTGTACCGCGACACCCCGGACAGCCAGCGCTTCGGCCTTGCCAGGCTGGTCCGGCCGATGCCGGCCAGCCTCCAGCGGCTCGCCGCCGAGGGCGGACGGCTGGAGGTCCCGGGGGGCGCGGCCGAGCGATTCCGCATCCGCTACTACCCGCGGCTACGCCACGCCGCCACGATCATCTCCGCCGACGGCTCCTTCGATCCGCCGCTGATCTCTGAGCCCACCCTGGTGCTCCAGGCCGCGTACGGCGGTGAGCACGACGTCGAGATCGGCTGGGAGTGGGCGTACCGGGTCGGCGAGTCCGAGTTCCGCTTCCCGCTGACCGCGGCCGGCGAGCACGGCGCGCAGGAGTACCGGGACGTCGCCGCGGAGCGCACGATCCTGGACAACCTCCCGGACGCCAGCGCACCCGGGGACGACGCACGGCTGCTGCGCGGGCTCGACACCATGCGGTTCACCACCGAGGTGCTGCCGCTGCTGCGCGACCAGCCCGGCGTCAGCCTGGAGATCACCGGCGAGGCGCCCGGCTACCACGAGGCCACGGCGCGGATCGCGGTGTCCGCCGACGAACGACCCGGCGAGCACGACTGGTTCGACCTCGGCGTCACGATCACCGTCGAGGACCGTCAGGTGCCGTTTACCGACGTGTTCAAGGCGCTCGCCCGCGGCGACACGCACCTGCTGCTGCCGGGCGGCGCCTACTTCAGCCTGGACAAGCCCGAGCTCCAGGCGCTGAAGAACCTGATATACGAGGCCAGGACACTGCGCGACCAGTCCGGCGGGTCGCTCGCGATCAGCCGGTTCCAGGCGAGCCTGTGGGACGAGCTCGCCGCACTCGGCGTGGTCAGCCGGCAGGCGAGTTCCTGGCAGCGGCAGGTGCAAGGCCTGCTCCACGCGGAGGGAATCGACCGGGTCGATCCCCCGCCGACGATCCGCGCCGAACTCCGCCCGTACCAGCTGGACGGGTTCCGCTGGCTCGCGTTCCTGTGGCGGCACCGCCTCGGCGGCATCCTGGCCGACGACATGGGGCTCGGCAAGACCCTCCAGACGCTGACCCTGATCAGCCACGCGAAGGCCGGCGGTGGGCCGGCCGGCCCGTTCCTGATCGTGGCACCGACCAGCGTGGTGCCGAACTGGGCGGCCGAGGCCGGCAAGTTCGCCCCGGACTTGGTAGTGCGCACCGTTACCAGCCGCTCCCAGCGGCTCACCGATCTCGCCAGGAACGCGGACGCGATCGTCACCTCCTACACCCTGCTTCGGCTCGACTTCGAGGACTACACCGATCTGGAGTGGTCCGGCATGTTCCTGGACGAGGCGCAGGCGGTCAAGAACCACCTGTCGCAGATCTACCAGTGCGCCCGCCGGCTGCCCGCGCCCGTCAAGGTCGCGATTACCGGCACGCCGATGGAGAACAACCTGATGGAGCTGTGGTCGCTGCTGTCGATCACCGCGCCCGGCCTGTTCCCGAGCCCGTCCCGGTTCAAGGAGTACTACGTCCAGCCGATCGAGCGGAAGGGCGACCGCGAGCTGCTGGCACAGCTCAAGCGGCGGATCAGGCCGCTGATCCTGCGTCGCACCAAGGAGCAGGTGGCCAGCGACCTCCCGGACAAGCAGGAGCAGGTCCTCGAGGTCGAGCTGGACCCCAGGCACCGCAGGATCTACCAGACCCACCTCCAGCGCGAGCGGCAGAAGGTCCTCGGGCTTATCGGCGACATCGACGCGAACCGGTTCACGATCCTGCGCTCGCTGACGCTGCTCCGCCAGCTCAGCCTGCATCCGGCCCTGGTCGACACGGTGCACGGCGACATCCCGTCGGCCAAGATCGACACGCTGATCGACCAGCTCAGAGGTGTCGCGGCGGGCGGTCACCGGGCGCTGGTGTTCAGTCAGTTCACCAGTTTCCTGACCCACGTCCGCATCCGGCTGGCCGCCGCCGGGGTCGAGTACTGCTACCTCGACGGCACCACCCGCAACCGCGGCCAAATTTTGAACACGTTCAAAAATGGTACCGAGCCGGTTTTCCTGATCAGCCTGAAGGCAGGGGGCTTCGGCCTCAACCTGACCGAGGCCGATTACTGCTTCCTGCTCGACCCGTGGTGGAACCCGGCGACCGAGGCGCAGGCAGTGGATCGCACGCACCGGATCGGGCAGACCCGCAACGTGATGGTGTACCGGCTCATCGCGAAGGACACCATCGAGGAGAAGGTGATGGCGCTCCAGGCACGCAAGGCCGCGCTGTTCGCCAGCGTGATGGACGAGGGAGACACGTTCGGCAGCCGCCTCACCGCCGAAGACATTCACGGCCTTTTCTCATAACGACCAGCGGTTCCTGCCCCGGGACCTGCGTGCCCAACTAGGTTGACAGACGTGTAAACCATGTGTCTAAAATCTCGGTTGACAGCTATGTAAACCAAGTCGGAGGCAAGAACATGGCTCACTTCCGCTCACCCACCCAGACCAGACCCGCGCCCTCGGCGGCCGGAGCGGCCGGAGCGGCCGGGGACGCGATACCGCGCAAGTCGTGGACGCTCCTCGTGCTGATGTCCATCGCGCAGTTCATGGTGGTGCTCGACATCACTGTGGTGAACATCGCGCTGCCCTCGATCGGCAGGGCGCTGCGGTTCGCGCCGGCCGACCTGCAGTGGGTCGTCAGCGCGTACGTGCTGGTGAGCGGCGGGCTGACGCTGCTTGGCGGACGCGCATCCGACCTTCTCGGCCGGCGAAGGATGTTCCTTGCCGGGCTCGGGCTGTTCACCGCGGCCTCCCTGGCCAGCGGGCTCGCGCCGGACGCCGGGGCGCTGATCGGCACCCGTGCGGCGCAGGGGCTCGGCGCGGCGCTGCTCACTCCGGCCGCGCTCGCGGTGATCACCTCTGTCTACTCCGGCGCCCAGCGAGCCATCGCACTCAGCGTCTGGGGCGCGCTCGCCGCGGGCGGCTCGGCGGCGGGGCTGCTGGCCGGCGGCGCGATCACCACGTGGCTGAGCTGGCGGTGGGTGTTCCTGATCAATGTGCCGGTCGGCGTGATCGCCGCGGTGCTCGCCCTGCACCTGGTGCCCGCGTCCGCCAGCGGAACGGGCGTGCGGCGGGGGCGGCTGGACCCCGCCGGAGCGCTGTTGCCGGTCGCGGGCTTGGGCGCCGCGCTGTACGCGATCACCAGCGCGGCGCGGTACGGCTGGGGCTCGGCCCGCACGCTGTCGCTGCTCGCGCTCGCGGTGCTCCTGCTCATCGCGTTCGTCCTGGTGGAGCGCAGGGTGGCGGAACCACTGGTGCCGGAGCGCGTGCTGCGGTCCCGGTCGCTGGACACCGGCGCGCTGGTTATGCTGACCGGAACCGCGGTCATGATCGGCGTGCTGTTCCTGTGCTCGCTCTACGTCCAGACAGCGCTGCACGCCTCGCCGATCCGGGCTGGCCTGGAGTTCCTGCCGCTGATGCTGATGACGGGCATCGGCGCGCACCTCGCCTCGCGGTTCCTCCCCCGAACCGGCTCCCGGCTGCTCGCGGTAACCGGCCTCGCCGCGATGGCGGCTGGCGCGCTGCTGCTCTCTCAGCTGAGCGGTTACGCGGGCGGCATGCTCCCCGGACTGTTGCTGATCGGGGCCGGGGCGGGCCTGACCTTCCCGTCGGCGGCGGTCACCGCGATGCACGGGATACGGCCCGACGAGGCCGGACTCGCCTCCGGCCTGGTCACCACCGGGCACGAGGTGGGCGCGGCGCTGGGCGTCGCCGTGTTCTCCGCGATCGGCGCGGCGACCTCCGGCTTCACGGTCACCGGGGCGGGTAGCACCGGCGCCTACCAGCACGTCTTCGCGGTCGGCGCGGCGATAGCGGCCGCCCTGGCGATACTCGCCGCGGTGACCGTCCCGGCAGTCCGTCCGCCAGCCGGAACTAAGGTGGGAATGCACTGAAGGAGCGCACCCGATGACGACACCCCAGGCCACCGATCCACGCCGCGAGACCGCCGAACGCAACGTGCAGGCGATCCTCGACGCGACCGAGGAACTCCTCGACCGGCGGCAGCCGGTGACGATCGCGGCGGTGGCGAAGGAGGCCGGGGTGTCCCGGGTCACCGTCTACGCGCACTTCGAGACGTGGGAAGCACTGGTCGAGGCGGTGGTGCGGCGTGCCGTCGAACGCTGCGCGGTTGCCATCGAGGCCGCCGATCTCACCACCGGGCCGCCGCTGGCCGCGCTGGACCGGCTGCTGTACGCCGGATGGCGGATCCTTGCCCGCAACGGCGCGATGGCCGCGGCCGCCTCCGCGAACCTGAGCAGCGAGGCGATGCGCCGCTCCCATCACGCGGTGCGGCACCAGTTCGGCGAGCTGATCGAGCGCGGCCGCGCCGACGGCGCCTTTCGCACCGACGTGCCGGTGACCTGGCTGGTGAGCAGCACGTTTGCCCTCATCCACACCTGCGCCGAGGAGGTCCGGGCGGGCCGCCTCGACCCGGACATCGCCGAGCCCACCCTGGCGACGACGATCCGCGGGCTGCTTACCGGCGGCTAGGACGTGGCGGACAGGAGCCGCGTCATCGTGGTGGTCAGCCATCCTTGGTAGGTGTCCAGATCCCAGCCTCGCACGCGAGTGACCAGCAGGTACGTCTCCGCGGCGGCCAGGACGCTGGTGATCTCGATCAGCCAGTCCAGGTCAGCCTGGGGCTCGATCGAGCACCATCGGCGGCTCGACCCTGACGGCGTCACGACGATCAACGACCCCCGCGAGACCGCCGAGCGCCACGAGCAGGCGATCCGCGGCCAGACCGCTGGTTCGTGATGTCCCGTCTGGGCACAATGGGCGCATGGAGACACCGCTGTCGCCGCTTGACTTCGCCCGCCGGACCCGCCGCCTGCACGGCCAGCGCGAGGCCGTGGTGGACGGCGACCTGCGGCTCACCTACGCGCAGTTCTTCGACCGCTGCGACCGCTGGTCGACCGCGCTGGCGGCGCTCGGGGCCGGCAAGGGCGACCGGGTCGCCACGATCGCGCCGAACACCCACGCTCAGCTCGAGGCCTTCTACGCCGTCCCGCAGCTCGGTGCCGTCCTGGTTCCGATCAACTACCGGCTGACGCCGGGGGACTTCGCCTACATCGTGAATCACTCCGGCGCGACCGTGGTGTGCGCGGACGGCGACTATCTGGACGCCATCGACAGCATCCGCGATCAGCTGCCGGAGGTGCGGCACTTCGTCGCGTTCGGTGGCGCGCCCAGGGACGGCTGGCTGGACTATGCGGCGCTGATCGCCGGCGCACGCCCGGAGTTCGAGCGGCCGGACATCGACGAGCGGGACCTGCTAACGATCAACTACACCAGCGGCACCACCGCACGGCCCAAGGGCGTGATGATCACGCACCGGAACGCCGCGATCAACACCATCGGCACCCTGCTTCACCTGCCGATGGGAGTCGGCGACCGGTACCTGTGGACGCTGCCCATGTTCCACGCCAACGGCTGGACCTATACCTGGACGGTGACCGCGGCCGCGGGCACCCACGTCTGCCTGCGCAAGGTCGAGCCGGCCGCGATCTTCCGGCTGATCCGCGACGAGCACGTCGGCTGGCTGTGCGCCGCGCCCACGGTCCTGATCGGGCTGGCGAACGCGCCCGACCCCGGCGAGGTACCGCCGGGGGTGCACGTGGTGACCGCCGGCGCGCCGCCAGCCGCGGCCACGATCGAGCGGCTCGAGGGCAAGTTCGGCTGGGATGTCACCCAGGTGTACGGCCTCACCGAGACCGCGCCGTTCATCACCGTGTGCGCACCGCTGCCCGAGCACGAGGACCTGGCGCCCGCCGATCGCGCGGTGGTCAAGGCCCGGCAGGGCGTGGAGCTGATCACCTCGGGTGAGCTGCGGGTCGCGGACATCGACGGTGGCGAGGTCCCCGCCGACGGGCAGACAGCGGGCGAGATCGTGGTCCGCGGGAACGTGGTGATGGCGGGCTACTACCACGATCCGGAGGCGACCGAACGGGCGATGGGCGACGGCTGGTTCCACACCGGCGACGCCGCCGTGGTGCACCCGGACGGCTACGTGGAGATCCGGGACCGGCTCAAGGACGTGATCATCAGCGGCGGCGAGAACATCTCCTCGGTCGAGGTCGAGGGCGAACTGCTTCGCCACCCGGCCATCGCGGAGGTGGCCATCGTCGGCCTCCCGCACCAGACCTGGGGCGAAGCCCCGCACGCCTTTGTCGTGCTGGCGGCCGGCGCCGAGGCGAGCGAAGCGGACATCATCGCGTTCGCCCGGGACCGGCTCGCCCACTTCAAGGTCCCGAGCGGCGTCACGTTCGTCACCGAGCTGCCCAAGACCGCGACCGGCAAGATCCAGAAGTACGTGCTACGCAGCAACGCCCCCAACCTGTCACGCCAGTAACACGGCGGAACCGGGCTTTCCGTGGTTAATTGTGCTCTGACACGCTCTAGCGGGCTCGATTGCGCATTTGGCACGCTGGTGAGAGGCAGGGGCGTGGGTTACCAGTCGTAGAGGTCGGCGGGGGTTTTGTAGTCGTGGAGTTCCGATTCGGCGAACCAGAGGGAGACCTCGTAGCGGGCCTCCTCGGGGTTGCCGGACGCGTGCACCAGGTTGGCGACGGCCTTGCCGGTGGCGGCCGCGGCTTCCCGGGACTGGTGGGCGAAGTCGCCGCGGATGGAGCCGGGCTGGGCCTCGTTCGGGTAGGTCGAGCCGACGATCTTGCGCACGGTCGTGACGGCGTGCTCGCCCTCGAGCACGAATGCGATGACCGGGCCCCGCTGCATGAACGCGGCGGTCGCGTTGTATACCCGCTCGTTCGTGCGCTGCTCGAGGTCGAAGTAGTGCTTGCGGGTGAACTCGGCGTCCAGCGTCCGCATCTTCACGCCGACGATCTTCAGCGACGCGTCTTCGAAGCGCTGCAGGATACGACCCGCGAGGCCGCGAACCACGGCATCCGGCTTCAGTATGACGAGCGTGCGCTCCCGCAGCTCCTGATAGTCGGCCACGATGTCCCTTCCTGTCCTGTCGACGCTGACCGGGCGAACGGCGACAGAATAGCCGCCTTCCAAGGTGGCCAAGCACAGTGCCGGGCCGAGTACGTGATGCCGTTATGACAATGAGAGCGAGCCGGTCTACGCGGGACGTAGACCGGCTCGGCCTAGGGCTATGACGCGGGGAAGCTGAAGTAGTGCAGGCTGACGTACGGTGGATTGCCGCCCGCACCGGAGACGAACTTCAGGTAGACGTTGTGCGTGCCGGTGACTACGGAGATGTTGGCCGGGACCGTGCGCCAGGACGTCCAGCCGCCGGTGTTCGCCACGGCGAAACTGCCCGCCGGCGCGTTACCCGGGTTGTCAAGCACCACCTCCACCAGGCCGCTGACCCCGCCGGCGGCTCCGGAGGCGACCCGGGCGTCGAACTGGCTGGACCCCGATCCGAAGTTGACGCCGGTGTACTCCAGGTAGTCGCCGTTGGTGAGCTGCGCGGCCTGGTTCCCGTCCACACCCGACGGGTTCGAGTCGCCGGCCGCGGCCGTCACGTTGATCGTGCCCTGGCTGGCTGAGAAGCAGTCGGCGGAGATGCTCGACGTAGCGGTCGTCGTGCACTGCTTGCCGCCCCCTCCGCCACCGCCGGCCGTCGTGTAGACGGCC
>Ga0207664_10003218_pt1 | contig 10853 bp, 12 predicted proteins | sample LARL83metaG_FD_184349 | JGI IMG/M metagenome (GOLD analysis project Ga0207664, IMG submission 184349) | Corn, switchgrass and miscanthus rhizosphere microbial communities from Kellogg Biological Station, Michigan, USA - LAR L8-3 metaG... | ecosystem: Host-associated > Plants > Roots >...
GGCTGCGCGACCTGGTGCCGTTCGAGCTGACACCGTTCGATGTGGCCACGCAAGAAGCGCTTGGGACGAACGGGGACAGGGCTGCCGAGGACAGCGGTTCGCCGGCGGCCTAGGGCCTCCAGCCGCCGGAGAGCGGCTCGCCGAGACGGACGCCGAAGCGCTGGATGAGCTCCGGCACCGTCTCGGGCCGCATCTCGAGCCCATAGCGCTGCGAGAGCTCGGCCAGCGCATCCTCGCCGACGCTGCCTGCGCCCCCCATCGCGCCGAGCTCGGCGAAGAACCGCTCGAAGCCCGCGGGCGAGATGATCTCGAGGATCCGACAGGGCTCGTCGCAGGCGTTCCAGAAGGTGTGCCACTGGTCACGAGGCTTGTGCACGAGATCGCCCGGCCCAGCTTCGACGACATCGTCGCCGAGCAGGGCGCCCATCCGACCCTCGAGCACGAAGCTGTACTCGTCTTCGCGGGTGTGCCGGTGGACCGGCGCGGCCAGCGCCCGGGGTGACATCGGGTGCTCGACCAGCGAAAAGCGCTCCCCGGCCTCCGACCCGTCGATCATGAAGCGCACGCCGATGCTGCCCAGGAAGCCCTGCGCGCCGTCCCCAGGCCCGACCACCCTCACACCTGTCTGCGTTGCCGCCATCGCTCACTCCTTATTGATCGTACAGTAGTGTCGCGTGAATATATCGAGCCCCCGCCCTCCTGTCAACTAGTATTCGAACGACAGTCATGTCCACTCAAAAACGCCAATACCAGATGACGCGACGGGCGGAACTCGAGGAGGCGACGCGCAGGCGGATCACCGAGAGCACCGTGGCCCTGCATCAGGAAGTCGGGCCGGCGCGCACCTCGATCAGCGCCGTGGCCGAGCATGCCGGGGTGCGCCGCTCGACTGTCTACCGACATTTCCCCGATGATGCCGCCCTGTTCGCGGCGTGCTCGTCGCACTGGCGCGCGGCCAACCCGCCGCCCGATCTGGCGAGTTGGGCGGTGATCGCCGGCCCTGGTGCGCGTACCGAGGCGGCGCTCCGCGACCTCTATGCGTTCTACCGCCGCACCGACGCGATGTACACGAGCCTGCTCCGCGACGAGCCGGTGATGCCGATCGTCCGGAGCCTGATGCGCGGCTTCCACGACTACCTGGAGGCGATCGAAGACACCTTGATGGCCGGGCGCGGCCTGCGCGGCGGGGCCGCCCGTCGCACCCGTGCCGCGATCGGGCACGCCGTGGCGTTTCCGACCTGGCGCTCGCTCACCCACGACCAGGGCCTGTCCGACGCCGCCGCCGTGCGGATGATGTGCCTGCTCGTGGACGGCGCTGCCCGGACTTCTTGACCCGCCGAGGAGAAGATCGCATGCCTGGGGGTACGCTGAGAGCTCCCTTGTGATGCGGAGGACATCATGACCAGTGAGCAGCAAAGTCCGGCCCCAGAGCGCGATCTCTCGATATCGCCTCCCCCACTGAAGCGTGTCCTCTACACGGCGGAGGCGGTCGTCGAGGGCGGTCGCAACGGTCACGGCCGCACAGGCGACGGCCGGCTCGACGTCGACTTCTCGGTCCCGGCGGCGATGAGCGGGGACGACGGGCCGGGAACGAACCCCGAGCAACTGTTCGCCGTCGGCTACGCGGCGTGTTTCCAGTCAGCGCTGCTGGCAGTCGCGCAAGGCCGCAACATCGACGCAAGCGGCTCGCAGATCGCTTCCCGCGTCGGCATCGGCCCGCGGAGCGCCGGCGGGTTTGGAATCCAGGTCTGGCTCGACCTCCGTGACCGCAGCATCCCCGCCGAGGAGGCGCGCGAGCTCATGCTGCGGGCAGACCAGCGCTGCCCGTATTCGAACGCGACCCGCGGCAACGTCGCCGTCGCGCTCTCCGTCAACGGACAACCGGTCTGAGCCCGACGCCTAGATCGATGCCGCAATCAGCATGTCGACGATGCGCTGCGGGCTGAAGCGGCTGGCGTCGAGGACGACCGAGAACAACGCATAGTCGTCGAGATTCACGTGGTAGAGCGTTTTCACCCACGTCCGCGTGATCTGGTCGTCATGCTTGACGGCGCGTTCGGCGGCGCCGCGATCGACGACATGGTCGCGCTGATAGGCACCGATGCGCCAATCCAGCGGAGCGTGGATGCGCACGTGGACCGCCGACACATGGTCGCGTAGAGCGAGATATGCGCTCGGGGCGATGATGACGCAGGAGGATCGCGCAGCTTCACCCAGGAGCGTGCGGCCCAGTTCCGGGAGCGTCCGCCGAAACTCGAGCTCTGAGACCGCCTCAGCGGAACCGGTCCCGATCATCGCCAGGCTAAGCCCGATCGCATTCAGGCGGCCGCCGACCCGCTCTTCCAGGTCTGCCAGGTCGGGAATGTCCCCGAGCAGATCCGGGGCCATACCCGAGAGTGCCTTGAAATCCATCAGCGACACCCCGGCCGCGGCAGCCAGGTCGCCGGCGACCCGCTCGCCGCCCGCACCGGACTCCGCCGAGATCGTCCACACGCGCATGCCGCAGGCAGCCTACCCGGTGAGCTCGTCGCGCCACGGGCCCGCCCTGCACGTCCTCGAGCGCGCCGGCGCGCACAGCGGGACGCATGTGCCACCGGCTGAGCGATACTGCGCGTCGAGTATCTCGTGGCCACGACGCCCCCTACTGGCAAGCCGCCCGCGCCCGGGCGGCCGCGGTTCCGGATCTCCCCGATCTGGACCTTCGGGGCGCTGCTCCTGCTTGCGCTGAACTTCTGGATCGGACAGCAGGCAACGCAGGGGCCGGCCCGGGTGCGGATTCCCTATAGCCCGTTCTTCCTGGACCAGATCGGCGCCGACAAGGTGAAGGAGATCACCTCCAAGGGGACGGCCATCCAGGGCACGTTCACGCAGAAGGTGCGCTACCAGAACTCCGGCCCCACGAACCTCTTCCAGACCGAGATCCCGGCCTTCGCGAACACATCCCAGCTCTCCAAGCTGCTGCAGGAGCACCGCGTGTCGGTGAACGCCGAGCCGCTGGACACCGGGACGCCGTGGTGGGAGAGCCTGCTGGTCGGGTTTGCGCCGACGCTGCTGTTCATCGGCCTGCTGTTCTTCATCTTCCGCCGGGCGGGGAACGTCCAGAACGCACTGGGAAGCTTCGGCCGCTCGCGCGCCAAGCGCTACCAGAGCAGCGAGGGGAGAGTCACCTTCAAGGATGTGGCCGGGATCGAGGAGGCCAAGCAGGAGCTGGCCGAGGTCGTCGATTTCCTGCGATCGCCGGGCAAGTATCAGCGGCTCGGGGGACGGATCCCGCATGGGGTCTTGCTGTCCGGCCCACCGGGGACCGGCAAGACGCTGCTCGCACGCGCCGTGGCCGGTGAGGCTGAGGTGCCGTTCTACTCGATGGCGGCGTCCGAGTTCGTGGAGGCCATCGTCGGCGTCGGCGCAGCCCGCGTGCGCGACCTGTTCGTGCAGGCCAAGGAGGGGGCGCCGGCGATCGTGTTCATCGACGAGCTGGATGCGGTGGGCCGCTCGCGCACATCGGCAAACGCCGGATTCAGCGGCGGAAACGACGAGCGAGAGCAGACGTTGAATCAGATCTTGACCGAGATGGACGGCTTCTCGCCCTCGACCAGCGTGATCGTGATCGGAGCCACCAACCGGATCGAGGTACTCGATTCGGCGCTGCTTCGACCCGGCCGGTTCGACCGCCGGGTCACCGTGCAGCCGCCGGACCGGAACGGCCGCGAGCAGATTCTCCAGGTGCACACGCGGAACGTGCCGCTCGCCCCCGACGTCGACCTCAGCCGGCTCGCCGCCTCGACCCCCGGGATGGTCGGAGCCGATCTGGCGAACCTGGTCAACGAGGCAGCCCTGCTGGCCGCCCGCCGCAGTCACGAGCAGGTGCAGATGGCCGACCTGACCGATGCCCTGGAACGGATCGTGCTCGGCGCAGAGCGCCAGGTCATGATGAGCGAAGAAGACCGCAGCCGGACTGCCTACCACGAGGCCGGCCATGCGGTGGTCGGCATGCTCACCCCGGGCGCCGACCCGGTGCGGAAGATCTCGATCGTCCCGCGCGGGATGGCACTTGGGGTCACGTTCTCGGCGCCCGAGGCCGACCGCTACAACTACGAGGAGCGAGAGCTGCTGGCGAAGATCGACGTCGCCCTCGGCGGGCGTGCGGCCGAAGAGCTCGTCTTCGGCGAGTGCAGCACCGGGGCCGAGTCGGACATCCAGCAGTTGACCGAGATCGCCCGTCACATGGTCGGCCGCTGGGGTATGGCCGAGGCGATCGGCCCGATCGCCGTGATCCCACGTGACGGCTACGGGCCGCTACTACCCGGCGCCGCAGAGGTCTCACCGGCGACCCAGGAGCTCATTGACCGGGAGGTGCGCAGGATCGCAGATACCGCGCACGAGCGGGTTCGCGAGCTGCTCGAGAGCAACCGGGAGAAGTTGGACGGACTGGCGTCGGCCCTGCTGGAGCACGAGACACTCGACGAGGATGCCGCGTACGCGGCGGCCGGCGTGGATCGTGATGCGACGGCGGGGTCGAGTGCCAGGGAGCGCCAGGCTGCGGCGGCGGCCAGAGTCCGGCACTGAACGGCCCGCCGGATCAGGCTGCCGACGAGGTGAGCACCGGCACGTCTGCGCCGCCCTCGCTGGTGTCTTCCAGCGTCACCCAGCAGCGCGTCCACGTGATGCCCGACGGCACCTCGGACCTGACGGTCACCTTCCCCGTGGCGTTGGTCTGGAAGACCATCATGCCGACCCCGTTGCCCTCACCCTTGCCGCCCATCCACATCTCGTAGTAGTGGCCGGCAGGCGCGGGCGGCAGGCCCTTGACCGTGAGCACCACGGCGCGCATCGAACCGCTGGGCGAGGCGAGCGCCACCGACCCGCTGGCGGCATCGCTGCGGGCGCTGACAAGCGCCACCGTCTGCTGCACGCGCGTCCCCGTCGAGCGGCCGCCGACGCCGATCACCAGCGAAGCAACGGCCGCAGCCACCAGCACGAGCGCCGCCGGCAGGAGCCGGCGCGACCGCAGGCGCGCCCGGCGCCGGCTGTGCACGACCGCCTCGCGCGGTGGGCGCTGCTGGAGCGCCGCGGCGCGCGCGGCCTGGGCCGCATCGGTGGGTACAGCGAGGGGCGCCGGCACCGACTGCAGCAGCCGCTCGACGCTCTCGAACTCCTGTTCACCGGTCACAGGCTCACCTCCTCCCGGTCGAGTCGCTCGGCAAGCCGGCCGAGCGCGGAGCGGGTCCGCGTCTTGACCGTGCCGAGCGGAAGCTCGAGACGGGCCGCCACCTCGCTCTGCGAGAGCCCGTCGAAATAGGCGAGCGAGATGACCTCACGCTCGCGGGGAGGCAGCGAGTCGACCGCCAGGTGGACACGGAAGGCATCCATCTCTGCTCCCGCCAGGGCGTCCGGCCCGGGACCGGGGTCGATCGTCTCCGGAAGCTCTCCGGTCACCGTGCGACGGCTGCGAGCGGCGTCGACGGCCGCGTTGCGGGCAATCGTGAATACCCATGACGTCGCCTTGCCGCGGTCGGGCCGGTACGAACTGGCGGCCCGCCAGATGGCGGCGAACGTGTCCTGGACGATGTCCTCACCGGCGTCCCGGTCGCGGAGCACGCGAACGACGAGGGAATAGACGGCGCGGGAGTAGCGGCGGAACAGCTCGTCGAACGCCGACTCGTCCCGATGATCCGCTACCCGCACCAACAGCTGCTCGTCGGTCAGCGCGGCGTACTCCATCCGTTCAACCCTAGCGTGGTTGCGCGCAGGCGCCGCCGAGGCGCGTGGCGTCATTGGAAGAGGAATGGCGGCGGTCGAGTCCATTCATCCTGGTTACGGCGCCGAGCCGGATCCGGTTTGCCTACCTGAGGCGGCGCCACCACGGGCGGGGCCTACGCCACATACCGCGAGGCCGCTGCATGGCGTCGTCCCAGAACGCCCTGGAGCGACAACACGGCGGGCGGCGCCGCCTCAGGTCAGACGAGGCGCTCCATGGGCATCGCGACCGGCGGCAACGCCGAGACGAGGTCTCGAACGCGCGAACCGCCGGGTCGCTCAGCCGGGAGCATTGGCCTCAAGGTGGCGCAGGACGGGCGCCGGCGCGTCCCCCGTCCGGGTATCGCGGAGACCCCCCAATCCCGCATCAGTAGCGGGATCCTGCCCCATCAATCAGGGGAAGTCGGTGCCCATGTGGGCATCCGCGGTGTGGATGTGCAGCTCGGCCTGGACGAGGTCGCGGATGCTGACCACTCCCAGCAGCTTGCCGTCCTCGACCACCGGGATGTGCCGGAACTTGCCCTTGCTCATCAGCTGCGCCGCCTCGCTCGGCGAGTGGTCTGGCGGGAGCGTGACCGGGTCGGCGGTCATGTGCGACTGCACCTCGTCCCTGGCCGGGTCGCGTTCGTCGGCAACCGCCCGCAGCAGGTCGCGCTCGGTGAAGATCCCCGAGACCGCGCCGTCGGCGTCGACAACCACGGCGGCGCCGACATTCCGCGACCGCATGCGGCGGGCGGCGTCGCCCAACGTGGCGGTCGGCTCGATCGTGAGCACGTCCCCGCTGGACATGAAGTCCCGCAACGTCACTGCCATTCGTCGTCCCCCTCACCCGTTCTGGGTCGTAGTCGCATCTCCAGGTGCAGGTCGGCGTCGAGCGCGTCGGCGATCCGCATCAGGGTGTCCAGTTTGGGCGGTCGGGCGCCCCGCTCCAGGCGGGCGATCGCCGACTGCGTCGTCCCGCAGAGCACCGCCAGCTCCTGCTGCGACATCCCGCGCTCCAGCCGGTTCTCGGCCACCATCCGGCCGACATCGGAGAAGCGCCGCTCGTGATCCCGCCCGAGCGCCTCGCCGCGCTTGCGGATCCCTTCCCGCATGCGCTCGAGCGCCTGCGCGGTCAAGCGCTGCCGCTGCGCCTGTGACTGGCTGGCCATCGGGGCAGTCTATCGCGCAGATGCTATCCGCCGCCAACCGCGGACATCCCTCCATATGATGGCCCATGGCCAGGCGGACGGTTGTCGTAAAGGTGGGCTCGAGCAGCCTCGTCGACCCGCAAGGAAGGGCGCGGTCGCGCATCTTCAGCTCGATTGCCCGCGACGTGGCGGCGCTGACCGGCGCCGGGACGCCGGTCGTCGTGGTCAGTTCGGGCGCCGTCGCGCTGGGGCTCGCCGGCACCGGCCGGCAGTCCAGGCCGGGCCGGCTGCACTGGCTGCAGGCCGCGTCGGCAGCCGGGCAGCCGGCGCTTCAGCGGCGCTGGGAACTGGCGCTCCGGCGGCACGGGTACGAGGCCGCCCAGGTACTCCTGACGAGCGGCGACCTGCACCGCCGCGACGGCTACGTGAACGCGCGGGCGACGCTGGAGGCGCTGCATCGCTGGGGACGGGTGCCGGTGGTCAACGAGAACGACTCGACCGCGACCGACGAGATCACCTTCGGCGACAACGACGCCCTGGCCGCGCAGGTGGCGGTGCTGATGCGCGCCCGACTGCTTGTCCTGCTCACCGACACCGACGGCCTCTACGACCGCGACCCGTCGCTGCCGGGCGCGGTGCCCGTGGTCGAGGTGACCGACCATGCCCTGCTCGAGACGCTCGACGTGGACGGCCGCGGCAGCGCCTGGGGGCGAGGCGGGATGCGCTCCAAGGTGGTGGCGGCGGAGATGGCGCGAACCGGCGGTGCTGCGGTCGTGATCGCCTCGGCGGCCGCACCGGGGGCGATTGCCGGGGCGGCGGCCGGCCGCCGCCTGGGCACCCGCTTTCACCCCCACCCCAGCCCGCTTTCCGCCTACAAGCTGTGGATCCGCTACGGCAAGCCGGTGCGCGGGCGGATGCTGGTGGACGCCGGCGCCCGCCGGGCGGTGCGGTCGCAGGGCACGAGCCTGCTGCCGGTGGGGGTAACCGGCATCGACGGCAACTTCGCGGCCGGTGACGCCGTCGAGTTGGCCGGCCCGGAGGGGCGGCCGTTCGCGATCGGGATCAGCGACTGGTCGGCCTCCGACCTGCGTCGCGAGCTGGGGCGGCGGGGAGCCGGCGAGGCCGTGCACCGCGCTAACCTGGTGCTCCTATGAGCGTCGTCCAATCCGACATCTCAGGTGCCGCCCGAGCCGCGGCCCGCCGCCTGGCCGCTGCCTCGAGCAGCACCCGTGACGACGCGCTGGAGCTGATCGCGCGCACGGTCGAGTCGCGCTCAGAGGCGATCCTGGAGGCCAACCGGGCCGACCTCGCGGCCGCCTCCGGCCTGCGCCCTGCGCTGGTCGACCGGCTGACCCTGACCGGACAGCGGGTGGCCGGCCTGGCCGCCGGAGTTCGGGCGGTCGCGGCACTACCGGACCCTTTGGGCACCGTGATCCGCGAGTTCGTCCGCGCAGACGGCCTGCGTGTGACCAAACTGCGGGTACCGCTCGGCGTCGTCGCGATCATCTACGAGGCCCGGCCCAACGTGACCACCGACGCCGCCGCGCTTGCCCTCAAGTCGGGCAACGCCTGCGTCCTGCGTGGGTCGCGAACGGCGGCCCGGACGAACCGGGTGCTGATCGACCTGGTGCGCCAGGCGATCTCCGAATCGGGGCTTCCCACCGACGCCGTCCAGCAGCTCGAGGCCGACCGGGACGAACTGGCGGCCTTCGTCGCCGACCCACACGCCGCCGACGTCGTCATCCCGCGCGGCGGTGAGGATCTGAAGGCCTTCCTGCTCGAGCACTCGCGGGTACCGGTGCTGGCTGCCGCCGGCGGCAACAACCACGTCTACGTCGACGCGACGGCGGACGCCGACATGGCCGAGGCGATCGTGGTCAACGCAAAGACGCAGCGTCCCGGCGTCTGCAATGCCGCCGAGACGCTGCTCGTCCACCGCGACCGGGGCGACGTGCGCGACCGGATCGCGAAGGCGCTGGAGGCGCAGGGCGTCGAGCTTGTGGAGGGCGAGCAAGCCTGGGCCACGGAGTTCCTCGACCTGCGCATCGCGGTGCGCACCGTCGACTCGCTGGACGAGGCGCTCGACCACATCGCGGCCTACGGCACCGGCCATTCCGAGGCCATCGTCACCGGCGACGAGGTTGCCGCCGAGCGATTCCTGGCCGAGGTCGATGCGGCAGCCGTCTACGTCAACGCCTCCACCCGCTTCACCGACGGCGGCGAGTTCGGGATGGGTGCCGAGATGGGCATCTCGACCAACCGCCTGCATGCCCGCGGCCCGGTGGCGTTGGAGGAGCTCACCACCAGCAAGTACGTCGCCCGCGGCGACGGCCAGGTGCGCAGCTAGGGGGCGCGCAACTTCCCGGCGCGATCCCCCGTCAGTTCCTCGAATGCGACGCGCCGTGATCACCGGCCTGGGGGCCGTGACCCCGATCGGGAACGACGTGCCGACGACCTGGAGCGCACTGCTCGCGGGACGCAGCGGCATCGACCGCATCACCTCCTTCGACGCCGACGCCTACCCGGTGAACATCGCCGGCGAGGTGCGCGACTTCGATCCCACCGCGGCGATGAGCGCCAAGGACGTGCGGCGCAGCGGGCGCGACGTCCACATGGGAGTGGCGGCCGCGCTGGAGGCCGTCGCCGACGCCGACTACCAGGTCACCTCGCCGCCGCGCAGCGGCGTCATCCTGGGCAGCTGCGTCGGCGGCATGGCGTACACGCTGGAGCAGCAGCGGATCCACGACGATCGCGGGCCCGAGCGGGTGTCGCCGCACTGGATCCCGAACATGCTCCCGGACACCACGTCGAGCTTCGTGGCGACGGCCATCGGCGCCCGCGGCCTCAACTACGGCATCTCGTCCGCCTGCTCGACGAGTACCCATGCGGTCGGCGACGCGATGGAGGTGATCAGGCGCGACCAGGCTGACGTCATCGTCGCCGGCGGCACCGAGGCGGTGATCCTGCCGGTGGTGATGGCCGGCTTCTGCGCCATGCGGGCACTGGTCGACGGCCGCGACGATCCCCCGGGGGCATCCCGGCCGTTCGATCTGACGCGGGCCGGCTTCGTCCTCGCCGAGGGAGCGGCGGCGGTGGTGGTCGAGGAGCTCGAGCACGCCCGCGCCCGCGACGCCCGCATCTACTGCGAGGTCGTCGGCTACGGCGTCTCCAACGATGCCTACCACGTGGCAACGCCGCACCCCGAGTCGCTGGGCGTGATCGAGATGATCGAGTCGGCGCTCGCCCGCGCCGGCATCGCCCGAGAGGAGGTGGACTACGTGAACGCCCACGGGACGTCCACCCCGTACAACGATGTCGCCGAGACGCGGGCGCTGAAGGCGGTGTTCGGCGAGCACGCGTACCGGCTGGCGATCTCCTCCACCAAGTCGATGGTCGGCCACAGCTTCGGTGCGGCGGGGGCGATCGAGGCGGTGGCGACGGCGCTCACCATCCACCACGGCCGGATCCCGCCGACCATCAACCTGCACACGCCCGACCCCGAATGCGACCTCGACTACGTGCCAAACGAGCCGCGTGAGGCGGAGGTCCAGATCGCCGTCTCGAACTCGATGGGCCTGGGCGGCCACAACGGCTGCATCATCCTGCGCCGCTTCGACGACTGACGGGACAAAGGGGCCAGGCCCCCTTGTCCCATGTGCTCAAAACGTTGCGGGGTCTTGACGCGCGTCGAGTTGCCTTGTGAGTCGCCGCTGCAGCTGGTCGCGTGTCTGCGGCCATTCGTCGTCGCTGATCGCATACCAGGCCGAGTCGCGCCAGCGGCCGCCGAACATCAGCATGTGCTTGCGGAAGATCCCCTCGAAACGCGACGGCAGCGCTGCCAGCGCCGCCCGCGCCCGTTCGTTCATGGCGTCCGTCTTGAACTCGACGCGGGCGCAGCCGAGCTTCTCGAACGCGTGCTCGAGCATGAGCAACTTCGCCTCGCTGTTCGCCCCGCTCCCCCAGGCC